>WNFJ01444530.1_pt3 | contig 17613 bp, 17 predicted proteins | sample 5400461 | NCBI WGS metagenome assembly WNFJ01 (sample SAMN13153349, study PRJNA577476) | soil metagenome | isolation source: 115 cm saprolite on Douglas fir-dominated hillslope | place: USA:California | collected 2013-09-17 | reverse complement strand
CTCCAGGCTGCGGTCGAAGCCCGCGAGGCGGGCCCCCACCACGACCACTGCATAGGAGATGCAGAAGGCCACGTGGGCCAGGATCACGGTGAGGAAGCCCAGGCGCAGGCCGAGCCCGGCGAAGAGCAGGAGCAGCGACGAGGCGAGCACGATCTCGGGGACCACGATGGGCACCGTGACGAGGGCATCCAATGTCCCCTGCCTGCGGAAGCGCCAGCGGTGGAAGGCGAGGGCGGCCGCGGTGCCGATCACGGTGGAGAACGTGGTGGCGGTGAACCCCACGGCCAGGCTGTTGCGCAGCGCCTGCAGCAGCTGGCGGTCATCGAGGAGCCTCCCGTACCAATCGAGGGTGAAGCCCTCCCAGGCTGCGGTCAGCCGGCCGCGGTTGAACGAGAAGGCGGCCAGCACCAGCAGGGGCGCGTAGAGGAACAGGTAGACGGCGGCGCTCCACGAGGCGAGGGCGAGGGACCGGCGCGGGGTGACCGCCGCCACTCAGGCCTCCCGCGACGCCCGCAGCGGGCGGCGGAACAGGAAGAGCAGGAGGAGCACGGTCAGGGAGAGGAGGAACGACAGGGCCGAGCCGAACGGCATGTCGCGGGCCACCGCGAACTGGCTCTGGATCAGGTTGCCCACGTAGATGGTCTGCCCGCCGCCCAGGAGGTCGGGGGCGAGGTAGGAGCCGAGGGAGGGGATGAAGACGAGAAGGCAGCCGGCCGCGATCCCGGGCGCGGTGAGGGGAAGGGTGACGCGCCAGAGGGCGCGTGCGGGCGAGGCTCCCAGGTCCGCGGCGGCCTCCAGCAGCGAGCGGTCGAGCTTCTCCAGGGAGGCGTAGAGGGGAAGGATCATGAAGGGCAGCTCGCCGTAGACCTGGCCGAGCAGGACCGCGAAATCGTTGTAGAGCAGGGGAAGGGGAGGGACGCCCAAGCGGCCGAGGAGCAGGTTCAGGAGGCCCTCGGTCCGGAGGACGAAGATCCACGCGTACATCCGCACGAGGAAGCTCGTCCAGAAGGGGAGGATCACGAGCACGAGGAGGGCGCTGCGCCATCGGGCAGCGGCCCGCAGGCCGATCCAGAACGCGACCGGATAGGCGACGGCCAGGCAGAGGAGGGTGGTGGTCGCGGCCAGGCCGATGCTCTTGGCCAGGATGCGCAGGTAGAGCGGGTCGAGGGCGCGGAGGTAGTTGGCCAGGCTCAGGTCTCGGATCACGCCGCCGTACGCGGAGCGGCGGCCCAGCGAGGCCCCGAGCATGAGGATCTGGGGGATGACGAAGAGGCCGAGCAGAACCAGGAGGCAGGGGACCAGCAGGAGGACGGCCTGGCGCCGGCTCCTCATGCGTCCTCCAAGCGCAGCACCGCCGCCGCCGGGAACACCACCACCACCGGTTGCCCGCGCTGGCGCGCGTGGACGTCGGCCGCGCCCTCGGCCACGGTGACCGTCTCGGGGCCGAGGCCGACCCGCCAGTCGGTGCGGTCGCCCAGATACAGCTCGTCGTCGAGGGTGCCGGGAAAGCGGTTCACGGCCGAATCGGCGGCCGCGTCCGCCCCCGCGCTCCCCGCTCCGTGGAGGCTCATGCGCTCGGGGCGGATGCCGATCGTCACCCCCTCCCCCGTCCGGTATCCGCCGTCGTCCGCAGCGAGCACGATCAGACCCCCCGGCGTGTGGAGCCGGGCCAGGCCCTCCGCGACCGCCGCCACCTTTGCCTCCAGGATGTTCCTGACCCCGAGGAAGTCGGCCACGAAGCGGGTGCGCGGCCGCTCGTAGAGCCCGTCGGGGGTGCCGAGCTGCTCGATCCGGCCGTGGCTCAGGACCGCGATGCGATCGCTCATGAGGAGCGCCTCGTCCTGGTCGTGGGTCACGAACACGAAGGTGATCCCGAGGCGTTCCTGCAGGTTCTTCAGCTCGACCTGCATCTCCTTGCGGAGCTTCAGGTCGAGGGCGGCCAGGGGCTCGTCCAGGAGCAGCACCTCGGGCTCCAGCACCACCGCCCGCGCGAAGGCCACGCGCTGCTTCTGCCCGCCCGAGAGCTGGTCGACACGGCGCCCCCCGAGCCCGGACAGCCGCACCATCTCGAGCGCCTTCTCGACCAGGGGCGGGATCGCAGCCTTCGGGAGGCCCTTCGTTTCCAGGCCGAAGGCCACGTTCCCGGCCACCGTGCGGTGGGGGAAGAGGGCGTAGTGCTGGAAGACCGTGTTCACGGGACGCCTATAGGGCGGGAGGCCGGCCACGTCGCGTCCGGAGATCAGGATCGCGCCGGCGTCGGGCTGCTCGAAGCCGGCCAGGAGCCGCAGCAGGGTCGTCTTGCCGCAGCCCGAGGGGCCGAGCAGGGTCAGGAACTCGCCGGAGCGGACCTCCAGCGAGACGTCGCGCAGGGCCCGGACGTCGCCGTACGCCTTCGAGACCCCCTGGACCGATACCGCGCCGCGCAGAGTGCCCTGCCTACTCCATCAGCTCCTGCAGCGTCTCCTCGAGCTTCTCGAGCACCTCGTCCACCACTTCCCGGGGGATGGCGAGGGCGGGCTCGATGCGGATGGTCTTGGCGTTCAAGAGCGTCCCCGCCACGAGCACGCCCCGCTTGAAGAGCCCCGCCGCCACCGCGTAGCCGAACTCGGCGTCCACGAACTCGAGGCCGAGGAGGAGGCCGAGGCCCCGCACCTCGACCAGGTGTTCCGGGAAGCGCCGCTGGATCCGGCGCAGCTCGGAGAGGAAGTATTCGCCGGTGGCGGCGGCCTGGCCGGGCAGGTCCTCCTCCAGGGTGACGTTGACGGCCGCGATCCCCGCCGCGCAGGCCAGGGGGTTGCCCCCGAAGGTGGAGGAGTGGATGAACGGGTTCGGCTCCAGGACCTTCCAGATCTCCGGGGTCGACATGAAGGCGGAGAGGGGCATCACCCCGCCGCCGAGGGCCTTGCCCAGGCACATGATGTCGGGGACCACGTCCCAGTGCTCCACCCCGAACATCTTGCCCGTGCGGCCCATGCCGGTCTGGACCTCGTCCGCGATGAGGAGCACGCCGTGACGCGTGCAGACCTTGCGCAGGCGCGGCCAGAAGTCGGCGGGGGGGACGATCGCGCCCGCCTCGCCCTGCACCGGCTCCGCGACCACGGCCGCGATGGACATTCCCACCGCCTCCGCCTTATCCAGCTCGGCCTCCACCGCGTCCGCGTCGCCGAAGGGGACGAAGTACACGTCCTGCAGGAGGGGCTCGAAGGGCAGGCGGTATTCGCCCTTGCCCATGAGGGAGAGCGAGCCGTAGGACTTGCCGTGGAAGCCGCGGATGCAGGAGATGAAGCCCGGCTTACCCGTGTAGAGCCGGGCCAGCTTCATGGCCCCCTCGACGGCGTCGGTCCCGTTCGAGATGAAGAAGCAGTCCTGGAGGTCGCCGGGGGCGAGCTCGCCCAGGAGCTCGGCCAGGGCCCCCCGCAGCGGATCGAGCAACTCCTGGGAGGAGAGCGGCATGCGGTCGAGCTGCGACTTCACCGCGCGCACGATCTTGGGGTGGTTGATCCCCGCGGAGTAGATCCCGTATCCGCCCAGGCAGTCGATGAAGCGCCGGGCCGTGATGTCCTCGAAGTGGGAGCCCTTGCCGCTCCATTCGATGGCCGCGAACTCTCCCCCTTCCGTGACGGACTTGCGGTACTCCAGGTAGCCCTTGTTGTAATAGAGGCGGAAGTTGTCGACGGTGTCCGCCACGATCTTGCGCCGCTTGTACTCGTTCAGCTTGTGGGCGTTGATGATGCCGAGCCAGCGGCGGCTCTCCGCGATGATCTTCCGGCGGGTCGCCTGCGCGCGGTCGCGCACGGGGACCGCGGAGGAGGTCTTGCGGCTGCGGCGCGGCTTGGAGCCATTGCTCTTCATGATTCTGCGGGCGACGGAACCGTCGGAGTCGGGGGCGGCTATGGTAGCCGCGGCCCCGCGTGAGGGTCAAGGCAGGGGCCGGCCGAGACCGTCGAGGAGGATCAGGGACAGGCGCGACAGCATCAGGTACCCGGGGTTGTCGACGGTCCACACCGTCTCCGGAAGGTCGTCCACGGTGATGGCGATCGCGATGCGGCCGCGCTCGGAATAGACGATCCCGACGTCGCTGCGCAGGCGGTCGAGGGCCCCGGGCTTGGTGGCTGCCGCTTCAGGATCTCCAGCATGTCGCGCGAGGCCTCGGGCGAGACCAATTCCCCCCGTTCGAGCTTCTCCAGCAGGCCCACCATCTCGCGCGGGGTGGACACCCCGAGGCCGAAGAGCTTGTTCGCGGGGTCCTCCCCCGCCCGGCTCGCCCCCCCGCCTCCGATCTTCCGCAGGGCGCGGGTGGCCGGAAAGCCGAGCGCGTCCATCCGGGCGTTGACCGCCTCCGCGGTGACGCGGTCGAGCACGAGGTTGGTGGCGGTGTTGTCGCTGACCGCGATCATGAGGTGGACGGCGTCGCGCAGGGTGAGGGTCAGCCCGGGGGCGAACTCGCCGAGGATGCCCGCGCCCCCGACCTTGCCTTCCTGGGTGAGCACGAGGGGCTCCTCCCAGCCCAAGCGGCCTTCGGCCACCTGGGCGAAGGCCTCGATGAGGATGGGGAGCTTGATCGTGCTCGCGGTGCGGACGCGGTCGTCGGCCCCGCGGCCGAAGGCCGCGCCCGTGTCCAGGTTCTTCGCGAAGAGGCACACCCGTCCGTCGGAGCCGGCCAGGGCCTCCGTGAGGCGCGCCTCGAGGGCGAGGGGGGCGGCCACCTGCTCCTCGAGCCGGCGGAGGACGTCCAGATAGCCCTCCTCGGCCTGGGCGAAGGCGCTCGGGTCGCCGCGCTCGAGGGGCGCGCGCAGCAGGGGGAGCAGCCAGGAGTCGTAGCCGGTCTCGTCGTCGGGGGCGACGAACGTGCTCTTGTACCAGGGCCGGCCGGGGAGGCCCGCGGGTCGAGTCCACAGCCGATCGGCGCGGAGCAGCCGCGCGTTGATCCGGGCGACGGCGTCCGGCTCGAGCCGTCCCGCCTCGAGGTCGGCCAGCCAACCTTCGCGCGCGACCCTGGCTCTTCTCTCGAAGCGTTGCGCGGACGCCTCCAGCCGCCCCAGATCCGCGGCCTCGCCGGCCCGGGCCGCGCGGTCGGCGAGAGCCTCCGCGGAGCGTCGCGTGTCAGATCCGTAGGCCGCGGGGTCGAGGGGCAGCACGTCCGCGTTCGCGAGGCGCGCCGCCACGAGGGCCGTCAGCCGCGCGACGAGAACGGCAGACGCGTAGTCGTCCCCCACCACCTTGCGGTACCAGGCGAGGTCGTCGTACGCGGTGTGGTAGGCGGTCCCCGCGCTGCCACGGGCCGAGAGGCCGGCCGAGGCCACGCCGACGTGGCAGAGGAAGGCCACGTGGTCGGAGCCGCCCCCCGGCTCGCCCATCAATGGCCGGCCCGGCCGCCTCGGATCGGCCTCCCGGCCGGCCCAGGCGGCGAGCACGCTCTGGCCGGCGCTTCCCGGCTGGGGGATGGCATCCGCCACCTCCGCGATCAGGTCCTTGAGGGAAGGCGAGGCACTGGCCGCGAAGTCCGGGCCCAGGGCGGCGGCGTCGAGGTTCACGTAGGCCACGGCCCCCCGCGCGAGCTCATCCCGTCGCGCCTCCACCCATTCGGTCGAGCCCATGAGGCCAAACTCCTCGGCCGCCCAGTGGGCGAAGACGAGCGTGCGCTCGGGCGGGAAGCCGCGCCGGGCGGCCTCCGCGAAGGCGCGCGCCGCCTCGAGCACGACGATCGTCCCCGCCCCTGGGTCCGCGGCCCCGAACGTCCAGGCGTCGTGGTGGCTGCCCAGGATGACTCTCTGGTCCGGAAAGCGCACCCCCTTCAGGGTGGCCACCACGTTGGCGGTGCGGGTGATCCGCCTCTCCTGCTCCACGCGCAGACGCAGCCGGAGCCGGTCGCCCCCCGTGATCCGATAGGTGAAGGGCAGCCCTCCCTGCCATCCCGCGGGAACCGCGGGCCCGGTCATCCTCGACAGGATCTCCTGGGCCACCCGGAAGCTTACCGGCTGCACGAGGATCTTCGGCAACGGCAGGGTCGCCGGATCGAGCCGCTCCGCGTCCTTCGTCGCCGCGACGAAGGGAGTGAGGGCGTCGCCCGGCCAGGGCAGGGTGAGGATGGAGCCACGCTGGATCGAGCTCGGGTGCGAGCGGCCACCCGCCGGGTAGCGCGCGCCGTCCGGAGACTCGCCGTCCGCGGGGTCGGTGAAGAGAACGAGCCCCGCCGCCCCCGCCTCTTCAGCGAAGCGCGCCTTCATGCCGCGGAAGTTCCCCCCGTAGCGGGCAAGCACGATCTGGGTCCTGACGTCGATACCGAGGGCCACGAGGCGTGCGAAATCCTCCCGGGTGCCGTAGTTCGCGTAGACGACCCGGCCGCTCGCCTCCCCACTGCCGCTCCACGCGTTCCAGCCGAAGCCGATCTCGCGGTGGGCGCTCCAGGGGTCCTCACGGAGGACGTCTTCCCTGAGGGGCAGGCGGCGACGGACGGGAGCGACCAGCTCCAGCTCGGCCCGCACCGGACGCGGGAGGTAGAGCCAGACCTCCTGCGTCTCCACCTCGAGGCCCAGGTCGCGGTGGGCGCGGGCGAGGGCGTCCACGAGGCGCTGGTCTCCCGTGGTACCCGCAGGGTGGGGCTCGCGGGCGCAGAGGTCGTGGAAGGCGCGCAGGCTCGTCGCCTGCACGCCGTCCACGAGGGCCGCCTCGAGAGCGCGCTCCCCCGCCCGGCGCTCGGGCCGGAAACAGCGGAGGGGGTCCTCGGCCGCCGCCGGCGCGGCCGCGGTCGACGCCGCGACCAGGGCCAGGAGCGCCCCTCTTCGGGCCTGGGCCATAATGGAGGGGCAGCGGAGATGGAACGCGACACCCGCCAGCGGCGCGCGATCCGCCGCGTGTTCGAGACGAGCGGCCGGCCCTTGAGCACGCGGGAGGTGCTGGCGGCCGCCCATCGCCAGGCCCCCACCCTGGGCCTGGCCACCGTCTACCGCAACCTGAGGGCCCTGGTCGACGACGGCCTGCTGGTGGCGGTGGATGTTCCCGGCGAGCCCGCGCGCTACGAGCCCGCCGGCAAGCGCCACCACCACCATTTCCGCTGCCGGAGCTGCGACCGGCTGTTCGAGCTCGGAGGCTGCCGGAAGCCGGTGCCGCGGGCCCCCAAGGGCTTCGTGGTCGAGTCCCACGAGGTGCTCCTGTACGGCCGCTGCGCCTCCTGCGCCGGAGCGGCATAGAGCCGATCGTTCATCGACCCCCCACCCTATCCCTCCCGATACATCTGTATCGCCCCACCCAGGGGGAGGGAAATGCCGTTGCACCTTTGGCTCCGTCATTATTGATAGGATGTTATCATCTGCGTCGGCCGGCCCTTTGGCCTCGGAAGATGTCGTGCTGCCCTCGATACCCACCCGCCGCCATGCCGCTCGCGCCCTGACGCTCCTGGCCGCCCTCCTCGCGGGGGGCTGCGGTCGCCGGGAGCCGGCGGTGCCGCGGGTCGCGGCCTCGATCTTCCCGCTCTACGACATCGCGCGGCGGGTAGCGGGCGACCGGCTGAAGGTGGACCTCGTCCTCCCTCCCGGCCACACCACGCATTTCTACGACCCGAAGCCCCAGGACGTGGCGACCCTGGCGGACGCGGAGATCGTCTTCGCGGTGGGCCTCGGCCTCGACGGCTGGGTGGCCGAGATGGCCAGGAACGCCGGGGCGGGCACGGCCCGCGTGTTCGAGGTCGGGCCCCTGGTGGAGCCGATCCTGGTGCCCGAGAACGTGGTGCGCCTGACGGAAGCGGACGCGCCGGCCCGCGACGCGTCGGGGCAGGGGCCGATCGACCCGCACTTCTGGCTCGACCCCGTCCGCATGGAGCGCGCGACCGACGTGATCGTGGGGGCGCTCTCGAAGCTGGATCCCGAGGAGGCCCCCTTCTACAAGACCCGGGGCGACGAGGTGAAGCGCTCGCTCCTGGAGCTGCACCAGGAGATCGCCCGACGCGCGGCCGCCTGGCCGCACCGCCGGATCGTCACTTTCCACGGGTCGATGTACTACTACGCGGACCGTTACCGGCTCGAGGTGACGGCCGTGGTGGAGCCCGTTCCCGGGCGCGAGCCCAGCGCGCGCTACCTGGCGCGGGTGCTGGAGACGATCCGCGGCGCGGGAGTGGTGGCCCTTCTCTCCGAGCCCCAGCTCGACCCGCGCGCGGCGCGCACCATCGAGACGGAGACCGGCTTGCCCCTCTACGAGATCGATCCCGTGGGCGGGGTCACCGGGGTCGACAGCTACGAGAAGCTGCTAGGGCAGATCACGCAGGTCCTCGACAAGGCCCTGCGATGAGCGAGGAGGCCGGGTTCGCCTTGGAGGCCTGCGAGCTCGGAGTCACTCTTGGTGCCCGCCGCGTGCTCGACTCGGTCTCGCTCTCCATACGCACCGGGGAGTTCGTCTGCCTGGTGGGGCCGAACGGAGGCGGCAAGACCACGTTCCTGAGGGTGGCCCTGGGGTTGCTCGCGCCGGAGGCGGGGGCGATGCCGGTGCTGGGTGGGCCCTTCCGCAGCGGAAGGCCTTCGTCCGCGATTTCCCCGCCACTCCGGCCGAGCTGGTCCTCGCGAACCGGCGAGGCGGCTGGCCGCTGCGGATCGGGGGGAAGGACCGCGAGCCCGCGCGGGCCGCGCTTGCCCGAGTGGGCGGCGAGCACCTGCTCGACCGTCCGCTGTCCAGCCTCTCCGGCGGCGAGACCCAGCGGGTCTTCCTGGCGCGGGCCCTCGTGATCGAGCCGGAGCTGCTCCTGCTCGACGAGCCCACCGCGGGGGTCGATGCGAAAGGGCGGGAGGAGTTCCTGGAGCTCCTGGCCGGGGTCGCAGCCCGCGACGACCTGACCGCCGTGCTCGTCACCCACCATCTGGCCGCGGTCCAGCAGCTCGCCGACCGCGTGGCCTACCTCGACGGGCGCCTGCTCGCCTGGGGCCCGCCCCGGGAAGCCCTGGGCGGTCTCGAGGCGCAGGGCGCCTTCCAGACCGGGGACCACGAGCGGCCCCTCTTGTGCGAGGACGACTGATGGACTTCCTGGTCGACCCCCTGACCCAGGGCTTCATGAGGCGGGCGCTCCTCGCGGGGACGGTGCTGGGCGGAGCGGGCGCGCTGCTCGGCGTCTTCATCGTGCAAAGGGGCCTCGCCTTTCTCTCCGACGGCCTGGCCCACGCCACCTTCGGGGGAATGGCGCTGGGCCTCCTCGTGGGCGCGTCGCCGGAACACGCCCTCTGGGTGGCCCTCCCCTTCACCGCCCTGGTCGCGGTCGCGATCGGCGCCGTCCGGCGGGGCTCGGGCCTGGGGAGCGACGTGGCCACCGGCGTCTTCTTCGCCTTCGCCTTCGCCCTGGGCGTGCTCTTCCTGGGCCTGCGGCCGGCGAAGGACAGCCTGAACGTGGAGGCGCTGCTCTTCGGCAGCATCCTCGCGATCTCCCCCGACGTCCTGGTCGCGATGCTGATCGTCGCCGGGATCACCACGGTGGCCCTGGCTCTCGCCTGGTCGCGTCTGGCCTACGCGACCTTCGACCCCGAGCTGGCCGCGCTCTCGGGGGTGCCGGTGGCCGCCCTCGAGCACCTGCTGCTCGTGCTGACCGCGCTCGTGGTGGTGGTGGGGGTCAAGACGGTGGGGGGGATCCTTGTGAGCGCGTTCATCGTGATCCCCGCGGCCACCGCGACCCTGCTCGCGCGCACCCTGGCCGGGATCGGGGCCCTCGCGGTGACCGTCGGCGTGCTGGGGAGCGCGGTGGGGCTCCTCCTCTCCTACCACTTGAACGCGGCGAGCGGGGCCACGGTCATCGTCACCCTGGCCGTGGCCTTCTTCGCCGCCCTCGTCCTGCGCCGGGGCTGAAGCACCAAGTGAAGGACGCGGCCTTGCACGCCCGGCGGACGGAGGCGCTGCGCGCGCTCCTCGCGCGGAACGACCTCCAGCCGGACGCGCCCTTTCCCTGCCCCTACCTTCCGGGGCGTGCGGCCCGGCAGATCCTGATGCGGCCCCCCGCCTTCGCTCCGGGTCTCTACCACGCCTTCCTCGACCTCAACTACCGCCGCCTGGGGGAGCTCGTCTACCGCCCGGCCTGCGAGGGCTGCCGCGAGTGCCGCTCCCTGCGCGTGCTGGTCCGCGAGTTCCGTCCCACCCGCGCCCAGAGGCGCTGCCGGACGCGGAACGCGGACGTGACGGTGGAGATCGGCCTTCCCCGGCCGACGGACGAGAAGCACGCCCTCTACCGACGCTACCTGGAGAGCCGGCACGCCGGTCAGATGACCGGCTCCCGCCAGGAGTTCGAGTCGTTCCTCTACGAGGCGCCCCCCATGGCGCGCGAGTTCGTGTACCGCGCCGGGGGCCGGCTCCTGGGGGCGGGCATCGCCGACCTGGAGCCGCAGGCCCTCTCCGCGGTGTACTTCTACTTCGATCCCGACCAGGCGGCCCGCTCGCCCGGCGTTCTCAACGTGCTGTCCATGATGGACGAATGCGGGCGCTGCGAGATCCCCTACCTCTACCTCGGCTACTACGTGGCGGGGAGCCCGACCATGGCCTACAAGGCCGGCTATCGCCCGCACGAGGTGCTGGGCGAGGAGGGGCAATGGGAACGGAGGGCGCCCGCCTAGGGGCCCGCCACGGGTCGCTTACAATCGGCGCATGTCTCGGTCGCCCTGCCCGTTCGCCGCGGAGCCTGCGCGTGCCCACGACCTTGAGCCCGCGCTCGATCTGCTGCGCCGGCTGGATCTGTCCGAGAGGGGCGTGGTGGAGCAGTTCGGACGCTTCTCGGTGGTGCACGACGATGGGCGAGTGGTGGGACTGGCCGGCCTCGAGGTGTACGAGGCCTTTGGCCTGCTCCGCAGCGTGGCGGTGGAGCCCGCCTACCGGGGCCAGGGGCTCGCGGCCATGCTCGTCGAGGCCTGCCTGGGCCTCGCCCGCAAGATGGGCCTGCGCGCGGTCTACCTTCTCACCACCAGTGCCTCCGACTACTTCCGGCGGCGTGGCTTCACGGACTGCCCCCGCGAGGAAGCGCCGGCGGCAATCCGCGAGTCGTGGGAGTTCCGCGCGGGCTGCCCCTCCACCGCCGTCTTCATGAAGCGCTCGGTGGAGTAGCCGCTCCTCTCTTCTAGGGGTTCCCCCTACACCACTTTCCGAGTCCGCCCGCTTGTCGATCGTCCCCCCCGTCCAATAGCCTGCCTGGGGGACCTTTGCCTTCAGGATCCGAGGATCCCGGTTGCGATGAAAAGGCGGGCATGCGGCTGACGCTGATGATCGTCGATGACGACGAGCGCTTCCGCGAGCTCGTCAAGCGGCTGCTGGGGACGGGGGTGCGGGTCATCGCCGAGGCCGCCCGGGGAGACGATGCGGTGCTCCTGGCGATGGAAGTGCGGCCCGATGTCGTCCTCATGGACCTCGATCTCCCGGGCCTCGACGGCATCGCCGCCACTCGGCAGATCAAGGCAGCGACCCCCGGGACCAAGGTCATCCTCGTGATTCCCCACGAAGAGCACGCGTATCTCAGCTCGACGGGCAAGACCGGGGCGGACGCGTTGCTCGCCAAGCGCGCCGTCCGGACCGAGATCCTCTCCCACATCCGAGCGGTGGTGGGCGGGTTCGATGGTGCGTGGGACGGCCAGGACCGCCGCGGACAGAGGGTACCGTCGCGCCCCTGGGCCGGCGCGGAGAGGCGGCGCCCTCAGCTCTCGGGAGAGAAGGGCAGGGTGCCCGCGCACGTCGAAGAGTCCTCCGCCCGTCCTCGGCCCGGAGAGCTCCTCGAGCATGTGGTGAGAAAGGCCTCCCTGGTCTTCGACAGCTTCCGCCAACCGCTGCCGGCGGGGGTGCGCGCGGGGGTCGGACCTTCAGGGCGACGGCTCCTCTACAAGGCCGGACGCTACCGGGTCATGCTCCGGTTGGAGCCTGCCGCCGATTCGGGCCGGCTGTTCCTGGTGGGACAGATCCTCGACGAGGGGCTTCCGAAGAAGCACCTGCACGATATCGTGGTGTCGGTCTGGAGGGGCAGGAGAACCCTGGGCCGAACCCTTACGAACAGCTTCGGAGAGTTCCAGCTGCAAGCGGATCGCGCGAAGAACCTCCGGCTCTCCGTCGAGGTCGGCGAAACCCGAGCCTTCTTGGTTTCTCTGCCCCCCGTCGCGGGGATGGAGGTCCGGTCATGAGGACGAGGTGGCTCATCCGCCTGCTTCTGGCGCTTTTTCTCGCATCGGCGGCCTTCCCCGCGGCGGCCGACGGCACGAACCGGTCGATCGTCCGCATCGAGAGCGGGCTCGTCGGGTGGACCACGATCAACACGCTCTGCAGCCTGCTCGGATGCCAGGTCCTGGGCTCGCTGGATACGCTTCCCCTCTCCGGACCGGGAACCCCGAGCTCGCTCTTCCTGGTCGAGGGGCTCCCAGTGCTCAGCCCCCTGAGCTTGAGCCTGCTCGGCGTCGCCGCGGTCGAGCCCGACCTCCTGGTCCCGCTCCAGCAGGCCACCGTGACGCCCCCGGACGGCCTCTCGCAGCGGACCCCGATGACGTATTACGGGAGCGTGGCCTGGGAGGGCTACCTCGCGCAGCCCGCCAGCGCGATCATCCGGCTCGCCGATGCCCACTGCGCTCTCGAGGCGACGGGCGCCGGCATCGTGGCGGTGATCGACAGCGGCATCGATCCGGGCCATCCCACGCTGAGCCCCTTGCTGACCGACGGGTGGGACTTCACTCGGGATGTGACGGGCGGCGACGAGATGGCGGATCTGCCGGGCATGGTCCCCGCGCCCGACGGAGCCTATCGGGTGAACCAGGCCTCGGTCGCCGTGCTGGACCAGGCCTCCGTGGCCGTCCTGGATACTCCCGATCATGCCGCCTTCGGGCACGGCACCATGGTGGCGGGGATCGTCCATCTCGTCGCCCCGACCGCGCTGATCATGCCCCTGAAGGCGTTCCAGGCCGACGGCCAAGGCTCTACCTCCGACATCCTCCGGGCCATCTACTACGCGATGTTGAAAGGGGCCAAGGTTCTCAACATGAGTTTCAGCCGCCCCACGTCCTCGGCCGAGATCCAGCGCGCCCTGGACAACGCCACGAACCGAGGGCTCATCTCGGTGGCCTCGGTCGGGAACGACGGCAGCGCCTCCCTCGTCTACCCGGCCGCGCTCGACAACGTCATGGGCGTGGCCTCCACGAGCAACCTCGACACCCGCTCGTCCTTCTCGAATTACGGAGCCGCCCAGGTGTGGGTGGCGGCCCCGGGTGAGGCGATCATCACGACTTATCCCTGGGGGAGCTACGCGGCCGGCTGGGGGACGTCCTTCAGCACGCCGTTCGTATCGGGCGCGGTGGCCCTCCTCGTCGGGATACAGGGCATCGCGAACTACTCCCAGGCGTCATGGGCGATCTCCCACGCGGTACCGCTCTCCAGCGAACTGGGCAACGGGCGCCTGGACCTCTATCAGGCGGTCCTGGCCGGGCAGGCGCTTTGGCCGGGCGCCCCCCCGAGCCCCGTTCCTGCCACCTGTGCCTCCCAGGGCATGGACTGGTCGGCGGCGCCCTAGGGTGCCCCGGTCGGGAACAGCTCCGAGGAGCGGCGGATCTCGGGCTCCATCCGCCCGAGCCAGGTCAGCCAGTACATCCGTGCGTCCCCCCGGAGGGACCAGATCGGATACGTGAAGGTGGCCGGCTTGTTCCGCTCGAAGAAGAAATGCCCGATCCAGGCGAAGCTGTAGCCGGCCACGGGCATGGCGAGAAGCCAGAGCGGCGAGACCGCCACGGCCAGGACGCCACTGGCGAGGAACAGCGTCGAACCGAAGACGTGGAGCGCGCGGTTGACGGGATGCCGGTGCTGGGCCACGTAGTAGGGCCAGAACTCCTCGTACGACCGGAACCTCTTCTCCACGGTCCGCCTCCGGAGGTGCTCCCCTCTATTATGGATGAATGAAAGCCAGGATCGCCGGTACCGAGATCGAATACGACGTCCGGGGCAAGGGGCCCGCGGTCCTCCTCTTCCACGCCTTCCCCCTGGGCCTCTTCATGTGGGACGCGCAGGTGGACGCGCTGGCCCCGACCCATCAGGTGATCCGCTTCGACGCCCGCGGATTCGGCGCGTCCCCGCCGGGCACCTCGCTGCTCACCATGGAGCGCATCGCCGACGACGGCGCCGCGCTCCTCGACCACCTGGCGGTGGGCCAGGCGGTGGTGGGGGGCTGCTCGATGGGCGGGTACGCGGCCTTCGCCTTCGTGCGCCGCCACCACGACCGGCTGAAGGGCCTGCTCCTGCAGGACACCCGGGCGGGAGCGGACAACGAGGAGGCGCGGAAGGGGAGGGCCACCCTCGCGGAGAAGGTGCGCCGGGAAGGGGCGGTCGCGGCCGCGGACGCCTTCCTGCCCCGCCTCCTAGCCGAGACCACACAGAAGGAGCATCCCGAGGTCGGGACCCGGCTGCGTGCGCGCATCCTCGCCAACTCCGCGCAAGGGATCGCCGACGCCCTGGCCGGCCTCGCCGCCCGCGCCGATTCGTCCCCCACCCTCCGGGAGATCCGGGTACCCACGCTCGTGGTCTGCGGGGCGGAAGACCTGCTGACTCCGGTGGCCGAGTCGGAGGCCCTCCACAAGGGAGTAGCGGGAAGCCAGCTGGAGGTGATCCCCAGGGCGGGCCACCTCGCGAACCTCGAGAACGCCTCCGCCTACAATGTTGCGCTCCTGTCCTTCCTCGGCCGATTCGGCTCCGGAGCTGGCAGACATTAGGTAGACAGATGCCTGCAATCATAATAATTAGATGAACGTATCGCAATCGGAGGCGTATATTCGGGCGTAGGGGGGGACGCAACCATGGCGCAAAGTCCGACAACCCGGCTCTATCTGCTGGCCAGCGATTTCGACCAGACCCTGAGCTTCAAGGATTCCGGGATCGTGCTCTCCGAGCTGCTCGGCAACTCGGGGTTCGAGGAGAAGGTGCGGGGCCTCGCGCACATCAACCTTGTGCAGCAGGGAGGCGAGCTGGCCTACCTCCTCCTCCACGACCCCGAGTACCGGCAGGTCCGGCGCGAGCACCTCCTGGAGGTGGGCAAGCGCATCCGCCTGAAGCACAACATCCGCCGCCTGGTCGACATCCTCGAGGCCGGCATCGAGGACCATCGCTTCTCCTTCCACGTGGTCTCGGCGGCCCCGGAGGAGGTCGTGCAGTCGGCCCTCGAGGGGATCGTGGCCCCCGATCACATCTTCGGCACCCGCCTCCACTACGACCCCGCGACCGGCGAGATCCAGGCGATCCGCCACGTCTCCGCGGGCTACGGGAAGGTGGCGGTGCTGTCGGAGCTGCAGGCGCGGCTCCAGGTGAGTCCCGACCACGTGGTGTACGTGGGGGACGGCAGCTCCGACATCCACGTGATGCTCCACGTGAACCGGCTCGACGGCTACACGATCGCGGTCTCCGAGAACCCCTACCTCGCTCCCATCGCGCGGCGCACCATCCTTTCGGAGGACGCCCTCAGCGTGCTGGTGCCGATCCTGGAGGACATCGTGGGCTGGGACGCGCTCCGCGTGCGCGCCTTCTTCCAGAAGCACGGCCTGCAAATCCAGGAGTGGGGCAAGGTGCACACGGATTTCCTGACCATCCGCGAGAGCCCTCCCGACGCCCTCCCCGCGTGAGCGGCGTCGACGCCGTCGGCTGGTTGGCCACCGCCGTCTTCGCCGCCTCCTATTTCTGCAAGGAGCCGGCGGCCCTGCGCCGCACCCAGGCCCTGGCCGCCCTCGTCTGGATCGCCTACGGGGTGGCGCTCAAGGCGGCCCCCGTGATCGGCGCCAACCTCGTGGTGGCGAGCCTCGCCCTCTGGTCGTCCTGGGCCCCGGGCCCCCCGGAAGCATTGGGGTCCCCGGACCGGAAGCCTCCCATCGAACCCGCGGGCGACTGACCGCCCGGTCGGACGAGTGCTCTTTTCCACCTTGCCTCGCCGACCACCGCCGGTTAGCATGGAGGTGAGAGCGAAGACGCCCTGCCGTCGACGCTGCTCAGGCCGACCGCGCGCGCGGCTTCACACGTGCCGCCACGGTCGTTCCGCCCCCGCCACCCGACGACCATCGGCTGGGGGCGGCGGGTACTCGCTGGTTGACCGTTCCTGGGGGAGGCCCTTCGCGGCCTCGGCCCCGCTCCCTTCGCCGCCCGCGCGCTCCGGTTGCGCGACCTCTGAAGAAGGAGCCCTTCATGAGCGACTTCCATCAGCAAGGCCCGGTCACGGCCCTTCCGCGGCTCGTGGACCGCCCCGTCGAGGAGCTGGAGTCCCGCATCCTGGTCCTTTCGAAGCGTTTCCCGATCGCGCTCGTCATTCCCATGATCCCCGCCGAGATGGACCGCCCCGCGCTCGCGCGCATCCTCGACGAGCTCCGGGAAGCCCGCTTCCTCGACACCCTCGTGATTTCCCTGAACCGCGCGAACCAGGCGGACTACCAGCGCGCCCACGACTACTTCGCCCCCTACCCCGGGCGCAAGGTGATCGTCTGGAGCGAGGCCCCCGCGGTGCAGGAGTTCCTGGCCGAGATGGACGCGGCCGGGCTGTACGTGGGCGAGCCGGGCAAGGGTCGGGCCTGCTGGCTGGCCATGGGCTACATCCTGGCCGAGGAGCGCGTCGAGTACATCGCGTTCCAGGACGCGGACGTCGTGAACTTCCGCCGCGAGATGCTGGCCCGTCTGGTCCTGCCCGCCCTCGACCCCACGATCGACTTCGACTTCGCCAAGGCCTATTACGCGCGGGTCTCGGACCGCTTGCACGGGCGGGTCACCCGCCTGCTGCTCTCGCCCCTCCTCGCCGCCTTCACCCGGCTGATCGGCGACGACCCGTACATCCGCTATCTCTCGTCCTTCCGCTACGCGCTCTCCGGTGAGTTCTGCCTGAAGACCGACCTCGCCCAGCGCATGCGGCTTCCCTGCGACTGGGGCCTGGAGATCGTGACCCTGTTCGAGGCCCTGCGGGCCCGGGCCCCCGTGCGCATCTGCCAGGTCGAGCTGGCCGAACGCTACGACCACAAGCACCAGGACCTCTCCTCGGACGATCCCACCCAGGGCCTGCACCGCATGGCCAAGGACGTGGTCAAGCATCTGCTGCGCACCCTGGCCGCGGCGGGCGTGAACCTGCCGGACGGCCTCCTGCGCAGCCTGCTCGCCGCCTACCAGCGCGAGGCGGAGGACGCGGTCGCGGACAGCTACGCGGTGGCGGTGCTGAACGGCCTCCGCTTCGACCGGCACGAGGAGGAGATGAACGTCCAGACCTTCATCGGGGCCCTGCGCACGTCGATCGAGGAGTTCCTGGCCGATCCCCTGGGCACGCCCCTGGTCCCGAACTGGGCCCGGGTCTGGGCGGGCCTTCCCGACGCGGGTCCCCGCCTCCTCGCCGCCGTCCAGGAAGCCGTGCCCGCGGCCGAGCCGGCGGTGGAGGGAGCGCCGGCAAGAAGGGGATGACGGCTCTCGTCGTCTTCACCGACCTCGACGGCTGCCTGCTCGACGAAGTCACGGGGGCCTACGAAGCCGCCCGGCCCGCGCTCCTGGCGCTGCGCCGGGCCGAGGTGCCGCTCGTGCTCTGTACCAGCAAGACCCGGGCCGAGGTGGAGCCCCTGCACCGGCAGCTCGAGCTCGAAGGCCCCTACGTGGTGGAGAACGGGGGCGCGATCGCGATCCCCGCCT
>WNFJ01371853.1_pt3 | contig 17615 bp, 18 predicted proteins | sample 5400461 | NCBI WGS metagenome assembly WNFJ01 (sample SAMN13153349, study PRJNA577476) | soil metagenome | isolation source: 115 cm saprolite on Douglas fir-dominated hillslope | place: USA:California | collected 2013-09-17 | reverse complement strand
GAAACAACCTCGGAATAGAAATTGTTAAACCAAGCGAGCACGGATTGGGGATCGTGTATGTTCCCGATAAGCGACCTCGCTATACACCGATAGATTGCAAGGACCAAGAAACCAACTATCCGCGATGGATCGTTGAGGTATGGGAGCGACTTCTCGACGACCATTTCCGAAATATTGAGAACCCTGAAAATGCGCTCGTTTCACAAGAATTGTGGTTCGACAATTTACCTGCCGTCATGCGCGTTCGAATCACGACACCAAATGTTTTGGTTGTCTTACGGAAACGAGATCCAGGAGCGGCTAAACCCTACAACTTCGCACTTTCGCCGATACTCATTTCGCCTTCGCCCGATTGCACGTTGATCGCACCCGCCAGTAAACATCCAGGGGAATGGCTAACGCGGGAATATACCGAGATTCACAGTGGGGACGTGGTTAAGCTTGGGGGTGAATACCACGGGAAAATCCTTTTGCCGCAGACCCTTTCGAGTGTCATTTGGCGTCATTACCTCCACCCGGAAGACAAATCCCTCGCTCCCGATGGCAAACCCTGCGATTTTTACACGCGAGGACTCTTGTTGCGACGCCCCATTAGAGCGATGACACCCTTTTTTTTTATTGGGAAAGAGGTTGAGCGACGAGCACAAGAGGGCGAAGATGTCAGTGCTCTCGAAAACAACGGGCCTGTCAAATATCACCGGCACCAAACGGCCAAGACTCGGGCCGCCGACGCTGGGCTTGTCCTCAGAGCACGATGTCATCCACTTCGGCAGCTCATGCGAGAATCCGGGGCATCTCAACATGCCATTGAGCGATTCCTTGACGGCGAGCGCGTCCACCCCGCTACGCGCGCAAGGCTGGCACAGGCAGTGGAGAGACTAGAGCTAGAGAAGGAGGGCTTGCACGCCCCTTAAACCAGCCCAGCAACAAACCGGGAGGCCTAAGAGTAACCCCAACGCGCGCAGGGCACTGTGCAGGCAAGGCCCTCAGGGGTCACCTCAAAACCGGCCAACGGTGGTCACTTCAAAACCGGCCAACGAAAGTGGCCTGGGACTAGGTTGTTTTACTCCGTCGCCTCCTGTGGAGGCAAGTCTGTTTTTGTGCGCCAACTGCGTGGACCACATTTGAGTACATGGCCATGATGAAGGAGGCGATCGAGCATGGCGGTAACCGCAGCGCTATCGCCGAGCAGTTTGCCCCAGTCGTCTACTGGTCGATTCGACGTCAGCAAAGTGCTGGCGCGCTCATAGCGCCGCATTACGATTTCCAGCAAGTCCTCTGCGGCCGTCATGGGTAACTTCCGCATACCCAGATCGTCGATAATCAGAAGCGGTACGGAAACGAACCGTTCCATGCATTCTCTGCGGGTTCCATCGATCGTGGCTTCGGCCAAGTCATCGAGCAGTTTGTGGGTTTCGCGATAGAGGACGCGATAACCCTGATGGATAGCGGCTTGTCCGATGGCCTGAGCGAGATGACTTTTGCCCGTGCCCGGCGGCCCTAGAAACAAACCGTCTTCATGGCGAGCGATGAAAGCACCGGTAGCCAGATCGAACACCAGACTGCGATTCATCTTGCGGTTGAAGTTGAAGTCGAAGGTATCGAGAGTTTTCTGAGGGTCTCGGAACTCGGCTTGTTTTTTTCTTCGCTCCAGCAGTCGATCGCCACGACGAGTGAGTTCGTCGGAGACGAGGCAGGAGAGGAAATCGATCGGGGGCATGGCTTCGGCCTGAGCTTGGCGAATGCGAGTTTCGAGCACGGCGGCGATACCTCCCAGGCGCAGCTGTCCTAACGCACGATTCAACTCAATGAGGTTCATCTTCTGGCTCCTTGGTTTTGAGGTTGATGAGATCGCGGTAGTGAACCAGTTCGCGAATGAGCGGGTCGACTTGCCGCAGGGTAAGTTGTGGGGCACGTTCGAGATAGCGACGAACGAAGCGGTACTCATGGACTCCCATTTCGAGAGCAGCCGCGCAGGCATCCTCGACCGCGGCGGTACCGAACTTCTTGGCCAGCGAGAGCACGCCCAGGATGCGGCGAATGCCAACTTCTCCGAGGTGGCTATAAATAAGGTGGCAGAGCGTACCGATGTGAGTACCGGCTCGTCCGGCTCGCCACAGTAACTGGGAAACCTGGAGCGGCATGTGCTGGGGACGGTCTTCTTTCTTAATGCGATACCAGCCACGTTTCTGGCGTACATGCTCCCGCAGCAACAGTCCGTTTTTGGGATCGAGGATGCGAACATAAAGCTCATCCCACTGCACATTCACTTCTCGTCCGATCCAGCCCGGCGGCAGGCCGTAGTAGGCGGCATCGACTTCGACGCAACCGTCCAGATTCACGCCCCGCTTGCCATGCTGGTAGTAGCGAAAAGGTTCCAGGGGAAGCGGCAGCAAGGATGGTTTTTCTTCGGCAAACATGGCGGCGACTTGTCGTTTCGTGGTGCCATGAATGCGGGTATCGGCACAGCTTGCCTCCCAACGATCCAGATAGGCTTGTGCCTCCTCCAGGCTCTCGAAGCGTTTTCCCTGGAGCGCTCGTTGGGCGTGGCCGACGCCGGATTCAACTTTTCCTTTTCGATCTGGATCCTTGATCCGACAGGGCAGGGCTACGGCGCCATAGTGCGCCAGGACGTCGCGATAGAGAGGATTCAGAGTGGGTTCGTAGATGTCCGGGACGAGCACGCCCTCGCGCAAATTATCCAGGACGACGACCCGCGTAGCGCCACCCAGTCGACGGAATGCTTTCTCATGTAACTCGGCCCAGATGCGTGAACTGGAACGGAACGTCAGAAAGCGTGCCGCCTTGCGGCTACAGCCGAGCACCATCACGAACAGTCGGGTGCGTCGATATTTTCTGGTCTGCGGATCCCGGACCATTGCGCCCGTGCCGTAGTCCACTTGCGACTCTTCTCCTGGTCCCGTCAGAATCACTGCGCGTGGCTGCAGTGGCTGGTTTCCGCGCAACTTGCGGACGTAGCGCTTGACCGTTTGATAATCGCGGTCAAACCCATTCTCGGCGACTAGGTCTTGCCAGATAGCGGTGGCATCACGGCCGCGACTCAGACCTAACTCGATGGCTTCACGGAATGGCTCGCAGAAACTGGCGGATCGAATCCGCTTAGGATTTTCTACTTCCAGGCCTGTCGACTCCACGCCAAACCCGGTGGTCACCACATTGGCCGGTTTTGCGCTTTTCGCTTTTGCTTTTCCCTTAGTAGAAAGGTTTTCGGGGTTGGGGTTGGGGTTGACCGTTCTCGCCACTTGGCCTGCGTCGGACCCGGTGGTCACCTGGTTGGCCGGTTTTGCCGGCGCCCGCCGTCCCCATGCGCCCGGCGGCCGCACCCCGATCCCGGCCGCTTTCAGGTAGGCTCCGGCCGTCTCCCGACGCACCCCGGTCTCTTGCTCGATGCGCCGCAGTGGCCATCCGAGTCGTCCCAGGGCAATCACTTGTTGTTTTTTCGCTTCGCTCAAGACGTTGCTCATATCGACGAAGGCTAAATGCCTCACGCCGTAATCAACGTCCCGGGCCTCATTCTCGTTGGCCGGTTTTCAAGTGACCCTCATTGGCCGGTTTTGGGTGACCCCTGAGGGGCAAGGCCCGTCATTTCACGGAACTGCACTGGCGCAGCCATTAGCATTTACGCGCACAAGTCGGTATATTACGGCAATCGTGGGAAACCCTTTTCAGAGTGGTGCTGCAATTGAAAATAGTTGCTACTGTCGTCCGGAGCCATCTGCTCCAAGCGGCTTGGTTTATGTGAATGGTGGCAAGCCTCAAGAGTTAGAAACGCACATCCACTCTCAATTTCGAGCCATGATCATGAGCGGGGCTTTCCCATGCGTATTAGGCCGCTCCGCGCTAAAGAACAATTCCTACCGCTTCGCACTCTACGATGACATGACAAGTGCGGCTTCGGTGCAGGGTTTGTGTCACGACTTGTTCGAGTTTGTTCAGGAGCAGCCACTGGCATATGAATTTTCCACCTTTGCCACTTGCTTCTGTGACCCACAGCCAGTCGACGAAACCGACTTTGAGCGGCTTCTTTGGGGGCTACTTCAAGCACTGCACAACGAAGATGCGGTCCATCACGAGTGGGACACCAAAACGAGTTCCGAACCCAACAATCCTCAGTTCTCGTTTAGCTTTGGAGGCCGCTCATATTTCATAGTAGGTTTGCATGCCCGTAGTTCACGAGTCAGTCGCCGATTCACTTATCCCACGGTTGTGTTCAACGCACACTACCAATTTCAAAATCTTAAAGAAGAGGACAAATTTGAACACTTCCAGAAAACAATCCGGGGGTTCGATACTCGGTTGCAGGGGAACATTAACCCGAGCCTGACCAATTATGGAAGCGATTCGGAGGCGAAACAATACAGCGGGAGACTAGTTGAGCAGGATTGGAAATGCCCGTTTCATCCAAAGAAATAAGCGAGGAACAATCTCAGGAAAAATCAGACGGCGAAAGCAGCAGAAACAGACTGAACTTGAGCAGTCTTTTGAATGACTTGAACCACCGCAGCCTGTGCAACTGGCTGTGCACCGAAATATACCAAATACTGGCGAGCCTCGCTGCCCGTAGCCCCTTGTGGTTCCAAACGCACTAGCAGGTTCTGACGATAGCTGTAGACGTCGTCTTCCTCGATATACAGCCAATCATGCGCAGTCGAATTCCTAACCAATTCAATCACTTCGGCGGGCTTCAACTCGTATGGAGAAGGCCCGACCATGTAGGATTTTCGATTAGCGACGTGCTCTTGCATCGTTATCATCTTATCGGCACCCAAATCTTTCCAGGTCACACGATAAGCCTCCGTCGGGGACTGAGTCAAGTGCTATGGTAGCGGCTACCTTCATTCTGGGCCAATTACCCAGGTAACCTCATCATCTACTTTGATGCACGACACTGCGAAAACGTTGCAAAATTGAACCTTAAGCTACTGTTTTTAAATGCCTTACCTGCTCATGGCCCGCCAGCCGTCAATGTTGAGTTCGGGCAATCAAAGCTCCGGTCACCAATCACTTCACCTACCAAGTCCGCCCGGTCCGGGGCCGTACTCGCCCGCGTTGTCGTGCACACCGCGCCTTTGGACGCGGCCCATTTTGCGAAGAACCTCAATGTCAGTCGTGTCAAATCCATCGGGCTGCCCGGCCCACGCCTAAAAGCTGACGCAGCGTGTCATCGTGCCGGTGTAAGTTTTGCTGTTTATCCCCGTTACCTTCTCTTTGAACTTCTTCAAGATTGAATCGGGCACCTTCGCTGTTGCCAGCGCAAACGGGTTGTCGAATATCCTGAACTCGTACTCAATACCACGGCCCCCGGAAAAGGCCCGGAAGATGCCCACGCCGCCAAGATTCTCATACGCTGGCGTAGCGAAATAACCGGTGACCCCGTATGCCTGGTGGCTGGGATACAAGGCAACTTCGATATGCTTCGGAATCTCGTGCAGGTTCACCATTAGGTCGTCAGCAACGACCAGCAAGTTTGATTGTGCAGGGTCGAATTTTGGATACGTGTTCTCCGACGCTATGCACTCTTGCAGCGGTATCCAGTTGCCGACAGCGCCCCCTTCACCGTTTTGGTATTTTGGCTGCCTTGAACGTCCAGCCTTGCGCTGGTCATCGGAAAGCCGTCCTTCCCAGCCGGGGCTTTTAACTTCCACGAAAACATTTCTCTGCTCCGGGGTTCTAGTAAGATATTCACCAACTTTGCCGCTGAGGCCCAGGGGCTCCCACTGCGCGATTGGAAATCCGCTGTGATGGAACCAGTACGCGACGCGCAATTCCTCAGGTGCTTCGTCACGCTGGGACGCCTTGGATTCAAGGCGCGGTATGAATTGGGAGCAGCGGCCTTGTTCGTCCATGAACTCCAGCAGTGCGTCCAGCTCCTGTGCGTACTCCGGCGTCGCCGGATAGTCGTCTCTCCAGCGGTCGGGGCCCAGCAGCCGACGGGCAACCGTCCCGAACAATTGTGCACCTGAGAGAATCATTCGCTACGCATAGATTAGCACTACCGAGCTCCATCATCTGTACTGCTAAACGACCGTTGTCGATCAAAGCTATCTGAGGAGGAATCGTTATTGAGAATTGCAGAAAATGCTCAAACGAACCGACCTGCTCAAGATTGATCGGCTGTCGGGCATCAAAAATTGGCTACTCCGCGACGGCCCGCGTTGACGAGGGCGCAGAGAACGCACGCAAAGATCAATTTGAACGCTTTCATCCGGTCAAGTCTATGCTGAACACAAGCGTCCCTTCCAGAGCATTTCCGCAACTGTCGTAATCAACTGAGAATTGATGCCCACCCCACTAACGAGCGCGCCCCGGCCCTTCCCACTAGCGCGCGGGCTCCGGGTCCGAATCGTGGTGGGGTGTAGCCGAATTTTTCCCGAAGTGTACTACCCCGTCAAGGCGGAGGCGGGGATAGCTATTGGAGGGGAAAAATTCCTACACCCCCACCACGGGACTGTAACCCTAGAACCCGGAGCCCGCGCGCTAGTGGGGCGAGAAGGGCGCACTCGCTAGCGGGGTGAGGTGGCGCAGGGAGACAAGCTAAAGTGGGCGGGACAGCCTGGCGCGAACATCGCAAACAATTCTCAGTTTGGTGTCATCGCCTGAAACAATTGAGGTTCCCGCACGAACTCTCACGCTGCTAAAGTATCCTTCATGCATAATTAGATTGCGCGCGACCATTTATTTTTGGGAGGGCTGCCTGCTCCACGTACTGAATGAAATTAGGTCACGCAATAAAGTGCTGCAGGGAATATGGAAACCCATTGGACTTCTTGCGTCTGCAGTTTCGTTCATCGGCTTCGTAAAGGAGTTCCATCACCGTACTGGTCGTTTCTTTCCTGGGAGCATCTTACTGCTTGTGGTATCGGTCGGGCTCCTCTATACCATCCCAAGCAAGTCAATCCGTCTCCTCGCGACGCGATTCGTCGCATTTGTTTTGGATCTCGGCATTCTGGCGCTGTTCACGTACGCCGTTGGTGATCTTCTGTTTAGATATCACACCGTGAGGCCGAGCGGTCTACTTTCTGCTGGTCTCGATATGGGCTTGGTTTCTGGTTTTCGTAGTCTTTGACTGGCGGTTCAATGGTACACCGGGTAAATTGCTTACGGGTCTTCGACTCAAGCACCGAGAAATGCGAAAATTAGATTTCGTAAACTGTCTGCTGCGAAGTCTGCTGATTCTTATTGTCCCAATTACCATCGCCGGACGCATCACAGGAATACTTACATATTCGACGACAGTTTCGTTCGTGTTGTGGTCTGCCGCGCTTGCACTTCTTTCGTTCTTACCAATTTCAATAGCCATCTCTGGCGGGCAATCAGTTGTCGACCTACTTCTCCAAGTATATGTACTTCCCAAGCGGAGCACTTCGAAAACGTATCTGGCTAATCTAGATCGTCGAAAATGGCTCTTCCTTGTGTTTGCATCACTCACTTTCGGAACCATCCTTGCTTACACATCATTTCCGGGTCTTGGAGGCCGGAGGATAGAATTCCAACCGCCGTCGTTTCCCGCGACGCAAGTAAGGTACTCCGGCGAAATGGAAACGCGAACTGCCGCAGCGTTGCGAGCGTATATGTTGAAAACCCCGCTCAATTATGAGGATGATTCTGCCATAGAAGACTTCAAAGTGTATTCGCTCCTGGGACAACTCCCGTCAACTGTCGAAGATCAAACCCCCGCTGCGCGTGAATGCATGAATTCATTCAAAGTGAAAAATCGGTATCAAGTTATTCACGCGAAGATCGATCGTGAAAGTATCATGTTCGCAAAGGCGCTTCTCCTTCAGAATCTCGTCAACCTCTCTTCCCTTTACTCTGGTAGGCCTGGGTATCTCGTTTTTGAGGTCGTCAATCGTGAGACCTTTGGTGCATTCGATATCGAGTCGTCAGAAGATTACGTCTATTGCTTAACCGGAACCGATAAACAACCAGCATCTACATTAGTGGGAGGGAACGCTACCATTTCTGTTCTCTACTCCCTGCAAATGCCATCTATCCTCATTCTTGCCGATTTGGATCGATACGTAGCCATTGAGAAGGTTCCGATCTGGCCGCCTTAAGGTGGCGAGGGGGGTGACGAGACACCAAGCGGCTTCCGACTCGTCTATTCTGCAATGCTAGTCTTCTGAACATCAAGTGAAACCCCCACGCCGCCTCGCGCGACCATTTCGCGACGCGGCCAAAGTCTTGGTGAGACCATGCGAGGCAAAGTGGGGAAACCGGTTTACTAAGGCGAAACTAGAGCAGAACAAATACAAGCACGGATGCGTTTATTCACTCTTGGACTCCCGCTCTATTGGAATTTTGACAGTCCGTGAAACAGAACGATCGCTCGCTGCCGAAGGGGTTGCTGGAGACGGCGCGCGACTAGCCAACTTTTGCTGTTGTTTGCTTTTAGTCTCTGAGTCACTTTCGAAGAACGAGAACACTTCCAAGTTTTCCCACATCACCAGCTTGCCACCGACTCTTGTCATGACGCGAATCTCGCCATCTTGAGAGATCACGAATCCCAGGCTGTTCGGATGAGCATAGCGATACCGCATCATCGATCGATGTCGGGTACCGTAATGACTTGGGTCGATTTTGCGGAGTCCCCCTTCAGGCGCTCTTGGGCTAGAAGCGAGATATGCGGCATCTACTTCTTTCTTGGGACGGATCTCAACGCCGAAGCCGCGTATCGTGAGGTCTGGACTTGCGAGCACCAAACCATCGACACACGAGAGTGAGGCGATAAATCTCACACACCCCGTGATCTCGTCTTCGCAGTCTTCTGCTTCACCGTTTTCTACAGTCTCTTCAAGGTAGAACCAAGCCGGAATCATGTCTTGTTTTCGATCCAAGTGCTCGCCGATCTCGTCTCTCGCTGTGTTTGCAGTTATTCTGGAAGTCCACAATCGGGTTAGAGCTTTGGGCAAACGTGAATAGTTGATCTTGTACTTTATGTCGAGGTTGGCTCGCGAGTTCGTGATTAGTACAGCGCCGCCGTGTCGATATCTCTGTATGCTGATGAGTAAGCGACAAATTGTGCTCAGCCAATGACCAGCAATCGACTCATTCCAGTCTGAGATCGACTCACCCCAATCCCTTAAGAATCTCTGTCGAATGGGTTCTTTTAGGGCTTGTTTTACCGAAGTGATGTGCCGTTTGACACCTTCAGTCAGCCGATCCCTCACCGGACCTGAAGAGAAAACATCATTCTGGCGTTTAAACAGACGGTCCTGCTGGAGCCGCGCAACGAAGCTGAACTCTCGATACACAGAGAGGTCAGCGGTTCCATATGCCACCACCTGAAAAATGCCAGGCGGAGCGTAGCCGCCTGCGTCAGACTCTCGCACGAGTTGAGTGTTGAAGTGAACGGTCTGATCGACCAATCCCCAAACGAAGAACCGACAGTCAGAGTCGTAATAGACAGCGAGAGAAGAACTCCAAGGATCAGCAGCTTTGGATAACTTGATGAGAGTGGGAACTGTCAAAGGTAACTGGTTCGCGAGCTTGGTAATCTTCCATCGATCGGGACGTGCGTATCCAGGTCTTGGAGGATCAGGATCGGGGTTAGACGGATCGACCAATACGATTCGGATTTGGAGAGGTTTGCCCTCTTCGGTTTTGAGGCTCGTGAAATAGACTGCGTCCAGAAGTTCAATGAGCGCTCGAACTCCAGGAGAGGGAACTCCGTCGTGCTTCAAGCGTTGATCGACAACTCGCGCGAGATCAGAAATCGACTTGGTAGGCATGTGTCAGAGAGGGCTTGAGGCAGATTCAGACGGCACCATCATTTCTTTTCCGTTTCCGAGGCCTGGCGCTTGCGAAAGAAGGACCGTTCTCTGTTTTCCACTCCTAACTCGCGGTGCGCCTCGGTGCGAGCTACCTCCAGAGCGTCTCTGGCGGCGCCATATTCTCGATCGATCATGCCGTAAAGATCACCATCATGCGGCGCAGCTGCAACTTTGAGCAGCCTTCCAATCTCAGCGACCGTCTTTTCCGAAACGATGTACGCGCCGCTGGAAGCGATCTCTTGCAGGCTCCATGAAAGTTCCTTCTGTCTTTCGGGAGCTTCAGGCGGCACGACCATGCCACTCGTCTCGATTCTTACCAACTCACGACTACCCTCGAACATGATTTCAGCGAGTTTTCGGATGATGGACTCGTAGGCTTCGCGCTTCGCCTGCCACCATTGTTCTCGTCGAAAACGTCGGAAGGAAAAGTGCGCTGTCAGGTAGGTGCTCAGAACCGCCGTGAGAATTGCGGCTACTAGCGGAGCGATGAGATATTGAATCACAGGTTGCTGCATCTGCGGAGAGATTACGCCTACATGTGTGATTCGATCAATTCCGACCTAGCCGCAGGATCGCCGGAATCAATCTTAAGGCGATCTTGCTTCTGGCGCGCAGTTTGTATCACACCGTCCTCATGATGTCTTCGTATCCCTTCTCTGTTGGTCTTTCCCCTGTTCAAAAATGCCGACAAATTCCGCCAGCGCCTGCCAATGCCTCGGGTGCGGGCGGCGTCGGCCCGCGCGGATGTCGGCGGCATAAGGTTCCGAGATTTCGAGCGTAGAGGCCAAAACAGAAATCGTAACTCCTGCGAGCCTAGGCTGAATCTTTGCGAGGTACGTGTCTTCGTTGAGCCAAGCTGCTTTGGGTGAAGCGCTCCATGCTTGTTGTGCGGCTCTGTGTCGCCGTTGAGTTTTGGCACATTTCCTCTGGGATTTCGAGCTTTGTGCCACTACCCGGCCAATCTTTGCGGACTCAATCAGCTCTTCCCGAGATATTTCTCGCCCGCAGCTGGGACAATGCCTTCCGCCGTGCGTAGTAGCGCCGCAACCGGGACATATTTTCCTTGGGTAGGGCGCGGGCTCGGTATCAGGAATGAATTCCTTCCCTCTGCCTTCGCTTCTCCGCCGTTGTGTCAGAGGAGTTGGCAATCTCTTCTCTCCGCGAGGGGGCCTATGATTTCTGGTCCAAAAGCTCTGTGCGACCCACTCAGCAATGGGGGCAACGGCACGACCCCAGGTCGGAGCGGTCTGGGAAAGCTGAACTGCCAGCGCGGCCATCAAGCGACAATTGCCGTCGCGTTGTTCGAAAAACCATTCCCGCTTGAGAGTTTCACGCGTTATCCAATCCACCAAGAATCCGTCCACCTGTGGGCGTATGGCTTCCATTAGGTCGCAAGCTAGGCTGTCGCGGGCCTCGGTATCAACGTGTAAAACCCCGATTCCGGGATCAAGGCCGAGGGCGGCAGCAGCCAGCCGAGATTCCGATTCGAGAACTGCGTACAGGTAATTAAGTATGGCGTTTGACGGGTTGGCCGCGAGACGCGGAGATCCAGTCAAAGGCGAAACCCGCGCGCCAAAGACGCGCCAGTGATCGGGCACCTTGAACTCGTCTTTTCGCGGGAAATTAACCGGTAACGTACGCCAAGCAGTCCAATAAACACTAGCGGCCTGTGATTCGATCAGACGAATTCTTTCCGGCGTGTCTGCCTTGGGCAATTCGGTCCGGTAGCTCGCAATTCGATCAGCGGTTTCATTGACGAGAAGTCTGTGACGTGCAACCCGCTCTTGGCCCGCCAATTTCTTGTCGATCAGTTCACGCGCAATCTGAATAGCGACCCCCGACTGACCGGACAGAGCCTGAGCGCGTCGAAGACGTGCGTCTGACGATCGGACTGGGCCGGTCGTAGCAAGGACTGAGCCATCGCGTTCTAGCATTACGAAGGCGGCTCCGGCAGGCGCTGGCCATTAGGGAAAAGGTGCTTGGCCCCGAACATCCCGACACTGCCGTGTCCCAGAATAACCTCGCTTCTCTGCTTCCTTCGCGAGCGCACGACCCACCATTTGGGGCCCAATCGTTCGGCGAAAAAAAGCCGGACTACGTAGATCTGATTCCGGAAGGCTCCGCGACCGGCGAATCGGAAGAAGGACCGGATTATTGTGATTGTCCTTTAGGAATAGTGCATAGCGCTTCGCTGAGATCGCCAAACAGTGAAGTTGCCTCTGCTTCTTGGTTCCTGGATCGTAATTGTCAGAAATTGAAATATTCCTCCGCCAGGTGACAGTCGATCGTTTGTTTAACCAGGATTTCTGGAAACGCTTGACAGCGTTCGTGCCTTTGATGGCTGAGGCGTCAGCCGAGTGCTCACCAACCTTGCGCCGAACGAAAAAAGTTCTTGCTCAATTCGCCAAGGAGGCCCAGAATCTCCGGTGAAAGGCGAGACGTGTCGACAGGAGTTACTTATGAAGAGCAGGTCAGCGAGGCAGTTCGCACTGCGATCTCTGCTATTGGTGTGCGTTGCGCTTTGTGCATTAGCGCAGGAGAAACAACAGCCTGTAATAGATTGGAAACCTGGCCCGCTCACGGCGAAACTCGGCGAATCAGCTGAGATCGTAGTTCCCGAGGGCTTCTTGTTCACCGACAAGAAGGGAGCTCAAAAACTGCTTGAACTTACCCAAAACATTCCCAACGGAAGAGAAGTGGGGGCAATAATACCGAAGACAAAGGAGGGCGACCAACTGTGGTTCGTTACGTTTGAGTTTCACGAGGTTGGGTTTATTCGTGATGATGAGAAAGACAAACTCGACGGAGACGCTCTCTTGAAGTCAATTAAGGACGGAACTGAGGAGAGCAACAAGATGCGCGCTGAGAAGGGATGGCCCGCATTCCACGTGGCTGGCTGGGAGCGCCCTCCCTTCTACGATCAGCGAACTAACAACCTTACTTGGGCGATCCTCGGCAAGGATGATAGAGGTGAAGAATCTGTAAATCACTCGATCCGGGTGCTGGGTCGCCAAGGGACGATGAATGTAGATGTGGTGATGAGTCCTGGTGAATACTCAAAGGTTCTGCCGCAATTCGATCAACTTGTGGGCGGACTCAAGTACCGTGAGGGCCACCGATACACCGATTACGTCTCAGGTGATAAGGTCGCGGGATACGGATTGACGGCTCTTATCGCGGGTGGGGCCGGCGCGTTGGCCGTAAAAACAGGCCTCCTGATGAAGATGTGGAAATTCCTAGTTGTAGTTTTCGCGGCGGCCTGGAAGGCAATTGTCGCGGTTTTTGTTGCGATAGGCGCCGGAAAGAAAAAGCAAAACAGGAATCGTCTACGACGGCACCGCCCGATACGACGGCACCGCCCGAGCCAGTAACTGTGGAGGCGGACCACCAGTCTTAACGAGATCAGTTCCGAGACAGGAATCGACATACGTGTTTAGCGCACTTTAGGCCATCCATCGTGACTAACGAATTTGCGTTAACACTGGTGCTATTTGCTGTCTACGTAAGCGATTGTATTTTCCTTCCCTCCGGTCACGCTTCATTGTTCAAATGCTCGATTCGGGGACGTTGGAGGGTCTCTTTGCCCACTTCCCCAATTACCTCCACTTACCGAATTGTTGTCGAGGGTCTCCTGCCTCAGTTAGGAAGCGTTTTCGTCTCCGAGCCCGCCCCGCCTCTCATTAGTCCATCAGGGGTCTATTGTTTCCCAGGTCGAGCGGATACTGGATCGGCGAAATACATCGACTTCGCCGACGCGGAGCCGTTCTTGTCCAAAGACTGCACTGTTTTTACCGGATCCGAGGTTGTTTGCTCTTCAGGGTCGACACAACAAGCGCAACTTCTTTCAGAGTTGCTCTCCAAGGTCAAGGCGTCCGAGAGCACTAGAAGGGATGCCCTGATCACCGCTGACTTCCGGCGAATGCTAAATACGCAGCGGGCAGCTCGGCGCTGGAGGGCATACCAAAAAGCCTCGGGCTTCCTTTCTCTGGGCTCGTGGACTATGTTCGGAACTCTTGTGGCGCTCTTCGCGATGTTAGCAGTCTTTAGGTTTCAGGCCGTGGCCGCCTGGCCGTTAGCCATTCTTATTCTGATTGTTATACCTCACACCGCATATGTGTTCTATAGAGTTCACCTCATATTTTTCCGACGGAAAGTTGAGGACAGATGGAAGCAGATTGTCTTAATGTTTGTGACACCGCCTGCGTGTATACGTGCTAGTGATTTCATTGCGCACGAACTGTTTGCCGGTTTTCACTCGCTCGCTGTTTCTCGAGTCCTCTTGGACGAGATTGAGAGCCGCGATTTTGCCGCCCGTACTCTGCGGGAAATGATGTATCCCTTGGACATTGGTGCGTACAACGATTCATCCGAGGGGGCTGAGTGGGCTAAGGGGAAATGGATGACGGTTGTGTGGGAATGGATGGAACACGAATTTGGCGATCCTCGCCAACTGATCGATGCACCTCGAAAGGCAACCGCAGGTTGCGTCTGCTACTGCCCCAGGTGCCTCACTCAGTATCTCTTCTTGAGAAATTCTTGTCCCGACTGCCCGGGTATCACAGTCAAGCCCTTCTAAGCCAGACCAGCGGCGGGGATGAGTGGCAAACGAAGATTCTGCCCGCGCTGAAGAAAGCACAGTTGGCGCATCTGGCGAAATTGAGTGGGCTTTCCCGTAGCACGCTCATTGAAATTCGCGCAGGACATAGCAGGCCGCACCGCAAGAACCAGGAACTGCTCGCACAGACGCCTCCAAAAATTTGGATGTCCTGAACACTGTGGCGGGGAAGATCAAGGCGCGAGCTATAGAGCCCTCATTCGAGCTGCTTGATCAGACGCAGCGACAGTTGGAATATGTGAAAAAGGAGATTGAGGCTGTTGAATTTGCTTGAGATTACCGAAGTTGAACGTCTGCAAACGGAACTGCCTTTCCCTGAGCCCCACCAAGGATAATCGCCAATGCCAAGTCGTGCGGAATTGGAAAATATGGTGCGAGTACTCAGCCCGCCTGGACTTGGTAATGAACGAAGGTCCTGAGAGCATTTAGCCAGGAGTTGCTCAATGTCGCTGGCAATGAGTGTTTCTAATCCTCGTAAATGTGGAACCGTTGGAGAACCGTCCCTTTTTAGCGGGAGGGACTGCTCTGGAACTCCGAGTAGGTCAGGCCATGTAGAGTATTGACCAAGGATGCCCAACGCGACCTCTTGTATTTCCAGCAGCAATGAGGTGTAGTCCGGGGTTAGACTCCGCGAAAACAAAGTCAATATCCTGTCCACCTCCTGTGTTGCACCCTGTAGGTTCAGAGCAAAGATTCGCCATCTTGCTTGGTCCATTTGTTCTACTCCAAGGCGAGCTGGAACCAGCACCTCTTCAGCAAGGCGAAGCAGTTCCCGCCGAATTAACGACAGATCGGTTGAGTAGTGCAGGTCTGGAGGCTTCAGTCCGAATGCAAGCCGCACGGAACTGATGCTGCTATTGGCTACTCTTTCTAGCCGCATGAAGACCTGGGAGCGGACTTTTTTCCACATCGCGTCTTGGTGGTGCCTGAGCACAACGTCGACATAAAAGATAGTCACAATACTGCCTAGGAACGCCGCTGCCAGGTTGACCGCAAGTCCCTCCCAGGGATCCGGGACATGCTTGCTGACGAGCATACAGGCGACGACAGCGGCTAGGAGTGGGAGCACAAGGCGCGTTGAAAGGTAGCGTAGGTTCATCGTTCTCCATTTTAGGTGCGCGAGCTCACGCCCGCTCCTCCCCTAGCGTTAAACCCTGACGGATAATTTGCTTAGATCACTTCAGGATGATACACATCAAATCGTGAAACGCCATATTTCTCAAAAGCTGCGGCATGGGCCGCATCTTGACCGAGGCCAGCTTTGACCATCGTACCTTCCGATATTTCGTGCAGGTAGAAGTTGGCGTCGGCTCCGGTGTCCGAGTTGGTGCGTGGGCTCTAGTTCAGCGAAGATGCATTTCCCCACTGAAGAACGGTAAGATCTGCAAGGAGAGATCTGTCAAGACATTTTCGACGACAACTACATTGTCGCGAACATGTTGCTCCATCTGCTTTGCTGAAGTGCTGGGCAACACACCATGGTGCGCTGCCTCATTGCGATCATCGACAATTTCATCGATTTTCGTTTTTAGCTTCTCCACCACCGATGTGTCTAAGCCTAGGCCGACATACACCCGTTTGATCGCTTCCCAACTCATTTGATTGAGTTCTCCGCGGCGATTGATTCCTTTTACTTTGAAACGTTTGGCGAGGACGGACGAAAATGGGGACGGCAGCGCAATCATATTAAAATCAACCATCGCCTTAAGTCGGTCGATTTCGCCCGGGTTGCGCCAGCGTAGCAGTACCGGATTGATGTCTCCAAACGGCGGACGGCAGGCGTTCAGATCGTGGAGAACACATCCCGTCAGATCTTTAATGCCGCCCTCAAGCTGTGCGTACACCAGCACATTGAGTGCTGTCAACGTGAGACTATCTGCGCCCAGACTACGGGACTTGATCCTTCCGAGCGTCCTTATGCGTTCGTCGAAATGGTCATGTACCTTGTTTTCGAATGTGGGCATAGCGGCAGGCTAGTGCGGCAGATTCTCAGAAAAGACTCGCCGTACCTCCGCTATTCTTCTGAGCAAGCGAGGTACTGCATTGGCCCCAGGCCCGACATTCTCCCTGAAATCATCATTTTCATGTCCAACGGCTTGGTTAAGGATGTCTTTGGCTTGCTCAGGAGTGGCCGCCGCAAGTCTGTCTACTAAAGGTAAAAGCCCAATGGTTACGGCATCAAAATACGCGGGAGCCAGCCCCCCAAGAGCGCGGTTGTTCTTGTGCTTCAGGAATGCCTCAGGGCCAAGCTTCTCATCGAGGATTGTGAAGAGCCTGTCGAACGTTAGTGTTTCCTGTGTGTAATCAAAGGCTGCTCTGCCGGTAACAACCGCTTCACTGTATTCATCAAGCCAGTCTGAGATGCTGCCTTTGTATGTGTCTACAGAGTTCTTCAGAGCGAAAAAGCGCAGCACCAGTTCTTGCCGTCCCAAGCGTCGCTTTGCCTGTTCGGATAGAGTGTCCGTCACGTCTTGAAAGGAGGGCCGCGATGAACAGCGTTCTAGGAATTGAAGAAATGCTTCACCCGGTTGACCAACAATCCTCAATGAGGCATTGCGTACTTCATGTGCCTCTGCTGGTGATCCACCAGCGTTCAGCCGCTTGAACATCTCGTATCGGAGGCTTGGATCATTGGTCCTTCGGATCACGATAGCGCGAAGCGTCCTGCGCTTAAGCTCAAGTTGCAGAACTGGCGGTAAATCGGCGAAAACCTTTCCGTTTAACGTGACAAGAATGTCACAACCATCGAGTGACGTAGTCTGACTTTGATCCTCACCTGCCTCTTGAGGTGTTCCGCCGGTCATGAATCTGATAATCGATCTGACCCGTTGCAACCCATCAATCAGCTCCAAGACGCCATCTTCACGTTGAAATAGAACGATTTGGGGAACTGGCAAACCCAGAAGCATCGATTCGATCAATCGACTTTGCTGCCCCTGAGTCCAACGGAACATTCTCTGAAACGCTGGCTGGATCACAATCTCGTGGTCCTTGCAACCGAACCAGTTCTCCCGCGGAGAAGTCGATGGTTTCGAATCGTATCTGAGATGACCGCTCGTCAAGCTCATCAAGGAGATTTGGCATGACGTGATTGTAATGAATCCAATAGGCTTAAGGAACTCGTTTGCCGCGCACGGCTGTGGCTGTCTTGTAATCATTGTCACAAAACGTACACAGGCGGGCGGATTCATTGAATTGCAAGGCAC
>WNFJ01591196.1_pt1 | contig 17616 bp, 16 predicted proteins | sample 5400461 | NCBI WGS metagenome assembly WNFJ01 (sample SAMN13153349, study PRJNA577476) | soil metagenome | isolation source: 115 cm saprolite on Douglas fir-dominated hillslope | place: USA:California | collected 2013-09-17 | reverse complement strand
GAGCCGCGTCTCCTGCGTGATCCTTCCGCCGGATTCGATCACTTCAATCTGCCGGTCAATCTCGTACTCCAGCGCCTCGCGAATAAAGCGGAACGAGTTAACGTTCTTCACTTCCGTCTTGGTGCCAAATTTCTCCTGCCCGCGCGGGCGCACGCTGATGTTGGCATCGCAGCGCAAGGACCCCTCTTCCATGTTGCAGTCGCTCACCCCGGTGTACAGGATGATTTCCTTCAGGCGCGTCAGATACTCGTAAGCTTCGTCGGGAGTAGCGATATCCGGCTCACTCACGATTTCAATCAGCGGCACTCCGCTGCGGTTCAAGTCGATCGCTGTAGTGTCGCTCGACCCAACGAAGCCTTCATGAAGGCTCTTGCCTGCGTCTTCTTCGAGATGCACGCGGGTTATCCCAATCCTCTTGGTTGTGGTTGGAGGGCCGGGCGTCCCTTCGACCATGCTCAGGGCAGGCCCCGACCGGCCGCCACCAGCCTCGATCTCAATAAACCCATGCTCCGCCAGAGGCTTGTCATACTGCGAAATCTGGTAGCCCTTGGGTAGGTCAGGATAGAAATAGTTCTTGCGAGCAAAAATCGAAGTCTCGCGGATTTCGCAGTTCAGCGCCATCGCCGCCAGCGTCGCAAACTCCACCGCCTTGCGATTCAGCACTGGCAGCGCGCCGGGAAGCCCCAGACACACCGGACACACATTCGTATTCGGCGGGTCGCCAAAGCGTGTTGAGCAGGAGCAGAATATCTTGCTCGCGGTCAGCAGTTGGACGTGGACTTCCAGTCCGATGACCGGCTCATACTTGGCCCGCTCCGCCACAGAACTCTCCACCGATGTCGCCATATTCAGGAGATTATAAAGCAGTGGCTAGTGGGCAGTGGTCAGTGGGCAGTGGTCAGTAGGCAATGATTCTTGGGTGGGGATCAATAAAGTACGCGGGTTTCACTAACCCAAGGCCGCCCGTCACCGGATCGCCGACCTACTGACCACTGATCACTGGCCACTGCTGCCCACTGGTTTCCCCAACTCAACGTCAAAATACATCAGTTCATGGCCGGACGAATCGCGCACTCCGGTCAAGTAAAAGTGCGCTCCCGAGAGTGGGTTCTGCAGATCGGAGACATCGAAAAAAAGAAATCCTGCCTGAGAGCTACGTGGTTCCACGGCTTTCGCTTTGAACTGTGCGCTTTGAATTTCGTCAAGTTCCTTGGAATTTACCCCACCCTTTACCCGCTTGGTTGGAAAAGGAATCGGGACACGTGCGCCCGAGGCTCGGGGATGAGAAATCCTTCGTAGAATGTCGTCCTCGGTAGCTGCGCTCAACTTCGCGTGGTCCGCGGTCACCAGCTCGGCGTTCATACCCGACAATTCGATCGGCTGGTCACTGTCATTCGTGATTACCAGCAGCACGGGCAGCAGATCGTGATCGTGGTAATTGACGGTGAAAACTCTCGCTTTAGCCAGATCGTCATAAGGATCGAGCCCTACGGTGACGTTTTCTTTCGCGTGATGGTCGTGTGCCGGATAGCTGAACGCTGGGTGCGTCTTGGGCATGGAGAATTGCTTTGCCGCCAGACACAGCAACGGCAAGACAATGACTAACGCCGACGGCAGCCCGAACCGAACCCAAGACAATTTTTTCATATGCAGCTCAGGATATAGGATGCCAGACCAGGCCGCTTGTGGTGCCTCGGTAGCGGACCGCCCCGTGTCCCCCATCAGGTTCCCGGTTAGAATGTCTTTTCCTCAATGGACCTCCTTTACAGCGCGCTCCTGTCGGTAGTGCTCGTGCTGGGGAGTCCGTATTGGCTGTTTCAAATGCTCCGCCATGGCAAGTATCGCCGGGGATTGGCACAACGACTCGGTTTGGTACCTGAGCGATTTCGGAATTCTCACCAGCCCTCCATCTGGATCCACGCAGTCTCAGTCGGGGAAGTCCTCGCCGTCAGTGAACTAGTGGCGGCCATGCGGGTGCAATTGCCGGAGCATCGAGTCGTAGTTTCCACTACGACGGACACTGGACAGAGACTCGCCACAGCGCGATTCGGTAATGAAAACGTCTTCTACTTTCCCATTGATTTCGCATTTGCCACGCGGCGTTGGATTGCCGCGCTGCGGCCCGTTCTGATTGTGATTGCGGAAACCGAATTCTGGCCGAACTTTCTGCGAGTTGCGCATCGGTCCGGCACGCGGGTGGCGATCGTCAACGCTCGCATCTCTGACCGCTCGTTTCCCGGTTACAGGCGTTGGCGCAAAGTCCTTACGAAAATACTTCGCAGTGTAGATCTCTTTCTCGCCCAGACCCCCGAAGATGCCCGCCGCCTGGTCGAGATCGGCGCAGCCCCCGACCGGGTCTTGCTTGGAGGAAACCTCAAGTACGATGTTCCCCCGCCGCCCGCCACTCCCATCGTCTCTCGATTGCAATCATCATTGACCGCTTCCGGCGCGGGTCCGGTGCTGGTGTGCGGAAGCACCGTCGAGGGCGCTCCCGCAAGCGAAGAAGATCTCTTAGCGGCAGCGTTCCGGAAGGTGCTGGTCCGGCACCGCGCGGCTGTGCTGCTGCTCGCCCCTCGCCATCCTGAGCGTTTTGACGGGGTGGCAGCAAGCCTCCAACAATTAAAGATCAGGTTCTTTAGACGGTCGCAGTGGAACGGAGAATCTTTGAGCGGCGCGGTGCTGCTGATTGATTCCATCGGCGAGCTTTCCAGCCTCTATGCCCTAGCCGATATCGCGTTCGTTGGCGGCAGTCTGGTCCCCCGCGGAGGCCACAATATCATTGAACCCGCGCAGCATGGCGTCCCAATTTTGATCGGACCCCACACTGAGAATTTTCGCGACATCGTCGAGTTATTCCGGAGCCACGATGCGGTCCGCGTGGTCGATCCGTCAGAGCTGAGTTCTGCGTTCCTGGAATTGCTGGCCAATGAGACCCTCCGCCGTGAACTTGGCCGCCGCGCCGCCGAAACACTCAACGCCCAACGAGGAGCCACAAATCGCACCCTGCAGAACCTGCGCGAATTACTGACAGCGCAATCGCACGAAGCGAGGCCAGCATGAACCCGCTCGGCGCAATCTACGGTGCCGCGGTCGGTGCCCGCAATAGCCTGTACGATCGCGGCATTCTGAAGACACGAAGACTATCCGGGTCAGTCATTAGTGTGGGAAACATTTCCGTCGGCGGATCCGGGAAAACTCCGTTTGTCATCCTGTTGGGCGGCCTTCTGCAACAACGGGGCATTCATTTCGATGTTTTGTCGCGTGGCTATGGCCGCAAGACTCAAGGGGTACTTGCGGTTGATCCCAACGGCTCACCCCGCGACTTCGGAGACGAACCGCTCTTGATCGCGAAACGCCTCGATTGCCCAGTGTTTGTCGGCGAAAGCCGCTATCAGGCGGGTCTGTTCGCAGAAAGCAAGTTTGGGTCGCAACTGCACATTCTGGACGATGGATTCCAGCACCGCTCATTGACCCGCGACTTCGATATCGTTCTCCTCCCGCCGGAAGATGCTCGAGATCAACTGCTCCCCGCAGGCCGACTGCGCGAGCCCTGCTCATCGTTGCGCCGCGCCGATGCGGTCGTTCTGTCAGCAGAATCAACCTACTCCGACTTAGGGCTAGACCAACAACGTACTTGGCATTTACGGCGCAGCGTGGCCATCGCCGAAGCTCCGTCCAATCCAGTGGTCTTCTGTGGCATAGCTCGCCCAGAGAAATTCATAAAGCAGTTGCGAGCGGCCGGCATTCAGCCGGTCGCAAGCAAGTTCTATCGCGATCACTACTCCTATAGCGACAAAGATGCCCGCGAACTCGCGGCACTGCGGGAACAGAAGCACGCCGGCGGCTTCGTCACCACCGAGAAGGACGTAATCAATCTCGGACCCTTACTTGCCGCACTCGAACCCGTGGCCGTTGCTCGCGTCGTTATGGAACTACTGGAACCCGCTGACGCTTTGGATACTATTTTGCCTGTGATTCAGGAACGTAGGCCATCGCCGTGAGAAAATCGCTCTGAAGATTGATCGCCTGAACATGACCCGCGCTCCAAAGGAAGCCGACCGTCTGCGGAAGATCGTGGCCGCATTCCCGCGCATCACTGTGACAGTTCTCGGCGACATGGTGGCAGACGAATTCGTGTTCGGCGAAATCTCCCGTGTTTCCCGCGAGGCCCCGGTGCTCATCCTGCGGCACTGCGAACGCACCGTGGTTCCCGGCGGCGGTGCAAATGCTGTGAACAATCTTGCGGACCTCGGCGTCAACGTACTGCCGGTTGGAATCGTAGGAAACGACGACGCCGGACGTTTGCTGCTCCGTAGTTTCCGCCACAAACACATTCCCGTCACCGGAATCCGCAAGGACAAGAACTATCCCACCGTGACCAAGACGCGCATTCTTGCCGGAATGCCGCACACTTGGCGTCAGCAGGTGGTTCGGGTTGACCGCGAGCCGGACGCTGCGCCCGGGAGTCACGTCACGCGTGAATTGATCCTGGCAGCGCGCCAGTATTTACGAGCCTCGGATGCTCTGCTGGTCTCAGATTACGGCTATGGCGCTGCAACTCCGCAAATCCTGACTGCCGCGCGCGCTAAAGGACCAACTAGCTCCATCCCTGTCGTCTTGGACTCGCGCCACCGCATGCTGGAATTTTCCGGCATCACCGCTGCCACTCCTAACGAACCCGAAGTGGAGGAAGCTCTGGCCTTGCACATCGGACAAGACTGGAACAGCCTTTGCTCTGCGGGCGCTGAAATTGTTTCCCGCATGAACCTTCAATCGCTGATTATCACCCGCGGCCGCGACGGCATGGTCGCATTTTCCGGCAAGCACAAGCCGCTCAATATTCCCGTCTTCGGCAGCGATCAGGTCACGGATGTGACCGGCGCAGGAGACACCGTAATCGCGACCTTTACCGCGGCACTCGCGGCCGGTGCGACCGCCGAAGAAGCGGCGCATCTGGCAAATTACGCCGGCGGAATCGTGGTGATGAAGCGCGGCACCGCGACGGTTTCGCAACAGGAGTTGCTGGACGCGATCGATCAGGCTGCCACCCCTGGGAAAGTAAGTCGCGCCGCGGATTTCGCGGAAATACGGGGATAGAACGAGTTGCAGCAGTCCTCTAGCTAGATTGTTGAGAAAGAATTCGCGAAGATCCACTTAGTCCGCGGCTCGCGTTTGAATTTCACACGATGACCACTAGAAAAATTGTCGGTCGAGAAGAATTACGGCGCCGCGCGGAAACCTGGCGCGCAAGGGGTGAGAAAATCACGCTGGCCAATGGTTGCTTCGATCTCTTGCACGTCGGTCACGTGCGCTATCTTCACGCGGCTAAGCAACTGGGCGGACATTTAATAGTCGCCATCAACTCCGACGATTCAGTGCGCGCGCTGAAGGGCGAGGGCAGGCCGATCATGCCGGCTGAAGAGCGCGCAGAAATCCTAGCAGCTTTAGCCGACGTGGACGCAGTGGTGATCTTCTCTGAGCCCGACGTCCGCGCGCTGGTGCGCGAGATTCGCCCCGACATGCACGCCAAGGGCACCGACTACACGTCGGAGAGCGTTCCCGAGCGCGACACCGTGATCGAGTGCGGTGGACGTGTCGAGATTGTCGGCGATCCCAAAGACCACTCGGCCACTGACATCATTCGCAATCGGCTGCGGCAACCGGGGATGGAGCCACGCCGGCCGTGAGCGCCACCGTGGCAGACCCCGAAAGCCTGCTGGTGGTGCGCCTCGGCGCCATGGGAGACATCATCCATACTCTGCCCGCGGTTATTGCTCTGCGCAGGGCTTTGCCCGATGCGCGAATTGGCTGGATCGTCGAAGAACGCTGGGCGCACCTGCTTTGTGCGCAAAACTCGCCGAGGTCCGGCCCTCGCAGTCCCACGCGCCCGCTGGTGGATTACGTCCATGCGGTGAATACCAAAGCCTGGCGCAAATCGTTGCTCTCGCGCGCGACGCTGCGGCAGGTCTCGTCGGCACTCCATGAAGTTCGCGGCTTGAAGTACGAAATCGCGGCTGACTTCCAGGGGGCTCTCAAATCCGCAGTCATTGCGCGCTGCTCGGGAGCTCGAACCATCGTCGGTCTGAACCGTCCGCGCGAGACCCCGGCGCGTATCCTGTACACTCGCCGTATCGCGACAACGAAGGCCCACGTCATCGAGCAATATCATTCTCTCGCCGAGGCAGTCGCAGGGAAAACTCTCCCCGTACCGGCGATCGAATTGCCGTACGACGATCAAGCGGAGGCGGACATTACCAAGAAGGTGGCGGACCTTGGCGGAGAAAAGGAATTCGCCATCATCAACCCCGGCGCCGGATGGGGCGCGAAACAGTGGCCATCCGAGCGCTACGGCGCTGTCGCCAGCACGCTGGCCGCGGACGGACTGACGCCCCTCATCAACTGCGGCCCTGGCGAAGAAGGCCTTGCGCAAGCCGCGCTTGCGGCCAGCAATGGCACGGCACAATCGATTTCCTGCTCCATCGCGGAACTGATCGCGCTCACTCGCCGTGCGCGACTGTTCATTGGAGGCGATACCGGCCCGCTCCATCTCGCAGCCGCGTTACAAATTCCCGTGGTCGGGCTTTTCGGCTCCACCGATCCCGCCCGCAACGGCCCCTACGGGACCAAGAGCATCGTGCTGCGAAATCCTGCTAGTCAGACATCGCTCTCGCACACCAGCACTCCTGATCCGGGGTTGCTTCAGATCACCGCCGATGAAGTGATCTCCGCCGCTCGCCGTTTATTGGAGAGTCGTCATGCCTAGCTGGCAGAAAATCGCGCGCCGCATCCGCGTGCCGCTCGGTTTCCTGTTTGCTGTCGCCTACATCTGGCTGGCACATCCAACTTTTCATTCAATTGTCGCCGGCAGTTGTATTGCGCTAATCGGACTGTTGGTCCGCGCCCTCGCCTCTGGACACGTCAAGAAGAACGAACAACTCACCACCAGTGGCCCCTATGCCTACACTCGCAATCCGCTGTATTTCGGATCTTTCATTCTGGCGGCTGGCTTTGCCGTCGCTTCCCGAAGCTGGTGGATTGCCTTAATCGCGACCGTCATGTTTTTCGCTATCTATATCCCCGTGATCCGCTCCGAGGAATCATTTCTGCAAAGACACTTTCCGGAGTTTGAGGAATATGCTAACCATGTCCCGCGATTGTTTCCGCGTCTCCGCCCTTATCAGAGCAGCGCGAACTGCTTCTCGTGGGATCTTTACTGGAAACACCGCGAGTACAACGCCGCGCTAGGTGCAGCACTCATGATCGCGGCGATGGCGGTGAAGGCGATGCTGGGCGCGGCTCACAGCTGATGGACGGCACGTTCCGTGGCAGATGAAATCCACCTTGGGATCCGCAATACGACTGTTTCAAAGCATGGGACCGACGTGCCAACCGGCGGGGAGTGAGCGGGCCTCAGGAACTCGCAAGCGAATCGGGGATCAGGATTGGCGCCGGAGAAAGCGTCACCCGACTTTCCACCGCGCTACGCTCCGTAGAAACCCGTGCCAGTTTGTTCATCTCTTCACGCGCATACTTCAACTCCGCCCGCTCGGACTGCGACCCCTTGCAGTTCGTCACCAGTTGCGAGTAGTAGTCCCGGGCCTTGTCATTCTTGTGGGCCGCTTCCGCAGCGCGCGCCGCCCCATACAGCGAGTCAAACCGCCCCGGATCATTCTTTAGCGACGCCTCATACTCCGCCAGCGCTTCTTCGGAATGGTTGGCTTCCAGCAGCATGTCACCCAGCATCTCGTGCACCGGAACTCCCTGGCTGGCTTCGGCTTCGCCTTTTTCTTTATCCGCTAGAGGCCGCAGCAGACCGACCGCCTCGTCGCGCTTGCCGTCGGCATACGCAATCCATGCCCGGGCTAGCGTCAACTCGTCGGTTACGCCCTCGTATTCGCCTTGATCTTTCTTCTTTCCTGGCTCGAGTTTCTTGTGGATCGCCTCCAACTGCGCAAGTTCTTTGCGGGCCTGTTCTACCTGTTCTACATTCCCGCTTCGCGCCGAGCCAATCGCCCGCGCCGTATAAGTAACCGACTGGTCCGAATCGCTGGCGTCAACCACCACAGCAAGCTGGGTCGCTTCGTTCCAATGATGCAGTTCCAGCGCATACGACGCCGGAAACACTGACAACGCGAACTTCGTCGGGTCAAACCCCATCCCGTACATGTCGTGCATCGGCGGCATGGCGCGGACTTCATCAATGATCTTCTGCGCATCCTCTTCGCGTCCGGTCTGCAGATACGCATAAACGAGAAAATCCAGCGCGTGGAACTGATGCCCTTCGCCTCCCATATGCATCGCCGCTTCTTTCCTGGTGGCAGCGACCGAGGCAACGTTGGAATCAATATCGTCCTGCCACAACCCCAGCCGCGCAAAAATGTGTGCTGGCATGTGCAGCGCATGGGGAGCAGCAGGCGCAAGCTGCGCGTATTTGCGCGCCGCGGGCAGTCCGAGTTTCGCCATGTCCGGCCGGTCATAGGTATGGATCAGGTAGTGCGCCACTCCTGGATGGTTTGGTTCTTCGGCAAAAAGCTTCTCGAGTACCGCCGCCGCTTTCAGCCGGTTGGCTTTTGTCTTGTCGTGATCCGGCTCGGAAGCCAGCAAGGACAACGCATAGAACGCCGCCGCCTCGTGGTCGTCTGGATTGCGTTGCGAGACTTTCTCCATCGCCTTTGAATAGTCCGTAACCCGCTTCTGATACGGCTTGCTGGGATGCGAATAAAACGCACTCAGCGCGGAAATGTAGTCCCGCTCACGCGAGGTTGCCGCATGAAGCGATCGTGCTTGCTTTAGTTCTGCTCCCCCTCGCTCGAGCGTCGGCTTGTCCGGACGGTTCCAAAGCTGGTGCCACAAACTCATGGCTACTCCCCAACGGGCAATAGCGCACCGCGGATCGTCTTTCTGGATCTGCTGAAATTCTTTTTCTGCCTCCTCGTACCAGAACGAGTGCAGCATGGCCACGCCCCGCTCCACCGGCTTCTGCACCCCCGCCGCACAGGACGATGGGAAGTGCACCGTCCCCAGTTGTGCCTCAGTCATCTCTTCGTGATGATGGCCCTCGTCGTCGGCTAGAACCGCAGGAGTAAGAAGCAGGATTGCCAGCAGGAAGAGACAAGTCTTCATGGGAGCACCACCGGGGTTCGAGTCTAGTACGCGGGCAGGCCGCAGGTCAAAAGGATCTTTGGGCGGGACGGCCGAGCTTTTTCACGTCGCTTTTGAAAGCTTCACATCCCGTACTTCTCATAGAATTTATTAGAGAACAGGCCGATGGGATCATACTTCTTCTTTGTTGTGAAGAATTCTTCAATCTCTGGATACGCTTTGCGCAACTGCTCCTTTGAGTAGAACAACTGGTAAGGCAGATAGTACGTTCCACCCGCGCGTTCGGCCGCATCGATCAGATCGATTGTGGTCTTCTTTAGAATTTCGTTGTCCTTGTCGTCAAATCCCACATTGAAATAGAGCACAAAGCCGAACATATCTTGCTTCGCATATGGGAGGGCGGTAACTGTGTCTCTATGAACGGTGCGGATTGTGACGTTTAAAAGATTGGCTCTATTTCTCTGGACCACGTCACGCAAGCCATCTACAAACTCCGGCATTCGGTCATAGGGAACGAAGTACTCCTGCAAAATGTCGGTGTCAGGCAGCCGGTTTTTCAGGTAAGCCATATCGTCGTACATTTCCTCGTTGCGGGAAACCAGACACACTTCTTTCTGGTTCATCGCCTGATTGCGTGTGACACACTGATGAAGATGCGGCTCAGCATATTTTTCGAGCGTCCATCGCACCCATCGGCCGGTCCCGCCGCTTTTGGAGAAATTGATGATCAAGCGGTCGAGACTTTCGTATTTTGCTGGACTTAGCTGCGGCAGCGAGCCGTTGAACTGCGCCTTCGAATAGAGATGCACAGCCGTCTCGCGCAGGTACGATCCAGGCGAAACCGACAAGCGCCCGAACACCAGGCCGACGTCGTTATCCTTTTCAACATTCGCGCGGTAATACGACGGGTAGTCTTTGTAATCCATGTAGAATGCCCGGCGGGAGTACATTTCGTTCTCAACAATGTCGAGGTCCACATCGAGGATCACGCCAAACAAACCGTACCCGCCCAGCGCGTGCCGGAAAAGCTCGGCATTCTCAGTCGGACTGGCTCTCACGACTTGGCCGTTGCTGAGCATGATTCGCATGGCGCGAACCGTTGGAGCAATCGGACCCGGCATCGGGTCAATGCCGTGCCCATTCACGCTGAGCGACCCGCCGACGCTGAAGATATTGATGGATTGCATGGACTTCACCGACAGGCCTTCTTTGTCGAGCAGTTGTTGAAGCTGCCACCAGCGCGCTCCCGTCTGAAGGTTAACCGTCTTGTGCTCTTTGTCGAGCTTAATGTGGTTGAAATCTCGTAGGTCAAGCACTAGGCCGCCATGGCTGAAGGTCTGGCCTCCCATGCTGTGTTGCTGCCCAGCGCATGTAACTTTCAGCTTGTTCTCGCGGGCAAACTGCAACGCATTGCGGATGTCTTCTTCGTTTGCAATCCTTACCACACCGTAGATCGCGGTTTTGTTCAGGTGGCTGGCGTCATTGGTGAACCCGCCCACCTGCTTGAATGAGACCGGCGGCGCTTTCGGCTCAGCGATCTGAACCGTCGGCTTCTCCTGATCGGCATTCTGCGGAAAAACAAAATCGCTTTCTTTCTCCCGGTCGGGTGCGGCCGCATACTCAAAAATCTTCCTGGCGCTTACTACCACAAAAGACGCGACCACTAACACAACGGACAGCAGGGCTGATCGCTTGCGGCGCACTGGCATCTCCTTGCGGCACCTTTTTGGAGAACCGCAGAAATAACTTGCACGGCCTGCACTTTTGACGAATATTAGCAGCAGAGCACCCCGTGCTAAAAAGATTCGCCACTATTCAGAAGTGTGCGTTTTGGTTCGCCATCCTCTTCCTCGGCGTTTACTCTCTCGATTACGTACCCGGCATCATGGACAAGAACGGGCTCATGTTTGGGCTTTTCCACATGAGCAAGCTCATTGACTTTGGGCACTTGGCCCTGGGAACACTCGCTCTGATCTCGGCCTTCGTCTCTGCGAAAGTAGCGCGCATTTATTTCTGGGCTCTGGGTGTCTGGTACACAATTGACGTGGTCACCTATTTCTTCGGACACTTGCACTCTGCCAGCCTCATGACCAATGTTCTGGTGAACCTGCCACACACGATTATCTTTATCGCGGCATACTGGATTGCGCTGAACGTGAACAAGAATCAGCCCGGATCCGTACCCGCTTGAAACGCTGGCTTCGCCGCATTTTTCGCATAGCTGTCGCCGCCTTCCTTGTGCTGCTGCTGGCCATAGCCGCGGAAATCGCAATCGGCTGGCGATGCAGCTTGCAGGGACAGTTACATCCCCCGGTCGCACGGGCGCCCGAGAGCAAAGCCGCGACTTCAGGTATCAACAACTATTCTCGGCCGGAAGATGACACCTTTCTCAGCCATCCCGAGTGGTACATCGTCTGGAGTTACCAGGAAAAAGCCGACTTCCAGCAATACCACCTGCCCAGTGCATTCCCCTATTTCGGAGCGGTACGCCAATACTGGAGCAGCTATTGCTGCATCTCTCGCTTGATCGCCGGGAAGTACAGGTTCAACGGCGGCGAGCAGATCATGCTGGTGGTCATCGGAAGCAGTTTCTCGGCAGAATACATCCTGAAAGGAGCGTACGAGAACACAATCGGCAGATTGAGCGAATGGAGCAGCAGTCATGAGCCGACCGAAGAAGATCAATTCGCTTACCAAGTTGCACGCAAATACGCCGACTTTGTGCATATCCGCCCGTTCTATGAGTTCCACTTCGCAAGGCAGGTGAAAGGGCTGTGGAGTGAGACCCATATGCTGGGCACGCACCCCCTCCGCAAATGGGAACGCAAACTATTCCTCACCGCCGACTACACGATTGAGGCGTTCTACTGCTGGTTGATCGAGAGAATGACGCACTTGACCTACGGATCCGAGCCGTCCGAGACCTACGCATGGATCGGCAATGCCAACCAAGCAATTCTTGACCGCACACAGCGCGTAAGGCTCACGAGGCAGGTCGGGCCGAAGGCGTTCATCGTGAATATTCCCCGCTACCAGGAGTTCACCGGCACAGCCGCAGCGCTGGCGGAACAGGGAGTTCAGTTCGTCGAAATTGCTGGCAACTCGCAGATCCTCGTCTCTGTGCTTGCGCCGCAGTCATGGCATTACAATGGCCCAGACGCACAGCAACTTTTCTCTGCCCCCATTCTTACTGATCCAAAAATGCAGCGGATTATCCTGCTCTGCGACGTGCCTGCCCTATCTCCGGTTCTAAACGAATTGCGCAGCGGCGGGGTGACTGTCGAGCACATCTATGACTATTAGGACATCCTACTGCAGTCGAAACCTCTCCCTCATCAACCTTTGCAGTCGCGGCTTATACAGGATGTCGTAGGCAAATTCTTTGTCCGGAAACATGGCCAGCGCAGCGCGCTTGGTTCCGGCAACCAGTTCCGAGGCTTCTTCGATAGTCAGGTTCGGGTCCTGGCCGATGACCGACATTACCATGCTGATCATGATTTGCAGGCGGCGGATCTTCGCAGCTTCCTGCTGAACTTCATTGCTTCGCGCTTCTTCCAAGGGGCCTTCTTCCCGCGCTCCGCGCGCCTTTCGCGGCTAATAGTTAGATGTCTCTCCGGCGGCGTCCGTTGCGACCATTGTTCGTCAGGCCACCGGGCGAAGCAATGGCACTCTGGTGACTGTCTTTGTACTTCAGTCACTTCTCTCACAGCACGCCCGCATTTCTTCGACCTAAGAGCGCAGTGACGACGAGGCAACTTCGTAATGCGATTTCGTCTAGAATCATCTTGCTGCAATCAGCAGGAGGCTCCGCATGGCCGCAGATCCTACGCCCGACCCCACACCCAACGAAAAGCTGGTGCGCGTGTTCGATACCGACCAAGACACGGAGGCCCTGGTGGTCAAAGGACTGCTTGAATCCGTCGGCATCGACTCCGAGATCCGAGGCGTGGACAATACCCAGGATGTTCTGCCCATCGGCGGTACTATCATTCTGGTCCGCGAGGAAGACGAGCCGGCTGCGCGCCAGCTCATTGAGGAATACCGCCGCTCTCCCGCCGAAGAGGCAGCGGAAGGAAGGGACCTCGACGAAACTGCCGAGTTTGCAACCGTGGAGGATGAGGCCAGTGCCAGTCCTAGCGAAGACCCTGAAGTCGAGAAGTGACTGTGTTGCCATCCAGGTAGAAACTCGTAGCGCCGTCCATGTCGGTGCGGAAAGTTAGCGCTTTCGCCTGCTGCAGTCGTTTAAGCACTTCCGCGCGCGGGTGATGATAAACATTTCGCGCCCCCACCGAGATCACAGCGAATCTCGGCCTGACCGCCGCCAGAAAATCCTCATTCGTCGAACTAGCGCTTCCGTGGTGAGCAGCCTTCAGCACATCAGCCTCAGGCATCTCGGTTGAAATGAACGTCATTTGGAACCACGTCGCCAGCCGCCGACGCTTGTGGAGAATCGCTCTCTTCTATCCGTGAATAAATATTCAGCCGAACCGCAAAACGAGTTTCTGCGGTTCGTCCGCCCCGCTCGATTTTCTCTGTCTCAACGTCAATTCGCTGATGCAGTTCTGCCGGCCCGTCCGCCTGCAAATTGCCTTCCGATGACATGGGCGACGAATACTGGCTCGCCGTTGCCGAGCCAAATCGATCCAGCATTCCCGGAACCGCGCACCTGGATGGTGAGAGCGCCAGTCAGAAAGACCGCCCCCATTACCAGTGCGCAAGAAACCAGTGCTCTTCGCTGGAGCAAGTACGCAGCGGACACCGCACACACTAGCGCCGCAATCACCCACCAGCTTGGCGGACGCCACAAATGTTGCCCGGCCCAAAGCCCACCAGCAAATGACAATGCCGCCCAAAGCAATGGCTGCCGGGGATACGTGCGCTTTTGTAGATTGGCGGGATTGCCAGCGGTCAAGACGAGGGGCAAGCGGACGAGGAAGCGATGCTAGGCGCTCACAATTTCAACGGGCCAAGTGAAAAACACTCTCGATGTGATAAGTCTGGGGAAACAGATCGATCAAATGGGCCCCTTCGATCCGGTAACCTAGAATCAGCAGCGTCCGCAAATCACGCGCCAGGGTGGACGGATCGCATGAAACATACGCAATGCGAGGGGCGCCCAGCCTGGCCAGACTGCGAACCACGTTTTCACCCAGCCCGCCGCGTGGGGGATCGGTTACAACCAGATCGGGATGAATCCCGGAGGCTTGATCCAGATACTGCGCGGTTGTTGCCCGGACTGCCTTTACCTCCTGGCCAGCATTCTGCCGCAAGTCAGCATAGGAAGTCTGTGACGCTTCAACGGCGATTACCTGTGCAAAACTCTGTTTGAGGGGGACGGAGAAAAGTCCCACGCCAGCATAAAGATCCAGCGCTGTCTGTCCGGACGCTCCGCCGACGACAATGTCGGCGAGTTCATCGATAAGAAAGCGGTTCGTCTGAAAGAACGCTCCGGTGCTCACCCGATAGCCCGCCCGCTTAGTTCGATACACGATCGTGGTTGAACCGGAAGCAGCCAGGCGCTTGGGTTCTACAAACTGATTAGCCGGTGGCAGTTCAAAAACCGCTGCCCCCTTTACTTCACGCATAATGCTCGCCAACTTGTCCACCGTGGCCTGTGCATTCTCCTGCGAAGTGCGAGGCTCGCAATAGGCTTCGACAAGCAAAACTTCGTCGGCATGATCCGCAAACAACTCCAACTCGCGCACTACTGCGGGAATTTCACCCAAGCGTCCGCGCTCCCAAACCGTAGCCATTGCGCGATTGATGAGAGGCGAGCTTATTGGACAGTGCTCGACGGGCAAGAGTTGGTGCGACCGAAGCCGGTAATATCCAAGCGCAAACTCGGGCGCTCTCTGCACCTTGAGCCGCGTCCGGTTGCGATAGCCCAACTCCGGAGACGGGTGAATCTGAAGTTCGCAAGGCAATTCAACCTTCGCCGTCCGCCGCAATGTCTCGCGCAAAATCTCAGCTTTGATCTTGAGCTGATGTTCGTAGCTTGCGTGCTGGTAGTGGCACCCACCGCAGCGCTGAAAATACTTACAGCCCGGTTCCACTCGATCAGGCGACCCCGCCGTCACCCGGTTGAGAGACGCGCGCGCGAATCCAGGCTTTTGCTCGGCCAGCACTGCGTCAACTTCTTCGCCTTCAAGCACAAATGGCACAAAAACGGTTTTGCCGGGGCCACGATCATCGGCTGGCAGCCGGGCTAGCCCATCGCCGCCGTAAATCAGCTTTTCAATTTTCAATTGCATGTATCTGGATTCTATATGCCGGTGTCGGAACAGCCGCCCCTCCTGGACGTGGGAACAGCCGTCCCCGGCTGATCGTTGAGCGCAGTTCGAGAGCCTCAACTCAAAACCGGCGGTTCTGCGAACCTGCACAGCCGGGGACGGCTGTCCCTACGTGAACTGTGAATTTCGCCCAATCTCAGCTGCCGCGTTAGACTGGTTGGCCGTGGAATCTCCAGCCAATCCCAGCCTGCGCGGTTCCGCCGTGGGCCTGTTCCTGTTCGACGTCTGCGAAGAGATGCGGCTCGACGAACTCCGTTCCATTCTCAGCGCCCGCCGCCTCGGGGAAGGCCTGAAGCACGCCGCCGCCGAACAGTTGTTTTTCGAGCGCCCTCCGGTGGTCGAAGACGCGCAGCTCGGGGGCCATCCCGACTCGCAAGTCCGAATCAAGTATTACGACTACGGGGTGGTGAGTGTTCTGTTCGAATTTCCATTCGCGGGAGAGTGGCCGGACTTGATCGCGCTTTCCTGTCGCTGGATCTCAGAAACCGATTTGCAGAGCCGGGCCGAGGCCATCATAAGGGAAAAATTCCAGCGCATGCGCCCTGCGCTGATCAAGCCGTATGAAACCTGGCTCAGCGAAGACTATTTCATTTTCTTCATGCGCGAGATCAGCGGCAATCCCTCAGCGGCTCAGCTACTGACCTCTTGCGGCCAGCAAATCGCGCAAGTCGTCCGCGGAGAAAATTCCATTCTCTCCGACGGTGAACGCAGCGAGGTCCTGCAGTCCGCGATGTCCTATTACCCGAACGATGTGGCGGTCCTGGGATGGAATGCTGCCTTCGTTTACGACTCTCTTTCCGGCTCCGAGACCACCATGCAACTGCTGGAATACGCCAATTCCCAGCTGCTCGAATTCCGCTACTATGACAACCTCCTTACCCAGGAACTGGCTGGCGTTTACGACTCATTGGAGAAAAAATCCCTGTTTGGCCGCTGGCGTCTGCCGCAGGAAGCCTCGCGGCTGCAGACGGTTCTGCTCGATGTAACCGAACTCACCGAGCGCGCCGACAACGCCATCAAGTTCCTGAGTGATATGTTCTCCGCCCGGCTATATCGCCTGGCCGCCAACAAGATCGGCGTACACGACTACAAGAGCCTGGCAAAAGAAAAGCTGCGCACCGCCGAAGACCTGTATCGCTTCCTGATTGACCAATTCCACCAGTCGCGCACGTTTGTTCTGGAATCCATAGTGGTTTTGATCCTGCTGATTGAGCTGGTGTATGTGTTTCACGGGAAAATGTAAGACAGGAGGCGGAGATCCGGTAGAGCGCGCCCGGATTGACATTTTGCCTTGCTTTTCCCCCCGCCGGGGGTAACAATTTCACCCAGCCACTTCCGGCTGCAACCGGGCCGCAACCCGCTCTACTTTCAGTGCCAGGAAGAGAAGTATGGCCACCCAGCCCATTTCCGGCCGCGCCCTCGGCCACTACCGCCTCATCGAGCGTATCGGCGAAGGCGGAATGGGAATTGTGTACCGCGCCTACGACGAACACCTGCAGCGTGAAATTGCCGTTAAGCTCTTGCCCGCCAGCGTAGTGCGTGACGAGTCCGCCCGCCGCCGCTTCCGCAAAGAGGCCCTGACCCTCGCCCGCTTGAATCATCCCAACATCGAAACTCTCCACGGCTTTGAGGCCGATGGCGACGTGGATTTCCTGGTCATGGAATACGTTCCCGGAATCACGCTGGCCAGCAAGCTGGCGCGGGGCTCCATGCGCGAATCAGAACTGCTTGAGTACGCGATCCAACTGGCATCAGCCCTCGAGGAAGCTCACAAGCAGGGCGTGATTCATCGTGATCTGAAGCCCGGCAACATCATCATCAATCCCAGCGGTCAACTGAAGATCCTCGATTTTGGGCTGGCGCGCCTGCTCACCTCCGGAGACGACACCGACACCGACACAGGAAACCTCACTGTCGCCGGAACTCTTCCCTATGTCTCTCCGGAAGAGTTGTCAGGCTCACCGACTCTCGACAGCCGCTCCGATCTGTACTCCTGTGGCGTCGTGCTGTATGAGATGGCAACCGGCAAGCGTCCCCACAATGAGACCTCCGTGGCGGCGCTGCTCGCCGCGATCCTGCACCGCGAGCCAGCTTCGGTGCGATCGCTGAATCCTGCGATCTCACCGGAACTGGAAACCATCATCCGCAAAGCCATGGACAAAGACGCCGCGCTGCGCTATCAGAGCGCACGCGAGCTGAAGGTCGACTTGCAGCGGCTGGTCTC
>WNFJ01491616.1_pt2 | contig 17617 bp, 20 predicted proteins | sample 5400461 | NCBI WGS metagenome assembly WNFJ01 (sample SAMN13153349, study PRJNA577476) | soil metagenome | isolation source: 115 cm saprolite on Douglas fir-dominated hillslope | place: USA:California | collected 2013-09-17 | reverse complement strand
TGTGGCGTGACACTGCCGCCACGGTGCGCTCAGTGGCGCGCGAGCAGCTCGATGTCGTGGACCTGTTCTGCCGCAGCATTGCCCAGCGAATTGCGGAGGCGGCCCGCGCCGCGGGCCGCGGCGATCTCGCCGATCGGCTCGCCGCTTGGGACGGTACCATGGCGGCGGATCGAACCGAGCCCACGCTCGTGTGGGGCTGGTATCGCGCGCTCGAGCGCCGCGCTTATGCCGCCGCGTCGTCCGAGTACCGGCCGGCCGCGCCGCTGCACCGCTGGCTGGCGCAGGGGCGGAGTCCCTGGGGAGACCTGTTAGGACTCGAGCGCGCGGCGCTGGAACAGGTGTTGCCGGGGGCGGCGGCAACCCCCTGGGGCGCGGCGCACTACACGATCCAGCGGCATCCCCTCGGCGCCGTGCCGGCATTACGGGTGCTCATGGGGCTCGACATCGGCCCCGAGCCGAGCGCCGGGGGAAACTACACGGTGAACGTGGCGACATCGGATGATTCGGTCGCGCCGTTCCAGAGTACCTGGGGCCCCTCGCTGCGCCATGTGGTCGATCTGGGGGCCGTTGACGGAGGCGGCGGCTTCATCTTGCCGACCGGACAGTCTGGGCATCCCTTCTCCCCCCATTACCGGGACCAGACCGAGCGTTGGCGACGCGGGGAACTGTGGTTGCTACCGCTCGATCTCCGCCGCGTCGGGGTGGCCGCCCGGCTCGTGCTCGTGCCCGAGGCGCAGTGATGCTCGACCTCGCCGTGATCGGCGCCGGCCCGTGCGGGCTTGCGGTCGGGGCGGCCGCCAAGCGTGCCGGCCTCACGTGCGCCCTGTTCGACAAGGGCCCCGTCGTGGCCAGCCTGCTCCGCTACCCCCTGTACATGACGTTCTTCTCGACGCCGGAAAAGCTTGAGGTCGGTGGCGTGCCGTTCGTCACCGCCGGGGACAAGCCGACGCGGCGCGAGGGGCTTACCTACTACCGCAAGGTGGCGGAATACTTCGACCTCGACGTGCGCCAATACCACGAGGTCCGGGGGGTGACGCGCGCCCGCGAAGGGTTCGAGGTGGCGGCGCATCATCCCGGTACCCTCGACCCGGAGCGTGTGCTCGCCCAGCAGGTGGTCTTCGCTACGGGTTACTTCGAGTCGCCCAACCTGCTCGGCGTGCCGGGCGAAGACCTGCCGCACGTGTCGCACTACTACGTCGAGCCGCATCCGTACTGGCAGGAACGGGTGCTCGTGGTCGGCGGCGGCAACAGCGCGGTCGAAGCGGCGCTCGAGCTGTACCGCGTCGGTGCCCGCGTCACCGTGGTGCACTTGTTCGGCCAGTTCGACCGCGGCGTTAAGCCGTGGATCCTACCGGATATCGTCAATCGCGTGAAGGACGGCAGCATCGCGGTCCGCTGGTGCAGCCGCGTGACCGAGATCCGCCCGGCTGAGGTCGTGATCCACTCGGACGTCTCGCGGTGCGACGAGACGGTGGCCGCCGATTTTGTGCTGGCGCTGACCGGGTACCGCGCGGACCTGCAGTTGCTTCGTGCGGTGGGGGTCGAGGTGGACCGCGCGAGCGGGGTGCCGCGCCATACGCCGGCGACAATGGAAACGAACGTTGCCGGCGTCTACATCGCGGGGGTGCTGGCCTCCGGGCTCGACGCCAACAAGATCTTCATCGAAAACGGGCGGGAGCACGGCGGCCGGATCTGCGACGCCATAAAAAGCAAACCCCCCAGAGTCGCCCCTGGGGGGTGATCGCCTGCCCGACATCGTGCGCCCTAGAACCCGATGCGAGCGAGACGAAACGGTGCTCGCGGGCGAAAGCAACCCCGCGCTCTCTGGGGGTCAGGGCGCGGGGCCGATGGCGACCTCCGGTAGCCGGGCTGTCTCGTGCAACCGTTGAGACCCCTTGGCTTTGCGTCCCGCCGTCACCGGCGGTTTGCCCTGAGCAGAGACCTTTCTTGCTGGCTTGGTGTGGGGCAAGAACGGTGCCTCGACCGTAATCGCGGTCACGGCGGACGATAGCCACCATACCAGATCACACTAGCCACTGCAAGATGCATTGTTTATCGCATAATGCTCTATGTCGCCAGTGATATTGGTGGCTCCAGCCGCATTTAAGGGGACCTTGGGGCCCCGACAGGTGGCGGATGCGCTGGCCAGGGGGGTTCGGCGGGCCCTGCCCGACGCTTCCGTGCTGCAATGCCCCATCTCGGATGGCGGCGACGGACTGCTCGACGCGGTGCTGGGCTCGGCGGCGCTGCGCGAGCGGATCGACGTGACCGGACCGCTCGGCGCCCCGGTGCATGGAGAGCTCGGCTGGGTGGACACCGAGACGGCGATCTTCGAGAGCGCCACGGCGTGCGGCCTCGGGCTGCTCCGCCCCGACGAACGCGACCCCCTGCGGGCCACCACCCGCGGCGTGGGCGAGCTGTTGTGGGAGGCCGCGGAGCGGGGGGCCACGTCGGTGGTGGTGGGCCTGGGTGGGTCGGCCACAGTCGATGGTGGCACCGGCGCCGCGCGCGGGCTGGGGTGGACGCTGCTCGGTCCGGCCGGCGCCCCGCTCGCCGAGGGGGGCGGCGCCCTCGCCCAGCTCGCCGAGCTCGAGCCCGGGTGGGGCCTGGACGCGCGGGTCGTGGCCCTCGCGGACGTCACGACGCCCCTTGTAGGCGCGGACGGCGCCGCACCGGTGTTCGCGCCGCAGAAGGGCGCCGGGGCCGAAGCGGTGAAACTCCTGGCCCGCGGGCTGGAGCGGCTGGCTGACGTCATGGCGCGCCACGGGCGTCCCGATCTCGCGACCCTGGTCGGGGGCGGCGCGGCCGGTGGGCTCGGGGCGGGTCTCGTGTTCTTCGCCAAGGCGCAGTTGGTAGCGGGGGCGGAGTGGGTGCTGTCGCGCGTGGGTTTCGACGCAGCCCTTGCGAAAGCGGACCTCGTGATCACGGGAGAGGGGTCCTTCGATCGCACGTCGCTCGTCGGCAAGGCGTCGGGCGAAGTGGTGCGACGCGCCCAAGCGGCCAAGAAGAAACTCGCCATCGTCGCGGGCCGGGTCGAAGACCTGATCGGCCTGCACGCGCTCGACGGCGCCGGGAAGCCGCTCGACGCCGCCGGCATCGCCGCGCTCGGCGACCAAGCCGTGCGCCAGGCGTTCGGGTTGCCCGCCGCCTAGGGGGCCGTCTATCTTCCGCGCGCCATGCCCTCTGCCGACAACGTGATGGAGAAACTCGTGTCGCTCGCCAAGCGGCGCGGGTTCGTGTTTCAGTCATCGGAGATCTACGGCGGACTGGGCTCGGTGTGGGACTACGGCCCGCTCGGCGTCGAGCTAAAGAAGAACATCAAGGAGCGCTGGTGGCGCTCCATGGTGCACGAGCGCGAAGACATCGAGGGATTGGACGCCGCCATCCTGATGCACCCCAAGGTGTGGGAGGCGTCGGGCCACCTCGCCGGCTTCACCGATCCGCTCGTCGACTGCAAGCACTGCAAGAACCGCTTCCGGGCGGATGACCCGCGCATCAAAGGCACGCCCGGTCAGCCCGACGCGCAGTGCCCCGCCTGCGGCAGCCGCGGTACGCTCACGGCGCCGCGGCTGTTCAACCTGATGTTCAAGACGTTCCTCGGGCCCGTGGAGGAAGCTGCCGCCGTCGTCTATCTGCGGCCCGAGACGGCGCAGGGCATCTACGTGAATTATCTCAACGTGCTCCAGTCCTCGCGTCAAAAGATTCCGTTCGGCATTGCGCAAATCGGCAAGGCGTTCCGCAACGAGATCACGCCGGGGAACTTCACGTTCCGCACGCGCGAGTTCGAGCAGATGGAAATGCAGTTCTTCGTGAAGCCGGGCACCGACCGGGAGTGGTTCGAATTCTGGCGCAATCAGCGAATGCAGTGGCTCGTCGGTCTCGGCGTGCGTCCCGAGAAGCTGCGGTGGCACCAGCACACGCCGGACGAGCTCGCGCACTATGCCAAGGAGGCCTACGACATCCAGTACGAGTTTCCCTTCGGCTGGCAGGAGTTCGAGGGAATCCACAACCGCTCGGACTTCGATCTGTCGCGCCATCAGGAATACTCCGGCAAGAAACTTGATTACCTGGACCCCGCGACGAACGAGCGGTTTGTCCCCTATGTGGTCGAAACCTCCGCGGGCGCCGATCGCACGGCACTCGTGGTCATGCTGGACGCCTACGCCGAAGAAGAGGTGGGGGGGGAGAAACGGGTCGTCATGCGCTTCCACCCGACACTCGCGCCCGTCAAGGCCGCCGTGTTTCCGCTGGTGAACAAGGATGGCATGCCGGAACTGGCCCGCCGCCTCTACGACGACCTGCGGCGGCACTACAACGTCTTTTACGACGACGGCGGCTCGATCGGGCGTCGCTACCGCCGCCAAGACGAGGCAGGTACGCCGTTCGGAATTACCATCGACGGCCAGTCGAGTGCGGACGGCACCGTCACGGTACGGGATCGCGACACGCTCGGTCAGGAACGCGTCGCGGCCGAGCGCTTGGTCAGCTATCTCGAGGGCAAGCTGCAGGGCTAGGGCGCAAGCCCCGCTCCGCGGGCTCCCGGCCCCAGCCCCTACCCCCCGGTCACCGCGCCTTGCCGCGACGCGTCCTGCTCGCGACCCGAGACCTCGTGTTTCGCGCCAAGCTCGCGGCCGTCGTGGCCGCGGCGGCGGGGGAAGTCACGCGGGATGCGGCAGGCTGCGACCTGGCGGTCTTGGAGATCGAGGGCCCCGAGGAAGCGGAGCGCATCCGCCAGCTGCGCGGGCGCGGCATCGCGGTGCTGGCCTACGGCCCGCACGTGCGTGCCGACTTGCTGCGCGTCGCGCGCCAAGCCGGTGCCGTCGCCGTGCCGAACTCCGAGGTCGAACGGCGCTTGGCCGAGCTCCTAAACGCTTAGGGGCGCAGCACGCTGCGCCCCTCGCCCGGTCGATCCGGCGCGCTTACTTCCCGGCTACCTGAACCTCGATCTCGCGCGGCTTTGCCTTCTCCACTTTCGGCAGCGTCACGGTGAGAATCCCGTGCTCGTAGCTCGCCTTGATACCGCCGGCATCGACGGTAGCGGGCAACGCAAAGCTGCGCTCGAACGTGCCGTAGGTACGCTCATAGCGGTGTACCCGCTCGGTGTGCTCGGCGGCGACTTGCTCCTTCGTGCCGCGGATCGTGAGCACGTTGTTCTCAAGCGAGATCTTGACGTCCTCCGGCTTGACGCCGGGCACTTCGGCCGTGATGCGGATCGCGTCCGGCTGCTCGAAGATGTCAACCGCTGGCACCCACGAGGCCCCGGCGTTGTCGCGGTACTGCCAGTCCAGGCTGCCGAGCGCGTCGCTGAAGAGCCGACTGATGCGATGCTCCAGCGTCGACAGCTGCGCGGGATCGCCAGTCAGGGTACGGGTAGCGAGAGCCATGGCCTATACCTCCGTTGGGGGAAATCGATTGAATTGCGGCGACCAGTGCTACCGTTGCCCCGCCCATGGCAAGGGACGTGCCCCACCCCGCGCCCTCCGATGTGCCGCCGTGGCACCTCGGCGCCTCCCTTCTGACCGAGCGCTCTGCCGCTCTGGCACCTGGTGTTATCTTGCTCGGTGACACCGGCTCTCGCGGACCCTCATGACGCACACGACGACCGTAGCCTTGCCCCCTGGGGATGTCTTGGCCCACGTGAAGCGTTTTTTCGCCGAGCGCGTTCCCAACGCGGCGGCGTTTGTGGACCGGGAGGGGCCGGACTTCGTGGTGCTGCGTGGCCAAGGCGGCGAGGAGGTGGTGATCCGGGCCTGGGCGGACCCGGGTGGCCCGACGCGGGTGCGGGCGTCCACGCTGTTTTTCGACCAAGCACTGGACCGCTTCTTCTCCACCCTGCCGTTGGAATCGGAAATCGAGCTCGCGTGACCGCGCTGGCCGCTCGCTTCGCCGTCAGGGTCATGGTGACGGACGTGTGGGACCAGGTGTTCCTGGCCGTAGAGCCCACCACCACGGTAGCGGACCTCAAGCGCCAGGCCCTCGCCCAGGCCCTGAAGCGCCGGGACGCGCGGCCTGAGGATTACGTGGTGAAGTTCCGCGGTGCTGGCGTCGCTGACGAGGCCACTACGCTCGCCGCGCTTGGCGCCGGCGCGAATGCGGCGTTCGTGGTGCTTCCTGCGCGGCGTCAGCCGGTCCGATGAAGCCCAAGCGCCCCCCGAGCCGTGCCCTCACGACGCTGGCCGTTGGCTTCCTCGCGCTCGACGCCCTGCTCCTCGCGTACGGCGGGCTGACCTTGGGCCGGCCCCGTCTCATCGTGGGGGGGGCGGTGTGCCTGGTGGCCGCCGTACTCGTGATCCTCGGCTGGCGACGCTACCGTCGCGCGCTGAGCGACCTCGAGCGGGCGCGGCGGGAGATGCGCGCGGAAGTGGAGTCCATCAAGGACCTGCTGCACCGCAACCACCCGCACCACTAGGTGTCGGCCGTCGTCGTCTGGCATCCGGCCTGCCGCCGCCACGATCCCGGCCCCGGCCACCCCGAGCGGCCCGAGCGGATCGACGCGGTGCTTGCGGCGCTGCGGGCGCCCGAGGTCGGCGCCGCCGCGCTGTGGTGTGAGGCCACGCCGGCAACCCGGGCCCAAGTGGCGCGGGTGCACGCCCCGGCCTATCTCGACGAGTTGGAGCGGCGCGCGCGTGCCGGCGGCGGCGCCCTCGACGCCGATACCGTGCTCGGTCCCGAGAGCTGGAACGCGGCGCTCGCCGCCGCCGGCGTGGCGATTACCGCCGTGGAACAGGGCCTCGCCCGCGGCAGCGCCTTCGGCGCTGCCCGCCCGCCGGGGCATCACGCGCTCGCGGCACGCGCCATGGGCTTCTGCTTCATCAATAACGTCGTGGTGGCGGCGCGCCACGCCCAACAGTTGGGGCGGTCCCGCGTGCTCATCGTCGATTGGGATGTGCACCACGGCAACGGCACCCAGGCGCTGGTCGAGCGCGATGCTACGGTGCGCTACGTCTCGCTGCACCAGTACCCCTGGTATCCGGGCACCGGAGCCGGCGACGAGCGCGGCGTGGGCAACATCTTCAACGTGCCGCGACCGCCCGGTCTGGCGCGCGCGGTGTACGTGCGCGACCTGCTCGCGGCCGTGGATGCGGCTCTTGCGGACTGGCAGCCCGACCTGCTGCTCGTGTCGGCCGGGTTCGACGCGCTCGCCGGCGATCCGTTGGGCGGCTTCACGCTCGCCCCTGCGGACATTGGGGAGTGGACAACGGCGCTGCGCGAGCGTGTGGCGCCGGCCCCCGTCGTTGGGGTGCTGGAGGGCGGCTACCGGCTGGACCTACTCGCCGCGGGCGCCCAGGCGCACGTGCGCGCGCTGGCGCGGTGAAGCGCGTATGTTTCGGCGTTGATCGAGGATCGGATGCCCCTCACGCTCGCCACCGAAGTGCTCACCCTCGCGACCCGACACCCCTTTGTCATCGCGCGCGGCGGCGACGCCGACTACCGCGTGGTCTGGGTGCGGCTCAGGGACGGGGACGGCGTGGAGGGCTGGGGCGAAGCCGACCCCGCCCGCTTCTACGGCGAAACCGCCGACACCGTGCTCAGCGTGCTACAGCAGCTCCAGTCCTATCTGCCGCGGGACCCGTTCGACCTGGAAGCCGCGGAAGCCGCGTTCGCCCGCGTCGCCCCTAAGGCCGGCGCAGCGCGCGCGGCGCTCTCAGCCGCGCTGCACGACCTCGTGGGGAAACGGCTCGGCGTCCCGGTGTGGCGGCTATGGGGGCTCGACGCGACGCGGGCGCCCCGCTCGTCCTTCACGATCGGGCTCGATACCGCGGAGCGGCTGCGTCAGAAGATCGCCGAAGCGGCCGCCTATCCCATCCTGAAGATCAAGCTCGGCACCGAGCGGGACGAAGATATCCTGCAGGCCGTCCGCGCCGTCACCGACAAGCCGATCCGGGTGGATGCGAATGCGGGGTGGACGCGAGAGCGCGCGCTCGAAATGCTCCCCGTGCTCAAGGCATATGGCGTCGAGTTCGTGGAGCAACCGGTGCCGCCCGACGACCTCGAGGGGCTCGCCGCCGTGCGACGCCGCGGCGTGCTCCCCGTGATCGCAGACGAGAGCTGTCTCGTGGCGGGGGATGTGGCGCGCCTGGTGGGCGCCGTGGATGGTATCAACATCAAGCTGGCCAAGTGCGGCTCGTTGCGGGAAGCGCTTCGCATGATTGCCACCGCGCGGGCGCATGGCATGTTGGTCATGGTCGGATGCATGATCGAGTCGTCGCTCGGTATCACGGCGGCGGCGCAGCTCACGCCCCTCGTGGATGCGGCCGATCTCGACGGGGCAGCGCTGACGCTTAACGATCCGTTCGTCGGCGCCACGATTGCCGCCGGCCAGATCCGGCTCCCCAGCGAACCGGGGCTCGGCGTCCGGCGCCGGTGAGCGGGACGACCACCGCCGGGGCCGGCGAGCCCCGCTATGCTGCTGTCGTCCTCCCGGTGCCGGTCCCCCGCACCTATACCTACGAGATTCCCGCCGCGCTGGCCCCCGGCGTTGTCCCTGGGGCGCGCGTCGTGGTGCCCCTAAGACGCGGTGCGACGGTGGGCCTGGTCACCGCGGTCGACGTCGCCGGCCCGCCGGTCACCGCGAAGCGGCTCGTCGCGGCCCCCGATCCCGAGCCGGCCCTGAGCCCCGCCTTGCTCGCGCTGGGGATCTGGATCAGCCGCTACTACGGCGCGCCGCTGGGCCTCGCCCTGCGCGCCCTCTTACCCGGAGCCCTGTGGAGCGTGCAGCGCCCCGCGGGCCCCGCCGAGCAGGCGGAGCGCGTGCTCACGCTGGTCCAGAGCTTGCCATCGCTGCTCGAGCGGGAGCGCGCGTTCAAGCGCGCTCCCAAGCGCCGGGTCGCCTACGAGGCGCTGGAGGCCCTCGGCGGCTCCGCGCCGGTGCGCCACCTCGTGCGCCAGCTCAAGCTCTCCCCTTCCGCGCTCGACGGTTTGGTCGCGCTGGGCCTGGCCCGTGCGGCGCAGGCGCCCCGATTGCGCGATCCCTTCGCGGCGCTCTCGTCACCGCCCCCGACGACGCTTACGCCCGACCAGCGGGCGGCCGTTGCCGGCATCTTGGCGACGCCCGTGGAAACGCCGGTCCTGCTCCAGGGGGTGACCGGGTCGGGTAAGACGCTCGTGTATCTCGAGGTGCTGCGGAGCGTCGTGGCCGCGGGGGGTGGGGCGATCCTGCTCGTCCCCGAGATCGCCCTTACGCCGCAGACGGTAGCGCGGGTGCGCGGCGTGTTCGGCGACCAGGTGGCGGTGCTGCACTCCGGCCTGTCCGATGGCGAGCGGGCCGACGCGTGGCGCGCCCTCCGACGCGGGCAGCGGCGCGTGGCGGTGGGGCCGCGTTCCGCCGTATTCGCCCCGCTCGACCGGCTCGCCGTGATCGTGGTCGATGAGGAGCACGAACCGAGCTACAAGCAGGGCTCGGCCCCGCACTACCACGCCCGCGACGTGGCGCTAGCCCGGGGCCGGCTCGAAGGGGCTCGGGTGATCCTCGGCAGCGCGACGCCGTCCCTCGAGATGCTCTACCGCGCAGCCGCGGGCACGCTGCGGCGCTTCGAGTTGCCCGAGCGCGTGGGGGCGCGGCCGCTGCCGCCGGTGGAAGTCATCGACCTGCGCCACGCCCCGCGGGCGCCGGAAGCCCGGGGTGTGCCGTGGACGGTCCCCCTCGACGACGCCGTGCGCGACGCCCTAGAGCGCCAGGAACAGACGATCCTGCTGCTCAATCGGCGCGGCTTCGCGACCTATCTCCAGTGCCCGAGCTGCGGCGACGTGCGGGACTGCCCACAGTGCGCCATCGCCCTCACCGTGCACCAGGCGCCCCCGGCCCTGCGCTGCCACTACTGCGGTCATGAAGAACCGATCCCCACCTCCTGCCGCGTGTGTCAGGGCGAGCCCCACCGGATGCGCGGGCTCGGCACACAGCAGCTCGAGCACTTCCTGACGCGACGGTTTCCGGCCGCTCGCATCGCGCGCATGGACCTGGACACCACGTCCACCAAGTGGGCGCACCACCGCATCCTCGAACGCGTCGCCCAGGGCGAGGTCGACATCCTGCTCGGCACGCAGATGATCGCCAAGGGCTTGGACTTCCCGAACGTCACCGTGGTGGGCGTGGTGGATGCCGACACCGGCCTCAACCTCCCCGACTTCCGGGCCGGCGAACGGACCTTCCAGCTCGTCGCTCAGGTGGCGGGGCGGACGGGGCGCGGGCCGAAGGGCGGGCGCGTCTACGTGCAGACGCGCGCGCCCGACCACCACGCGATTCGCGCCGCCGCGAGGCATTCGGTGACCGCGTTCGCGGCGGCGGAGCTGCCGCTGCGCGCGGCCCCCCATCCGGCCTATCCCCCGATCGTCGGGCTCGCGCGGTTCGTGGCCACCCACGCCGACGCCGCGACCGCCCAGGCGACGGCCGAGCGGGTCGCCGCTTGGCTGCGCCGCGCCAACGCGGAACGCCTCGCCGGCGCCTTGACCGTGCTCGGCCCGGCCCCCTGTCCGATCGCGCGACTCCAGGGCCGCTGGCGCTGGCACGTGCTCGTGAAGTCGGCGACGCCCCGCGCCATCGGGCGGGTGGTGCGCGCGTGGGGCAGCCGGGGCCGCCGCACCGTCATTGTCGATCGCGATCCAACATCGCTCCTCTAGCTGAGGGCGCCGTCCCAGCGTCGTGCCGTTGCGGGGACGGATTGGGCTCCGGTATCTTGACCTCTCGCGAGCGAGGGGAGTCCGCTACGGTGACACGTCCCCGGTTCCAGTACCGGCCACCCAGTTTCGAGGCGTCCCCGCTCGCGGGAGCGCCGGACGCGCGCTTCGCGCCCGCGCCCATCGACGGCGTGCTCCCCGACGGCTTTTTCTCCACCACCAACCTGCCCACCTACGTGAAGACCGCAGGCGTCTGGCGCCGGCCTCGGCTGCCACGGATGGACTGCGTCATCGTGCGCCACCCGGGCGGCGACTTGGTGGTGACCGAGCCCCGCAAGGTGCGCGGCGGCCAAGCGGTCGCCGTGGGGACCGAGGAGGATGGCAGCCAGGGGATTTTGGTGCACGCCGAAGGCTTCCTCGGCGGCAGCCACAGTGCGAACGAATTCGGCTTCATGCAGACGGCGGTGTCGCGCGAGCGCCCAGTCGACTACGCCGTCTTGGCGCAACTACTGGGCGAGGAGCGGCGGCGCGGCGGCAAGATCATCTGGGTGGTCGGGCCGGCCCTGGTGCATGCGCGGGCGCGGGAAGACATGATCTGGTTCATCGCCAACGGCTACGTCCAAGCGCTGCTCGGAGGAAACGCCGTGGCCGTGCACGACCTCGAGGCGGCGCTTTTTGGGACCACGCTGGGAATGTCGAGCACCGGCGAGGGGGTGGAGGGTGGTCATGCGCTCCACATGCGGGCGATCAACCAGATTCGGGCCGCCGGGAGCATTGCGGCCGCGGTGCGCGCCGGGCTCGTCCCGTCCGGCATCATGCACGCGCTCGTGACCCACGGGGTCCTGTTCGTGCTCGCTGGCTCGATCCGCGACGATGGGCCGCTGCCGGAAGTGTTGTCCGATACCCTCGCCGCCCAGGATGCGATGCGCGAGGTGACCGCGCAAGCGACCTTCGCCGTCTTCGTCGCCACCGCCCTGCATGCGATCGCGGTCGGCAACATGCTGCCCGCGTTCGTGGATGCGGCCCCGCCGGACGAACTCCGGCCCCTGACCACGATCTGCGTCGACCAGACGGAATTCGTGGTCAACAAGCTGCGCGACCGCGGTACACACCAGGCGTTCGGCGTAGTGACCAACGCGCAGGACTTCATGCACGTCCTGCGCTTCTACGTGGAGCGATGGGAGCAGGCGTCGGCTCCGGCTACCGTCCTCCGCTAGAGCCGGGGCGGGGGCCAGGGTGGGCGCGGCTCGCGGAGGCGGTTGCCGCGCGGGTGGCGCCACCGGACATCGACACGATCTATCTGTTCCGGCCCCTCAAGCGGGAGGGGCGCGAATGGGGCACGGCGGTGATCGCGTGCCGGGCGCCGGACGGAGGAACCCGGTTGCGCGTCTACACGGCACGCTACATGCTGGTCGTGCGCGGCAAGGACCGCGGGCAGTCGCGCATCGAGGTCCGCGAGACCGCGCTCTCACCCGCCGAGGTCATCGCCCAGGTGATGCAGGCGGCGGCGGAGCGCAGCGGCGACCCGGAACCGCCCGTGGCGGTCGGCCCGACTGTCTGGTACGGCGAGTGACGCGGATCATCGGGACCGCGTTCGTGATCCGCGGACCGCGGGGCGGGCCGACGGGAGAACCCCTTTTTAAGTGCGCGAGGTGACGGGTTGATCGAATCGCGAATGTTCGTGCCCACCAAAGCCTTCCTCACCAAAGGCGTTGGTCGGCACAAGGAAAAGCTGACGAGCTTCGAGATGGCGCTGCGGGACGCGCATCTCGCCAACTTCAACCTCGTGCGTGTCAGCTCGATCTTCCCACCGCACTGCGAGCTCGTGGATCGCGAAGAGGGGCTGTCGCTGTTGCAGCCTGGCCAGGTCGTCTTCGCCGTGATCGCGGAATCCTCTACCAATGAGGCGAGCCGTCTCGTAGCGGCCTCGATCGGGGTGGCGATGCCGGCGGACCCGTCCCACCACGGCTATATCTCTGAGCACCACAGCTACGGCCAGAACGAGGTCACGTCGGGCGAGTACGCGGAGGACCTCGCGGCCTCCATGCTCGCCACCGTGCTGGGCGTGCCCTTCGATCCCGAGAAGGCGTGGGACGAGCGCCGGGAACAGTGGCTCCTCTCGGGCGACATCGTGCGCACCATGAACGTCACCTCCACGGCCGAGTGCGGAGACGACGGCCGCTGGACGACCGTGGTCTCGGCGGTGTGCTTCTGCGGGTGATCCCACGGTGATCCCGTCGGTTGGCCTCGCCGTCGCCGCCGGACTGCTCAGCTTCCTGTCGCCCTGCGTTCTGCCGCTCATTCCCAGCTACGTCGGATTCCTGACCGGCCTCACGCTCGAGCAGCTTGAGGTGCGGCGCGGGAGTGCGCTCGTTCATGCGCTCTGGTTCGTGACCGGGTTCTCCGTCATTTTCGTCGCCCTGGGAGCGACGGCCTCGGTCCTGGGAGTGCTGTTGCTCCGCTCCCAGGTCTGGATCGGACGGCTGGGGGGCGTGCTGATCATGCTGCTTGGGCTGTATCTCCTGGGCGTGCTGCGGCCCCCGTTCCTGATGCGGCAGCGCCAGATCCAACTCGCGCGCAAGCCGCTCGGCTACTTCGGCTCGGCGGTCGTGGGCGTGACGTTCGGTGCCGCGTGGACCCCCTGTATCGGGCCGATCCTCGGCGCTATCCTCACCCTCGCCGCCGCCCAAGCGAGCGTCGGCCATGGCGTGGCGCTACTCGCCGCCTACTCGCTCGGACTGGCGATTCCGTTCCTCCTCACCGCCCTCGCCCTCGATCGCTTCCTGGTCTGGTTCCAGCGGTTCCGTCCCTACCTCGTCTGGGTGGACCGCGTCGCGGGTCTTCTGCTGCTGGCGCTGGGGTTGTTGCTCGTGACGGACCGTTTCACGCTGCTGGCGACTTGGTTGCAGGGCCTGACGCCCGCCGCGCTGAAAAGCCGCCTGTAAACGGCGGGCGGCCCCGCCCCCCCGAGGGAACTTCGCACCAGCGGGCGCCTATATTAGGGCCAGCCGTTCCTCCTCGAAGGAGTCTGACTATGACGCGCTCTGTGACAACCGGGACGCGGCTCGCCGCGGTCGTCGTGACGGTGGCGCTCGTGGGCTGCGCCAAGGGCGAGCAGGCGAGCTCAGCCGATTCAACGGCCCGCAACTTGACGCTCGCCCCAACCGAGTCGACGGCCGCGCTGCGGGACGCCGGCCCCGGCCCCGGCGAAGACCGTCGCGGCCGCGCCGGCCGTACCGAAGCCCCGCGCGCCCGTAGCCCCGACGACGCTCACCGCGGCGGCGGGCACTCGCGTGCCGCTCGCCGTGAGCGAAACGCTGAGTACCCGACAGGCGAAAGTCGGTGACACCTTCACGGCGACCGTGAGCGAACCCGTGCGGGATGCCGCGGGACGCGTCGTGATCCCGGCGGGCTCGAGCGTCGAGGGCACGATCGACGCCGCGAATCCCCGGCACCCCACCTCGGCCGGGCACCTGGTCCTGAGCGTGCACAGCGTCACGGTGCGCGGCAGGAGCTACTCTATCGCCGGGACGGTCGTCTCGATGGATACGGTCCAGCAGGGGCGCGGCGTGACGGGCGGTGATGCCGCGAAGGTAGGCGTCGGCGCGGCTGCGGGCGCGATCTTGGGGCGGGTCATCGGGAAGGACGCCAAGGGCGCCATTATCGGCGGCCTCGCGGGGGCCGCGGGTGGCGCTGCGGTGGCCCGGGAGACCCGCGCCATCGACATCGTGCTCCCGAAGGGGGCCAGGTTTACCGTCGAGCTGGACCAGCCGCTGACGGTGAGGCGCGGCTGACGCCCGAGTCCGCGTGGGGGGGCGAGCGACCTGCGCTCCCCCCTCGCGCTTAGTAACCCGCCGCGGCCCCGCCCCGCCGGGGGTCCGCCACGCCGATCCAGCCACTCCCGGCACGGCCGATCGCGTTCACCTCGGTCTTGTAGCCCCAGGACTCCACCTTATGGCCCATCGCCTGGAGCGAGTCGATCGCCGCGGGCGCGAAGCCGTCGCGCTCAAGATACACTACGTCCGGAAGCGCCTGATGGTGTAGCCGCGGCGCCGCCACCGCCTCCGTGAGCCCCATCCCCTGATCGATCACGTTGCTCAGGACCTGGTACACGGCCGTGGTGATGCGAGACCCGCCCGGCGAACCGAGCACGAGGGCGAGTCGCCCCGCCGGATCGAGCACGATCGTCGGCGTCATCGCGGACAGCATCCGCCGCCCAGGTGCGATGGCGTTGGGCGCGCCCTGCACCAGGCCAAACTGATTCGGCTTGCCCGGCGCGACGGTGAAGTCGTCCATCTCGTCGTTCAAGAGAAAGCCCGCACCCGCGACGGTCACCGCGCTCCCGAAGTCGTCGTTCAACGTCGTGGTGCAAGATACGGCGTTGCCCGCGGTGTCTACCACGGAGTAGTGGGTGGTCTCGGTGCCCTCCGCGTGCGTGCCCGCCTGCGACAGCGTTGGGGTCGCGTGGCGCGGATCGATGGCAGCGCGCAGCTCGGCGGCATACGACTTGGCCAGCAACCGGTCGAGCGGCATGGCGACAAAGTCGGGATCGCCGAGATAGCTGTTGCGGTCGTGGTAGGCGCGCCGCATCACCTCGGTTTGGAGGTGCAGCAACGTCGCGCCACCGAATCGGGGCAGCGGGCTATAGCCCTCCATCGCGTTGAGGATTTCCGCCAGCGTCACGCCGCCGCCCGACGGTGGGGGCATAGTGTAGACGGTGTACCCCCGATAGGCGATCTGGATCGGGGTGCGCCACTTGGCGCGGTAGCGGGCGAGGTCTGCCCGCGTGATAAGGCCGCCGCCCCGCTCCATCTCCTGCACGATCAGCGCCGCGATGCTGCCGCGGTAGAACACGGTCGGCCCGCTGTCAGCGATGAGCTGCAGCGTGCGCGCCAGCTCCGGCTGTCGGAACGACGTGCCAGGCGCCGGTGCCTCGCCGTTCACGAGGAACTGCGCGCGCGTCGAGGGAAAACGGGCGAGGCGCCCGAGGCGCAACGCGATGTGGTGGCTGCGCACCGCGTCGAGCACGTGCCCGTCCCGCGCCAGCGTGATAGCGGGTGCGAGCACCTCGCGCCACGGCAGCCGCCCGAACCTGCGGTGGGCCGCGAACAGTCCCGCGACGCTCCCTGGGACGCCGACCGAGAGGTGGCCGGTGAGCGACGCGTCTGTCACATCGCCGGCCGCGTCGAGGTACATATCGCGACTGGCGCGAGCCGGTGCCGTCTCCCGAAAATCGAGCGCCGCCACGCGACCGTCGCGCAGGCGGACGAGCATGAAGCCACCCCCTCCGATGTTCCCCGCGATGGGATGCACCACGGCGAGCGCAAACCCCACGGCCACCGCGGCATCCACCGCGTTCCCGCCCTGGCGCAGGATGTCGACTCCCACACCGCTCGCAACGGCGTGCGACGAGACGACCATCGCGCCAGCACCAGCCACCGCCAGGGCACGCTCGGTCAGGGGCCAGGCGGCGCCGATGAGCGGTCGAGCCGGCTCAGGGGGCGGGGTGGGCGTGACTGGGGGTGGGACGCTAGGCGGTGGCGCGGCGCCAGCGCCGCCACCGGCCACGGCCGGGACAGGCGCGGCAGGCTCAACCCCGGCACGCGCGCCACCGCAGGCGAGAAGGACGCCGAGACCGAGCAGGAGCGGTCTGCGCATGCCGAATTGTGCACGTCGACCCGAGTTCGGGTCAACAGGGAACGCGATGCCGGGAGGCGCTACCACCGCGAGGCAGAACGCCTGGCTACCCCCCATTGCTCCATCCGTCGGAGGCAGTTGCTTCGGTGTCGCTAAGGGGTGGGTCGCCGATCGCCAGGGAGCGCGCGAACGCAGAACGCATCAAGTAGATGGGAAGAGCTCTTGCGGTGCAACCCTTCCCCGCTCGCCGCACCGGGAGGCGCGCGGCCCTGCGCGCATGTGGACCCGAGTTGGGACGGGGAATCCCGCAGGACCCCCTCCTGTCGCCGATCCATTAGCCTCCGACCACGAAGCCAACAACTGCCGCCCGCCCCGTAGCGCTCTTGTAGCGTCAACGTCTAACTTGGGGGCCACCCAACGCGATTCATGAGCGGCCCCGACTACCTCGATCCTCGTCTCACCGAGCAACGGAATCCCCGCACGCAGCGCATCGACGTCGCCGCGGCGCTTGAGATCGTCGAGCTCATCAACGCCGAAGACGCCACCGTGCCCCTCGCCGTGCGCGCCGTGGGGGCCGCTATCGCCGAGGCCATCGATCTCGCCGTCGCTGCCTTCCAGCGCGGGGGACGCTTGATTTATGTAGGCGCTGGAACCTCGGGCCGGTTGGGCGTCCTTGATGCCAGTGAATGCCCACCGACCTTCGGGACGCCGCCCGAGATGGTGGTGGGGGTGATCGCTGGCGGCTACCAGGCGCTCGTCAAGGGGCTCGAAGGGGCAGAGGACGACGTGAATGCGGCGATGGAGGCGATGGACCGGGCGGGCGTCACGCCGCAGGATTTCGTCCTCGGCATTGCCGCGAGCGGCACCACCCCGTTCGTGCGCGCGGCGCTGGCGCGCGCGCAGACGATCGGGGCGGTGACGGGGCTCCTCTCCTGCTCCGACCCCCCGCAGATACTCGCGGAAACGTGCGACGTATTGATCCTACCGAAGGTCGGGCCCGAGGCGCTCACCGGTTCCACGCGCATGAAAGCGGGGACCGCGACCAAGCTGGTCCTCAACACCATCTCGACCGGCGCCATGATTCGGCTGGGCCGCGCGTACGGCAACCTCATGGTGGACTTGATGACCTGGAGTGACAAACTGCGGGATCGCGGCGAGCGCATCGTGATGGAGTGCTGCGGGGTCGACCGTGGCGCCGCGCGCCAGGCGATCGAAGCGGCTGGGGGGAGTGTGAAGCTCGCCATCGTCATGGTGCGGCGACAAGTGAGCAGAGCCGAGGCGGCGCGTCTGTTGGCGGAGGCGGGTGGATTCGTGCGGCGGGCGGCCGGCGACCCGCCACCCGTGCGATCGACGTGAGCTCCTGCCT
>WNFJ01275686.1_pt1 | contig 17621 bp, 18 predicted proteins | sample 5400461 | NCBI WGS metagenome assembly WNFJ01 (sample SAMN13153349, study PRJNA577476) | soil metagenome | isolation source: 115 cm saprolite on Douglas fir-dominated hillslope | place: USA:California | collected 2013-09-17 | reverse complement strand
TCTTGTCCTTCACCTTCTTGGCCAGTTTTTCCACTTCTTCGGCTTTGCGCACTACATCCAGCGAAAGCATGTGTTCGTTGCTCTTCTCCACCGCGGCTTTCAACTCGCTGGAGAGCTGAAATAGCTTTTCCGTATCGTCGCGGATATCCTGTTGCCGCTTCTTGTTGGCCTCGCGAATCTGCCGGTCCTGCATCTCTCTTTCCGTTTGCGATTGCTGGCTTTGCGGGGGGCCGAATTGCACCGCAGGAAGCGCGCAGATCACCGCTCCGCTCAGAATCATAACCACGGCCATCGCGAAGATCATTTTTTTCGCCACGCCCACCTCTTTGTGTCGGTTTTTCTGCCCTGATTATAAACACTGGCGGCCTCAGCTATAATCCGACGGGTAGGCCAGAAGAAAAACGGATGCAAAATGCAAATCGAACCCAAATTCGAGGACATCTGGCGCGACTGGCACAAATACCTGGTGGAGTGGACGCGTGACCGTGCTCCCAAACTGATCATTATCCTGGTCGTGGCTTTCATCTTCGTTCGCCTGCTACGGATGATCACCCGCAGAGCCGTTGCCTGGAGCGAGAAACGCCCCCACGTTGGCGCCGCGCGAGCGCAGCAGGTGCGGACGGTAATAGGAGTTGTCCATAGCGCAGGAGTATTCCTGATTGTCTTCTTCGCTGGCATGTCAGTGCTCAAAGACGCCTTCAACATCAACATTGAGCCGCTGCTGGCCAGTGCGGGCATCGCCGGGTTGGCCCTCGCCCTTGCCGCCCAATCGATGGTCAAAGACGTTATTAACGGATTCTTTATCCTGGCGGAAAATCAGTTCCAAGTGGGTGACAGCATCCGCGCCGCAGGCGTAGCCGGGAAGGTGGAGGAGATCGCCATCCGGCGGACCACTCTTCGTGATGCCGACGGTACGCTCCACATCGTCCCCAACAGCAACATTCTGGTCGTAAGCAACATGACCCGCGACTGGTCCCAGGTGACGCTGCATGTGGCCGTGGATTACAGCGAAAACAGTGATCGTGTGGTGCAGTTGCTGCAGGAGGTCGCAGAGCAGTTCTACAACGACGCCGGCTTCAGGCAAGACGTGGTTTCAGAACCCCAGGTTCCCGGTATCGACCGCGTGCGCGGCACGGAAGTTGACTATCTCATGCTGGTCAAGGTCCGCCCCGGGCGGCAGTTTGACGTAGCCCGCGAGCTGCGCCGGCGCATCAAAACATGCCTCGAGACGAACAAGATCAAAGCGGGCGCTCCCGGGCAAGTGTACTTCGGACAGCCGCCTGCCGCCGCAGTATAGAATCTCGCGAACTAAGTTCAGGAGGAGTCATGGATCTCGGACTCAAAGGCCGGGGCGTGATTGTGGCGGCCTCAAGCCAGGGGATCGGACGGGCCACTGCGGAAGCCTTTGCTCGCGAAGGCGCGCAGGTAGCCATGTGTGCGCGCACAGAAGCGCCCCTGCGTGAGGCCGCGGACAAGATCCGCAAGGAGACCGGGGCGGAGGTCTTTGCCGAACCCCTGGATGTGACTGACGCGGACCAAGTGCAACGCTTCATCGAGCAAGTGGCTAAGCGCTTCGGCAGGATCGATGTGTGCGTCGCTAATGCCGGCGGACCACCGGCCAAGAATTTTCTGTCCATTTCCACCGAAGAGTGGCGCAAGGCCGTAGACCTGAACTTCCTGAGCGTGGTCCACCTGGCCAAGGCGGCCATCCCTTACATGCAGCGTCACCGCTGGGGCCGGATCATCACGATCACGTCGGTCACCGTGAAACAACCGGTTGCGGAATTGATCATGTCCAACGCGGTGCGCGCCGCCGTGGTCGGGCTAGTCAAAAGCCTCTCCAATGAGTTTGGCAAAGACGGCATTCTGGTCAACAACGTGGCGCCCGGTTACACGGCGACGGAACGCCTTCGGGAACTGGCGGGAGTGCGCGCCTTGGCTGCGGGAACGTCCCCGGAGCACATTTATCAGAGCTGGACGGCGGAGATTCCCCTCCGACGCCTGGGTGATCCCAAAGACATTGCCGACGTCATTCTATGGCTGGCTTCCGAGCGTGCTGCTTACGTCACCGGCCAGACGCTTCTAGCTGACGGCGGAATCTACCGCGGCTTGTAAGCTCAATTCCTGATCTCCTGCCTTGGCGCTGACATCTAAGAGGGCGGCGCCAGGCATCCTAGTTCTTAGGATGTCTCTCCTCGCACTGTGCCTGCTGACCGCCGTGGTCTTCTGCGCTGCATGGTACTGGCTGGCCTTGCGCCACAATCGGCGCAGAGCCACCCAGGTGTTGTGCTGGATTGAGTTCGCCTTGGCCGGCCAGGGACAGGCGACCGGAGTGCGCTGGATTGCTCGCTCCCGGTTCAAGGTTCCCTTACACCTCCGATGCGGCGTTTTCCATCGCGCCTGGTTCGTGGTGGACTTGATTCCCCGCGAGATGCCGTTGCGCTGGCTGTTGAACAAAGTCAGCGGGCAGCGCGAGCTACTTACCTTTCAGGCGGACCTGGACTTGCCTCCGGCGTTCTCGCTTCAGGTCCACAACTTCCGCTGGTTTGCCAGCAGTAGCAGAAAAGCCCCGTTCAGTCGTACTTCCTGGGGATTCGAGCATTCCGGTCCTTTCGTCATCAGCACAAGGATGGACTGGCAGAAAGAGATTTCCTCCGCCATGGCTTCGCTTGCCAGAGGCGACAACCGCGAGTTTCTCGACATCAGCTTTCAGCGCCGCTCGCCTCACTTTTCGGCCACTCTGCCCCTGCAATCCATAGCCCCGGGCTCGCCGACGCGGACTTGCATGTTTGAAACCATGCGCGAGCTGGCGGCCAGCTCGTCCGCGAGCTTGTTCTAGCGACTCGCAGAGTTCCTGTGCGCCAGCTACTACAGAATATCTGTGCAGACTTCTCTGTGCAGCGCGGTTCCTGCGCTGCTTCCCCGACAGCTACCGGTACTTTGTTCGGGCCGGCCCCCCAATCGATGGCGCGGGTGTCGCTTCATTCTGGCCGAAGAGCCGTTGGCCCCAGGCGCGAACGTACCAGCACCAAAGTGCTTGGCCTCGCATCGTTGCGGAAAAGTGAAATTACACAAGTATTACAAACCCCGCGCCTCCCAGGTGTTACGTTGGGAATCGGAGCCAACGCAACAGATTGGCCCGACCCAAAGGGAAACCACCGTGAGCATTTTCAGCCGTGACCGCACGTTCCGCGAGAAGTTCAGTCCAATCACCACCTTTTTCATGGTGGCATTCCACGTGGGGGCAGTGGCCGCGCTGTTCATGTTCACTTGGAAGGCGCTGGCCGTGGCGCTGGTGTTGTTGTGGGTTGCGGGCAGCCTGGGCATCGGAATGGCGTACCACCGTCTACTGACGCATCGCGGCTACAAGACGTACAAATGGGTAGAGTACTTCCTCACCATTTGTGCCACTCTGGCGCTGGAAGGCGGCCCGTTCTTCTGGGTTGCCACGCATCGCGTCCACCACCAGAACTCCGACAAGGAACTCGATCCTCATTCTCCTCGCGACGGAGGCTTCTGGGCACACGCGGGCTGGATTATCACCGGACGCACCCTGCACAATCACTCGACCGCGCTGCTGCCCTATATTCCCGATCTCCGCAAAGACAAGTTCCATACCTGGATCAGCAAGTGGCACTGGGTACCCATCACCGTGTTGGGGGTAGTCCTGCTGGCCGTGGGCGGTTTGCCCTTTATGATGTGGGGTATTTTCTTGCGTACGGTCGTCGGCCTCCATTGCACTTGGCTGGTGAATTCGGCCACGCACATGTGGGGCAAACGGCGTTTCGTAACCACTGACACCTCCAGGAACAGCTTCTGGGTGGCCATTCTGACCTTCGGTGAGGGCTGGCACAACACCGCCACGGCCTGGCGTGGTACGAGTTCGACATGAACTGGTACGGCATCAGCGCCTTGCGCATGCTCGGCCTGGCCTGGGACGTGAAAGCGCCGAGGCTCGAGGATTTGGACAAGAAAGCCATCTCGCCGGCGCCTGTGCTCGTGGAACGGTTTGCGCCGGTGGCGTCCGGGGATGACTAAAAGCCGGGATTCGCATTTAGCAATTGTTACAGCTTGTTTCGAAGATACGATTCGTAACAAGGCACGACTGTCGTGCCGTAAAGAGCCAATAATCGCGGGCTTTAGCCCCTGGCGGAATGTGTGGCCCTGGCTTTCTCCCTCTCTTTCTGTCCCTCGCGACACGCGAGAGGTACCCTCGGTGTCGTGAGTCAGACAGAGTTCGATACCCCTCCGTCAATCCCGTCGTTTCTCATTCCCGGCTCTTCTCCACTACAATTTCTTTCAGCCCATGCGCATCACCAGCCGCGCCAAGACGATTGCATTCTTCATCACCATGAGCTCATTCCTGGTGGGAGCGGCCGTGGCCCTGAACGTGAGCTGGATCCTGCTGAACTGGCGTCGCGTGGGCTTGCTGGTGCTGGGAATCACCTTTTTCGGCGCCATCATCGCCGGGTTGGTGTTAAACACGATCTTCCTGGTGCGCGAAGTGCGCCGCGCTTTCTCAACGCCGTAACTCACGAGCTGAAGACACCTATCACTTCCCTCCGTCTCTACCTGCAAACACTGGAGCGGCGCAAGATCAATGACGATCAGCGACATGATTTCTACCGCCTCATGCTGGAGGACACGGACCGTTTGCTGGGCACGGTGGAGCAAGTGCTCAAGGCCAGCGAGGTGCGCCAGCGTAGCGCCCGCAAGAACTGGCAGGATGTTGATTTCTCCGCCATCACCAGCGAGAGCGTGGAGCTAGCCCGCTTGCGCCATGGCCTTTCCGCCCGAGAGCTGCACTTTGGCGGCGATCCTCCCGGCAACATCACCCTCACGGGGAATCCTGAGGAACTCCGCACCGCAGTCGCCAACCTTCTGGAGAATGCGGTGAAATACTCGGGGCCGAGGCGTGAGATCGTAGTTGACGTCCTCACGCCGGAGATCAACACAGTTCTGCTTCGCGTCTGCGACAACGGCGTCGGCATTCCGCGCGCGGACCTGAAACGCATCTTCAACCGCTTCTATCGTGCCAATCACGGCGCCAACCAGGTGAAAGGCACCGGCCTGGGATTGTTTATCGTCCGCTCCATCGTGCGGCGCCACGGCGGCGATGCCTTTGCTGAAAGCGGAGGTGAAGGGCGGGGCAGTACCTTCACCATCCGCCTGCCCAGGACATCTCGCGTATGAGCCGCATCCTGGTGGTCGAAGACGAGAGCCACATTGCCCAAGGCCTGCGTTTCAACCTGGAGGCGGAAGGCCACGTCGTGGAGGTGACGGAACACGGCGAAGACGCGCTGAAGCGCCTGCTGCAGAAGCGCGAGCAATTCGACCTGCTGCTGTTGGACGTAATGCTTCCCGGCAAGGACGGCTTCGCGGTGGCCCGTGAACTCCGCCGCGCCCATCAGTACATTCCTCTCCTCATGCTCACCGCGCGCGGACGCCCCGAAGACGTGCTCAAGGGTTTCGAGTGCGGCGCCGACGACTATCTGCCCAAGCCCTTCAACCTGGATATTCTGATCGCCCGCATCGCCAGCCTGCTACGCCGCAAGAGCTGGATGCAATCGGCGAATCCCAATGCCGAAGCCGCCTCATCTGCCGGACCGTCAACTGAACCCGAGGTGTTCAGCTTTGACGGGAAGACGTTTGACTTCCAGCGTCTGCAGCTGCGCGCTCCCGGCCAGGTGATTCAGCTCACGCTCATGGAATCCGAATTGCTGCGCTACCTCATCCACAACAGCGGACGTCCGGTTTCGCGCAAGGAGATTCTGGAGAAAGTGTGGGACTTGCATGAGGACACTGACACGCGGGCGATTGACAATTTCATTGTCCGCCTGCGCCGCTACATCGAAGACGATTCTTCGAACCCTCGTCACCTTCTGACCATCCGCGGGCTGGGATATCAGTTTGTGCCAGAACCGGAAGGCTAAGCATGTTCTCCGCGCTTAAGCGCGGAGAAGTAGTGGAAGAACGGCCATTTATGGCCGTGATAGAGGATCGTTTGGAATATGCGCTTTAGCGCTGGTGGCACATGCGCGATGCCCCGCAAGAAATCCGCACGTTCTTCGTTACGTCCATCGCACACGCACGGCACCAGCGAGTTATCCGTGCTTTTCGCGCGGAGAAACGCTGGAAGAACGGCGACAGCCCAAGCTGTTAGGCCTGGGTGAGCGAAAGCGAATTAGTGAAAGGGAACGTTTTTAGAAAACGGGCTTTAGCCCTGGTGGCGCGGGGTCCAGGTCCATCCCTGGAAAATGCGGACGAATATGGATATTCTGATGGCGTCTTGGCCAAGCCAGCCTTCACCGGATTGTGATGGATGTACTCGCGATGGCGGTCGTAATCCTCCGGATCGCGGATACGATGGTTCGTAAAACTCTCCTGCCAGGTCAGGGATGAATGTGCGAGCTCCCGCTTAGCCCGAAACGAAAAGCCACCCTTGATGAATTGCAAAGCTTTTTCGAGAGGTACATCCTCGGCAGGAGTGAGGATAAGGTGGAAATGGTCGGGCATGATGACGAACTCGTGCAGGAGGAAGCGGCCTTTGCGACGGTTGTCCGCGAGGACGTCAAGAAGCAGGCGCGCCATTTCCTTTTTCTTGAAAAGCAGATCCCGTCCGTGCGCATTGGACGTGACGAAGAACGTGCGGATTTCTTGCGGAGCATCGCGCATGTGCCACCAGCGCTAAAGCGCATATTCTACACCTATCCCTTTTCACGGCCATAAATGGCCGTTCTTCCACCTCTTCTTCGCGCTCAAGCGCGAAGAAACATCTGTTTCCCCGAACGGCCCAATCTCTGGCCCCCAGAAAGTTGCGGCACGCTTCCAAGGCACGTTTTTGGCCGCCTTCACTCTCGAAATAGCTGCGAAGGCCCATCATGCCTTGGCCTTGGTCCTCAGCCCGGCCCGTTCTTCGAGAAGCGTGATGGTGGCCGCGTAATCCAGATCGTCATAACCGTCGCGGCTGGCCTCTTCGTAAATCTCGTCGATCTTGGTCAAGCCAGGCAGGTCCACGCCGTTTTCCTTCCCTGCATCCAGCATCAAGTGGATATCTTTGTGCATGAGCCGCAGCGGGAAATTGGGTGAGTAGTCCTGGTTCAGGATGAACGGCTGCTTGTACTCGGCCACGCCGGAGCGGATCATCGAGGCCTGAATCAGCTCAAACATTTTTTCCGGCGGCACTCCCATCTTCTTGGCCAAGGTGAGGCTTTCGCACAAACCTTCGTAGATAAAGACGATGTTCATGTTCTGTGCCAGCTTGGCGGCCAGCCCTTTGCCGTTGTCGCCCATGTGGATGACTTTTTTGCCCATGGCGCGGAACAGCGGCTCGGTGCGTTCGACATTGGCCGGGTTTCCGCCCACCATAAAAATCAACTGGCCGCTCTCAGCGGCGATCTTGGAGCCGGTCATCGGGGCGTCCAGGAACTCGCAGCCGCGTTCCTGCAGACTTTCCATGATTTGCAGGCTGGCCGAAGGCGAGATGGTGCTGGAATCCACCACCACGGTTCCGCTGCCCAGCCCCTCAAATGCTCCCTGCGGGCCAAACAAGACCTGCTGCACCCCTTTGGTGTCGGACACGCAGATCCACACTGCTTCTTTGCCCTTGACGGCTTCCGCGGGCGTCGCGGTAGTGGCGGCTCCGGGCACCTCGCGAGGGGTGCGGTTCCATACGGTGACTTCGTGTCCGGCTTTGACCAGATTTTCGGCCATGGGCCGTCCCATAATTCCCAATCCTAAAAAAGCGACGCGCATAATGTTTGCATTTGAAATTCTCTTGAGGTCCGGCGTCAAGTCCGCCGCCTTGCTTCTGCTCCGGCCGCATGGCATCCGCGCCGCGCCGTCAGTGTTACAATTTCCCGTTCGCCCAACCTCGTACAAGGAACTCGACGATGTCCCAAGTTTCCGCTCCAGCCGCGCCCTCGCCTCAGCCTCTGGTGATGCTTACCGACGACGAAGTCCTCTTTCGCGACAACGTGCGCCAATTCGCCGACCAGAGCATCCGTCCCAAAGTTCGCGAGATGGACGAAAAAGGCGTCTTCGACCCCGGGCTGATCGACCAATTCTTCCAGCTGGGACTGATGGGCATCGAAGTTCCCGAGCAGTACGGCGGCGCCGGCGGCAAGTTCTTTGACGCCATCCTGGCCGTGGAAGAGATCTCCAGGGTTGATCCTTCCGCGGGCGTGATCGTGGACGTACAGAACACCCTGGTCAACAACGCGCTGCTGCACTGGACCAATGACGAGCAGAAGCGCCGCTATCTTCCCCGCATGGCCGGCAACACCGTGGGCGCTTACGCCCTCAGCGAAGCCGGCTCCGGCTCTGACGCTTTTGCCTTGCAGACCCGCGCCCAGCTCAAGGGCAATGAGTACGTGCTCAACGGGCGCAAGCTCTGGATCACCAACGGCAAGGAAGCGGGCGTGTTCATTCTGCTGGGCACCGTGGATCCCGCGGCCGGCTATAAAGGCGTGACCGCGTTCATCGTGGAGAAGACTTTTCCCGGCTTCAGCGTAGGCAAGAAGGAAGACAAGCTGGGGATTCGTGCTTCCTCCACCTGCGAGTTGATCCTGGAAGATTGCCGCGTTCCCAAGGAGAACGTGCTGGGCGAGGTGGGCAAGGGCTACAAGATCGCCATTGAGACCCTGAACGAAGGCCGCATCGGAATCGGCGCACAAATGCTGGGCCTGGCCCGCGGCGCCTGGGAGAGCGCGCTCAAGTACTCGCAGGAGCGCAAGCAGTTCGGCAAGAGCATCTCCGAATTCCAGGGAATCCAGTTTCAATTGGCACAGATGGCCACCGAGATTGAAGCCGTGCGCTTGATGGTCTATAACGCGGCGCGCATGAAAGATGCGGGCATGAACTTCGTGAAGGAAGCGGCCATGACCAAGCTGTTCGCCTCGCAGGTAGCGGAGCGCGTGGCTTCTCTCGCCGTGGAGATTTTCGGCGGCGTGGGCTTCACCAAGGACTATCCCGCGGAAAAGTTCTATCGCGACGCCAAGATCGGCAAGATCTACGAAGGCACGTCGAACATGCAGCTGCAGACCATCTTCAAACTGTTGGCGGGCGGGAAATAGGCCCTGAGCTTTGGTGTTGCGAGATTCAAGCCTTGTAGAATCAATAACTTGCATGATCGGTTACTCTGTGGTTAACACTTCCTGATTGTGTCTGAATCTTCAACTGGTTTAAACTAGCGCGAATTCCCCGCTTATCCCACCCCCAGGCAAAAAGAGAAAAGCAGGAGTTTACAGTGGGACAAGACTCCCCAAGGGAGCTGCAAGACCTCAGTAGCGTGCACACGTTTTATCTCGGGCTGTTGGAGAAAGGCCTGAGTCATGGAGTGCCTGTCCCTGTAGAGATCAAGAAAGCCGCCGAAAATCCCAAAACAACAGAAAACGTCAAAGAAGCGACTCAGTCGTTGCGGCACTGGCTTGACCTGCTGGATTTGGCCACCACGCCGCCCCAGGTGCGCGACGCCCTGAAAGTCCTGCCGGATTTCGCCACCGCCCATTCTCTGCTGCGCTATTTTGCCGCCAAGGCGTCCGTACGCTCCGGCGATCGCGACAAAACCGACTGCATCATCACTCATCTGTTCCGCAATCCTCCCGGCAACCCTGCCCCCTGGCACCGCCCGGAGATCGACAGCTCTTACGACGTCATCTCGCACTCCGCGCTGGCCTTTGAAGCCGAGTTGTATCACGCCCTGGGCGACGTGCAGGCCGAGTCCATTCCCCAGGAACAGCTTCACCTTCTGGGCGAGTTTGAGTATCTCTACCAGGAACTGGAGGAGTTCCGCCACTTCGACCAGATCATGGACTCCGGCATCGTGCAGCGGGTGCGCGAGCTGAAGCAGTCGTTGGGCAAATCTTTCTATCATCCTGACTCCCTGGCCGCCGTTGCCGCCTGGAACGACATTTTCGGCCGCAAGTTTGACATGCTCTTCCACGACGCCACCAAGCAGATCAAGACTTTTGCCGAGCATGTGCAGAAGGAGGGAGGCAGCATTCTTTCACGGGTGGAGGGCGACATCACGGTCAAGCATCTGAGCGAGGTCGAGACCACCGAGCTGCTGGCCGAGGATTACCAGTACGCCCAGGACGAATTCCGTAAGGTGTCGCGCTACCAGAAAGCAGTGGACAAGCGCCCCGTGCGGACGTCCGTGCCCGTGGCCGCGCCGGCTGCGGTTGCGCCGTCTGATCCGCTGCCGGCTCCGCGCCCGCCCATCCCGGTTTCACCCGACGTGATCCAGCCGCCGGCCAGGATGGCTCCAGCTGCTGCCGCCCCGAAGCCGCAGCCCGTCCCGGCCCAGATCTCCTCGCAGCCGTTGAAGACCGAGGTACTGGCGGTAATGCCTTCCCAGGCCGTCCAGAACGCCGTGCAGGAAGGCAAGCTGCACAGCGCCAAGCTGCAGATCAAGGAACACGTGCGCGGCTCCGCCGACCCCAGACTGGCTCATATCGTGCCGGTCAAGAAGACCAAACTTACCCTCTCCCCCGCCGAAGTCGAAGCCTACCGCGCCGACCTCGAGGGGGAAAAGAGTTTCCGGGCCAGCTACGCCGCGATCATGATGACGATTGTCGCTTACCTCGGGCGGATGATCGTGGAAGTGGATGAGTACAACCAGAAGGCCGCCTCCGCCTACCTGTGGAAACCGCACGCCGACGCCTTGAACTACCTGCTCACCACCCTCGATCGCCTGGACATGGAAGCCCGGCAGCTGATGGCCGTGGCCCGCGCCCGCGGCCTCGCCGACAAGTCTTCCGCTCTCCAGACCTCGATCGACAAGCTCAAAGACTACGCCAAGACCGTGTCCCAGACCCTGCAGGCCGCCGAACATAACACCGGCAGTTAGGCGCGATCTGCGTTTGTCCGCGTCCATCTGCGGTGAGGGTTTCTGGGGCCTCGGTTTTCCGATCACGCGCGATGACGGCGATCCCGGCGATCCCGTGACTTTCGCCCCTTTCGCTCCCTGCGCGACCGGGACCAGTTGCCGAAAGTAGCCTGCAAAAAGCCTTGTCAAATTCTCTCAAAAATACGACCAGCAACAAGCACAAGCTATCCTGATCCGCAGGAATCAATTATTGTTTTCGCGCACAACCTTGGTAGGTAAAGGTAAACATCCTGGGACCGCGAAGATAGATTGTGTCCAGACAGCGAATCGCCAGCCCTGCGGAGGCGATCAAGCGATCCACTTCACGGTTCAGATTGCATCCTCCGGACACGGCCCGCCATGGACGGTTGATGCGGTTCTGCCACGCTCTGACCTTGGCCTCGCGCGCCAGCCCGTGTTCCACAAAAAGAAGCTCGCCGCCAGGTTTCAGGACGCGCCGCATCTCGCTGAGCGCTTTGCTTGCGTCGGGTATGGAGCACAGGGTCCAGGTCATCACGATGGTATCGATGGTATCGCTCTCCAAAGGAAGCTCTTCGGCGGAGCCCTTCAGCAACTCGACTGGGAACGCCACAGAGCCAGCCTCCTTGCGCGCCATCTGCAAAAGCTCACGGGAAGGGTCCAGACCGCACACGCTGACCACTTGGCTCGTGTAGAACGGCAGGTTCAAGCCTGACCCGATGCCTATTTCCAAAACCCGGCCGCTGGCCTCGGGAATAATTTGCAACCGGCAACGCGCCGCTTCCTTGTTGCTCATGGCCAACTGGATCAGCCGCGGCACCACAAATTTTCTGTAAAGGCCCACCGGTTGCCAGTATAGAGGACGGATGGTGCTCGATAAGAGCGAAGGCCCTGTCAAGGCGTATGCCTGCTCGCGCGGAGAAGCGCCGGCCTCGTTTTATCTCTGTAGCGCAGCCCGTGAGCGCCGGGACAGGGTAGAGCCGGTGCTCACTGGGCACGGAACACTGATATGTGGTCATTGCTCCGACTGCTCATACCGAGGTAGTGCCGCTGAAGGAGGAAACGTTTCACTGCTGCGAATGTTAGAGCGGGCGTGCGGCCCACCGAGCCGCGATGGCTATCCGCCGATGGCTGCCTGCAACACCGTTTCCGGAGTCCATTCGCTGATGGGGCGCGCCGGTGAGAGATTTCCGCGGCGCATCACGGCCAGGCGGTCGCAGGTGCCGAACAATTCCGGCAGGTGCGAGCTGACCATGAGCACGGCTTTCCCCGAAGCAGCCAAGCCGGCGATCAGTTCGTAAATCTGCGCCTTGCTGCCTACGTCCACGCCGCGGGTGGGCTCGTCGAGCAGAAAAATGTCACAGCCCTGATTGAGCAGCCGCGCCAGCGCGACCTTCTGTTGGTTGCCGCCGGAGAGCTGGCGCACCGGGGCGTCCACGGTCGGAGCTTTAACGCTCACCGCCTGGGCGCAATCCCCGGACTGCCGGCGCTGTCGCTCGAGGTCGATCCAGCCGAGGCGGGAGCAGGTGGCGAAGTTGGTTATCGTAATGTTGTCGGCGATGGAGAGCGACGAAGCCAGCCCCTCGCCCTTGCGGTCCTCACTCAGGTAGCCGAGGCCGGCGGAAATGCGCGTTGCCGGGCCGCTGTGCAACGAAAGAGCTTGGCGCCGCATAGCGATCGTTCCGGCCGCCGCGCGATCCAGGCCGAACAGGGCGCGCAGAAGTTCCGTCCGCCCCGCGCCGATAAGGCCGGCAATGCCGAGCACTTCACCGCGCCGCAGCTCAAAGCTGGCCTGATGAACGGCCGGAGGCGCGCCTAAGCCCTGAACGCGGAGCATAACGTCGGATTCGCTCAACGCGGTTTGCGAGCTCTCGCTTGCACTTGAACCGCGCCTTCTCTCCGGAAACAGTTCGCGCACCGGGCGGCCGACCATGGCGGAGACCAGCTGGTCGTCGGTCACTTCCTCAAGCCTGCCCCAGAGAGTGGTCTGGCCGTCGCGCAGCACGGTGAAGGAGTCAGCGATTTCACGCACCTCCTCGAGAAAATGGCTCACATAGATCACGCTGACGCCCGCGCCGCGCAGTTGGCAGATGAAATGAAACAACCGCTCCACGTCCGTTCGCTGCAGGCTGCTGGTGGGCTCGTCCATGAGCAGGAGCGAGGCGCGCTGGGCCAGGGCGCGGCAAATCTCCACGATCTGGCGCCCGGGGAGGGTGAGATCGCCCACGCGCCGCTCGGGCGTGAGCGCCGGATGCGGGAACGCCTCGAGTATCTCCGCCGCTTGCCGGCTCATAGCGCGGCGATCGAGCCAGCCGGCGCGCCGCGGTTCGGCGCCCAGGAAGATGTTTTCCGCGACGGAGAGATGCGCGCACAGCGAAAGCTCCTGATGAATGTGGACGATCCCCTGACGCCGCGCCTCCAGCGGATCAGCTGGGCGGTAGCGAGTTCCCCGGAACATGAGCAAGCCGGCATCAGGCTTGGTCGCCGCCGAGAGAATGTTCAGCAGCGTGCTCTTGCCGGCGCCGTTCTCCCCGATCAGGGCGTGCACCTCGCCCGGACGCGCGTGGAGATCAACGCCATCGAGCGCTTGCGTGGCGCCGAAATGTTTCCTTAGTCCGGCGATCTCCAGAAGCGGCGCCGCGGATTGGCTGTTCACGCCCGCCATCGCTAGTTCACATACTTGCTGAGCGGCGGATGCAGCAGTTGTTGGGCTTCCGCAGTTTCCAAGTTGTCGGGAGTCACCAGCATCACGCCGGTGTCGATGCGCGGCGCAACCTGCCGTCCCTGCAGATGGTCAACCATGATCTTCACGCCCAGTTCGCCCATGCGGAAAGGGTTCTGAACAACGATGCCCTGAAGCTGCCGGTTGCGCATGGCGGCGAGGAAAGTCTCGCTGACGTCGAAGCCGATAAAGACGACCTGACCGGCCTTATTGATGTCCTGAAGCGCCAGGAGCATGCCCGCGGTGGAGGATTCATTGGGCGTGAACACGCCCTGAATCTGGCCGGAATAACGCGTCAGCAAATTCTCTGATGCCTGGCGCGCCGTCTCGCGGGTAGGCCCGGCGAACTGGTTGGAGGAGATCAGTTCAATCCCGGGATAGACAGACTTCAACTTGTCAACGAAGCCTTCTTCGCGCGCGTGGGTGCTGGCCACGCCTTCCTGGTAGCGCAACAGCAGGACTTTGCCTTGACCGTGGAGCAGCTTGCCCATCTGGTCGGCGGCCAGCGCGCCGCCCTGGAAGTTGTCGGTGGCCACGAAGCTGACAATCTTGGTCGTGTCCAGCGCGGAATCGACGATCACCGTGGGAATACCGGCGGAAGCCGCCTCTTCCACCGGGCGCACCAGAGCGTGGCTGTCAAACGGCGCCAGCACGATTCCGTTCACGTTCCGGCTGATGAAGCCTTCCACCACCTGGGTCTGCTGTTCGCGATCGCCTTCGCGCAACGGCCCCTTCCAGATGATATTCACGCTGGTCCCCTGTGCCGCCAGGTCCTGCGCCGCCTTTTCTGCGCCCGCGTGGATGCTCTTCCAGTACTCATGCGTGGACCCCTGGGGAATCACGGCCAGTGTGTACGCCTTGACCGCGCCGTCACGCTTACGGCACGCGGAGAGCAGGAGCAGGAACGAACAAGCCACAACAACTACGGCGACAGAGACTTTTTTGGGCAAAGGATCTCCTTATTAAAGGCTGTCATCCTGAGCGAGCCCGAGTCACGGCACGCCGGGACGAGGGCGAGTCGAAGGACCCCGAGGATGTTTCCTTTGTCAAGGCCGCTCCAGGGAATTCTCTCGACACTGCTTCTTGCAAACGCCTTGATGCTGCATTAAAGCGGCAAGCATTCTCGGGATCCTTCGGCTTCGCGCCGGTGATTATCGCTCAGGGCGTATTCTCGCGGCGCTTCGCTCAGGATGACAGCTCGAGACCTCATCGTCATCCTGCCAGTCCGTTCACGTCGAATCGGCGTTCATCCGCGGCGAGCCGGGACTGGTCCGCGCAAATCCGCGGCAGGGTTCCAGTTCTCAGCCCTCCAATTGCGCGTCCATCGTGATTTTAGCGTTGAGCAGCTTGGATATCGGACAACCTTCCTTGGCGTTCTTGGCGGCCTGGTCGAACTTGGCTTTGTCGGCCCCGGGAATCTTGGCCTTCACCTGCAGGTGCACAGTGGTAACGGCGAAGCCGGAGTCGAGTTTTTCGAGCGTCACCGTGGCGGTGGTGTCAATGGACTGCGCCGTCATCCCGGCGTTGCCCAATTGCCCGGAAAGGGCCATGGTAAAGCATCCGGCGTGGGCTGCGGCAATCAGCTCTTCCGGGTTGGTCCCGGGCTGGCTTTCAAAACGAGTGCTGAAGGAATAGGGTGTGTTCTTGAGAACTCCACTGGCGGAGGTAATGGTCCCTTTGCCGTCTTTGAGCCCGCCGCTCCAGTGTGCGCTTGCGTCTCTTTGCATGGATGGAATCTCCTCCTGAGATCTTACAAGATGATCGTGTTTCAGTTGGTCGGCCGGGGTCACCTGTCAGCGGACCTCTCCAAGGGTGTTCTATCGCCATTCCGTGTCGAGGTGCGCGTAACCAACTGCGAATAACAAGTGAACGCCGGACAGCGCCCTGATCCCCGGCATGAATCTTAGGCTGACCATGGCTTGGGTTTTCGCTCCCAGCGGTGCTTTTTCAGTTCGGCCAGCAATCCGGGAGGCAGAGGTCCGGCCTTGCTGGAGAGCAGGTTGTGGCGAACGTGCTCCGGTTTGCGCATGCCCACAATCGTGGTGCTGACGTCGGGGTTGGAAAGGATGAAGCGCAGCGCCATTTCCGGCAGGGTCATGCCATCCGGCAAGAGAGCCTTGAGGCGGTCGGCCCGCTCCACGGTTGCGCGCAGGTTGTCGGGACGGAAGTAAGTGGCGCGCCAGTCGTCCTTGGTGAATTTTGTTTCCGGAGTCAGCTTCCCGCTCAAGCCGCCTTCATCCAGCGGCACGCGGGCGATCACGCCGATATTCATTTCCCGGCAGAGCGGAAAAAGTTCGTCTTCGGGAGCCTGGTCGAAAATGTTGTAGATGACCTGCACGGCGTCCACAAGACCGGTGCGGATGGCTTTGATGCCATTTTCCGGCTGCCAGCGGTTCAGGCTGATGCCGAAAGCGCGCACCAGACCGTCGCGCTTGAGTTTGACCGCGGTTTCCGCGAATTCTTTCTCGGCGGTCCAACTGTCGTCCCAGACATGGAGCTGCAGCAGATCAATACAGTCGACGCCGAGTTGACGGCGGATGAGATCCGCGTAGCGAAAGACGTGCTCGGCGGGAAAAACGTCTGCATAACGGTCTTGGGGCGAGGCCGGCCACCGGCGATTGAGCGGAGGAGCCTTGGAAGCCACAATGAGGCGCTTGCCAGAGTTGCTCGACAAGACTTGTCCCACCAGAGTATCGCCCTTGCCTTCGCCATAGGCCCAGGCTGAGTCGAAGAAGTTGCAGCCAAGGTCCACCGCTAGTTGCAGCGATGTGCGCGATTCCCGGTCGTCTGAGCCGGACCAGCTGCTCATTCCCCACACACCATGTCCAATTTCGCTGACCTCAAAGCCCGTGCGACCCAGCTTTCTCAATCTCACCCTTACTTCCTCCATTAACACTCAGGTTGCAGTTGAAGCAGGAGTGATGCTCAAGATGATCATTCCTTCTTTGAACTGCGATTCCACGTCGGCCAGGGAAGCGACCACGGCGTCGGCCGCCATCAACTCCCGGGCGGGATACGTGGTATGGAGCGCGATCACCCGCATCCCTGCTCTTTGGGCCGATTCGATCCCTGCAGTCGTATCTTCAAACACCAGGCAATCCTGCGGAGCCACGCCGAGGAGCCCCGCGCCCCTCAGATAAGGCTCGGGCGAGGGCTTGCCTTCCGCGACGTCTTCGGCGCTGACGAAGCGCGCGGGAACCGGCAGTCCGGCGTGCTCCATTCGAGCGATGGCCAAGGCGCGCGTGGCCGAAGTGACAAGGGAGAAGCGATCCGCGGGCAGGTTGCGCAGCAATGACTCTGCCCCAGGCAGGGCCGTCACGCCTTCCCGATCCGCGATCTCCATGCTCTCCACGCGAGCGTTCTCCCGCTCGGCCCGCAGCTGCGGCGCCAGCGCCCGCACGGTCTCAATGCTTCGCCGTCCGTGGGCCTCATCGATCACGCGTTCCGGATCCAAGCCATGTTCCAGCGCCCATCCGCGCCACACGCGCGCCACTGCAGCCGTGGAATCCACCAGGACTCCGTCCAGATCGAAGAGAACGGCTCGGCAGGTAAACACCACGCTGTCAAGAATAACAGCAAGGCGAATCGGTAAAGATGTGTGAAGAGAAATGGCATAGGAACATGACCAACTGTGTACAGCGAACACGAGCGCGTCTGGACACCGCCGTATGGCTCGGAGGATAATCGCGAATAGCTGTTGCTTAAACAAATGTTTTCAGGACCAGACCGGACCGGTTCGTCCAGCCTCGGTCTCAGGAGAATGACTTTGAAACAATACCTATTCCTAGTTGCGGTCTTTTGCATGTTTTTTGCGGTAAACAGCACTGCTCACGCCCAGCAGTTTGATATAGCGTTTGGTTTTGGCACGGTGGGCGGAAACGCGGCTTCAGATGCCAGCGTGGCGGACATCGCGAGCGGAGCTCACACGGCGCAGTACATCGGCGGCGGTGGCTATCCCAGCTTCAGCGGCGACTTCCTGTTTATCAAAAAGTATTTCGGGGTTGGAGGTCAAGTAGCTTGGCGGGCCCATCAGAACGAGGACATATTCTTTCA
>WNFJ01652111.1_pt1 | contig 17622 bp, 14 predicted proteins | sample 5400461 | NCBI WGS metagenome assembly WNFJ01 (sample SAMN13153349, study PRJNA577476) | soil metagenome | isolation source: 115 cm saprolite on Douglas fir-dominated hillslope | place: USA:California | collected 2013-09-17 | reverse complement strand
CTATTTCCTTGGGGCATGGCGGAAGATCGCTATTGCTTTTTCGCCAGCGTACAATACGACGTTCCCCTCCGAAACCTGTTAGCCCCTCGCGAAGACTGAGATCTCCGTTTTCTTCGACTGCAACGGCCAATGCTAATGGCCTGAAGTCTTCGATGCGTTTTTCTTTGCCAGTGCCGGTATATGTAAACTCCATGCCGGAAGTGCAAAATAATGCACCTTCTTTGGCAACACTTTTTTCTGGATCTATACTTACGTGGATACGATGCTCACGTTGCGGACCATTGTGCCCTAAAGAAAATGGGTCAAGCTCTTTTTTGTTAGAGAGGCTGGAGGGGTTTATCAGCCAGCTTTGAAATGTATCCCAGGACCAGTAAAGTGGAACATCCTTAGCGGGTTTGCTCTGTTCAGCCTTAGCCATGCCAACTAACGCCAAACCGTCAGTATTGTGCTGGTCGAAGTCCGTTTGACTTCCATTCACTACTTGAAGGGGAACAAGTTGCTTACACCTGGCCTTCTCTTTATCGCCTAAAAATAGCGCATCAATGGGAGCAGGAACAAGCCACTTATCAGGTTCAATGTCGTTTCCATCCTTCGTCAGTTGAATCAATAATGGGCCACGCACCTTAATGGTTTTAACAAGTTCGGTCTTACTCTTGTCGAAAATACCATCATCATCTAATCCTGCTCGCGTTCGTACTCCTCCCGTAGTTGTTGATGGAAAAGGAAAGGATAGTGAAGTTGCTTGAGCACCAGGACTGGCATCAAATGGGCGTCCATCCCGGACAATCAGTGGGTCGCGTGGCTCGATGAACCAGATTGTCATGAATTCCTCTCTTCTAGTGGATATTTCGCTAACTCTCTCGCGGATGCGAGAAACTGTGCAATAATTAACTCGTTTGTAAACTGCTCAATATCGATAGGTTGGATGTTTGAAGGAAGAGTTTCCTCTCCCCGTATCTGTATACCGAGCCTTCTTTTTAATATTTTTTCTGTTTCTTTGTTTTCACTTTGTGCAAATTTGCGCTCTAAAATACGCTTTGCTTCTGCCTGGATAACTTTTTGGAGCTCGTTCTTTTGATCACCTGAAAGCGATTGTGTTGAGTCCGTTAATCGTAGTCCAAGGTCACGTAGTTCATAAGCTGTACCGTGAGGTATTCCAACAGAGCGATAGCATTTGATGAGTTGCTCGAGATGCTTGTCCAGGTCGTCCCAATTTCCTGCCACTGTACAATCAGATCCACTGCGCTTACTGAGCGTTATAGCCAGCGCATTTTTACCAGGAACATTCTTTGCTTTCTTCTCCGCAGATCGCGCAAGGTTGAGCGCATCGCGTAACGAGTACAGGTGATGAACAATAGCGATACCCACAGAGAGCGTTGGTTTCTCTCCTTTATCATTTTCGAAGCCTTTGAGACTATCAGAAAAATCTGTAGTTAGTTTACGAGCACACTGAAGCACAGTATGTAAGGGCATAAATGCCAGGACATCATCACCGCCCGCATAGACTAATGCTCCTTTGTAACTTGACACAGCACTATCTACACTTCCAGCAAACGTATCTAATGCTCTTGAGAGATTGCGATGGGCTTCATAATCGTGTTTGGCCTGTGCATCAATAACCTCACCCATGCGATCTCCATCGGCGAGGAGGATTGCGTAGTATGCGTTAGGACGTACCTTACCATTGCCAAGACACTTGTCTGTATATCTAAAAAAAGCTTCCAATGCTTCTTTTGCTGGTCTAATGTCAATAGTATTATCTAGTACACCAGCTATACCTAGTACGTCAGTTATACGCTCTTCAAAAAGCAGGGTACCTTCAGATTCGCCTAGAATGGGATGGGCTTTGAATTTGTCTGAGATGTCATTTAGATCGGGATCTAATCCATGTTCATTGGCGATCCTCTGCAGAGCTAAGGTGTACGCTTTCCATAGCTTGGCGGCCTCAGTTGCTTCTGATCCTGTAATGGAGCTGAGGCGGTACAAAAAAGGGAGAGTAGACATATGCGTGGTCCTTGGGAAATTAGATGTTGATCCGATTTTACCAAGTCGCTTGAGTAAATCTACCCCTGAGAGACGCTCCCTTGCGTTTGCGTGGTACTTACTATAAAAGAAGTTTACTTTCCTGGTTTTTATATCCTGGCTATCCCTACGATCCGGATATTTCTCCTCCGGTACAACACTTTCCATCTGCCCATCGATTGAAGATTTTGGCTGTCTGCTGCCCCAACCTACTTGTTGAAAATTACGAGTATTCTTGCGAGCAGCCATTAAAGCTTCTAAATTTTGACGTGCATTTTTATAATCTGTACCATCAAAAGGCACTGCAACCCAGAAATATTCCACAAGATCATCAATTTGCTTACATGCCACTTCATAATATATCTGGTTGTTGATACCCTGGAAGGCATCCTCTCGAATTTCGTAAAGCCTGCCAAGAATAGCTTGATGTACTTCCTTGCCTAACTCTTGTGGTGATTGATGAATCAAAGCAACTATCTTATTTGCAACATTAAGTGAGCTCCCGGGGCTGAGAAGGTCTTTATTCGCCGGATCAGGAGCGGGAAAGATAAGCCTATTTTGTTCCTTATCAGCTATCTTCTTAGCTGCCGCCTTTGCAAGTTCGCTGAGCAGCATGGAACCAAACCATAGGTCGCGTGTTCGGCGAGCGCTTGCAATAAAGCCTTGAACAGGCCCAATACTGGCTAAAAACAAATATTCCATGAGATGACTCCTACAATTCTTTTTTGTGATCTCACCATTCCCCAGAAAATCTTACCATCCCCATCCCCCAAACACATCAGAGATAATCTCCCAAAAAATCGGATGTAATCTCTGATGTGCTTCTTACTGGGAAGATGTATACTCATCACTGTTAAAGTATGGCGCGAAGGTCTTGCGCAGAAAATGGTAATCGAGCCGAACGTGGGGGTCAATGGCCCAGGCATTTTTACATAAACCGAGCAATTTTGTCTTGTGCGTGTCAACGGTCTTGGTGGAGATGTTCAGTCGCTGCGCTACCTCCTGGGGATTGAGGTCTTGAACAAAGGCTCGCAGTACTTCCTGCTCCCGTTCGGTTGCCTGTGCGAGAACCTCTTTACAGCGTCCCAGGAATTGGGTGTCCATTTGTTTGATCTGTAAAGAGCGTTGCGTCTCGGCACTCGCATCGGGCAGAGTGGGGAAGTACGTTCCCCAGGGCACAAAGGGGCCCTGAATAAGTTGGACACCATCGTTGGCGGAGAAGTGCATAAGTGCCCCTTCTTTTGCTCGTTCCCTGACGGCGTCAGGAGTGTAAATATGCCAGATACGGTCGAGGTGGTCAAAATGAAGCTGCGCGGCTGAAATAGCCAGCAATGACATGAGCCGTCGCCCCCCGGTAACTGATAGGTGAATGCACCGGTTCTGTAGCTTCAGATCGCGAATGAGGCGATGTATGGTGTTGAGCGATCCCATCGCGCTCGCATCGTCGACAATATCATCGATTGTCGCACCATCAATTCGTAACACATGAGAACGAAAATGAATAGTACGATCATCAAATCGATATGTGTCACCAACAAATTCTGCGTTAAGGCGGTTCAATGAATGTTTCAAGCGAGGCTGAGACGCTTCGGGGTGGATGACGATCACCTCGCTGATGGGAATATTACGCTGGAGCAAGAGATCGAGCGTAAATGTAACCACCTGTGGCTTCCCACCAAGGGTTGCCAGCATTGTGTGAATATACTCTGGCATCAGTATTTCCCTACTTCTATCTCTCTCTCGAAATTTATACAGGAGGATTCCAAACAATGGTTAATCTATTGCCAGCCATCTTAATTGGCGGACCTCCCCACGCGGGAAAATCGGTGTTAACCTATGCCCTGACACAGGCACTTCGTAAGCGGAACATTGATCATTATGTTATTCGGGCCTGCCCTGATGGCGAAGGTGACTGGTCACAGGAAACCGATCAATCAACGGTGCGTCTTATTCGCGTCAAGGGTAGCTGGACGCCTGATTTTGTGAAGAGTATCTGCCGCGACCTGGAACGGCGCCATTTCCCGTTGCTGGTAGATATGGGAGGCCGTCCTGAGGAATGGCAAACCTGTATTTTTCGCCACTGCACCCATTCCCTGTTACTACTACATCCTCACGAGGAACAAACTATTCAGTTCTGGCGTCAGCTTGTCGTGACTAATGGCTTGTTACCTCTGGCTCAACTGTATTCTGAACTGGAAGGTATCTCTACTCTTACCGCGGAAACGCCCGTTGTTGAGGGTACTTTAACCGGCTTGAACCGCAATTCGGTCGTGTCTGGTCCTGTTTTCGAGGCCCTTGTTGAGCGTGTTGCCTCCCTCTTTACCTCTTATTCCTCTGCCGAATTGAGGAGAGGCCACCTTGAGACGGCCCCTGAAGAGGCGGTGGACCTCGATATATACCTGCATGCCTGGGCAGCTGAATTGAACCGTTGGGAACCTCAGATGCTCCCACGATTACTTGCGGAATTACCGCAGAATACCCCCCTGGCTATCTATGGTCGAGGCACGAATTGGCTGTATGGCTCGTTGGCCGTACATAGCAGTTTACAGCCATTCTACCAGTTCGATTCTCGCCTTGGTTGGATAACTCCTCCTTCTCTCCATATTGGTGAACCAGTATCACCGGATATGCAGGTAACTCCTGATGTTCAGGATCAATTCACCATTCTCAAGATGCAAATTGTGAATGACTACCTCGATTACACGGAAGCTGAAGATCTGGCCTTCCCCCCTGTGTCTACGGCGCAAGGACTCATTCTGTCTGGCAAGATACCACACTGGCTGGTGACAGCCCTGGTACGCCTGTACTCTAACGCAGGTGTTCCATGGATTGCCTGTTACTATCCACAATTGAAGCAGGCTGTAGTTGTTGCTTCAGTAACATCGAAGTATGCCCCTGGCAACCTGATTCCCATCACGTAGAAAATATCTCTAATGCGCATTATAACCTATGGGTTGAGATAAATCATTCTTGTAGGTAAAATATGCTACATAAACACTTAAAAAATTTTTCTAATTCTACGACCGAACCTACCAAATTGCATTATAAGGACAGATTTTGTCCCAACCTGTATGCTACGCTGTAAATACGGATGAATGAGTAGCACCGCAGCGAACTCAATCCGCACAACAACATCAAGGTCGAGAGGGAGTTTTATGGAAGACGAGTTTTCTATAGCGGAGCCTTCGGAGGCAGGTCATACAGGCAAGAAAGTAGCCCATCCCAGTACCGATAAAGCCTTACGCACCATGCTATTGGCCGTACTTTTCCAGGTATCCTGGCCCGCGAGACTTACGCGAAAGGAGATCATCAAGCACCTCCCCATGTTGTATGGGGAAAATCCCAGGCGCGCCCTGTATCGCGATATCGAGACACTCACCGATACGCTTGTCGATGATCTGCCTGAACCTGATGCTGAGCACCTCTCCGATTGGTGCAACGGACAACAGCAGCGAAAACGCCTGGCGATCACCTACGAACGCCGCACATTCACCTTTGGCCTGGCGCAATCCATCTTCTCGATCGACATCAGCGAAGACGAAGCAAAAGCTTTCGTCGCACTCCAGGAGGGATTTACCCCGGGCACACCCTACGCGGGCGCAGTACAACAGCTTTTAATTCGTTGGCAGTGGCTCTTCTCAGAAAAGAGCCATCAACTTGTACGGCAAAGGCGGAAACGCCACGCCCGCCCTGTTCTACTCCCATTGTCTCCTGTCGTCGATTATAGCCAGCACGGCGATACCATTCTGCTGCTCGACCAGGCGCTTGAGGAGGGCGCATACGTCTCGTTCGCCTATACGCCTCTCGCGCAGAGTTGGGACGACGAGCCAATGCTGCACGAGCACACGGAACCCTATGAGTTGGAATATCGCGATGGGCACTGGTACTACACGGCTTATATTTCCGACCTTAACACCTTTATTGACTATCGCGTAGATCGTATCCGTCCAGGCTCCTTGTACAAAGAACATGACCACTTCTATCCGGGAGGCCGCCAACGCCCAGGTGTCAAGATTCGCTACTGGCTCTCACCTATGTTAGCGCGTCACGGCAGCCTCAGCGCCCGTTTACGCGAACAACAGGTAACGTTTTTAGGAGATGACCAGGGAGCCATCGTCGAGGGCTACGCAAAATCCCTCTGGTGGGCCAGGCGACTACTGCTAGGCTATGGAGAGCAGGTGAAGGCCCTGGCTCCCGAGAAATTCATGCAAATGATGCGTGAGACTGCTCAAGCGATGAGCCAGTTGTATGAAGAGGAAATGTAGGTAGGCAGGTGTATGTTTCCTACTTTCAAGGAAACATCGGTATTGATAAAAGTGTAAAGCGTTCATCAGGCGCTCATACAATCAATGGCCGAAAGTAATGTGTTGCGCAATGTTGAATGAAAACTATAGTAAGGGCGACCCTTGCGACTGCCCAATAAGCATCAATCTAAGAGAAGCCCATCGAATGCCGTAGGGGCGAGGGTGGTGTGGAGCGGCGGGGTGGGCCTTTATGGTCGCCCGCTCGCGGGGGGATGCTCCTTGGCCAGAGCATACCATCGAGGGAGAACGGGCGACCATAAAGGCCCACCCCGCATCCACTCCTCCACCCTCGCCCCTACGGAATCCGGGGCCTGTCTCTTAGGTTGACACGTATTGGGCGGCTCTTGCGACCGCCCTGGAAGCCTGTAGAGGAGCATATGACACTGAAAATATCTATCCTCCCTGTCTACTCGGAGCAATATACTGGTCCAGACCAGGAGGTAGGCTCCATTCATTTGTTGAAACACCAGGTCGAAACCCTGGCAGCGTTCAACGATCCCAATATAGATGTCATCTTTAACGTGGCTATGACCGGCGATGGCAAAAGCCTTGCTGCCTACCTGCCAGCATTTCAGCAGCAGAAAAGTATCATTGCCATGTACCCTACCAACGAGCTGGTGCAGGATCAATACCGTGCTTTTCCAAATTACGGGCGAGATTTACAGATTAGCTTGCCTCGCTACGGCACTATGTACAGTGACAGGATCACGCGATTAATGCGTGAGCACTATAACACTATACGCCTTGAAGAGGTGCGCAAGCTCCTGGAGAAGAATCGCATCCTCTTAACCAATCCTGACCTCATTCACCTGATGATGAGCCATCAATACGGCTGGGATCATTATCGCAAAGAACTTCCTGTGACCATTGGCGCTTATTTTGATTACTTTCTCTTTGACGAGTTTCATGTTTTCGGCGTGCCACAGGCCATCTCCGTTATGAATATGCTTGGTTACTTGAAGGTCAATTATCACGATAAGCCCGCCGACCGCAAAAAATTTGTCTTTCTCTCTGCCACGCCCAGCAAGCTTATGAATGATCTACTTGAACGTGGTGGTTTGCGCTATAAAAAGATCGAGGGAACATATCTCTCTACAGAGCGACCAGGATATCACCGGATCTTGCAACCATGCGAGTTGAACCTGCATGAAGTAAGCCAGGAAGCACCCAGCGAGATCTGGATAGAGGAGCACCTGGAAGAGCTACTGGCCTTCTTCAAGCTTCACCCGGAATAAAAAGCGGCCATCCTTGTCTACTCAGTGGCAACCGCTCGCCGCCTCTATATGCAATTAAAAGCATATTTCGAGCCGCACGGTATCACCGTCGGTGAAAATACCGGCCTGACACACCGTGATGACCGCCGCGCTTCATTTGAGAAACATATCCTCGTTGGTACCTCGACCGTCGACATTGGTGTCGATTTTCGAATCAATTACCTCATCTTTGAAGCCTACAGCGCTGGCTCGTTCTTACATCGTTTTGGTCGTTTGGGACGCCACCCAGGTTTCCCCATCTACCGCGCCCATGCACTATTGCCCCGTTTTGTATTGGAGCGGCTGACATTAAAACTGGGTACCTTCGAAGAGGTTGAGCGTGAAGCCTTCAATGAGGCAATCAGAGAGGCCTTTCCTGTTGAGGCCGAATTCAAAAGCTATACTCAGCGCTGGGGCGTGGTGCAGGCTGCACAGGTATTGGCAGAGCTGCAGGGCCAGAGCAAAAAGGATGCTAACGAGGCATTCTCTATAGCCTTGTCAAACCAATACGATCTCTTCTATGGTCAACAAACTCAGCCTGCCATGCTAAAGGCTCTGAAAAAGTATTGGGCTTTTCGAAATAAACAACCCGAAGTACTGGCAGAGTTAAGCAGTTTTCGTGGCCTAAGTCCGCTCTCCTGTGGAGTATGGGATACCGATAACCACCTGCAGACCTATGACCTCTTCTTCCTGCTGGCCAATACTGAGTTTGAAATACTTTCTACGGCAGAGTTCATGAAAGAGGTGAAGCGCCAGGAACTTGAGGAAAGAGACTATAAAGATCAACTGCTCTACCTCAAAATAATCAAATATGTACCGGAGCGCCAACAGTTGATACTGGGTCTGCAATTTGTGGTGGCGGACTTTGCCGCCGGCCTGCACAATGTACAGGTGCTGGATAACTTTGTTGTGCGCGAACCATCCTTTACCTGGCGTGACCAGGTCAATCGGGCGCTCAAAACGAAAAATCTCACCTGTATTCTCAGCGATATGGGTCGCAAAGAGCTCAAACAGCGGTTAAACCTGCCCACTATGTTCCCCATCCAACGCCTGCAGGATAAAACGGGCGCCGAATACGCGGTGGCTTTTGGTCAGGAAGCCTTATTATTGGACTCGCTTATCTTCTGGCGTAAAACCAAAGGTGACCAGGCAATGTTTCTGTAAAACCCTGACCCGGCTTTTATAGACCGTCCTTGATCTAGACATTGAAAGGAGTAAAAGTGTTTTACCTGGATTTTCTCAAGCAAGCGGTTGATCCTAACGATCATGTAACCCTCTCATTTATTGAGCACATGATTCCTGGGTTGATGGAACATTACGCTGTGAAATCAGCAAAAGGAGGTGATCATAGCGCCAATCCCCGCTTAGATGAGCAGACAAAGCGCAAATTTGAGGAGAAAGATGATCAGAGTATGCTTAGCCATCAACTCAATGGCATCTTCCCAACGTTGCGCCTGGTGAATCTGCTGGAAGCTGAGCAGCTCGTCGACATCCCTTTTTCTGCCGTCGAGCGGCAGGTCTATATTCTTTCGTATCTCATGCACGATGTAGATAAGATAGTAGACATTCGCGGCGTGGAAACAAAAACTCGTGAGGATATCGAAAATGCGAAAGACATGGTCGCGGAACAATTGCGCCTGTGTCACGCGGAAGTCTTCTTCCCTGATTTTGCCAGCTATCTAGAAGACATCGCCTACCTTGTCGTTAATACACAACAGAAGTGGGGCACGAACCTGCATACCTACCTCTGGCGTCTCCAGTTGCCTGAACGACGAATGTTACAATTACGTCGCCTCTGCACTTACTCTGACCAGATCGCCTATCTTGTACCTTCTCCTTCGGCCATCCTGGAAGATGCTGAGACGAGAACGCTCACTACCATTCTCTCCGAACTGAGTGACGACCAGCTCGTCTTTACGTATCACCAGCTCCGCGAGGTGCGTGGCCTTTTTACCAACGTCGTCAATAATGGCATGATCCACCTCTACACCGATGGGCGCGATGGCATCTGGCCCTACCTGTTCTTCTCCGACGGCGTGGTCTATATCAAACGCAAATCACTCCAGGTGGCAATTACCAATGAGCAGATTGTGGAGACTGTACAGGCTCAACTACGCAGAATTTGCGCCAGTACCATCAAAAGCCACGCGCCTGGTTTCAAGTTCAGTATCCAGGGTATCGCCAAACACCCGGGGTACTACTTTGAATTTTTATCGCTCGAAGAATACGCTGAACTGCTCGCGCGCTTTACTATTAAAGGTACAGGCAGGGATATTTCAGCATTGCCACTAGAAAAAATACGTCAGATGCAGTCCAATAGCGAGATCGCTACTGACCTTGTTACCGATTTTACGCCTGATATCCGTGTAGGTATGCTGGCGCGTTTCTTCTCGGTAATCTTCGTCTCTGTGTTGGGCATGCTTGATAAGAACCAGGATGCCTTGCATGTACAGGTAGAAAAAGCTGCTGTAGAGCACCTGGGTCTCACGCAATATTGGCTACAGTCTCAGACTATTCCTAATAAAGGAGGTGTTGAATATCGTTGGTTCTGGTTGGGAGCCTGCTATCTACGCGATCATCCCGGTATCGATGCCTATAATGGCGAAGGAAATTTGTTTGATGTTTTCAGTTCGACCCTCCAGCTTGTCATAGAGCTCGCGGGCAATGAGCTTCGCAAACAAATGCCTCTCAAATACCTGAATCATTTGGCGCGCTACCTCGATAGCGTCGTGGAAGTTCCACTGGCTATGCGCGCGGCAGGAGGTTTACCTGATTTTCAAGCGGAACTGGAACGCTATAGCGGAGCAAAGAGCAAAGGGCGTAAGCTTATTTGCACACTATGCAACAGCGCCTATCCTACCGAAAAGCACATGGATAATGCTGTGCTCTTCCAACCCTGGGTGTATAAAAACAAGCTCTCGCTCAACTTCGGGGAAAACGCCGGTGGCATCTGTGCCATCTGCGCCCTTGAACTCATGCTGCGCCAGATACTTCTCAAGGGCCAATTGCGTCTCACCGGCAGTAAATTTGAAGCCCTCAAAACGAAGTACCTCGCGGTCTATCCCAACTTCTTCTTTACCGCGGAGACGGGAGCAATGGTACAGGGGATACTCGACCAGTTGCAGGACGTCAACTTCTTTACTATCCGACGACAATTGGACCGCCAGGATATCACTGTTCACGACCTGCTACACCTGGATGTCTTTATGGCTCCACAGCAGTTCAAAACGCCACAGGAACCCGTTTTCAATGACAACTCTGACGACTCTGAAGCCGTTGAATCAGGTGAGGAAGAGGAACAAGAGGAGGTTCAACCTGCGCCGAGCGAAGTCAATGATCGTCGTTACATTAAATACGTCCAGGATAGCTATCCTGGCCTATGCTTCTTCGGTATGAAAGCTGGCGGCGATGACAATGATACGTCATCCTGGGCTATGCCCGCGTTTCTTGCCCTTGCTCTGCCACTTGTGACGAATACCAAAGTAGTCGTATCAGAAATGTCACTTCCCCTCTTCTCGTCGGGACGCGATTTTCGCGAAACCGTCATCTTCGATGCCCCTCACCCCTACCTGGATCGCTTGCTGAAAGGGAAGCGCGTACGCGTCAACGAGGTTATGCACAAGTTACGTGTCCTCGCCAGCATCTATCAAGTCAACATAGACACCTATGCGAAACAGGGTAAGCCTGAATGGAAACACCTGAGCGGCATCGCGCGCGATTTGGAGACCGATCCCCTGTATTTGTTCAGCTATCTGAAGAAACAACAGCGTGGAGAGTCGTTATACGCTAATGATGTGGAACACTACCTGCACATCTATGAAACAATATTGGAGGAAGATTTGGGCAACATTCAACAATGTGTAGACCGTTACGTGGTCTTTTACCGCGGTGGCTACCAGGCACACTCGATACTAAAACCTGTCGATATCGTCGCCAAGGCAATCATCAACAGCCCTCTGAACATAGAGCGCGATGATTTACTCTGGCAGATTCGAGGCGAACTGAAAAACTGGCTCGACCGCGTACGTGGACGACAGGCTACCGGCTATGCCATGTTCTGGGGCAAAGACATCGACACCAAAGAGGATCCCGCCATCGAAGCTTTTGTCAAAGGCTTTTATGATGAGGTCTTCATGGACTATTGCCAGGGTGAACGCGGCATCTTACGCAGCCGTATCAACCGTTTCAAAGACGGTTGCGAGGCATATTATACCAATTTGCGCACCGCAAAGCGCATCCAGGAACAAGAACAAATCGCGAATCCAGAACCAGTCGCTTAGTCGAAACGAAATGGACGGGCAGATCTTGCGGCGAATACATTTCAATGAAGCAGGTTTGAGAGTCAAACAAAGCCGATGCAGGAGTGTCATCCCTTCGCTTCTCTCAGGGCAGGCTCTGAGCGCAGCGAAGGATCTCTGTCCGGTGAGAGATCCTTCGCTGCGCTCAGGATGACAAAGCGAGATAGTCTCTTCTTTGAAATGTATTGGATCTTGTGACTGCCTTGAAGTATGGGGCATCTGCGAAAGGTACCCCTTGGACACATATAGTAAGAAGGAGTAGTCAATCATGTTTTTGCACAGCCTAGAATCCCTGAACGTCTTCCAGCAGGATATCCCCAAACTGCCAATGGGCAAGTACGCCCACATCATCACCTTGCGTGAAACAAACTCGTTTGCTCTCTTTCAGACCGATGGAGAGCTAAATATCAGCCGCGTCAGCCTGGGACGCAAGGAGCAGACCCCCGGCACGCGCATTGTCCTCTTTAAGCGCAAGCAGTCAACCCCAGAGCGCCTAACTGGCCGCGAGATACTCCGACGCTATGGCCTGGTCGAGAATTGTAAGTACAACACCGCGGAATTTTGCAAACGCTGCCCTGATTGTATCTACTACGGTTTTGCCATTGGTGACTCTGGCTCGGAGCGCTCCAAAGTGCTCGTCGATTCGGCTTTCTCGCTGACCGGCTATGACATGTCGCACCAGCAGTTCACCTTTAACGCGCCATCTGAAAATGGCACCATGAGCGAAGACGGCAAGATGAAGACCGCCCTTGGCGAGCAGGACTACGTACTGCCGCAGGTCTACTTCCCTTCTGTTGTCACCATCAAGGACCCAACAGAGGCCGAATTTATCTATGTGCTCAACAATATATTGCGCACAAAGCGCTATGGCGCGCAGAATACCCGTACAGGAACAGTGGAAAATCACATTACTGACATCGTCTTCTCCGACGGTGAGGTTTTTTCAAACTTGCAGTTAACTCAAGCCATTTACGATATCCTTTCACCAGAACAACGCGCCAAAACGCCCTTGCCGCAAGCCGCCGTACTTGAAGCTATGGAATCCGCTGTGCAAACACTGTTAGGCGAGGATGGCCTGGTGGCCCAACTCTACTCCGGTGAGCGGCTCGACGCATTGCTCCATGAAACGTTGCAGATCACCAGCGATGAGGCACGTTTGACGGCAGTATTACAACAGGCAAATGCCGAAGCGAATCGCTACGCCCAGGCTTATGGCGTCGGCGCGAAAGAGGCAAAGGCGAAGAAGTAGGAGCATACCATGTTCATCACGGTCTGTCACCTCACCTTGCATGATTTTCTCTTCTATGCTTCACGCGAGATGGGCCGTCTCTACGAAACAGAGAAATACCTGCATAATTACGGGTTGACCTATGCACTTGGCATGGCGAAATCTCCCTATGCAAATCTGGCACAGGTACCACGCTATCAAGAGGACCTGGATGGTATGAATCAGCAAGGGGTGTATGTAACACCTGCTCACCCCTTGCGCTATACCTTCTCATTTAGCACCTTCAAAATGGCCAATGAGAATCACTATAGCTTCATGCCCCAGGTCAGTACCAATCGAGTGGTATTCGGGCGATCAAAAGAACTGGCCCCCGAGAGTACCTTTGAATTCTTTGTCCTGAGCGAAAAAGAAGTGGCCCTACCACGTTGGATCCGCCTGGGAAAATGGATGGCAAAGGCACGCGTCGACATCAAGGGACGAGGATTAGCCCGGGCTCATAGCGGAACATTCCGGGCTGACGGTGCCCTTAATCCACTCGATCTTACAATCATGCCCGAAAATTGCAATATAGTCGCTATGGCTCCGGCAAGCCTCGTCACCAACGCCTCCTGCACTGGTGGCTACTATGAGCTTGCCTTTGATGCAGGCGGCTATTCACGCACCATTCGTTTGCCAACGGAGATGAGCTATCAGCCTGATCGTAATCGTCGATTGTTCGCTTAGGCAAGGTTCAATGGTGAAGAAGAGTCCTTGACAGTTTAAGCGGTCACACAGTGTCACGCCTCTACGAAGCGAAGGGTCTGTCGCGATCGGCAGGCAGATCCTTCGCTGCGCTCAGGATGACAGGTCGGTAACGCTTTCTTATTCGCCTTTTGCGTTACGGGGCAGGCAGATCCTTCGCTGCGCTCAGGATGACATGGCTGTGCGCTCAGGATGACATGGCTAGGCGCTCAGGATGACATGGCTGTGCGCTCAGGATGACATGGCTGTGCGCTCAGGATGACATGGCTGGACCTTTCTGTTGATGAGGAACTGTCAAGTTCATTTGAACCATGCCTTAAATACCCTGTGTGCTTCTCAACATGAATAGAGATGAGAAGCACACTTACTCAAGTGTAGTAAAGGAAAGAATCAATTGTTGGATACATCTTCTACCAGTCAGGCACCAGCCAAGCTCTACGCGCTCCATCTCAAGCTGCGCCCTATAGAGCGTGGCACCCTCATGCCATTTACAGGCGAAATGACCCATGCCGCCTGGCTCGATTGGATCAGAGCTGCCGCACCAGATGTAGCAAATATGCTCCATGACGGCAACAAAAGGAGGCTATTTACCTGCTCGTGTCTGCAATTCCCTTTCTCAGCATTGAGAATGCAGCAGGCAGAGCGCGATAACATACATCTCCCACTGGACCCGGAAAAGACCTATCTCCTGCGCATTACCCTGCTGCTCGGTGAGTTGTTTCCCCTTTTCTACAACTCCCTCATGCACTTCAATATGTCCGAGTTAGGAGCAAGGAAACAGGCTTTTATGCATATTGGGAAACAGCAGTTTTTACTTGAAGAAGTCACCGCTGACAACGATGATCGTTCTGACTGGACCGGGTTTACCACGTTTGCCCATCTTGCGGCGGAGGCCAGCAAACAAAAGTTAGGCAACGTTGCTGCGTTAAAGCTAGAATTTGCTTCACTCACCACCTTCAATCGAGGGTGCCCCAAGGATCAAGACTATGGCAACTTTTACGCGCGGTTGCCCTTGCCTGAGTACGTCTTCCCGGGTTTAGCCAGGCGATGGCAAGAACTGGCCCCTGCCGAACTGGCAGATATCGTGCATAAGGAACAGATTGAACAATACATACAGGGAAATGGCATCATCATCGAAGATTACGACTTGAAGACCCATTGGGTCAGCTTCGCCAAACACCCCCAGCGTGGCTTTATAGGCACGTGTAAATATCATCTTCGTGGACCCGATGAGCTGGCCGCCACTGAGTCGCCGTTAACAGTTCGCCAGCAAATACTCTTGCTAGCCCAGCTGGCCTTCTACTCAGGAGTTGGATACAAACCATCCATGGGTATGGGCCAGGTACGTCCAGTAAAGGCTTGATGGAGGAAGAATCTTGATTGAGATTGAAAACGATGAGTCTGAGGCGAATGGCCTGGATGCCCTCTCCATTTCTTACCTCAATGCGCTGGAGTATTGTCCGCGCCGCTTTTATTACGAATGTGCTTTGAGCGAATTTCTAGACAATGTCCACATTGTCGAGGGGAACCTGCGGCACGAACGAAGCGACAGCGGCCGGGCCACCACCGAAGGCAACGTAACCACCCTCAGGCGCGTCTGGGTCTGGTCCGATCGCCTGAAATTAAGCGGCTTCGTAGACGTTGTAGAAGAGTCGGAAGGACAACTCATCCCCATTGAATACAAAAAAGGGAAAATGGGGGAATGGTTGAACGACCACATACAACTGTGTGCCCAGGCGCTTTGCCTGGAGGAGATGCTTACCTGTACCATTCAACATGGCTACATCTTCTACTTTGGCTCAGCACATCGAGAGGAAGTCATGTTTACGCAGGAGTTACGCCGCCACACAGAAGAAACGATACAATTCGCCTTTACCTTGTTAGAGCGTGGAATCCTTCCTCCACCGCTGGTCGGGAAGCAAACTCGACGTACCACCTTGCCAGCCTTACATCCCAAATGCCGGGACTGCAGCCTGGAACCCCTCTGTCTCCCGCGCGAAGTGCTGGCATTAACTCAAAAGGAAAAAACAAATGGCAACACTCTATCTAAATGAACAACAGTCAATAGTAAAAAAACGTGACGGCTATCTCATCGTACAATATCCCCCGCCGGACCAACGCAAAATAGAAGTCCCACTTATCAAAGTAACGCAAGTTGTTATCTCGGGCGATATCACCTTAACCACCCCGGCTGTCCACACGCTATTGGAAGCGGGTATAGAGATCTGCTACCTATCCATGTATGGTCACTTTCGTGGGAGACTCTCTCCCCCAGTCGCCAAAAACGCCCTCTTGCGCCGTGAACAATATCGCGCTCATGCTGACCCTCAACGAGCATTGCAGGTTGCTCAGGCATGTGTAAAGGGGAAGCTAGAAAACATGCGCACGCTCCTGCTGCGCTCCAACCGGCAGTTACAAGACAGCGAAGTAGCTGATGCAACCGGCGCGATACAGCGCATCATCCGCGAAATCCCTCGCGCCTCAACCGTTGGATCACTCTTAGGCTACGAAGGTAATGGTTCCGCAGCCTACTTTGGAGTGTTCGGCAAACTCCTGCGCGACCCCATGACCTTCAGTCGACGTCGTAGGCGTCCGCCGAAAGATCCCGTCAATGCACTATTGAGCTTAGGCTATACACTCCTGTTGCACCAGGTTTCATCAGCGATCCAGATCGTCGGTTTCGACCCCTATGCAGGCTACCTCCATCAACCGCGTTATGGTCGGCCTGCTCTTGCATTAGACCTCATGGAAGAATTTCGCCCAATCATAGCCGACTCAGTCGTACTCAATATCATCAATCACCGCATACTGACGGAGCAGGACTTCCAGGAAGAATTGGGTGTAGTTCACTTAAAAGCAGAAGCTCGTAAAAAATTTTACGCCAAGTTTGAGGAACGCCTCCAGGAGGAATTGCAGCATCCCCATTTTGAGTACCGCACAAGTTACCGGCGATGTATAGAACTGCAGGCTCGACTATTAGGGAAGTGGCTCACGGGCGAGATACCCGTTTACCTCCCATTGAGTGTACGTTAACCGGGTAGAGCAATGAGCGACAGAAGAGATCCTTCGCTTCGCTCAGGATGACATGAGATTGAGTGTACGTTAACTGGGTAGAGCGATGAGCGACAGACAGAGACGCGGCGACGAGAATATGCTCTATGTCGTGAGCTACGATATCCCTGATGATCGAAGACGGACGCGAGTGCATAGCGCGTTAACTGGCTTTGGCACCTGGGTCCAGTTTAGCGTCTTCGAGTGTTTTCTAGATCAGAAGCAGCGTATGTTACTACAAACACGTTTGCTGAAAGAAATCCACCAGCGCGAGGACACCATCCGAATATACAGCCTCTGCGGAGCATGTATTCCAAAAGTAGAAATACTGGGACAAGGAGAACCGCCTCGTGACGATGATATCTACCTCTTATAGGCGTTGTACTTCGCCGCTCCCAACCACCTTGTGCAATATATCCTCTCGTGAAAAGGGCATCTCTTTGGAAATTTCGAGTTGGGAATTGTATAACGGAAATAGCGAGGCAGCCAGTGGTGGTAACTCCAAGCACGCTGCCTCGCAAAGTAGTACATCCATCCCAATGCTCTTCACAAGCCCTTGTAAATGCACAATCTTACGTATATACTATCTCATAGAACAACAAAGCCCTCGGAATAACGGAAGTAAAGCGGCTCCCTCGCGAACAGCGTCATGGATCCTCTTTACAAGCCAAACGAGGCATACCGCTGTCTCAAGGGGCCTGGCATCTCGTCTGAGATTGAAACAC
>WNFJ01199148.1_pt2 | contig 17635 bp, 16 predicted proteins | sample 5400461 | NCBI WGS metagenome assembly WNFJ01 (sample SAMN13153349, study PRJNA577476) | soil metagenome | isolation source: 115 cm saprolite on Douglas fir-dominated hillslope | place: USA:California | collected 2013-09-17 | reverse complement strand
GGGAGCCACTGGCAGGACGTGGTCGACCGGCTGCGGGCGGACCACCCACCCGCGAGCGGCCTGGTCGAGGCGTACGCCCGCGAAATGGCGCGCGCGCGGGACTTCGTGGCGCAGCGCGGGCTGGCTCCTATTCCCAGCGCGCCGCTCGACGTCGTGCCGACGCCGGCCTTCATGCGCCCGGTCATTCCGTTCGCCGCCTACGATAGCCCGGGCCCGTATTCGCGCGACCGCACCGGGTGGTTCTACGTAACCGTGCCCGACCCGCAACTCCCTGCGGACGCGCAGGAGCGCATCCTGCGCGACCACTGCCGCTACGAGCTCGCCGCTACCGCGCTGCACGAGGGATACCCGGGGCACCATCTCCAACTCGTCTACGCGCAGGAGCAGCCTTCAGACACGCGCAAGAACGTCTGGACGCCGCTCACGGTCGAAGGCTGGGCCCTGTACTGCGAGGACATGATGGGCGAGGAGGGGTTCTACCGCTCGGAGGAGGAGCAGTTCTTCCAGCGGCTGCATCTCCTGTGGCGCGCGGTGCGCGTCCTCCTGGATGTCGGGCTGCACACCCGCGGCATGAGCTTCGCGCAGGCCGTGGAGCAGCTGGCGACCCAGCTGCACGTGGACCGCAGCAATGCGGAAGCGGAGGTACGCCGCTACTGCGCCGAGCCCGGCTACCCGCTGTGCTATGCCGTGGGCCGCCGCGAGCTCCTGAAACTACGCGACGCCTTCCGCGCGGCCCGCGGCGCCAGCTTCACGCTGCGCGGCTTCCACGACGCGATCCTCCGCTACGGGGGCTTGCCCGTCTCGCTGATACGCTGGGGCCTGGGGCTTGGCGAATAGCAGTCCCGTCGCCCCGGCCCCAGACCACGCCCCGGCCCAGCGCCTGCCGCGCGAGGCCAAACTGTTCGGCCTCGTCTCGCTCCTCAACGATTTCGCGAGCGAGATGATCTACCCCCTGTTGCCCGCCTTTGTGACGGGCGTGCTCGGTGCCGGCCCGCAGGCGCTTGGCGCGCTGGACGGTGCCGCCGAGTTCGCCGCGGCCTTCGTGAAACTCGGGGCGGGCCGACTCGCCGACCGGGTGCGGCTGCGCGGCCCGCTGATCGTGCTGGGCTACCTGCCGGCGGTCGTGGTGCGCCCCGTCATCGCCCTCACGGGCGCCGCGTGGCAGGTCATCGGGCTCCGGGTCGTCGATCGCCTCGGCAAGGGGCTGCGCACGCCGCCGCGCGACGCGCTGATCGCCGACGTCACGCCCGCGGCCCTGAGGGGACGCGCGTTCGGCCTGCAGCGCGGCCTGGATCACGCGGGCGCCGTGCTCGGGCCGCTCGTCGCCTGGTACCTCCTCGCCTCTCGGAACGCCAACCTGCGCCAGGTGATCGCGGCGAGCGTCGTGCCCGGTCTCGCCGTGATGGGACTCGCCGTCTGGGCGGTGCGAGTGGATGGTCACCGCAACAGGGACGTGGCGCCACCGCCGCCCCCCTCGCCGCGCCGCCCTGCGGTGTCGTCCCTCAGTGCGCGGTCCCCGCTCGCGGCCATCGCGGTCTTCTACGTGCTCCGCATGCCCGACACGCTGGTCATCCTCCGCTCGCAGCAGCTCGGCGTGCCGACGGCGGCCGTGCCCCTGCTCTGGGCCGCGGTCCATGTCGTACGGTCGTCGGCGAGCTTCGCCGGTGGTGCGCTCAGCGACCGGTGGGGCCCGGGCCGCACGATGTGGATCGGCTGGCTCACCTACGCCGTGGGTGCCCTGGGGATGGCCCAGGCACGCTCGGTCGGCGCGGCGTGGGCGCTGTTCCTCGCGCTCGGGCTCGTGGCCGGCCTGACCGAAAGCCCCGAGCGAGCGCTCGTGGCGCGGATCGCCGGCGAGCGTCAAGGCAGCGGGTTCGGAGTCTATCACGGCGTCACCGGGGTGGCGGCCCTGCTCGGCGGCGTGGCGTTGGGGGCGACCTTCCAAGCCGCCGGGGGCCGCGTCGCGTTCCTCGCGAGCGCGGCGGCTGGGCTCGGCCTAACGATCGCGTGGCCCGCCTTGGCCTCCCTTCACCCGCGATCGCCACAGGAGGGCACATGAACACGAGGGTGGTGATACTCGTCGTCGCGACGGCGACCGCGGGCGTGCAGCGCCTCGGGGCGCAGCAGTCGCAGGTGATCACGGCAGGCGGGGTCCAGGGGCTGCCGTTTTCGCCAGCGGTGCGCGTCGGGCACATGGTCTACTTGTCCGGTCAAATCGGCAACCTGCCGGGAACGCGGCAGCTCGTCGATACTGGGATCGCGGCGCAGACGCGGCAGACGCTCGAAAACATCAAGGCGGTGCTCGTCGCCGCCGGTAGCTCTCTGTCGCGCGTGGTGAAGTGTACCGTGTTCCTCGCCGACATCCGCGACTACGCCGCCATGAACGAGGTGTACGCGACGTTTTTCCCCAAGGATCCGCCGGCGCGGTCCACGGTCGCGGGGAGCGGGCTCGCCCTCGGCGCGCGGATCGAGATCGAGTGCCTCGCCACCACGCCATGACACCGGGCGCGGCGCGCCCACCGGGGTAGCGGAGCGCCGCGCGCCTCGGTCGCACGGCGTAAGTGGCGCCGCGCCTTGCCGATGGGCAACTCTGCACATAGGTTCGAAAACCTTGACAGCCCCTTCGTGGACCATGGCCCCGCGCGAGGTCGCACGGGTCGGCGCAACCGCCACTGAGCCGCGTCCCGAGCCGCGGCGCCTCGCCGAAACCGTGCAGGGCCGGGTGGTCATCGTCACCGGGGGCGCGACCGGCCTCGGCCGCGCCACGGCGCTCGAATTCGCGCAGCATGGCGTGGCCGTGGCGATCAACTACGTCGACCTGCCGGACCGCGACGTCGCCGCCCAGGCGCTGCTCACCGAGACCGCGATCCGCGCCCATGGCGTGCCGGTGTATTGCGCCCGCTGCGACGTGCGCCACCGCGACGACGTGGAGGCCTTCGTCACCGCGGTCCGAGAGCGGTTGGGCGGCGTCCACTACCTCGTGAACAACGCCGGGGTCACGCACGACGGTGCCCTGTGGCGGCTCACACCGGAAGCGTGGCAAGAGGTGCTCGACACCAACGTCACGGGCGCGTTCAACTGCGTGCAAGCCGTCGCCGGACCGATGCGCGCCCAGCGCTACGGCAAGATCGTCAACGTCGCGAGCCATCAGGCGTTCCGGCCCGGGTTCGGGATCGCCAACTACGCCGCTAGCAAGGCCGCGCTGATCGGTCTGACGAAGGCCGCCGCCGTCGACCTCGGGCCGTCGAACATCAACGTCAACGCCGTTGCCCCGGGATTCGTCAAGACCGAGCTCTTGAGCAAGCTGCCGCGCGAGGTGCTGGAACGGGCGGAGCACGAGTCGGTGCTGGGGCGGGTGGCCGAGCCCGAAGACGTGTCGCGCGTCATCACGTTTCTGTGCAGCGACGCCGCGCAACACATCACGGGTCAGGTGATCGTCGTGGACGGTGGATTGACGCTCGCTTCTTGAAAAGCGCCGGCGCGGCGACGATATTGCGCGCCGTGACTAATCCTTTGAAAAACAATTACTTAGTGCGTGGGCGCTGGTGGCTCGCCGGCGCCGTCACGCTGGCCGGGTGCGGCAAGCCGCACGCCGCGACGCCCAGCCCCACCGCGCCGCTGCCCACCGCGGGGATCGCGGCGCAGCCGGTGAGCGTCCTCCCGCTCACGCTGCTCGGCGCCGACGAGTCGCTGCGCTGGAGCGCGGCGCTGGGCGAGCGGCGCGGGGCGCTGGCGAAGGCCGACAGCGTGCTCGGCACGCTGCTCAAGACCCGCGCGCCCGAGGTGACGTGGGTGCTCCCCGACCAGCTGCGCCGCGCCGCCCGCCGCGCGCCCGGCATCGCCCCCGATCCCGACCAAATGGGCACGGCGGTGTTGTTCCACGCCCCCAAGCTGGAGCTCGTCCCCGATCCGCTGCGGGGCGAGCTACGAACGCTCACGGCCTTGGCCGGGTCGGGAGGCGGGCGGTACGCGCTCGTGCCCGCCGGGTTGATCTTCCGGCCGTCCGAGCCCGCGGGACCCGGGGACGCGGCGGCGCCGGGACCCCACGGCGCCGGAACCGCGGAGCTGACGGTCGTGATGGTGGACGTGCGGACCGGGCACATCGGGTTCCGCACGGTGGCGCGAGGCGAAGGCGACGACCCCTGGGCGGCCCTGACGCGCGCCGTCAAGAGCCTCACCCCGGGCCTGCCGTGACGCGCCAGGCCACGCTCATCCGCGGCGACGGCATCGGGCCCGAGATCACCCAGGCGACCCTGCTCGTGCTCGACACGCTGGGCTGCAGCTTCGATTGGGACGAGCAGTACGGCGGAATGAGCGCCATCGAGACCGCCGGCACCCCGCTCCCCAATGCCACGCTCGAGAGCATCCGACGCACCGGCCTGGCCCTCAAGGGCCCCCTCACCACCCCGGTGGGCGGCGGCTACCGCTCCGTCAACGTCGCGCTGCGCCAGGAGTTCGACCTCTACGCCAACGTGCGGCCGGTAAAGTCGATCGTCCCGGGCGGCCGCTACCCCGTCGTCGACCTCGTCATCATTCGCGAGAACACCGAAGGGCTCTACATCGGCATGGATCGCACCTTTAAAGTGGGGGGCGATCCCAAGGCGCTGGCCCAGGCGATGTCGGTGATGACCCGGGACGGCTGCAAGCGGATCGTCCGCTATGCGTTCGAGTATGCGGAGCAGCACGGCCGCCATAAGGTGACCGTGGTCCACAAGGCCAACATCCTGAAGGCGACCTCCGGGTTGTTTCTGGAAACGGCGCGCCTGATCGCGCAGGAGTACCAGGGCCGGATCGCCTCGGACGACAAGATCGTGGACAACGCGGCGATGCAGCTCGTCATCAACCCGGCGCAATTCGACGTCATCGTGACGACGAACCTGTTCGGCGATATCCTCTCCGACGAAGCGTCCGGCCTCGTGGGTGGCCTGGGGCTCGCGCCGGGAGCCAACATCGGGGAGACGGCCGCCATCTTTGAGGCGGTGCACGGGTCGGCGCCCGACATCGCGGGGCAGGGCATCGCGAATCCTGCGGCGATGCTGCTCGCCGCCGCGATGATGTTGGACCATGTGGGCGAGCTCGCCGCCGCGAACGGGCTGCGGCAGGCCCTGGAAACCGCCATCGTCAAAGACAACGTGCGCACGAAGGATCTGGGGGGCAGTGCTTCGACCACCGAATTCGCTCGGGCCGTGGCCCGACGCCTCTAGCCTCCCGTGCGCCCGCTGTGGGGAGCCGACGCCCGGGCTCGCCCCGGGCGAGCGCTGCGACCGCTGCGTGCGGGACGTCACGCGGCGTGCGGCGCGTCTGGGACGGGGAGTCGCGCTCCTCACCACGCTGCTGCTCGCGGGGTATCTCATGCTCGCGCTGCGAGTGGTACCGCCCGACGCACGGCAGACGGCGCGGACGGTGGGAGCCGTGGCCGCGGTCGCCTGGTACCTTCTCACGTATCGCATCGTCAAGAGGATCGCCGTGGAATGGCTACGCTGAGCGCTGCGCTGACCGGCCTGGCCCTGGCGAGCATCGCCCGCGTGGGGCCCGCGCAAACGTCGCTCTCCATCTACGGCGATGGACGGGTCGTGACGCGGCGCAGCCTGCCCCAGGCGCTCGAGAAGGGGCGCAACACCCTGACCCTCAAGCTCGAAGGCCTCGATGCGGCGACGCTGTTCTCGCCCGATACGGTGGTGGCGCTCGTGTCCGCCGTGGCGCATCCCGCCACCGACCGCGCCAGCGCCCTGGCGCAGGCGCTCGGTCAAACCCTGGCGTTCGTGCGCGCCAAGGGCGACACGGTGCGCGCGACGGTACTGCGCGTCGCGCCGCCGCAGTACCGGCTCACGGACGGCCGGATCCTCCTCTCCGAGCCGGGCGAGCCGGCGTTTCCGCCGGAACTGGTGCGGACGGCGCCGGAGGTGACCGTGGTCCTCGAGGCCGCGCGGGCGCGGCCGCGTACCGAGCTCGCCTACGTGACTCAAGGGGCGAGCTGGCAGGCGGTGTACCAGGTCGTGCTCGGGGCGGGTCGCCGCGCCCTAGTGTCGGGGGCGGCGACGATCGCCTCCCAGACCGTGCGGGCCGACTCGGCCGACGTGGAGCTCGTCGCCGGGGCGATCCAGCGGGTGGGGCCCCCGGCGCCGCGCCCCTACGCCACCGCGGGGCTGGCGATGGCCAGGGTGGCGGAGGAGGTGTCGGCGACCGAGGAAGCGGTGGGCGAAACCCACGTGTACCGGCTCCCCACGCGCGTCTCGCTCGAGCCGGGGACCCCGGTCACCACGGCGCTGTTCCCCCGCGCCAGCGCGCCCTACACCCAGGAGTTCGTCATCCCGGGCGCGCTGCCGTGGCGCGGCTTCCTCGGCCAGACACCGAGCGAGCCCAGCCGCGTCGCGGTGCAGGTGTGGTACACCGTGGCGCGGGCGCGCGGCAGCGCGTTCGGGGCGCGCCCGCTGCCGGGGGGCACCGTACAACTGTATCAGGCCGATTCGAGCGGGCGGGTCGAGCTCGTGGGCGAGGCACGCAGCGACCACACGGCCCCCGGCCGCGACCTGCGCGTGCAGTCGGGCGATGCGTTCGACGTGACCGCCGAGCGCGTGCAGACCGACTACACCCAGGAGGCGCTGCCGCCGCCGCGCCGTGGCATGCCGGCGCGCCAGCGCGCCACCGCCACCTACCGCGTGACGATCGCGAATGCGAAGTCCGAGGCGCTGACGGTGGACGTGCGCGAGGCGCGGTTCGGCGTCTGGAAGGTGGTGGAGAGCAGCGCGCCGGCGGAGAAACTGTCCGCGAGCGAGGTCCGCTTCCGCGTGGCGGTACCGGCGAACGGCGACGCGACGCTCACCTACACGGTGCAGGCGGAGTCGTGACGGTCCAGCTGCTGCACGTCTCCGATCTGCACTTCGGCAGCCTCGCCGACATCCGGCAGGTGGAAGCCCTGGAGCGCATCATCCCCGATCTGCGGCCCGACGCGGTCGTGCTCTCGGGCGACCTGTCGCAGCGGGCGCGGCACGGGGAGTTCCAGCGGGCGCGCGCGTTCGTGCAGCTCGCCGCCCAAACGGCGCCGGTGCACGTCCTCCCCGGCAACCACGACGTGCAGTGGTGGACCCGGCCGCTCGTCCCGTTCGCCCGGCAGCCGCTCTACACGAAGTACGCCCGCTATTTCGGCGCCGACCTCGCGCCGACGCTCACGATCGCAGGTGCGGTCATCGCGAGCGTGCTGACGTCGCACGGGGTGGCGTGGGGCTCGCTCACGTTGCGGGTGCGCGACCTCGCCGTGAAGGGCCACCTTCCCAAGCGCGAGCTGGAACGGGTGCGCGCCGTGTTCGCCGCGACCCCGGCCGACCAGGCCCGCGTGCTGGTGGTGCATCACAACCTGCTGCGCGGGGAGATCTCGCGCCGCTTCGGCCTGGCGCGGTGGCGGCAGGCGCAGCGGCGTATGGTCGCCTCGGGAGCCGAGGTCGTGCTGTGCGGGCACGACCACCAGGAGGGGGCGGAGCTGCTCGATGGGCGGGTGGTCGTCTCCACCGCGGGCACGCTGTGCACGCGCTCGCGGGGCGGCCGCCCGTCGAGCTTCAACTTCGTGACGATCGAGCCGACGGCCGTGCAGATCACGTTCTTCCGCTGGGATGAGGAGCGCGGACGGTTCCGCTCCTCGGACACCGCCGCCTTCGCCCGGCAGGGCGCGGCGCGGCCCGACTCCCAACCGGCAGGGCAGGTGGGCTAGGTTTGAGGCCCCGGGGTGGTGCCTCGGGGCTCCCGATACCGACGTGAGGATCTCATGCCCCCCAAGTTCCAGGGCGTCGACTTCTACGACATCGACGGGTTGTTGTCCGAAGAAGAGCGGGCGGTGCGTGACACGGTGCGCGCCTGGGTCGACGACCACCTCATGCCCATCATCGGCGAGCACTATCTCGCCGGGTCGTTTCCGAAGCAGCTGATTCCGCAGATGGCGGAGCTGGGACTGTTCGGCGCCAACCTGCCGGAGCAGTACGGCTGCGCCGGACTCAACAGCGTCGCCTACGGCCTCATCATGCAGGAGCTCGAGCGCGGCGACTCCGGGGTGCGCTCGTGCGCCTCGGTGCAGGGCGCGCTCGTGATGTACCCGATCTTCGCCTTCGGCTCCGAGGAGCAGAAGCGGCACTGGTTGCCGCGGCTGGCGAGCGGGGAAGCGATCGGCTGCTTCGGGCTCACCGAGCCGGACTACGGCTCCAATCCGGGTGGCCTGATCACCGTCGCCAAGGAGACCCGCGACGGCTGGCTGCTGAACGGCGCCAAGATGTGGATCACCAACGGCTCGATGGCCCAGCTGGCGGTCGTGTGGGCCAAGACCGGCCGGCTCGACGACGTCGACTCGATCCGCGGCTTCCTCGTTCCCACCGACACCCCGGGGTTCTCGGCCAAGGACCAGAAGGGGAAACTGTCGCTGCGCGCGAGCGACACGAGTGAGCTCGTCCTCCAGGACGTGTGCCTGCCGAAGACCGCGCTGCTGCCGGGCTCGGGCGGCCTCAAATCGCCGCTGCAATGCCTCACCCAGGCGCGCTACGGGATTGCCTGGGGAGCGGTGGGGGCGGCGATGGCGTGCTACGACGAAGCCGTGAGCTACGCGAAGACCCGGGTGATGTTCGGCAAGCCGATCGGCGGCTTCCAGCTGCAGCAGGCGCGGCTCGCCGACATGCTGACCGGCGTCACCCAGGCTCAGCTGCTCTGCCTGCAGCTCGGGCGCCTCAAGGACCAGGGCAAGGCCACCCCGCAGCAAGTCTCGCTCGCCAAGCGGAACAACGTCGCCATGGCGACTGACGTCGCCCGGGAAACGCGCCGCCTGCTCGGGGCCAACGGGATCTTGGCCGAGTATCAGGCGATGCGTCACCTCGCGAATCTCGAGTCGGTGTACACCTACGAGGGGACCCACGACGTCCACACCTTGATCCTCGGCCAGGAAATCACTGGCCTGAGTGCCTTCAATTAGCCGCTTCGGGTTCGTGGGCGCCGGAGCGATGCCTCCGCCCTGACGCCGGTGCGGCCGTACCCTGGGCCGCTGGCCGCGCTCGTGCTGCTCGCGCGGCCGCTCGCCGCGCAGCAGCCCGATACCGTTCCCCACGATACCGCCACCCTCGCCCCGGTCGTGGTCACCGGGGTGCGGCTCCCCGCGGTCGGTGAGCTGGCGCGTGGGCTCACCGGACGCACCGCCACGCTCACCGCGGAGGACCTGGACGCCCGGGGCGTCCGCTCGCTCGCCGATGCTCTGGAACAGCTCCCCGGCGTGACGACCTCCGATGAGCTGGGCGCGATCGGCCAACTCGACGTGGCGCTGCGGGGATTCCAGGTGTCCCCGGTGGTCGGGGTGCCGCAGGGGGTGACGGTGTACGTGGACGGCGTGCGCGCCAACGAACCGGATGCTCACGAGGTGAACTTCGACCTCCTGCCGCTCGAGGACGTCGACCGCGTGGAGGTGGTGTACGGGCCGTCGGTGCTGCTGGGCCGCAACGCGCTCGGCGCGGCGGTGAACCTGGTGACGCGCCGCGGCGCGATCCCCGCCTCGCGCGAGCTGGAGGCGTCGGGCGGGAGCTACGGCCGCTACGAGCTCAAGGCGCGCGCGGGGGCGCGCCACGGTGTGTGGGACTATTACCTCGGGGCCCGCTACGAGCGGGAAGACGGGTGGCGCCAGGATACGCCCAGTCGGATCGCCACCTTGTTCGCCAAGCTGGGGCTGTTGAACGGCAGCTGGGACGCCACGCTCAGCTATTCCGGCGCGACGAATAAGATCTTCCAGGCGGGTAGCCTCCCCGAGACCCTCGCCATCACGCGCCCCGACTCGAACTTCACCTCGGGTGATTACTTCGCGCCCCAGGCGCACCTCGTCATCCTCAACGCCCAGCGCGTCGTCGGAGGAGCGCAACTCGCCGTCAATGCGTTCGGGCGGTCGCTCAACAGCGAGCAGTTCAACGTGAACTTCGTCGGCCCCGGCGTGCGGGCGCTGAACGCCACGCGCATCGGCGGCGGAGCCGTACAGCTCTCCGGGCGGCTCCCCGTGGCGGACCGCGAGCTGCACTGGCTGGTTGGGGCGGACGCGGATTATCAGCACACGGCGGTCCGCATCTTTGCGGTGCGCGGGAACCGCGGCCCGGACTCGCTCACCCAGTCGGTGCGCACCAGCCAGGTGGACGCCGGCGCGTTCGCGGGTGCGAATCTCGAGCTCGCGTCGCGACTGACGGCGACGCTGGCCGCGCGCTACGACTGGATCCGCGTGCCGTTCGAGGATCTCGTCACCCCTGCCCAGAGCGGGCTCAGCATCTTCCGGCGCCTGAGCCCGCGCGGCGGGCTCAGTTGGCGCGCCAACGGGCACGAGGTGTTCGCGTCGGTGAGCAGCGGCTTTCGGGCGCCCGCCGTCGTCGAGATCGGCTGCGCCGATCCGAAGGCCGCCTGTCCGCTCCCCTTCGCCCTCGGCCCCGACCCCGCCTTGAAGCCGGTCGTCGCGACGACCTACGAGCTCGGCTGGCACTACACCCCGCCGCGCGGTCGCCTCGACGCGAGCGCCAATCTGTTCCGCACGGACGTGCGGGACGAGATCTTCTTCGTCGCCTCGACCGTGAGCGGCGGATACTTCCAGAACGTCGGCGCGACGCGCCGCTCAGGCCTCGAGCTCGCGCTCGCCTGGCGCGGTCCCGCGGGGCTCCGGCTCTACAGCAACTACGGCTACACCAGTGCGCTGTTCGAGACCGCGGTGCGCCTCGCCACCACCCGGGACACGGCGGGCGAAACGGTGACCCCGGGCGACGCCCTTCCCCAGGTGCCGAACCATCGCCTCAACGCCGGCGGCTCCCTGCCGCTCGTGACCCGATCGGACGGGGTGTCGTTGCGACTCGGGCTCGACGCCCGCTACGTCGGCCGCCAGTGGCTCCGCGGCGACGAGGCGAACACCACGCGGCGGCTCGCCGACTACGCCGTGGCGGACGGCTCCCTGACGCTGAGCTGGCGCGCGTTCGAGCTGCGCGCCATGCTCCGCAACGTGCTCGGCCGACGGTACTTCAGCTTCGGCACCTTCGCCACGAACCCCACCGTGGTCGGCGCCCCGGTGCAGCGCTGGGTGACGCCGGGACTGCCGCGCAGCGTGCAGCTCAGCCTGAGCACGGATTTCTAGCGCCGGGCGCTGGCGCGCCGCCGCCGACCCGTTGCCAGACGCCATGGGGCGCGTTTGTTTTCCTGCGCCTGCGAGGCGGCCCTGACCCTCCCACTCCACCACCCCTTGAGGATGCGGTGAAGATCGCCGTCTGCGTGAAACGCGTCCCCGACTCGGAAACGCGCGTTCGCGTGGCGGCGGACGGCAAGTCGCTCGACGAGGCGGGGGTGAAGTTCGTCCTCAACCCGTACGACGAATTCGCCGTGGAAGAGGCGCTCCGCCGCAAGGAGCAGGCGGGCGGGGGCGAAATCGTCATCGTCGCCCTCGGCCCCCCGGCGGCGCAAGAGACCATCCGCACCGCGCTCGCGATGGGTGCGGACCGCGGCGTGTTGCTGCAGGTCGAGCGGCCCCCGGTCGACGGGCTCCAGGTGGCGCAAGCCCTGGCCGCCGAGCTGCGGAGCGGCGGATACGACCTGATCTTGTTCGGGAAACTGGCGATCGACGACTACCACCAGCAGGTCGGCCCCAGCGTCGCCGAGCTGCTCGACCTGCCGTGTGTGACTGCGGTGGCCCACCTCGACATTACCGGCACCACCGGAGTGGCCGAACGCGAGATCGAGGGCGGCGTCGAGGTCGTGGCGTTCCCGCTGCCGGCCGTGCTCACCACCGACAAAGGCTTGAACGAGCCGCGCTACCCCGCGCTCAAGGGCATCATGGCGGCGAAGAAGAAGCCGCTCGACGTGAAGCCGACGGCGCTCGGTGCCGGCGGCCTCGAGCTGCTCGCGCTGACCCTCCCCCCGGAACGCCAGGCGGGAAAGATCGTGGGCGAAGGCGCGGCGGCGGTGCCGGAACTGGTGCGTCTGCTCCGCGAAGAAGCGAAAGTCCTGTGAGCCGGGTCCTGGCGGTCCTCGAGCAGCGCGACGGCGCGCTGCGCAAGGTCTCGCACGAGGTCGTGACGGGCGCGCGACGGCTCGCCGACGCGCTGGACGGCAGTGTCGAGGCGCTGGTCCTCGCCCCGAGCCCGGTCGAGGGGGCGGCCCAGCTGGGCGGCTTCGGCGCCGACCAGGTCACGACTCTCACGAGCGCCGCCTTCGGCCGTTACGCCCCGGAAGCGTACGCCCGCGCCGTGAGCGAGCGGGTCAAGGGGGGCGGCTACGCGGCCGTCGTCTTCGCGGCGACGGCCACGGGCAAGGACCTGGCGCCGCGGGTGGCGGCTCGGCTTGCCTGCGCGCTGGCGCAGGACGTCACCGACGTGGCCGTCGAGGCCGGGGCCGTCACCGTAATCCGGCCCGTGTACGCGGGCAAGGCGCTGCTCAAGGTGAAGCTCACGGCCAGTCCCGCCCTCCTGTCGCTGCGGCCGAACGTGTTCACGCCGGTCCAGCGGCCCAAGGCGGGCGCGATCGAGACCCAACCGGTAACGGCGACGCCCGGCCGGGTGGTGGTGACGGGAATCAAGCCCGCAGCCGCGGGCACCCTGGACGTGGCGGAGGCGCCGATCGTCATCTCGGGCGGGCGCGGCCTCAAGGACCCCGCCAACTTCGCGGTGCTCGAGGCGCTGGCGGCGGCGTTCGGCGGCGCGGCCGCCGTCGGCGCGTCGCGCGCCGTGGTCGACGCGGGCTGGCGGCCCCACGCCGATCAGGTGGGGCAGACCGGCAAGACGGTGAGCCCCACGCTGTACATCGCCGTCGGGATCTCGGGTGCGATCCAGCACCTCGCCGGGATGCGCACCGCCAAGGTGATCGTCGCCATCAATAAGGACAAAGACGCGCCGATCTTCCGCGTGGCCGACTACGGGGTCGTGGGGGATCTGTTCGAGATCGTCCCCAAGCTTACGGACGCCATCAAGGGCCTCCATGGCTAGCCGGGTCTCGGGACCTGGGGCGGAGTTCGTGCCCGCCCGCTACCAGCCGGCCCTGCCGCTCGATCGGCTGATTCGCCCGGAGGGGGACGCCGGGGCGGGCGACCGAGTGGAGCTGGACGTGCTGATCGTCGGCGCCGGCCCGGCCGGCCTCGCCTGCGCCATCGAATTGGCCCAGCTCGCACGGCGCGCCGGCACCGAGCTCAGCATCGGCCTGCTCGAGAAGGCGGCGGCCCTGGGCGAGCACTCGCTCTCCGGGGCCGTGGTGAACCCCCGGGCGTTCCGGGAACTGTTCCCCGAGCTCCGCGACGCCGATTTCCCGTTCCGCGCCCCCGTGCGGGGGGAACGCGTCCGGCTCCTCACCCCCCGCCGTGCCATCGCGCTGCCCACGCCGCCGACCATGCGCAACGCCGGGAACTACGTGGCCTCGCTGTGCGAAATCGTCCGCTGGCTGGGCGCGAAGGCCGAGGGCTTAGGGGCGACGGTCTTCACCGGGTTTCCCGCGGCGAGCCTGCTCGTGGCCGGCAACCGGGTGGCGGGGGTGCGCACCGCACCCACCGGTCTCGACCGCGACGGGCGCCCGCTCTCCGGCTACCTCGCCCCGACCGACCTCGTGGCCAAGGTCACGGCGCTCGCCGAGGGGACGCGGGGTGGGCTGGCGCAGGCGTACCTCGAATGGCAGGGCGTGCGAGCCACGAATCCCCAGCTCTATGCGCTCGGCGTGAAGGAAATCTGGGAGACGAAACAGCCGCTCGACGCCATCGTCCACACCCTCGGCTGGCCGCTCCCGGCCACCGCCTTCGGCGGCAGCTTCATGTATCCACTCGAGCCGAACCTCATCGCGCTCGGCCTCGTCGTGGGACTCGACTACCGGGACGCGGATCTCGACGTGCAGGTCCTGTTGCAACGGATGAAGCTCCACCCCTTCTTCCGCCGCTACCTCGAGGGGGGCGAGATGGTCGAGTGGGGCGCCAAGACGATCCCTGAGGGCGGCTACTACGCGATCCCGGAGCGCCGCTCGGGCGACGGCGTCGTGATTCTCGGCGACTCCGCCGGCTTGGTGGACGTGGCCTCGCTCAAGGGGATCCACTACGCCATGCAATCGGGGATCTTCGCCGCCCGGGCGATGTTCGCGGCGTTACAGCACGGCGAGACGTCGGCCCGCGCGCTCGCCGCCTACGACCGCCTGGTGAGCGAGTCGTTCATCCTGAGCGATCTGTACCGCACCCGGAATCTGCGCCTCGCCTTCAAGCACGGGTTTTACCGGGGCGGCCTGCTCGCGGGGCTGATGACTCTCACCGGAGGGCGCTGGCCCGGTGGCAGAATCGCCATGACCCCCGACGCCGAGCTTCCCCGTCGCTCGCCCCCCCGCGCGGGAGCGCCGTTCGTTCCCGACGGCCGCCTCACGTTTTCCAAAGTCGACGCCGTTTTCCGCTCGGGGAACGCCACGCGCGACACGATCCCCACGCATCTCGTGGTGGGGACGGCTGTGCCGGCGGCAGCGGCGGAGTTCTACGCCCGACTCTGTCCGGCGGGGGTGTACGAGGTCGCGGCTGGCACGCTGCGAGTGAACCCCCCCAACTGCGTTGACTGCAAGGCGACCGACGTCTTGGGTCCGCGCTGGACACCGCGGGAAGGGGGGAGCGGCCCGAAATACAAGCGCATGTAGCGGATGCACCACGACTGCACGCGGCTCGTGAGCGACTTCGGGACCCGGTCGACGCCGAGCGAGGGCGGGAGCGGGCCCCCGCTCCCCCGCCTGTAGCAGGCCCGCCACAGCTCGGTGCATCGCCCCGTTCGTCTCGCCCTGTTTCAGGGCACGGCATTTGACCCAGCTTTTTGGTCAGACGACGTCCCTAACCGGCACGACGCGATGGCAAACACGCTCACCTTGGCGCAAAACCTGCTGACCCGACCGGCTGAGGGGACCGAGTCACGCGGCTGGTGTCGCAGTGGCCGAGACTCGGGCGATGGTCGCCCACGACACCGCGCGGGACGGCGATGGCGCCACACGGCCCCTCCGCGGGCTTGGGAGGTGGAGGTGCGCGAGTGTGGGTGAGTGAACGGCGTCGCCTCGACCGGCGACAGAGTCACGGTCGCCGTCTGCAGCGCGATCGTCGGCGCGAGGAAGTGCCGGTGACCGAGGAGCGCCGCAGTGGGATCCAGCGTCGCTCCCCGGTCCCGCGACGCTCAGGTGTCGAACGGCGCTCGGGCGAGGAGCGCCGCCGCAGCTGGCCACCTCAGCCCCGCCCCTGACGTCGCGCTCCGACGCGCCGTCCGGCGCCGGCGTCGGCGCTCGAATGGGGCTCGAGTCATAAACCCGCCAGCTTGATCCCGTCCACGATGAACTGCACGGCGATGGCACCGAGCACGAGCCCCATCAGCCGCGTCAGCACGCGCATCCCCGTTTGCCCCAGCCGCTGCTCTACCCGCGTGGCGGCGGCGAGCGTGACGTAGCAGAGCCACGCGGTCAGCGCGATCGCTCCGTACAGGCCCGCCTCGCTCACGGCGGTCTTCGAGGCACCAGCCAGCACCATGACAATGGAGATCGCGCCGGGGCCCGCCAGCATCGGCACGCCGAGCGGGATGATCCCCACGTCCTCCTTCTCGGTGCCTTCGGCCGTCTCGATGGGCGTCTCCTTTTGCTCGCTGCGTCGCGCCCGCACCATGTCGAGGGCGGTCAGGCCGATGAGAATGCCGCCGGCGATCTTGAAGGCGCCGAGCGTGATGCCGAACAGCCTGAAGATCAGACTGCCGCCCACTGCGAACAGGGTGAGGGTGATGGCGCAGGTCCAGGCCCCCCGGCGTGCCATGAGGCGGCGCACGGCGGGGCTGTCTCGCTGGGTCATCGCGAGGAAGGCCGGCACGGCGGTCAGCGGATCGACGATGAACAGGACCGACGTGAAAATCAGGAACAGCTCTTGGACGGTCTTCACGACGGGGTCACAGCGCCACCTGGGCGATGCGGTCCTTGCCGCCCCGCTTCGCCTGGTACATCGCCTGATCGGCGGTCCGGAGCACCGTGGCGCTGCCGGCGTCCGTCGCGGCGACGGAGACGACGCCGATGCTCGCGGTCACCGATGGGGTGCCGCGAAAGACCGTGCGGATCCCGTTCGCGAGGCGCGTGGCGGCAGCGTAGGCCACGGCGCCTTCGGTCTCAGGCATCAGCACGGCGAATTCGTCGCCGCCTAAGCGCCCCACCACGTCGGCCGCCCGCACCGCGCTGCGCATCGCGTCGGCCACGAGCCGCAGCACCGCGTCGCCGGTCGCGTGCCCGTGCACGTCGTTCACCGCTTTGAAATCGTCCAGGTCGAGGTAGATCACCGCGAGGGCCCGGCCGTAGCGGCGGCTGCGCCCCAGTTCCCGGGTCACGGCCTCGGTGAACACGCGGGCGTTGAGTACGCCGGTGAGCGAGTCATGGGTCGCGAGGAGCTGGAGTTGCGCCTCCGTGCGTCGCAGCTGTGACAACCCTGCGATGGCCACGCCCACGACCGCGAGGTAGGCGAGCTCGCCCACCGCACGAGCCTGCCAGGGTGCACTCGCCGACGAGCGATCGACGCCGCCCAGTAACCGCAGCACGGAGGTGGCGAGCGCGAAACAGACCCCCCACTCCATCCCGTCGTGCCAGGCCGCCAGCAGCACCGGGATCACATAGAGGATCCCCAAGCCCAGCTCGGGCGAGCTGCGGACGTTCAGGAGGTAGACACACCCCGTCAGCGCCACCCAGCCGGACAACCGCAGAACCCGGGGCCAGACGCCGGGCAGGGCCACTTAGAACGGCGCCTCGGCGACGTGGTGGGGGTCGTCCAACAGCAGCGCCGCCAGCGTTTCGCCCGCGGCGACGCTGGGACGATCTTCCGGAACGATCAGCAGCGCGTTGGCGCGCGCCATCGAGGTGAGGATGCCGGAGCCCTGGGGGCCCGTCAAGCGGGCGCTGAGCCCGCCACCGGGCCCGTCCGCAGCGACGATCGCCCGCAAGAAATGGCGCAGCTTGGGCCCGAGCGTGACGGGCTCCGCCAGGCGCACGGGGACCGTGCGCCGAAACGGCGCGGGCGATCCGAGCAGCCGCCGGATGGCGGGTCGAACGAACAGCTCGAAGGTCACCATGGTGCTGACGGGGTTCCCCGGCAGGCCGATCCACGGCTTGCCATCGAGCAGCCCGAACCCAAGCGGGGCCCCCGGGCGCATGCGGATGCGCCACAGTTTCATGTCGCAGCCGAGCTCGGTCAGAACGTCGCGCACCAGGTCGTGCTCCCCGACGCTCACGCCGGCCGTCGTGACGAGTAGGTCGGCGTCCCGGGCGCCGGCCAGATGCGCGCGCAGGCTGGCTTTGCTATCCTGCGCCACGCCCAAATCCAGCGGCGTCCCGCCCGCCCGCCGGATCATGCCGAACAGCGTATAGGAGTTCGACGTCGCGATTTTCTTGCCCGCCAGGATCGCGTCGGCTTGGTCGAGATCGACGATCTCGTCGCCGGACCCCATGAACGCCACGCGCGGCCGCGGGTGCACGCGGGGCCGGGCGTAGGCGATCGAGGCGAGGACGCCGAGCTGGGCGGGGCCGAGCGCCGTACCCGCGGCGAGGACGCGGGCCCCGGCGCGGATGTCCTCGCCGCGGTAGCGCACGTTCTTGCGGGCGTCGCGCCCGGTGACGACCGTGACCGCCCCCGCCCCCGCTCCCG
>WNFJ01042048.1_pt1 | contig 17637 bp, 21 predicted proteins | sample 5400461 | NCBI WGS metagenome assembly WNFJ01 (sample SAMN13153349, study PRJNA577476) | soil metagenome | isolation source: 115 cm saprolite on Douglas fir-dominated hillslope | place: USA:California | collected 2013-09-17 | reverse complement strand
GGCGACACGGTGCGGTGATCAGGTATTTTTATGGCGGCGGTCCATGAGGCCGTTTTTCTGTCTACTCGTTGCAAAAACGTCACAGCCGCGGTTTTCCCCGCGTCTGCTGGAAAACGCCACAAAGCAGCTGTTAGCTCGCGCTGCCGTGATTCGGAGGTCGCAGGATGGGTAACGAAGCGCCAGAAAGCTTGCCCATTGTCCGATGTCCCGGCTGCGAAGAGCCGATGGAGCCCAAGGGCGCCGCGCCAGTCACCAGGGAACTGGATGACATCAGCTACGTCTGCCCGAAGTGCGGCGCTGAGACGAAGCGCACGATGAAGCGGGGATAGTGCGCGTCCGCCAATTTCGGGGTCGTGGGTTTCGGACCCGATTTTGATCTCCACCGTGCTGATGCCCGGTATTGAAGGGGGAGGGGACGGCCGCCGATGTTAACAGCGCCGTGGCTTAATTGTTAATGGGCCGACTTTCGTTCTCCGATGGAACGCATCAATGACTCAATTTCACAACGCACGAGAGATCCCAGAGTCCCCGTGTGGAGTTCCGTCCCCGCGAACGCCACCTGCAAGGCCCCCGAATCGTGTCTCATTAAAACCGTTTTCAAGTTACAATCGTTTCACAAGCGTCATCATCTTGGCGGGCAAAATTGTGGATTGCGGATTTGACTGCCGCGTGTTCGCCATTTTCAGCTGTTCACCTCCAGTTGCCACTGCGCATTTAAGGGGCTCGCGAGCGGGCCATCGGGTGAATTGTGGCCACGCCACCTGGCGACTATTCTACTAACCCGCTGATGCGAGAACATTTTGGATCGATGATCAAACCAGGTTCGCTCAATGGGTTATTTGCACAGGTTGAGACCGCCCAGGCGGCCGGACCAGCGATCGATTACTATACGCTACTTGCCGGAGCCGTTGACGGTCTCAGTGAAAACACCACCGCTATGCGGCATGCGCTGTATGCTAGTGCGGAGACGGCGCTTATCCGCGAGCTGCGGAGCCATGATCCGCACCTTCCGGAATCCGAGATCACGCGCGAACACCTGTCATTCCACAGAGCCATCTACAAAGTCGAAACGGAGTGGGTGTTGCGACATACCCTGCCGCTGAGCAGAGCCACGCTCCGGCGCCATACATCGCCTTCTGATCCACCCGCGTCATTGCCCGAGATGGTCGCAGTCACGCCTGAATCACAAATGGGGGAAAGTGGCGCGAGTGAGTCGGCCGTTGAGTCCTCCGAGATCGGAAACGATCCACCACCTCCATCTTGGCTGTTGGCTAAAGAAGTTGAGCCTGAACGGCCAGCCAGTCCCCTCAAAGGGGCCATCTGGGCGTCAGTCTTAATATTCATCGTCGGGATCTTAGCTGTTACACTTTTTCTGAAACCAGAAAGAATGAGCTTTTTACTAGCTCGGACCCATCTAGTGCAGGCGTTGGTTAACATCCCGCCGTCGAAACTTGTGGAGCTCACAGACTGGGGTTCATCATGGGCGCTTGAAACGATGCGAAGCTTGATGGCGCCTGTTGCGCAAAGTGCGGCCTTATATGAGGAAGATCCGACCGACCTACGAGGAATACGTTACATTGGCTCGGTGATGTGGAGGAGCGAGAGGCCAGACGATGGGAGCGCCTTCGGGCTCATCAGTCTGGCCTCTATCAAGATCCCTGAGCTCAACATGAGTGTAACGATTCGGTTTCGCCGTAATGCCGATGAGGCATTGGCTGAAACCCACATCATAGAGATGATGTTCGATTCGGCCGATCCAGCATTCGGCGGCATCGCCGATGTCTTGGATATCATGTTGAAACAGTCGGAGGAGGCCCTCGGCCAGCGGCTCGCCGGAGTCATTAAGCATGCGAGTTCTCGGTTCTTCATTGTGGCGCTTTCAACGACTGAGACGGACACACGACGCAATCGGGAACTGATGAAGGAACAGTGTTGGTTCGATATAGCAATCGTCTACACTAGTGGTCGACGCGCAATACTTGCTTTTGAGAAAGAAAAAGAAGCGTTTGCCAGGATGGAGTGAGTAGTGAGGACTGGTGTCCTTTCCGAAAATTCCGATGAAAGACAGTGCCTTGGTGAATGGGAGAAAGGTAGTCCGGAACTGGCACATCTCGGAAGAGCCAATCGGCGTCCGAAATGTCTGCTTACTGAGGATAAAGGGACGTGCTCAGGAAAGAGCGGACGCGCCGCCAGCGCAGTCACTCGCCAGGGAAGCGAGTTTAACCACCAGGCCCTAGTTTTTGGCTCTGATAATTGAATGTTATCGGAGGTAATCCCCTTTCGCCGAGTTCGCGACGCGGGTTATAGCTAACCCATCCAGGGCGCAAACAGGTCCCCGATAGGTTTCAGCGATGACCCGCTTCGCGGCTGGAGCCGGGTGGCCGTGCGGGCCCGCTCGACAACCGCAGTGGAAAAACCCAGAACCGCGCCAGAACGACGGGTGGGTGGTAAAAAGTACGTCGACAGAATACGAGCGTAGCACTCGCCGATTTAATAACGAGGTCTCATCGGGGCGGCTGATGAGTTGCTCCGATGCTCGTTCCCCAATTGGGCTGTTTGGACTTCCCGGTCGTCGCCGGGAGCCCCTCTCTTCACGGCTGCCCGCGCCCTGACACGACCTCTTGGAGCCACCCCTTCACTCGCCTCTCGTCCATGGGCTTGGGGATCAACGGTCGACCGGCGAATGCCGGATCGATTCCGTCAGCGGCTCTGGCAGACACGAATGCGAACGGGACGTCACGACTCGCCAGCTTCCGAGCCGCCGGGTAGACGAACTCGTCATTCTTGAGCCATATGTCGAGCAGTGCCGCGTCGACGTGACACGAGTCGATGAGCGCACACGCTTCGCCCAGGCTGCCGACCGGTCCCACGCAGACGTGGCCAGACTCTTCGACGATCTCCTGGACCAGGAGGGCGACTAGAGCTTCGTCTTCCACGACGAGTATGTTCATGTCAGAACCTCGGCCGCGTTCTTCGGCCACGGAGGCGGCGAAATTGTGTCAAATGAATCAGATTCCGTCGAGACGTCGCGACAGAAAAGAGGCCCCGGACCGGAGCTCAAGGCCGAGTCCCCGCTCGCCGCTGCCGCAGCGATCCACCTGCGCCCAAGCATCGAGCACCGGTCCCAGTCATTGACGCGCCCAAGGCACGCGGCGGCTCAGAGAGACTCTGATGCAGGCCCAATAGCGGGGCTCGGCCAGGTAACCGCCTTTTATGCGAAACTGATGGGTCATTCCGCAGTGTGGACAGCTGAAATCCATCATCTCATCTTGAACCGATGAGAGGCTTTGCAGATCGGTTGTCACTCCGGCATCGACCGCACGGCCTGTTTGTGGGCAAGTGAACGTGAGATGCGCATGGGCACTTCCAGCGAATTGCGCCAGGTTGTAAGGAGTTCCCAACTAGGGTTAACGATGGGTTAAGATAGACCAACTCGCGATGAGGGCGGGTAAGTCCCCGGGAGAGCTTGGCCCGATGACCAAGGTGTCGAAAACTGCAGCCGAGCTGGAAGCGATGGTCTTGGCTGCCTTGCGCCGCGCTCCACATTGCCAAGGTGTATCGAGTGTTACCGTAGAACGCGTCGACGAGACCAGATTTAATCACACATGGGGGGTGAGTCATATCGGCGGCGATGTAGAGCCACTGGCATGTGAGGTTGCTCTTAAGGAAATCTTGGCCTCCCCTACAACACCAATACGACCTGACCTATGGAGGCTGATCTGCTCCCCGATGAGGTGAGAGGGACGCCCGCTTCCGGCGCATTCAATGAGGGCCACTGTCAGCCGGGTCCCCACTGCAGACCATAAAACAATTTACCAACCTAGGGCACTCAGGCGCGCCGCCGCGATGCGGAGTGATCGAACGGAGGTGGCAAGTTTCGCAACCAACGACGAACGCGTTCAGGACCCGTGTCCCGCGATTTCTGCCAGCAGTTCGTGGGTTGTGATTTGACGGCAGTAGCCCCGATTGTTGGCGAGCGAGGAGGCGTGGCGCTCCGGGGAGTGCGTGGCGCAGGCGTCGGTGACGAGGGTCACAAGGTATCCGAGATCGCAGGCGTCGCGGACGGCAGAATCAACGCATTGGTCGGTGAGCAACCCGACAATGACGAGCGAGCGAACGCCGAAGTTGCGCAACACATAATCGATATTGGTTGAGATGAAGGGCGATGAGGAGGTTTTGCGGATCACGATCTCGTCGTCGAGCGGAGCGACGATATCCGGCACCTGGGCGTCCCACGACCCTTTTGGCACGTTAATGCTCGAAATCTTGTAATCGAGGCTGCGGTCGCGGCCGTCGCGCGTGAGATTCTCGATGACCGTGTAGATGACTTCGATCCCGGCGCCACGACAGGCCTTTAGCAGGCGCGCCTGATTCGGAAGCGTGGTCGTCTCGAGAAGATGGACGAAATTCCTGCGGGCGTTATTTTCCGCCTCGTCCAGCCCGGCGAAGGAGCCCCCGGCAGGATGCGCGCTGTAATTCTGCACATCGATGAGCAGCAGCACCGCATGGTCGCGGTCAATCGGAATATCGCGGCTGATGCGATCCATGATCAAAATCGCTCAATAGGCCGCTGCATAGCGCGAACAGATTGCTTCGTCGCTTTGGCCCTTGACGGCACCGATTTCCGATATTTTGAGACGCAGATAGGCGTCGAGAAATTCGGGGCCAAGCCATCCGCAGACCGTCTGATTGGCTTTGAGCATGTCGAGCGCTTGCTCGAGCGAGCCCGGCAATGGCATGAGGCCAAGTGCGCGCCGCTCGTCATCCGACATGTCCCAAAAACTCTTGGGCGGGGGTGCGCCGAGTGTCATGCCCTTCCGGATGCCGTCGACGCCCGCATGCACGAGGGCGCCCAGTGCCATGTAGGGGCTGGCTGTCGCGTCGCTTACGCGAAACTCGACATTGAACTGGCGCGCCGCGTCTTCCAACGCCATGTCGAAGATCGCGCACACCCGCAACGAAGCCCCGCGGTAGCCGTCGGCGAGGTTGGTCCAGACCGGCGCCCAGCGATTGGGACGCAGGCGGAGGTAGGACACCATCGAGGGCGCGGTCAGAGCTGCCAGTGCCGGCAGGTGATGGAGAATGCCTGCGACGAAGGGCTCCGCTGCCTCGGATAGGCCGTATGGGCGCGACGAATCATGCGTGACCGGCTGTCCAGCCGCGTCCCAGAGGCTGAAATGGATATGCGTGCCGTTGCCGACCGCGTCGAGATCGACCACCGGCGTGAATGTGACTCGATGGCCGAGGCGAAAGGCCACCGCGCGCGCCATCTCGCGGACGATGACCGCCTCGTCGGCTGCGCGAATTCCTGCCGTCGGTGCGACCGTCACTTCGTACTGGCGTGGCGCATATTCGGGCAGGAAGGAATCTGGCTTTGCGCCGGCGCGTCGGATCGCCGAGACAAAAGCTTCGCCGAACGCTCCCTGATGCCGGTATGAGTCATAGCCGTAGGTCGTTCCCGGGCGGGCGTCCGTATAGACCAATTCTTGCTCGAACGCGGAGAAAATCTGCAGTCCGGCCTCGCGCTGTAGATCCTCGACGGCACGGCGCAGAAAATTGCGCGGACAGCAAGACCACGGCTTGCCGTCCGGTGTGCGGATGTCGGCCAGGTAAAAGCGTTCGGAGGGAAAACCCTCGAATGCGACGTCGATCTTGGTGGACGGATCCGGAATCAGGGCGAGATCCCCAACGGTTCCGAATGGATTGTCATAGATCGGACCGAAGGCCGACATCATGATGTTGGCCCCGGTGTATCCCATGCCCTTGCGCACCCGGGACTCAAGATCCACCGCGGGGAACGCCTTGCCGCGCATGTGGCCGGAAAGATCGCAGACCCCGACAAAAATGACATCTTCATGTTCCATGAGAAAGAGCTCCGGTGCTCTCGATAGAGGGACGGTAGCTGTTGTCTGCCGGCCAGCAGATCGCCGTCACACGCATCAAAACTCAGCCTCGCTTGCGTCCTCATGCACCGCACCGCCTCGCATGAGCCGACGGGCGACTTGGGCGGTCTGATGACGCGTCCGGGGCGTTGGAGAATGGGCGGCGAGATATCGCGCCGCGGCGATGAGAATCGGAGCTGCTTCCGGATCGCCTTGCCAAGCCAGGTACTGTCGCACGCCGGCTTGAAGATTCTGCACCATGTGGAAGCCAGCATCCTCGCGTAGGAGCGCGTGCCCTAAGACGGCAATGAAATCGGCAGGCTGATGACCGGCGGCAAGATGGGATGCCACGATCCGCGCGGCTTGCGCGACCTGGTGCTGGCGGTCGCAGGCGTCGAGAAATCGGCGACGAAGCTTCGCTGGTGTGTGGGCTCGAAGGTCGCCAAGAGGTAGGCGCGCCGGCGGGACGTTGAGGTAGCGGTCGAGATAGACCGCGAGCGCGCCGTGAAATGCGGCGCGCACGCATAGGGCCTCAATCTCAACGTCCGCGCCGTCGCCGGTCGCCCGCATGATGAGCCCAAAGGCGGCATTGGCGTAGCTAAAGGTGTGGTGCGCGCTGTCCCAGTCTGAATGATCGTTGCTGGTCCCGAAGTGAGCGATACGCAAGGCGGCAGCCAATGCCACCGAGCGCGCAACATCGGCGGATGAAGCACCCTCCTGCAGCGCGTCCAAAAGTGCCTGAAGGACCACTTCCGGATCGTCGCCGAGCACTGCGCGGCCTAAAACCGCGTGCTCGCGCCAGGAACCGCGTAGCGTCCGGGCCGCCCTCAGTAACTCGGCTACACCGCGCAGTGCGCGCTCGGCAAGCGCCACGAGATCAACGGGATGACGCCAGCTATCCATCTCCTCCCTGCCAAGCGTTGCGGTGAGCACGGGCACGACCGAGGGCAATAGCGCGTTGGCATGTTGCCAGCCAACGAGGTCGATCGCGGCAAAGGCTTTGTCGAGGAAATCGAGCGCATGACCGCCATCGGCGAAGTAGCGATCTGTGACCGCGGTCAACGTCACAGCCGCGAGCCATTGCGGCGTGGCACCCGCGACGAGCGCAGTTCGCAGCGTGCGCTCTGCACCGGTCCGGTGGCGCACGCGTACCCAATGGCGGAACCAACGCGCAAGCGTATCGAATGAGACGTCTGCGCCGAGGGGCTCCGTATCAATGCGCGGCGGCTGTCCCTCGCAATCATCGGCGAAGGCGGCAATGCCGTGAAATAGCGCAAGGTAGCGGTCGTCGGCGTCGAGCACCGGAAGGATATCAGCCAGCGCCATAAGGGTCGTGAGCCCCGCCCCCCAACGCTCGCGATGGGTAGCCCCGTAAAGCAGAGCGTCGCGCACTATTTCCATGGGTGGCACGCCTGCCGCGATGGCTCCCAGCACCGCCTTTCCGATCACCAGGCTGATGTTGTGGGCGAGGCCGTCATGCAGCCGGCGTTGCCAATGCGCCGCCTCATCGCGCGGCGCGGGCGTGGCCGCCACCCACACCTCGCCGTCGACAATGCGTACGGCTCGCAGCGGCACGTCATCGGCCCACAGGTCGAAGGTCGAGCCGCTGCGCACGTCGAAACGGGCATGGTGCCAGTGGCAGGTGAGAATGCCGTCCAGAATGCTGCCCCGGTGGAGTGGAAAGCCCATATGCGGGCAGCGATTGTCGAGCGCGAGGATGTCATCGCCGTCGGCGATGATGAGCACCGCGCCACTAGGCGTGCCGATCACCATATGCCCGCGGTCGCGTAAATCGCCGAGCATCCCGACGCGAATGAAATCACTGCCCGCGTCTTCCATACTAATACTCCTGCAACACTCACACGGAAAACGTCCGCCGCCGCCTTTAGTTGACCTTGCCCGTCGCGCGCCTCATAAGTAAGCGATTCAACGTACCTGAAGGACGAGCTTACCCCTAAAATGGCGCGATTCACTCAGTCGATGCGCATCTGCGGCTTCAGATAGGCGATAGAGCTTGACCTCGGGAGGCCGTATGGCTCTTGCCTCGAGCAGTTCGGCGATGCGCTCGAGAGACTGCCGCGACCGTCCAACCGCAGGCCTGAGCGATATCACATCATTGCGATTGGGCTTTGGCGCTTGCGCGCCGGAAGCGATAAAGGCCGCTCGGCCCCCCGGCTTGAGCACCGCGAAGGACTTCTGCGCGACGTCACCGCCGACGGTATCGAAAACGGCGTCGCAACCCGTCACAACCTTCGTGAAATCCTGCGCATTGTAATCGATGATCTCATCGGCACCGAGGTCACGCACATAGTCACGATTCGCTGCACTCGTAGTCGTGATCACACGTGCACCGATATGCTTTGCAAGCTGAACGGCGGAACTGGCGACGCCTCCTGCGCCGCCCTGAATCAGAATGGTCTCACCGGCCCGCAGCTTCAACGTTTCCTCGATGGCGCTTAACGCTGTAAGACCAGTAAGCGCCACGGCAGCGGCGTTAACGTGCGATAGCCCGTCCGGCTTTTTGGCGATGATCGCAGCCTTGACCGCAACCTTCTCAGCATAGGCCCCTTCTTGACCCGCCTCGCAGACCCCAAAAACGGAATCACCTATTTTTAAATCTTCGACGCCGCTGCCGACGGTGCTAACCACCCCGGAAAAGTCTCGCCCCAGGACCAAGGGAAACTTCGATTGGGCATACTGGCCAGCGCGCGCTTTCCAATCGGCGGCGTTGACGCTGGCCGCAACCACGTCAATGACTACCTCGCCGGGCGCAGCCACGGGATCCGGCAAATCGCCGTATTCCAAGACTTCTGAGTCGCCGTAGTGTTCAATGAAAACAGCTTTCATCGATTTGCCTATGTGATTTAGCGCATGCGTTTAGGGTCATAAGGGGACGCCGCTGAATGCTAAACGGAACCTAGCATAATGCCACGTTGGAGGCGTTTAACAGGCATGCCGGCACGAGGCTAAACGTGGAGGTAGCCAGCCTCGCGAGTGCGTTCGCTTATTCCAGCTTCCATGATGACCTACCAGGCCGATCACGGGGCGTTCGCTATAATCCCGATTTGTGGCTCTTGCGTCAATTCCGTTCGTCTTTAACGCAGGAGCAGCAACAGCTCTTGAAGCGGCCAACTGGGTGCGATCGACAAATGCTTTGCATCCAAACAAAGGATCCGGTTTTGGTCTTTTTCCGACTGGGAGGTAAGTCACAGACGCCATCCCCGAACGGGTGCTATTCTTTGTTTCATTGCGCGGGGAATGATCTCGAACGTTGGTAAGATGGCTAACTCCACCGACGGCGCGATGTCATCAGGCTTGCTGAAGCTGGGGCGTTTTCGGGCCATCATCAGATGTCGAGCAGACGAGGAGGGCCCGCTGCCAAGTCAACGGCACCCGCCGTCATGTTCCGATCGGCCTAGCCCTTAAGCCAATTTTCCTTCCACAGCGCCACCTCTACGCATCGGGTCGCCTCCGTAATATCGCCTTTCCCGCCGGTCCTGGCTGCGAGCAACAGCATTTCCGCGCACCGATTCCAATAGGCCCCGCCTGCCGGAATTGTTCAAGATCCGCGATGAGCTGCGCGGCGTCGGCAAGCGTCTCAAGCTGCGCGGATCTGGAGCGATCCCCCGTGCCAGGGCCACTGAGCCAATTAGGTTCCAAAACTTCCGCAACCCCGCCATAAACCTTCGCAACGATAGCGCCGTCGAGGGAGTGATTCGGCACGCTGACCTCACCGTACCGAGCGGTCCCGGTCCGCATGATCCCCTCAGACCGGGACCGATCTGCACCTGAAAGTTAAATGCATCAGAATTTCCGACCCCCGGCGCCAACTCGCCGGGCCCCGCGCAGGATAGCCAAGCGTCGGATCGACAAGGCCGCCCGCCGGAAACACGGGCGGCCTTTGCATCTTTGCGGCCCGGAGCCGTTGGAGCGAAATGTCAAAGTTGAGTTGAGCTTTCAGGTATTATTCCCTTCGGTCCAGCACTTTGACGATCTGCTCCTCGATCATTCTCGGGCCGCGGCGTCAAGACCGCCATCTGATGCGGAGAGGCTGGCATTCCTTCCAGCGTGAGCGTGGGGGGCGGCGCCCGCTCTTGAACATGGGCCGATCCCACCACCGAGACCTGGTGCGGGGTGATTGGGAAGCCCATAACTTCATAGGTTGGAAGCTCTGCAGCCGCTGCACCGGCTCCGCCTGGTGCGCCGGCTTCTCACAGCAGTTTTCCGCGCGCCTGCCGTTCCGTAAAATCTTAGAACCAGTCTCGATGCCGACGGTGGAAATTGCGGGCCGGGCCCATAAAGAACGGCTCAGCGGTTATCGGCCAGCAGCTTATCCGGATTAGGAGCCCCGGCTGGGTTCACGGAGTGGCGTCCTCAACCCAACCGGGGCCTTGCCGCCCAGTGCGGCTGAGCGGCATGCGCGGCGTACTCCAACCCGGGTCGCGGCGCGAGAACCGTGCGAGCATGGGCCAGCAGTCGTTTAACTTCCGCGATGCCCGTCGATCTACTGCTATCGCTGAGATCAACTAGGCCCTGCAAAGCTTCAGTTAGCTCGTCGATCCGGGCCTGTGCAGCTTCGAGGGCATCAGGTCCCACTTGGTACCTACGCATTCGAAGTTTATCGAATAGACCATGCATATCGTGGCTCCCTAAAAGAGCGATGCGGAGTTAGCCGAAGGCTTACTGCCGATCCTGAGCGCCTGAAACGGTCTCGATCGGCAGGGGGCAACCTGCGACCGGGACCGTCCTGTTGGGGAGGACAAAGGGCTGACAACGACTCATCCTCCCCAACCGCGGTATAATCCTCGAATTTTGTGGCGCTGGTGCGGTGATCAGATGAGTTGATAATGGCAGTTCATCCTGCGAACGGATTGGTCCGCCAGGATAGTAAAGCTGAGAGCCGCCGGACCAGGCGCCAAGTCACCTGACGGCTTTCCTCAGCTTCCCGGTGTCCAAGAGGACGGCTACGCCGGAGTGACCGGCAGTGACGTAAGGTGAGACACCCTTCGTTAATCGCGCCGTGGGGTAATTCGTACCGGGCTGGCTTACGTTCCCCGTACGGAGTACGCGAATGACCGAAACTTGGTGCCCCAACCTCAAGGCGCTCGACGCCCATATCGTCACACCGAAAACAAGGGCACAAGAAATGCCCCAGGCAGCGACGTGGAGCCAATTGCAGGAAGAGCTCGAGCGCATTATTGCAAGGTTTAGCAGCGACTCGGAAACTCCACCGGCAGTCACGAGTAATCTCATCAAGCGGCTCGAGACGGCAAAGTGGACGGCCGAGGTATTGTTCGGGTTCGAAGCTGCAGACTGGCTGTTTCTTGTCGTCGGTGTCGCGCTTGTGACGGTTTTCGCGGCGGTGTTCGTTCTCTAGAGAAAACCAGGGTCACGCGAAAAGGCCGCTCGAATTTCCGGCGAGCGGCCTTGTCGATCCGACGCTTGGCCATCCTGCGCGGGGTCCGGCGAGTTGGCGCCGGAGGTCGGTCACATCAAAGCTACTGTGGGAATCAAGCCGCCGAAGGATCTTTTTCAGTGTACAAGAGTCGATTTTCGCCAGACGTGGCATTTGCGCAACAAAGATAATAGCGCTAGCATGCGTGCCGGTTGATTCGCGTGGGGGTGGCCTATGTTGCTTGGGGATAGTTTGGGTTTCAGCTTACGTCGAAGCGATTTGCTCGTTATGGTTGCGGGCGTAGCATTGGCGGTGCTGGGAGTCCTTGCTTTTTAGCCGCGAAGATCCGCCTGGACTGAAAAATTATAAAACGAAGATTGCTGCGAAAAGCGCGGCAAGCAGAATACCGCCGACGAGCACTAGCCAGTCCGCAGCCGAGCCCCCGAGCAGTCGCGCTCGTTTCATGACGGACACCCGCTTATTCATTACAGCATTGTCCATAGCGGAAATGGATTGAAGAGAGATGTGACCTCGGTCACACACACATTACGTCGGAAAATGAAGCCTGCTGTTGTTGCACGAAGATCACGTCGGTTCCACACTGCTGATCATGCAAAGCTGATCCCGCAGTTTCGGGTTTACTTTCCCGACATCGGCCAGCTAAATCGGGACGCTAAATCGGGACAACGATGGTGCAATGGAACCCTTGCCTGGGGTACGTCGGCTCGAAGCTTCCATCTAGCTCGTGGGTAATGCTTCGCTCCATGAGGCGAGACCCGAAGCCGCGGCGCATGGGCGGTTTCACAAGTGGTCCTCCTCGCTCGCGCCAGTCGATACGAAGGCGGCCGATGCCTTGGTCGGCCGTGACCTTCCAGCTGATCGAAATTCGGCCGGTTGGCGCAGAGAGCGCACCGTATTTGGCAGCATTCGTGGCAAGCTCGTGAAGCACGAGGCCCAAGCTGATCGTTTGCCGAGAGCTCAATTCGATCGGTGGACCAGTCGCTATCACGCGAGCATCATGCTCGCGGCCCACATAGGGTTCGAGTTCGACCGCGACCAGATCATGGAGAGGTGCCCGCTCCCATGCTCTGCGCGTGAGTAGGTTGTGCGTGGCAGAAAGAGCTCTCAAGCGAGCAGAGAACGCTTGGTTGAATGTCTTAGGGGAAGAGGTGTGCTTCATCGTCATCGCAGCGAGCGACTGGACGGCTGCGAGCGTGTTCTTAACGCGGTGGTTAAGCTCCTCGATCAGCAAATTTTTCTGCCCCTCGGCGCGCATCCGACTGGTCAGATCCACGACCACAGATAACAGGCCCTCGTGGCGCTCGGAAAGCGCCGTTACATTCACCTCGGTCCATACCGCCGTTCCATCGGGCCCCTTACATAACGCTTGCGGAAGGTATATGGGGCGCCGCTTTCTACGGCGAGGGAAAACAGTCGAGCGTTCTCTAGGATGTCATCGGGATGGGTGATCTTTTCAAAGTGCAGCCCGACAAGCTCCCCGCGTGACCGGCCCGTTAGCTCGCAAAAGTGTGAGTTGACGTACACATACCGACCGTCCAATCCAGTCTGCATGATCCCGACCGGCACTCTGTCGAGGATGAACGAGAGATAATTTTCCCGTTCGCTGGGTTGTCCAGATCTCTTGCGTGGCGTTTCTAGTTCGATACCAAAGAGTTTCACCGAATACGCCTCTGGTCCGTCTCAATATTTCCGGCCGGCTATCCGCGCGCCGTAGTCCCCGGTAGCAGCAGCACACCGGCCCCGAGCTTGACCGCGCCTGACGAGACCGCGCATCAGAAAAACCTGGAACGTCCCCAGGGGCGAGCGCGGGCCGGCCGTGATGGCGATTGAGTCAGCGATCTTGCGGGTCAGGTCGAGGGGCTTTCGGCGGGGCAAGAGGCGGCCCTTGAGTACCAGTGCACAATGCCAGTCCCTAAAACGCCCCACGGATGGCGTCAAATCGCACGGGAGTGTCCCCGCACGGGAGGCGCTGGCGGATGCACTGACAGCGTGCCCTCCAAAGGGCAGCGCCATGGCCACTCCAGGGCAGGGCCAATCGCTTCGTTCATCGATGTGGTCGGTGACTTTGCCATCGGCATGCTGGTCGGTGGAGGCGTGCCAACGATAAACCCCAGGATCGACTACCTCCGGCCCGCGATCGGCGAAACGATCACTGGCACCGGGCGCGTGCGCCGTCAGGGCCGCACCGTTGCTCTTGTCGACATTGAGATCACTGACCGGGAGGGCAAGCTGGTCGCCGTAGGCCGCGGCACCTATGCGCCACAGGTCGGCTGATGGCAGTGCGCCCCGAAGGCGCGAATCACCAGTGGAGGAGGATTCCACCCGGATAGTTGTCGATTGCCGGATAGTTGTCGATTGATCCGGTAGCTGACGAGCGGCTCGGCCGGGCAACCGGAAGGGCTGGAGCCTCGTGACAAAGGTCGCCTTGGGCGGCTGAGCGATCCGGCGGGCCGTAACGCGAGTGAAGCCTGAGCAGGCCTCGAAAGTGACAATGCGGATGCCGACCCTCCTGCCATTTGGGGAAGGCTGCATGAGCGGGAAAGCAATCGACACGCGCACCCGCTTGATCCGCCGGGGTAGTGGGCACGGCACGTCGAAAAGGTGGTTCGGGTAATCGGGGGGAGGCCCGTCAAGGGCGACCCGTGAAATCCACGCGTCTTTTCCCGGTGCGTCGATATTGTCCAGTGGGCTCCGGCCCGGCGCGCCGTCGCTTCCGCCGGGCTCACTTAGCGAGCGACGTGACGAGCGATGTAAACCATACTGCCTCGCTATAACGCTTCCAGGAAAGCGACCAGGTCAGCTTTCTGCTGGTCCGTAAAGCTGAGGTTGAAACGCTGATTGTAGAATTCGACGACATCCAAAAGCGTCGCGGCCGAGCCGTTGTGAAAATATGGAGCCCGCGAGACCAATCCTCGCAGGATAGGTCCCTTGACTTTGCCGATGTCGGCGCACTTGCCGGAAATCAATGCTCTGCCCGGATCGGTGACGACAAAGTTCTGTCCAGCCAAGGGCCCGGATGCGCAATCCAGCCTGAAGACCGGCAATGCCGAAATGTTCAAAACAGGGGGACTGTTGGGCCCTGCGTTGGATATGCCGATATTGAGAGGCGCCTTGACCGAGTGATTGCCGACGTTCGGGGTGTCATGGCAGGTGCCGCAGAAACCGGGAATGCTCGGCACTCCGAGCACGTCGTTGAGGCCCGCGACTCCCGTGATGTTGATTTGCGTGGCGTTGAAAACCGCTTCTCCGCGCGCTACCGACTTGCGGTCTCCGCTCAGGCCGGCAGTGCCTGGGAGGCTGCTCCAAGCCTGATAGAGATTGAAGATGTTCGGCGTAAACGGTGTGCTGGTCGGATTTAATCCGAGGGGATCGTTTATGCCGATAAAGAAACTGGCGAGTTGTCCTTGCAGCGCGACCGGGCCACCCGTGGCCCCGTCGGCGTTGAGATTCTTTGCTGCGTTGTCAAACAGTTGGGCTGTGAACACGCCGTTTTCGAAATCGACGATCTGCTGCTGTTGGGCGCTCGAAGGCGATGCATTCGCTTGTGCATGGCCGAGTGTCGCGTCAATCGACTGACTGAACAGATTGGGCTCACGTCCATCCCACATGATGGCGCTCAAGAAACCCAAGTTTGTCGAGGGAAGAGGGCGGCGGTAAATCGAGACGATGCCGCTGGTGGGGCTGATCAAGCCGGTCGCCGGGTTGGTATTGCAGCTATAGGGGTCGCTTACGACGCTGACCTGAAACTCCGCGTTCGCGGGAATCGGCAGACCAATTCGGATCAAGCCGCGGCTCAGCAACAGGCTGTATGCCTGTAACTTGCTCTGCAAGCTTGAGACGTCGGCGGTGGGGCAGGTGGCCCCGTCGACGAGGCGGAAAATGGGATCGGTGCCGAGGCTCGAGTTAAATCGGGCCTGCACGCTCTGGGCGCTGACGGTCCAGCCGTCTTGGGGCTGGTGGCACGTAAAGCAGGTGCGTCCATTCGTGCCAAGATTTTGAAAAAAGGAATTGCCGGATGTCAGCGTGGCTCCGCCCGGTTGATATGTCGAAACCACCCCACTTGGATCGGCATCCATCGCACGCTGCGGGATGACAGATGGGGTCGGCTGCGCTCCACTGACGGAATCCGGGAAGACGCGCATCCTCTGCGCGTGAGCAATCGCCTCCAGCTGCCACGTGGTGTTGGCGGCATCGTCCGCGGGGGTTTGCGCCGCAATAGGCGCGGGCGAGGCGCACGCCCAGGTCAGTGCGAGAGCAGAGATTGACCGCAAGAATGCGCGTTGCATGCTCGGCCCCATCGTTGCCGCGTAATCACCGCCTCCAAGCGTCTTCCGATGAATTCCCTCCGGAACAGCGCATCAAGAGGCCGCCGCCCGGGCCGTCCGACTTGTCGAATACATCGGTCCACCCGCGCGGGTCGAGGGCATCGTCGCCTATCAGCGCACGCCGTTTCGCGCGTGGCAATCATCCTCTCAATGCAAAAGAATAGTGCATTCAAGGGGCCAAATTTTGACGGGGCCCCTGACTCGCACACGTGCTGGTATTTTCGCACCTCACGGTAGAGCTGTCGGGCGCCGTGCCGTCCTGAGCGCCGCCGCACGGTAAAACTATCCTCCTAGTTGACCCAACGCTCGGCGCGGCAGCTCGACAAGCTGGCGCGGGCGATTGAGCAAGTCGGGCGGGAAAGTCTCCCCTAGGTCGCATCATCGTCCAGTCGACTTACATTTCGGACATTCCCTGCTGCGTTGGTAGTTCCATGTTACCTCCGGCATTTGGGCCGTTTTCCAAGGCTGATAGTCCACAACGACACCTATCGGTTGGGCCACTTGCGGTCGTTGTACGAGGCATTCTTTGGGTTTAATGTTCCCTGGATTGGGACGATCATGGGGGGAAGATGTGTCACATTGAGCGCACAAAGCGCCTGGGGCTAAGGCTGCTATTCGTTGCGGGATGCCTCAGCACGGCAGCACTGCTGTATGGGCCGTTGCCGGGGTTTTGGTCGAGCCTTGCGTGGGGCCAACAAGCTCTGACGCACCCGCATTCTCCTGGTCGGGCGCAGGCGGAACCGAAAAGACGCTCAACACCGGTCCCCTCTCTTCGCCACTCACCTTCGCAGGAGCTGGCACCTGACATTACGCCGGTCGCTCTACCTGTAGCGGCCGCATCGTTGGCTTTTCGCAGTGCCGTTGCATCCTGCGATAAGGCGGCGGATGGTTTCAAACCTGTCCCGCTCCCTGGCAAGAAAGGTGAAGTGAACCTGGACAGCTGCTATCGCGGGCGTGAGCATCTCGACTGCACCTACGATGTGCTTTTGACGGAGGCTAAATCACTTCTTCAAAATTACAGCGGGATCGTGCAGGCAAATTACTCAAAGGTCGCGAATGTACGTGACATCTGCAAGTTTAAGTTTGATACTCTGGAGAAAGATTTGCGCGGCGCGAGCGAATTTGTTAGCCGATTTCGCACGTTGAATGCTGAATACGACGCCAGAATTAGCTGCAGCAATAAGATAGCCCAATCATTAAACGACCTAACGCTGCCCGGTCTGAATCAATCACCCAACATATTGAAGTCAATGAGTGAGTCTCTTCGACACGACATGAGCCGTGTCTCTGAAGTGGGGGCGCAGGTGGTGGACCTTGATAAGGGCATTGAGGCTTCCCAAAATGCGCTGGCGCTAATTCAGAAGATCCATCAAGTAGCATGTCTGACCCGTGTAACTCCAGACCCCGCCCTGTTGGCGATCCAGAAACAGCAAAATGCTATTGAGACAGCAAGAGAAAAGGTGGCTCCTGGGTTTTGTGGCTATCAGACCGTGCGAACCGAGAATGGCGTCTGGACTTGTCGCCGCTAGAAAGGATACTACGTCAGTTCATGGATTAAATGGTACGCGGTCCAGCGCCGAAGGGCCCTGTAGATCAGATTTCCAGAACAAAGCGGACCAGACCTCTACGAAGCAGAAAGGCGGCCGCTGACCCGAGAGCCCTAAGCTTCCGGCTGAGATGATGTGCCCCGACGCAAGCCTCCATCCCGATCAGGCAGGGCGGCATATTGGCCAACCGTGAATCCACCTGACTACGTGACCACCTCTGCCGCAGCACAATAGCATCGCGCTGATCGAGACCCACAACGTGAAACGAGTTCTTGGCGATATCGACACCAATCACGGCGATCGTCGTGCTGAATTGATGAGACATAGCGTGCTCCTTGACTTTGGCGCCCCGTGCCAGCTTCGCTTGCTAGCGGGGCAGGAGCACGACCGGAGCATCCATTACCGGACATTGGCACGAACGTTTATTCATCCGTTTGCCGGCGGGGCAATGTCCGGTAATGGATGCT
>WNFJ01172848.1_pt3 | contig 17642 bp, 14 predicted proteins | sample 5400461 | NCBI WGS metagenome assembly WNFJ01 (sample SAMN13153349, study PRJNA577476) | soil metagenome | isolation source: 115 cm saprolite on Douglas fir-dominated hillslope | place: USA:California | collected 2013-09-17 | reverse complement strand
CCACCCGCCATGGCAGGGGAGTCTACGCCGGCCAATGTGATATCGGCCAGATTATGTTGTTGACGTAGGCTGTATTGTAATACGCGATTTACTTAGTTATTAGCTGTACTTGACTATTCCTTTACTCTGAGAGCTGGGGGAGATCCCAGCTCCCTGACGGGGGACGGAACCTGCATGGCATGAGGCTGCCAGCGGGGCGGACAGATCGGTGCCCAGGTGCGCCGGCGGTGCAACCAGGGCTGCTACTAGCCCAGCTCAGTGAGTGATCCAGCCCTTCTCGCCAGGGTCCACACGCGGTGGATGACTCCAGCGGGCTCGACGCAGCTGATCCCGCGTCAACCCGACGGAACCCCGGAAACCAGCAGAGCTGATGTCAGCACCGCTGAAGTCCGCGCCGGTGAGGACAGCGTGGTGGGTGAAGTCGGTTGAGTCGAGGTTAGCGTTATTGAGGTTGGCGCCTTTGAGGTTGGCGCTCTCAAGGCTTGCTCCGGGCAACTCGGCGTGTCCAAGGTCGGCGCCGTGGAGGTCAACACCCGTAAGGTCAGCAGGAAAGATATCGCATTTCAGGCGGGTAAGGTCGATGTGACGTCCGGCTTGGTGTAGAACCTGGAGGCCAGCAGTGACGGATTGCGGTGGTCCGGAGAAGGCGGCCAACTTCGGAACCATGTTCCGGCAGAGATGGCCGCGGACAAATGACAAGACGACCCCATAGGCGGTGCCGGCGTCGCCAGGTGAGTCCCGTGCCACTCGTGCCAAGGTGAACATCCCGCCGGCCTGGACGTTCTCATCGCTGCTGCCGAGTTCGTCCACACCATTCTTGAACCGCTCGGTGACCAACCCCTGCTCGGCGGTGCGCGCGCTCTGCCAGCTTAAGAACAACGTGCCTGACGTCCCGACAAGGCCGGCGAGCCCAGCCAGGAAGACGCCGACGATGCCCAGCGCCTTGAAGAACTCCCTGCGCCGACTCGGTGACGTCGTTCCTACGTGAGCAGACGGTGCTTGTGCAGACATGAGCATCCTCCCTTTGCGATCGGAACCGTGATGTCCACCGCGACCATGCACCTGCCGCGGGGCTGTCTACGATGGCTGCTCATCGACGCGTTCGCTTCAGCGGCTTGTCGGCGGGCGGCGACCATTCTGACGGCCGGTTGACTTGCAGCTGCCTGCCGCCACCACAGCCGCGACGCCACCCGGACCCTGGCTACCGTCGGCCTCAGCACAGGTTCTCGTCTCTGATGTCGCCTGACGCGGCGCTGACCTGGACTGGTGCGGGACCTCTCACCGGCCTGTCGTTACATTTCTCTCATTGATCTGGCATTTTCCTCAGCGGCCGGTTGTCTCATAGGCCACCGGCGACGCGGAGCACCGCGCCCGTTACGTATGAGGCTTCGGGCCCGAGCAGCCATGCGATGGCCGGGGCAACCTCGCCGGGTTCACCTGCCCGGCCCAGCGGTATGTTCGCGGCGACGCGGTCCGGGCGGCCGGCGTCTCCGGCTGCCGCGTGGATGGCGGTGCGGATTGTCCCCGGAGCCACGGCGTTGACGCGGATCTGGTCATTGGCGAGTTCCTTGGCCAGGCCGACGGTGAGTGCCTCGACTGCCGCCTTGGCGGCGGCGTAGTGGACGTACTCGTGCGGGGAACCGAGTGTGGCTGCTGCGGAGGAGATGTTGACGATGGCGCCGCCTTGTCCTCCGCGGCGTACCGACATGACCTTGCTGGCCTGCCGGGCGGAAGTTCACATCGATGACCCGCCGTATCACCTCGACGGGAGTGTCGGCGAGATCGCCGATGTGAGCGGTGACACCAGCATTGTTCACTACGCCGGTCACCATGCCCACCTGGCTGGCTGTGATGGAGAACAATCGTTCCACGTCGTCCTGGAGGGTGATATCTACCTTGGCCAGGACGCACCGCGCTCCGGCGGCCTGCGCCTGGGCGGCGGTCTCCCGGGCTGCACTGTCGTCTTTCCGGTAGGCGAGGGCGAGGTCATGGCCGGCCTGGGCCAGATGGACAGCGGTTGCTGCCCCGATACCGCGGCTGCCCCCAGTGATGATGGTGATGGGCCGGTCACCGTTTTTCATTTTGCCGCCACCTCCGCTGTGGTGTTTCGTGTCGGCGAACTGGTAGCCGCCCCTGCGGTACCTCACACGGACGCAGCCAGCCCGAGACTCACGGCCCGACGGCACAGCCTGATCCTGTCACCGGGACGGCACGCGAGCACGGCACCCAGCACACAGCAGTCATCTACTTTCCTACTAGCTGGTAACGTCACGGCATGGCCGAGGACAGGCAGGAACCGCAGCCGCTGGCGCACGGCGGAGTGCTCGCCGTCGCGGCGGCGCGCGCACACGGGGTGTCCACGATGTTCACCCTGTCCGGGGGGCACGTCTTCCCGTTGTACGACGGCGCGGTCACCGCTGACCCGCCGATGCGCCTGCTTGATGTCCGGCACGAGCAGACGGCGGTGTTCGCCGCCGAGGCGACCGCGCGGCTGACCCGGACTCCAGGCCTCGCCGTGCTCACCGCCGGGCCCGGGGTGACCAACGGCGTGAGCGCGATCACCACCGCGTACTTCAACGGGTCTCCGGTGGTCGTGCTGGCCGGCCGGGCCCCCGACTACCGGTGGGGGTCCGGCAGCCTCCAGGAGTTCGATCACCCAGCGCTGCTCGCGCCGATCACCAAGCGGGCGTGGACTGAGCACGAGACGGCCACAATCGGCCCAGCGGTGGACGAGGCGTTCCGGCTGGCCACCGCCCCGCACCCGGGGCCGGTCTTCCTTGACTTCGCGCTGGAGGCCCTGTTCGGCCAGGCCGGGACCGGAACCGGAACTGGAGGGATCGGCGAGGCAGGAGGGACCGGCGAGGCGGGGGGAGGGGCCGACCGCGGCTTCGGAAGGATCAACGGGTCGAGCGGGGCAGGGCCCCGGCAGACGCGGATCCCGATCAGGTCAGCCGGGTCGCGAGACTGATCGCCGGGTCCAGCCGTCCCGTTCTCGTGCTCGGCTCGGACGTGTGGACTGGTGGCGCGGAATACGTCGCGTGCCAGGCAGCGGAGGAACTCCGGCTTCCGGTGATCACGAACGGCCAGGGCCGGGGGATTCTGCCGGCCGGCCATGACCTGCTCGTCACGCGCGCACGTGCCGTGGCATTCCGCGAGGCGGACCTGGTCATCGTCGTCGGCACGCCGCTGGACTTCCGGCTCGGTTACGGCGAGTTCGGCGGGAAGGACGGGGCGGCGCCCGCTCGCGTGGTGCACGTAGCTGACGCACCCGGCCAGGTCGCCGGGCACTGCCCGCTGGCCGCGTCTTACGCGGGCGACCTGGCCGCGTTCTTCGCCGCGCTGGCCGCGGCAGTAACCGGCGCGGCCACACGGGCCCGCACAGCCGACCCAGCAGCCCGCCCAGCCGACCCAGCCGGGCCGGCACGCCCAGCCGGGCCGGCACACCCAGCCGGGCTGGCGCGCCTCGCCGGGCCGGCACACCTGGCCCGGTCACCCTGGGAGGAGTCCTGGCTGCCTAGGCTGCAGGCGGCGGTCAAGGACGCTATGGCGGCCGACAGCGCCCTGCTGGCCAGTGCGGCGGACCCGATCCACCCGATGCGGATCTACGGCGAGCTTGCCCCGCTGCTCGACGACGACGCCGTGGTCATAGGCGACGGCGGGGACTTCGTCTCGTACGCCGGCAAGTACATCGAACCGAAACGGCCTGGTAGCTGGCTCGATCCCGGCCCGTATGGATGCCTGGGCACCGGGCTCGGATACGCCATCGCCGCGCGGGTCGCCCGGCCCTCCGGGCAAGTAGTGCTGCTGCTCGGGGACGGTGCGGCCGGCTTCTCGCTGATGGACGTCGACACCCTGGTCCGCCACCGGCTGCCGGTGGTGATGATCTGCGGCAACAACGGGATCTGGGGACTGGAGAAGCACCCGATGCAGGCGATCTACGGCTACGACGTGGCCGCCGACCTGCAGCCACAGTGCCGTTACGACCAGGTGGTCGCGGCCCTCGGCGGCGCGGGGGAACTGGTCACCAAGCCCGGTGACATCGCCCCTGCGCTGCGCCGGGCCTTCGACTCGGGGGTCCCGTACCTGGTCAACGTGATCACCGACCCCGCGGTCGCCTACCCCCGCTCCACCACAGGCATCTGAACCGTTGCAAGTCAGTGCACTCTGGTGAGTGCGTGGCTGGCAGCCGGGTCTTGCGGCCCGGCGGTCCCGGAGCTTGGCCAGCGCGCGGGAGGCCTGGCTCTTGACGTTGCCCACGGAGCAGCCGAGGGTCGCGGCGACCTCGGTTTCCGTCATGTCCATCCAGTACCGGAGCACCACCACGGAACGCTGCCCCGGCGGCAGGCTCATCAGCGCGGTCATTAAGGCCGAACGCTGATCGCGCTGGCTGGTCAGGTCGGCCTGACCGGGTTCCGGCAGCGTGTCGCTGGGCTGCTCGATCACCCGGCGCTTGCGGAACATGCTGCGGCTGGCATTGACCACGATCCGCCGCACGTACGCATCCGGATCGCCGGCCCGGTGCACCCGCGGCCAGGACGCATACGCCTTCACCAGCGCGGTCTGGGCCACATCTTCGGCCAGCCCCTGATCACCACTGAGGCCGTAGGCGAGCCGGACCAGCCTCGGCCACCGGCTCCGCACGAAATCGGTGAACTCGGCTTCCGCAGCAGCGTCCATGGCGACCTCCTCTCCCCGTCAGACCACCAGCAACCGGGAAACCGTTGCACGGCCGCCGGCACGTGGGAGGACTATGGAATTCGTGAGCAGTCCGAACGTGAGCAACACAGACTTCTGCGACCGCTGCGGCGGCCGGGTGGGCGACGGTGATCACGCGCAGTGCGCCGCCGCCCGCGCGCTTGAGCCGCCCAGGTACTGCGTCCAGTGCGGGCGCCGGACCATCGTCAAGGTGACGCCGCACGGCTGGTCAAGCCGGTGCGCCCGGCATGGCGTCGTCACACCGACAGCCTGATCCCAACAGCTGACCGCCGACCCGCCGACGCATGGCGGCCGGTTCCATGATCACGGAATATTCCTGGTCACACATATGACGACGGGAACATTCCGTAGTAATAGGACGAAGCGCTGGAGGCGGCTGTTTCTGCCGGAGGCTGTCGAGATGGGACGTCCTCCTGGTGCGAGTGATCATGGAAAAGTGGGTCGGGAGCGCGCCACATCGGGGCCGCACGGCACCGGGAGCCGCGCCAAGGCGACACCGGCCGGGCCAGGACGACACCGGCAGGCGAGGCCGGACGGCGCAGGGGCGCAGGCGGCTGCCGTTACTCGACGATCGCGATGAGGTCGCCTTCCTGGACCACGTCGCCCTCGGCGACCGCCAGCTTGGTCACCGTCCCCGGGGCTTCGGCCAGGACCGGGATCTCCATTTTCATCGATTCGAGGATGACCAGGGTGGCGCCGTCCTCGACCTGCTCCCCCTCGGCCGCCACCACCCTCCAGATGTTCGCGACCATTTCCGCGCGGATTTCGGCCACCCATCTCTCCTCTCCGGTCAGGGCCGCAGCCGGGCGACCAATGACGTGTCATAAGAACCGCTGGCGAATTCGCGGCTGTCGAGCAGTTCGGCATGGAACGGCAGGGTCGTCTTGAGGCCGCTGATGCGGAACGAGGCTATCGCGTCCCGTGCGCGGCTGAGTGCCTCGGCGCGGCTGGCCCCGTGCACGCACAGCTTGGCCAGCAGCGGGTCATAGAACGGGGTGACCTGATTTCCGGCCTGGTATCCGGCATCCACCCGGATACCCTCCCCGGACGGTTCCGCCCATTCCGTGATCGTGCCGGGGCTGGGCAGGAACCTGCGCGGATCCTCGGCGTAGACCCGAAATTCACAAGCATGCCCACCATACCGAACGAATTCCGGATCGAAACTCACCTTCTCCCCCGCGGCGACCAGGAACTGCTGCTCGACAAGGTCGATCCCGGTGACCATCTCGGTAACCGGGTGCTCCACCTGGAGCCTGGTGTTCATTTCCAGGAAGACGAAATCATCCGCCTCGGCGTCGACGAGGCACTCGACGGTTCCCGCGCCGCGGTAGCCGACTGCCTCCCCGGCGCGCACGGCGGCCTGGAGCATGCGCTCCCGCAGCGCGGCGCCGACACCGGGCGAGGGAGTTTCCTCGGCGACCTTCTGATGCCGCCGCTGGACCGAGCAATCCCGTTCGCCGAGAGTAAGTATCCGGGAATCGTTAAGGCCGAGGATCTGGATTTCGACGTGGCGGGCGCGGGCGATGTAACGCTCCAGCAGGATCGCGGGGCTGCCGAAGAAGCGCTCCGCCCGCGAGCGCGCGGTGTCGAACGCGGCCCGCAGTTCCCCTTCGCCGGCCGCGACACTCATGCCGATGCCGCCCCCGCCGGCCGCGGCCTTGACCATGACCGGGTAGCCGATCCGGTGGGCCTGGGCGGCCGCCTCGTCGGCGTCGGTGACCGGAACCCTGGTCCCGGCGGCGACCGGCACGCCGGCCTGCTCCATCAGGTTCCTGGCGTTGATCTTGTCGCCCATCTGCTCGATGGCCGAGGGAGGCGGGCCGACCCAGATCAGTCCCTCGGCGGTGACCAGCCGGGCGAAGTCCGGGTTCTCCGACAAGAACCCGTAGCCCGGATGGATAGCGCGGGCCCCGGTCTTGCGGGCCGCGGCCAGGATGGCCCCGGTGTCAAGGTAGCTGCGGGCGGGCGGCGGCGGCCCGATCGGCACCGCCTGGTCCGCGTCCCGCACGTAGGGCAGTTCGGCGTCGGCCTCGGAGTAGACGGCGACCGTCCGGATGCCCATCCGGCGCGCGGTGGCGATCACGCGTCTGGCGATCTCACCGCGGTTGGCGACCAGGACGGACTCGAACACGGCCGAAGCCTACATGCGGGCCGGATGCCGGCGCCCGGCGACCTTGCTCAGCGCCTCCACGACCCCGGGATCGTACTGGGTCGCGGTGTCCAGGCGGAGTCGTTCCAGCGCCGCCGTGGTGCGGTCGCGGTCGGTGGACCCGCCCACCAGGTCGTCGAAGGCGTTGGCGGCCCGGATGATCCGGCTGCCGACCGGCGGGCCGGGCCCGCTGCTGCCCGGCCCCGGGCTGCCTGACCCCGTGCTGCCTGACCCCGTGCTGCCTGAATCGGTGCCGCGCCACGGACGGTCCTGGCCGCGCACGATCTCCGCGACCCGGTCGAGGACGCCCGCCTGNNNGCGCCACGGGCGGTCCTGGCAGCGCACGATCTCCGCGACCCGGTCGAGGACGCCGGCCTGCTCGATGACGCTCGCCCCCAGCTCGGCGATGCGCCGCTGGTCTTCGGGCGAGACGAGCACCGTGGCGCCGCCGGGGATCGGGTCCGGCAGCGACAGCTGGCCGATGTCGTGCATGAGCGCGGCGTACTCGAGCTCGAGCAGGTCAGGCTCGTTCATGCCGAGTTCCCGGCCCACCGCCACGGCGAGCCTGCCGACCCGGTGCGAGTGGCCGTCTTCCACGTACCCGCCGACCTCGGTGACCCTGGCCAGGGCCCGGACGGTCTGCAGGTAGGTGGAGCGGATCCCGGCGTACCTGCGGAACGCGACCTGGGTCACCAGCAGCGGGGCGATGAGGATGGCCAGCGCGACCAGCCCCATCTCGTCGGCCGCGAGCGCGATGAGCATGGCGGACGCGCCGACCGCCGCGCCGAGCTGCCACTGCACGCGGATCTCGTCGACCAGCGCCACCCTGAACCTGGCCCGCAGCGCGTCTGCCCTGATCAGCGCCCTGATCACGCACTCGGCGAACCAGCCGGCCACGACCAGCCCGGCCATCATCGTCAGCGCCACCCACACGTGCATGCTGAGCATGGCCAGGCCGGACAGCGGCCGGAACACAAAGGCCACGAACGCCACCGCAAGGAGCCGCGACGCCATCCCGGCCACCCCGGCCGGCCGGCCGGCCGCCAGGTGCGGCAGCGCTCCGACGGTCATGCCGACGGCCGTGACCGCGATGACCTGCATGGCGGGCTGACGCGCCGGGACGAATCCGATCTGCAGGACGAGGGCGTAGCCGAGCCCGCCCGCGCTGCCGATGGGGGCGGCCTCCCGGTCGCCGGGCAGCGAGAGCCTGAGCAGCTCGCCGAAGGCGATGAGCGCACCGAACGCTACGGCATCGCGCGGCTGCGTCAGCCCGAGGGCGGCGGTCTGCGCCACCGCGGCGACGAGCAGCATGCCTGCCGCGGCCAGAAGCAGGAGCTGGCCCGGGTCCATCGATTGCCACGATGGCGGGCGTGCCTGGCGCTGCTGTGCTGTCACGCTTCCCCCGCCGGTTAGCGGCTCTCGACCACCCGGAGCGGCGCGGTCGGGTCGTCGTGGTCCTGCGCGCTCATCCCGCCCGCGAAGCCGGGCGGCACCACCGTGGTGTCCGGGCGGTCCCAGCCCTCCCGGTCCAGCGCCCTGACGAACGCGTCGACGAGCACCGGGTCGAACTGCGTGCCCGACCACTTGCGCAGCTCGGCGATCGCTTCGTCGATCCGCCTGGCGCCCCGATACGAGCGGGTGGAGGTCATCGAGTCGAACGCGTCCGCGACCGCGATGACCCGTGCGAACTCGGGGATCTCGTCCCCGGCCAGGCCCAGCGGGTAGCCCTTGCCGTCCACCCGCTCGTGGTGATGCATGATGCCGGCCAGCGCTTCCTCCAGGAACCCGATCTGCCGGACGATCTCCAGGCCGCGCATTCAGCGGGCCCGTCTTCTGCAGCACCTTGGTCGGCACGCCGAGTTTCCCCACGTCGTGCAGCATGCCGGCGTACCGGATGGCCTCGACCCGTTCCGCGTGCATGCCGACCTGGCGGGCCAGCATGGCCGCGCCCCTGGAAACCCGCTCGCTGTGGCCCCGGGTGTAGAAATCCTTGGTCTCGACGGCCTGGCAGAGCGCCGCCATGGTCGCGTCGTAGGCACGCTCCTGGGCGGCGAACTGGCCGATCGCCCAGCGGGCGACGAACAGCGGGATCAGCACGAGGACCGCGGCGAAGATGCTCACCAGGCTCCACAGCGCGGCGATGAGCAGGCCCAGCGTCGCAAACCCCAGGTCGGATACGAGCAGCAGCGGCAGGTGAACGCCGAGGCGGGCCCGGCGCGCGGACTCCGGCGGCGGAAGCAGCAGGAGCATGCCCGAGAGCAGGCCGTGGTTGACGACGACGTGCACCGCCGCCGCGGCGGCGAAGGGCGCGATGATCCCGGGGAAGGACGACTTCTGCGGCACGCCCACCGTGCCGCCCAGCGTGAGGTAGGTCTGGCCGGCCGCGAACGCGCTCAGCGTGTACATGGCCGCGTTGAAGGCCCGCTGGGCAACGTACAGGCCGCGCCGCATGCTCAGCAGGGAGGTGACGCCGACCAGGGCCGCGCCGAGCGGGCCGAGCATCACCACCGCGGCCAGGGTGGCCGACGAACTGGCCGACCAGGCCGACTGGCGCGAGGTGAGAGTGGTGGGCGTGGAGTCGCAGACCAGGAAGAGGATCGCCAGCACCAGCAGGATCAGTATCCACCGGCTGACGCCCAGGTCCAGGCGCCGGTGGAGGTAGATCGAACAGGCCAGCAACACGGCGGCCGCGGTCAGCACCGCGGCCATGTAGAGCCATGCGGCCCGCGACAGCCTGCCCACGGACCCCCCCTCGGATCTTGCGCTGGGCGTTCTACCCGACACTTAGGGTAACGCCATAACCCCGATCCGCGAAGCCCCAAACATTAGCATCGACGCTCAGTAGTCAGCTAACTACAAATAGTGGTCAATGGGTCACGCTTAGGCCGGTGACCTGCGGGAATACCGTCTGGCTACTGTGTGCCGGAATCGGCAGATATCTCGGTGATCTCCAGGGTCGCCCGGACCTGCCGGATGCGGGTGAGCACCTTGATCCGGAGCTCGCCGGGCACGGCGTCGTGGCCGCAATGCTTGTGCACGAGGCGCTTCACCGCCTCCTCCAGGCCGTACTCCCGCAGACAAGGGCCGCATTCGTCGAGATGCTGGCGAATCTTCGCACAGGCCGCTTCGTCGGCTTCCCCGTCGAGGTAGGAGTAGACCCGCTCAAGTACCTCACTACAGGGCACCTCATGAGGCTTTCCGCAGCTCATGTCGCGTCCCTTCCAGGCTCTTCACCCTCCAGAGGCGACTCGGGTCCGGTCGCCGACGCCGCCCTTACCAGGCCGCGATCGGCCGCGTAGTCCTGAAGCAGATCGCGCAGTTGCCTGCGCCCGCGGTGCAACCGCGACATCACGGTCCCGATCGGTGTGCCCATGATGTCGGCGATCTCCTTGTACGCGAAACCCTCCACGTCGGCCAGGTAGACCGCGATGCGGAACTCCTCGGGGAGCGCCTGCAGGGCCCGCTTGACATCCGAGTCGGGCAGCCGCTCCAGGGCCTCGGCCTCAGCCGACTTCAGCCCGGAGGACGTGTGCTCAGCTGCCCGGGCCAACTGCCAGTCCTCGACTTCCTCCGCACCCGACCGCTGCGGCTCCCGCTGCTTCTTACGGTAGGTGTTGATGAAGGTGTTGGTGAGGATCCGGAACAACCACGCCTTCAGGTTCGTGCCGGGCTGGAACTGGTGGAACGAGGCGTACGCCTTGGCGAAGGTCTCCTGCACCAGGTCCTCGGCATCCGCCGCATTGCGCGTCATCCGCATGCCGGCCGAGTAAAGCTGATCCAGATAAGGCAGCACGTCATGCTCGAAGCGCTCGCTTCGCTCCTCGAGTGTCTCTGGGACCTGACCCACCCCCTCGGAGATCTCCGTCACCGGCCACTGGCGTCGACCGTATGGGCGGGAGGATACATCCCCGGGATACCCCGGCTCGAAGCGAGCCAGGGTGGGTGCGTTCGCCCTCGGGGGGCTGTTGACTACGACCACGCTCGGTGCAACATGCGGTGCAACTGCTTCATTCCGTCATTTCCCGCAGGCGGGCGCGCCGCGGGCGGGCGAGATGAGCAGCGCGTCCTTGCCGTTAGGTCAGGTGAGGTTCGGGCAGTGACGGGGGAAGATGTCCGGTAAGGGCTGTGTGGGCACCTGTCGTCGCGGCGACGCTTCGCTCCTGTCACTCTGACGGGCCGCCGGCGCGGCGCACGCAGCCCGCGGTGGATGGAGTCATGGTGGCGGCCAGTGGGACCAGTGCGACCAGTGCGACCAGTCCCCTTGCCGTCCTTGGGTCAGGCCCGCTGACCGCCTACTGGCGGTTCCAGCGGGCCGTGGCGGCGGCGCAACTCAATGCCTGGCTGCCGCGCACCGGCCAGCTTCTTGTCGATATCTCGGGACCACAGTCACGCGGAGCAGTCCAGGCGGCCGCCGCCGGCCACGTTGTGCTGCGAGTGTCGCCCACGCCCCCAGCTGCGCCCGCGCTCACCAGGGCCCGCGTCGGGCGCGGCCGGCTCGCCACGGTCGTGGCCGATTCGGCGGACCTGTCCTTCCTCGCCGACGGCTGCGCGGACGGCGTGATCGCCGACGACGGCGCGCTGTCCAGGCACCTCATGGCGGAGGACGTCGCGGCCGAGATCGCCCGGGTGCTGCGGCCTGGCGGCCAGCTCTTCGCCTGCGTGGACTCACTCGTCCTCGGCATGGCCATCCTGGCCGAGCAGCATCACTGGGCCCACCTGACCGACCTGCCGCACGCCGAGGTGGTCCTCATCCCGTGGCCGGACGGCTCCATCACGCGGTGCTTCGGCAGCCAGCACCTCACCGATCTGCTGACCGAGGCCGGGCTGGAGGTCCACTGGATCCGGCCGCGCACGGTGCTGTCGCCCTCCATGGTCGACCACGTCCTGCGCAAGGACCCGGGCTCCATCGCGCGCCTGATCCGGGCCGAACTCGGCGCGGTCGGCGATGGGCGTTCGGGCGATGAATCGTTCGGTATCTACCTACTGGCCACGGCCAGCAAGCCCCGTCCGGGACGCAAGAGCGGCCCGGAGCGCAAGAGCGGCCCGGGGAGTAAGAACGGCCCGGGGCGCAAAAACGGCCCGGGGCATGAGAATTAGTGGCGGCGGTCACGCTTCGACTGGCAGCTTACGCAGCGCGCCGCTTCCGGCCGGGCCTCCAGGCGCCCCTCCGGGATGGGCGCCCCGCAGTCCACGCAAGTCCCGTAGGTACCCTCCTGGATGCGCTGCAGGGCGTTCAGCACCTCGGTGCGCTGCGAATTCGCGGAGGCGAGCACGGCCTCGGTGCGATCCGCCTCGGACAGCCTGTTCCCCGCGTCCGCTGGATCCTGCGGCGTCTCGGCCGCGCTCCCATCCGGCTTCTCCCCCAGCAACACCGCGATAGACCTGTCCAGCTCGTCACGAGCCGCCTCAAGGCGCTTGCCAGCAATAGCAGTATCCACGGAGCCTCTCCCTCCTTTCGTCAAGGCTCCGGCAGCGCACTGAGCCGGCTTGGCCGGCGGCGCTGCAGGGGTCTCTAGAACAACCTGTCAGCGGCGCCGCGGGAGGCATCGCTGTGATCTCCGGCCGCGGCACGCCCGGCTCCGGCTGGCGCCGTCTCGGCTGGCGCCGTCTCGGCTGGCGCCGTCCCGGCTGGCTCAGCATCTGGATCCACTGGCTCCATCAGCTGGGGGCCGTTGTGCCGCACCGAGTTGACCTCTGTGGAGACCGGATATGAGGTGAGCCCGCTCGATACGGCCGGAGCCAGCAGGGCGTGCAGAGCCGCCTCGTCCGCCTGCCCGGGATCGAGCCAGTCCGCCCACCGCGCGGGCTCGATCACCATGGGCATCCGGTCGTGAATCCTGCCCACCTCGTCCTGCGCCCGGGTGGTGATGATCGCGGCCGTCCACAGCCATGCGTCCGGGTCGCCGTCGGGCATCGTCTGGTCCCGCCAGAGCTCATAGACGCCCGCGAACGCCAGGACGCTGCCGTCGGCCCGGTGGATGAAATAAGGCTGCTTGCGGGCGCGCGGGCCGTCCCCGGCGGCCTGCCACTCGTAGAAGCCGTCCGCCGGGAGCAGGCACCGTCGACGGGCGAAGGCACGGCGGAACGCCGGCTTCGTGCTCACCGTCTCGGCCCGCGCGTTGATCAGGCGGCTGCCGATCGAGAGGTCCTTGGCCCAGAACGGCACGAGGCCCCACCGGACGACCCGCAGTTCGCGGACCGCGTCCTGGCCGTCCGGCGACGGGGCGCCGCTTTTCGCAGCGGCGGACTCAGGCGCAGCGGAACCAGGCGCGGCTGGCTTCTGCGCGGCCGGCGTCTGCCCGGCTGGCTCGCGCCCGGCTGGCTCGCGCCCGGCTGGCTCGCGCCCGGCTGGCTCGCGCCCGGCTGACTCGCCCGCGGCGGGCTCAGACGCCGCTGACTCGTCCGCAGCGGACTCAGGCGCGGCGGCCTCGCGCGCGCCGCTTTCCTTGCGGGTGAGGACCGCATAAACGGGTTTCGTCGGGGCCACGTTGTAATCGGGCTGCAGCGATTCGGTGACGCGGTCACGCTCCACGCGGAACTCCTCAAGGAGTTCCTGGCGCGTTCGCGCAGACGCGTACCTGCCACACATCTCGTCACCCCGTCGTCACCTAGGCGGCCCGAGTGGGCACATCCTGAGTAGCACAGATCAGGAGAATTACAGAATGTGCCGATTCATAACCACGATCATGCTTTGCCAAACCTGGCGGGCCGGTGCTGCGCCGGGCTCGCCGCGAAACCATGGTTGTTCCCTCTTTCCCGTCATCCAGTCCCGGACGGCCCCGGAACCGGCCCGGACTACTACGCTCGCAGCATGGACGGCGCGCAGGAAACCGACCGCGGACCTGCCCGGCACTGGCAGGCACCCGTGGCGGGCGGCCCTGTCCGGGCCGCCCTGCGGCTGCCGGGTTCCAAGTCCATGACGAACCGCGCTCTGGTGCTCGCCGCGCTCGCCGACGGGCCTGGCATCGTGGGACACGCTGCTGATGGCCGGGGCGCTCACCGCGCTCGGCGCTAGCGTCGAGGATTCCCCGGCCGGGTGGCGCGTGACGCCGGGCACGGCCACCGGCGACGTGCGGGTGGACGTCGGGAACGCGGGCACCGTCATGCGTTTCGTGCCGCCCGTGGCCACCCTGACCAGGGCCGCCGCGGAGTTTCACGGCGACGCCCGGGCTGCGCAGCGCCCGATCGGCCCGATCATCGACGGTTTGCGGGAGATCGGGGCCGTCGTCGACGACGGGGGCCGCAGCGCCATCCCCTTCACCGTGCACGGCACGGGGTCGCTGGCGGGTGGCGTGGTCACCGTGGACGCGTCCGCCTCCTCCCAGATGGTGTCCGGGCTCCTGCTCGCGGCGCCCCGCTACGACAAGGGCGTGGAAGTCCGCCACCGCGGCCCGCGGGCCCCGTCTGCCCCGCACATCGCCATGACCGTGCAGATGCTGCGCGATGCTGGGGCCGAGGTCGAAGCGGGAACCCAGCATCTGGCCGTCGGCAGCCCCGGCGACGGCGAGCTTCCAGACACCTGGGTGGTCCGCCCTGGAGTCATCGGCAGCAGCACAATATCCGTTCAGCCTGATCTTGTTAATGCAGCGCCGTTCCTGGCCGCGGCCCTGGTCACCGGCGGCACCGTCACCATTCTCGACTGGCCGGCGACAACGTCGCAGCCGGCCAGGCAGATCCTGGACATGTTCGCCAGGCTGGGCGCGGCGTGGGAGCGCACGCCCAGCGGGCTGACCGTTACCGGGACGGGCGGCATCCGCGGGATCACCGCCGATCTCAGCGACGTGAGCGAGATCTCCCCGGTCCTCACCGCGCTCGCGGCGCTGGCGGATTCGCCGTCCGTGCTCACCGGGATCGGGCACCAGCGGCTGCAGGAGACGGACCGGCTCGCGGCGCTCGCGCACGAGATCAACGCCCTGGGCGGCGAGGTGACCGAACTCGCCGACGGACTGTACATCCGCCCGCGCCCGCTGCGCGCCGACGGCGTGTTCGCCAGCTACGACGACCACCGGCTCGTGATGGCCGCAGCCGTGCTCGGCCTGGCGGTGCCCGGCATCGAGGTGGCCAACGCGGCGACCGTCGGGAAGACCTTCCCGGAGTTCACCGGGCTGTGGGCGGCAATGCTGGAAGCGCAGGAGAGCGCGCCCTGAGCAGGCGGCCTGGCCACGCCGGCCTTGACGAGGACGACGTGCGGGTCCGGCCCGGACGGGGCTCACGCCCGCGCACCCGGCAGCGGCCCGCACACGAAAGCGCGGTCGAAGGGTTCGTGGCCAGCGTCGACCGCGGCCGGTACGGGGTCGTCATCGGCGACCGGGTGGTCACCGCGATGACGGCCCGCGAGCTCGGGCACCGTGGCGTGGTGGTCGGCGACCAGGTCGCACTGGCCGGGGACATCTCGGGCGCGCCCGGCACGCTGGCCCGGGTGGTCCGGGTGGAGCCACGCTCGTCGGTCCTGCGGCGCTCCGCCGACGACACTGACCCGGTGGAACGCATCGTCGTGGCCAACGCGCACCAGCTGGCCATCGTGTGCGCGCTCGCCGATCCGCCGCCCAGGCCGCGGCTCATCGACCGGTTCCTGGTCGCCGCCTACGACGCCGGGCTCAGCCCCCTGCTCTGCCTGACCAAGGCCGACCTGGCGCCGCCGGACTCCATCCTCGCCGTGTACGGGCCGCTGGGCACCGCGAACGTCGTCCTCGGGCGGCCGCTCACCGACGCCAACCTCGACCCACTCCGCGAACTGCTCGTCGACCGGGTCACGGTGCTGGTCGGCCACTCGGGGGTAGGCAAGTCGACCCTGGTCAACGCCCTCATCCCGGGAGCGGACCGGGCAGTGGGAACGGTCAGCCCGGTGACGGGCCGGGGGCGGCACACGTCCTCGTCGGCGGTCGCGCTCCGGCTGCCGGGAGGCGGCTGGCTGATCGACACGCCCGGGCTGCGCGGGTTCGGCCTGGCCCATGTGGCCCCCGCCCGCGTGGTGCGCGCGTTCCCCGACCTGGCCCCGGGAACGGCCGCCTGCCCACGCGGATGCACGCACCTCGAGCCCGACTGCGCGCTCGACGACTGGGTGCGGGACCAGGGCGGCGACGCGCGGCTGGTGACGCGGCTCGACTCGCTGCGGCGGCTGCTGCGCAGCCGGGAAGGCGACGAGGCCGCCTGACGCGGGCACTCCCCGACTCCGGGGCACGCCGCAAGGATAGTAGAACGCGTCAGCCGTCGTTGGAACGACGGTAAAACGCATCAGGTGTCGTTCGGCTGCCAGGCGCAGGCCTCCGGCGCTGTGCATGTCGCAGTGGATGACAGCCTGTGATGATTACGGAAGCTCTCACACCTAAGTGAAATCTGATGACAACGAGGTATTCATCGGCGAGCCGAGTTCCGCAGACCGTAGATCAGGTACGACGGGCTGCGATAGATGACCCGATAGGACCTGAGCCTCGGCGAGTTGTGCAAGGCGAAGTAGACAACGTCTACGGGCTCGGACGGGTTCGGCAGCCGCATCACGATCACGCGGATGTCATAGGCCTGCGGGTTGCGGAGCACAGCCGCCCACTGGTTCGTCCCGGATTCCTTGGTCCCGTCGTAGATCGTGCGGTCGACGACGTCGAATTCGACTCGCTCGTTCTGCACGATATCCAGCAGGATGAGTCCGGTGGTGTGCTGCATCAGGAAGCTCCCGGCTTCGATCTGCGCCGCTTGCGCAGACAGGTCCTGGGCGGCCTCGGTGGCCAGGACCACCTGGTGCCGCTCGAAGGATTGCCCGGATAGCGCGGCGAGGGCGAGGATGCTGATGAGGGCCGCGGGGAGCGCGACCGCTTTGGGGAGCCTGGTGGACAAATAGCCGACCAGTATCGCGGCCGGAATCGCGACGACGAGGCCGAAGCGGTAGTTCAGCAGTCCGCTCTGCTGGGGCAAGCTCATCGGCTCCTTGCCAGCTTCCAGCGTCCAGAGGAAGAACGGCACGATGGTAAGCAGGCCGAACACCGGCACCGACCTTGCGGAAAAGCGCTCCGCGGCCAGGAAGACGACCAGCCCGACGGCCGCGGCTGTGATCATCGCAAGGCCGAGATCCGAAACGACCGCGTAGCTGTAGCCCTTCAGCGTCATGGACCAGTTGCCAATGTTGATATCGTTGTGCCGTTCGGCCATCTGCGCGGCGCTCGAATTCGGACCGTTTTCGAAGTTCAGCGGACTGTTGAAGATTATGTAGTTGTAGAGCAGCCAGCCGCCCATCGCAATGAGCAGGCCGAAGACCGCATTGACAAGAGCGAGGCCACGCGAATCGCGCCACGAGTAGCCGAGCCTAAGTGCCATCACGAAGACGCAGATGACGTAGATACCGGCCATGAACCAGCCCTCGTAGCGGCAGAGCATAGCCAGCGTGGAGGCGATACCGGCGACAAGCAGGTTCGTCGGATTCTTCGTTTCGCCCCATTTGACCAGATAGTAGACAGCCGCAATGGTGAATGCGTAGAACGGCAGTTCATCCATCGCCGTGCTCTGCTGGTAGAGCACGTTGACGTTGGTTGCGAACACCATCGCACCAGCGACAGCCGGCCATTTCCGCTTGCCGGAATAAACCCGGATCAGCCGGTAGAGCAGCACGGCTGATGCCACGTAGCAGGCCATCGACACGGCCGAACCGGCCAGGCCCGTCCGGTAGAGCGTATCGTTCCAGCTGAACAGGTCCTGCAGTATTTGGGGTACCGGCAGCCAGATGCCGCCTAGCTGGGCGATACCGGGGGACTGCCCGGCTACGACGCGTCGGCTGATCTCCAGGTGG
>WNFJ01649135.1_pt1 | contig 17646 bp, 18 predicted proteins | sample 5400461 | NCBI WGS metagenome assembly WNFJ01 (sample SAMN13153349, study PRJNA577476) | soil metagenome | isolation source: 115 cm saprolite on Douglas fir-dominated hillslope | place: USA:California | collected 2013-09-17 | reverse complement strand
CTTCACGGCAGCGGGTATAGCTGCACTTCTGGCATCGGAAAGTCTTGGCGGTTATCCGTGAGCAATGCACAGCCGCGCTCGATCGTGATAGCAGCCACAATCGTATCCGAGAGACTCAACGTGTGACCTTTCCGCGTCCAAGTGTTCTTCAGGCTGCCGGCCAGCCGCGCGCTCGACCCGTTAAGCTCGTACAACTCTAGGCCGCTGAGCAGCGCTTCCGTTCTGCCTTCTTCGGCGGGACGCATGCCGGCATAGATTTCCGCAAGGTTGAGTGTCGTAGTCGAGAGGATATGTCCGCCTCGAATAAGCTCGGCAAGCCATTCGCGGCGCCGGTTCCTGAGGCGAAGCACGTCAATCAGGACCGATGTGTCCAGCAGCAGCTTCATTTTTTCGCGCGCCGCTGCTTCCTTGTGCGTTTCTTCCCGCTTTCCTGCCGAAGCTCACGCACCCACGCCGCCGCACCGCGAGCTATCTCGGGATGATCCGCATCCTTCCAGGCAGGAGTGTCGCTTTCAAAGAAACGCAGCAGCTTTTTCCGCCGCACTGCTTCTCTGGCTGTTTCGACCAGGAAGGCGCTGCGGCCCCTTGGTCCCACAATCGAATCGATTTCCTTTACCAGATCGTGGGGCAGCAGAATATGGGCGCGTTTGCTTTTCATGAACTCACACTCGGTATGTGCCTGCTCAATGTATCATAGGTCTGTGTGCTAAGTCCTCGGGGCAGGCTTGGCTCCTGTGTGGAGGCGCGGTGGAGTATTCGCTACTCGTTGCCACGTTTCGCGTTGACCGTCTCTGCGCGCAAATTTAGAATTACAATGAAATTTTTGTTTTTTGCGGAAGAAAGGCCCAGCCATGCCTCGCTCCGTTGTCGCGGTTCTTTGTCTCAGCAGTCTGCTTGCGAGTGCCGCTCCTGGTCAGAGTCCAAACGTTGCGCCGGTTCGAGTCGCCGCATTGACTGTTCTAAAATTTCACTTGCACAGCCGTCTAGACCCGACGGCAGGAGATCCGTTAGATGCCCTGCCCAGAGGAACGGTCTTGGAGGTAAGAATGCTGGATTCCATCGATTCTGCCGTTGATCGCGATGGCACTGAATTTCACGGCACGCTGGCGGCCCCCCTGGTTTTGGGAGAGGAAGTAATTGTCCGTTCCGAAGCGGAAGTGCGCGGCTTACTCGTGCTTCTGAGGAGCCGAAGCCATCCGCAGGGCTTCCGCTATGAACTGTTGGTTACGCGCCTCACCGACCGTGGAAAATCATACGTCCTGACGGCATCTCTCAATCCCTCTTTCCTCGATCCTGGCGTCCCGCCTTCTCCGGGCTCAAAGTCCGCGACGAAATAAATCTCCACAGCAACTTTATGACTCTTATTGACGCGCTATTCGCGACGCCTGAAGCTGCCGCAAGTTTCTATCAAGCCTCCATGGCGATTCGTGCAGAAACTATCCAAAATGGAAGTCAATGATGAAGAGATTTCCCGTTCTAGTACTCATACTTCTGGACCCTTGAGAGTGCAGTGTCTTCCCGTAAGTTCTGTATTAGGTTGAGAATATAAGATTCTCCGCGCCGTCTAGAAGGCGTGGCAAATCCTCTGCACACTATTCGGGCTCGGCCGAAAATACCAGGAGGGTTGAAAAATGAGGAATATCGGGCGAGTATTTTTTTCCATTTTGGCGGATCTGTGTCTGATTGGGGCAGTATTGGCCCTACCGCAAGCCGCGACACACGGCACGGCGATTGTAGGTTGGTCTAACAGCGAAGGCGCTTCACAGGAGCAATCCGTATCTGGAAAGATCGCTTCGGTGGAGAAGAATTCGTTTACTCTTGCCGTGGGACAGTCGCAGACCTCAAGTGAGAGACAGAACCTAAGGCAGGACTTGGACAGTCCCAAGACCATGACCTTCCAGATCGACAAGAATACGACCATAGAAGGCAGCCTGAGGGTCGGCGCCAGCGCCGATGTCACGTATCGTCAGGAAAAAGGCGCCAACGTGGCTATCAGCGTCCACGTTACTCCGTAGTCGCTGACCCGCAAGTTCAAGCTAAACCGTTTCTGGCGCTTTTGCGCGAACGCCTCGGTTTGACCGCTCTGGCGAAGGGTAGTTCATTCACCACCCCTCCTCAGCTCCCGCCGAAGTCACGGTAGGTTCGGGCAGATTCTGGCAGAACGTAGGGTTTCAGAGAGCAGGAGCAATCTTGTGAGTGCCTCCGGGCCGCTGAGAAATCAGCGGCCTTTTTGTTTTTAGACCGCACTTCGTATCTGCTAATGAAACAAGAGGATTTGTCTTGCCTCTGCGTCTAGCAAGGGCATAGCTGCACGATTTTGCGCGGATCTCTTGCAACTCCTCCCGATGTTTACAGCGGCGGTCCTTCCGGTGAATGCTTGTCCGCGCGGCGCAGCAGCAGCACCAGGCAGATCATCGGGATCGCGCTGACGAAGGGCACCAGCAATCCCACCCGCAAACTTCCCGCATGCTTGGAGACAAATCCGATCAGCCACGGCCCTACCGCTCCACCGAGTGAGGCACAGGCAAAGAGGACGCCTCCGATTTGCTTCGCGCGCGTGCCATACCAGTTCGACAGCCACGCAATATAAATGGGGTAGATACTCGCGCATCCCAGGCCGGCCAGAAAGACTGCCGAAATGGCAACGGGTAGCGATCTGGATGCGATCAGCAATGCCGTTGCCGCTGCCGCCAGGCTCAGGGCGCCGAGCACCATTTTTCTTTCTGACAGCCGCCGTAAAACGACGGGTGCGTAACCGCGACCGGATGTGAGCCCGGCATAGAAAAACATGGGCGCGCGCGTGGTCAGGCCAGTAATCCCGTTCGCAATACGTTTAGCGTACTCTGCGGCCCAGATGCCGATGCCGTTTTCCATCGCCACATAAATAAAGAACATGGCGGCCATCGCAATCGTTACTGCTAGGCCGATTGCAGGGGATGCCGCTCCGGCCGTACTCACAACCTGTTTTTGTTTCTTCCCGCCGAAGGAGGCGAACAACAGGCCCAGAACGAGAATTGCACCGAAAATTGCGCTGCCCGCCAGGAGTATGTCCAGCCCATTGCGCTTCAATGCCAGAGCGATCAACGGGGAACATGCCATTGCTCCTGCGCCCCATGCGAAATTGAGCTGGTTCAAGAGCGACGCACTCTTTACTCCTCCTAATTCCGCAACGAACAGATTTGTTCCTGGAGTGATTAATCCATAGCCCAAGCCGAAAGCCGCTGTGGCCATCAGGGCAACGGCGTGGGCGCCCGAGTTGAGACTGGCAAGGCCTCCTCCCATGAACGCATAACCCAGGACCAGAGCGGGGCGGTATCCCCGCCAAGCCGCAATCATGCTGGATGCTAGAGTGCCCCCCAGCGCAGCTAGAAACTGAATCGTAGAGAAAAGACCAGCCTGCCCGTCATCGAGAGACCACCTGCGGATAAAAATGGGCAACATCGGACCGATGATCGTGGTTGCTATTCCGCTTAGAACAAAACCTGCGAAGAGCAAGACCAGCAGGTTTCGGTGCTCTTGCTGTCCCGTGATGGCTAATGTTTGTTCGCTCATGGGTGATCCGTCATTCTGGAGTACACCGCCCTTTCAAGCAACTTCGCGTTTCTGAAAAATCCTTCGGGCTGGAATTTGAAAGTTCGATACTGGTTACAGCAACACCGCACGATTCCGTGGTAATCCGCGGACTCTCATTCGAATCATACTTTTCGGATAGCATCGAAGAAGTTCCGCGTATAATCTGTTTTCTCCAAAGAAAGAAAGGAAGGACTGGCCCGCTGCCCATGACCATCGAACTGGCACCCTCGATTCTTTCCGCAAATTTCGCGCGGCTGGGCGAAGACGCGAAAGCGGCGCTGGACGGCGGCGGCACCTTGCTCCACGTGGATGTGATGGACGGACACTTCGTGCCGAATATCACGATTGGGCCGTTGGTCGTGTCGTCGCTGAGGAAGGCTCTTCCCAACGCCGTCCTCGACTGCCACCTGATGATCGAGAATCCTGACAATTATGTTCCCGCGTTTGCCGAAGCGGGCGCGAGCTGGATCTCCGTGCACCAGGAGGCGTGCGTACATCTTCATCGCACGCTGCAGCTGATTCAATCGCACGGGTGCAAGTCTGGCGTCGTATTGAATCCTGCCACGCCGGTGCACATGGTGGACGAAGTTCTGGAGATGGTTCACCACGTTTTGGTCATGTCCGTGAATCCTGGATTCGGCGGGCAAAAATTCATTCCAGGCGCGCTCCAGAAAATCAAGACGCTCGCCGAAGTCCGCGAATCGCTTGGCCTGTCCTTTCGCATTGAAGTGGATGGCGGCGTGGCGCTCGATACGGTCGGCGACGTTGTGCGTGCGGGTGCGGAGTTGCTTGTCGCCGGCAACGCCGTCTTCGGCAAAGGCAACATCCGGGAAAACGCGAAAAAATTATTGGAAGCGGCGCGCGCGGCAACGCTCACTCGCGCTTGATTTCCATCAACTACTATCCTTACTTCGGGGGAGCGACGGGAATCATGGCGTGTTCATACGGCGTGCCGGCCCACATCATGTAGGGTTTATTGGGATCAGGGTCCTTGACCTGCGTGTAGCCCAACGTCTTGCTGGGAGGACCGAAAACCATGATGTGCGGGCCGGTGACGATCCAATGATTGTCTGCCGTCTTGCCGGTAGCGTAGGGGTCCGTATTGCTCGCGCCCTTGTCTCCGGCTAGCATGTAGGAAATTCCCACTTTGTCCGGCGGCGGCACATGCTTCACCAGCGCATCGATAAACTCCATGCTGTTGTGATCGTTGCACATTTTGTCCGTGCCCACGATCATGCAGGTGAACTCGTTATTTCCCGGGCGAAGAGTGCGCATGGTCCCGTTTTGCTCCACGCGAACGACGGCCGCTCCCTTGGCGACAGCTTCAGGAGCAGCGGAGAGAGCTTGGGCGATGTAGTCGGAATCCGAAGTTTGCTTTTGCTGAGTATGGGCCGTAACCGCGATCATAAACGCTGATACCGCGACCGTGAAAATAATCTTTATCGCACGCATTTCCCCTCCTTGAGTATTCAGCCGGAATTTCCGTTTGAACTAGCTGGTTGGCCGATACTGTATAGGAAGGCCCGCTAGGATGCAATGCGGCAGCCAGGTTGTCCGAGTGCAAAGCAGCTTTTGCCTAGAGCGCTCGGTAATGATTGAGGAAAAATCAAGAATCCCGCCCTCAAAAACCGAGGACGGGGCACCCAAAACCGTTGCGATCGTTTAGCCTGCGCCGACCGTCCGGCGGTAAAGATCGAAGGCCCACAGGAAAGTTGCGTGGCGGGCGGCGCGGACAAATCCAGCAGTTTCCAGGACCGAGGCCATGCGCTGCGGCGAGTGGACAAAAGCGCGAAACGAGTCTTGCTTTAGCCGATACCAAGAGTTCTCCAGTACAACGGAGGCATGCACGTACCAGCGGTCGCGAGGATAGGTGAACGCGACCATGCGGCGAGCACGGGCAGCCGCTCCACGAAGCAGCGCTTCCACATCGGGGTAACAACAGACGACGCGGTCGAGTGTGACGATATCGGCGTCCGGTAAGGAGTCTGCGGTCGCGGCGAAGTCGCCGAGGAAGTATTGAGCGGGGCGGGAGGCGTCGCGAGAGGAGAGGTGGCGACGCGCGGCTTCGAGATAACCGGCGGACGCGTCCGCGAGCGTGACACTCGCCAGGGCGGCGCCGGCGAGTTCCGCGGCGATCACACCAATGCCACCGCCGACGTCGAGAAGATGAAGTCCCTGCAGCGGCCAGCGGCGGAGTTCTGAGAGAAGCATTCGCGTGGTAGCGTCCGGACCGCAGCGTTGATAGCGCCGCAGATCACGTTCCGCCTTCTTGGGATTGAAGTGGGAGGCCGCAGCGCAAGGGCCAGTGCAACAGGTCATGGAGGAAACCTCGAGGGCGAGGTAGGATGCGGGTAAGCATGCTAGCAGACCAGAGATGCTTGCCCAAGCCTGCGGTGCTGTCGAACAAGCTGGGTTTTGCGTCTTCGGTCAACCCTGACCGTTAGGCCAGTAGATTCTTCGCGAGTGGCCCCTTAGATTAGTCTGTGGTTGACTTTCCTTGGTTAAGGACCCTCATGAACATCGTTTCTGTTAAGGAGAATCCCGGGGGCACGGCTGAGCTCAATCCCATGAAGGAGTTCAGTGAAGGTGTCGAACTACTCAGGAACGAGTACCCCCAAAAGGCCCTGGTGAGATTGAGACGCGCGTACGAATGCGATAAGCACAATCCTTACTTCATGTCGTTTCTCGGATTGTCGATCGGGCGTGCACAACGGAAGTGGGATCTGGCTTCCGAACTTTGCGAAACAGCCGTACAACTAAAGCCTAAAGAGATCCAGTTTTACCTGAATCTGGGAGAAGTTTACGCAGCTTCAGGGATGCGCGAGAGAGCTTTGGATAAGCTGGACGACGCCTTGAGATTATTCGGTGAAGATGCGCGATTGAGACAGGCCCTTAGCAAAGTGCAGAACCGCCGCAATCCCATCCTGCCGTTCTTCGGGCGCGAGCATTTTTTGAATCGTGAACTCGGCAAATTGCGGCACCGCGCATTGAAGTATCTGCTGAAAGACGGCAAATAAGACGCTTCGCTGGTCCAGACCAGGTATTCGACCGGGTCCATTTGTCTTGTCACGCGCGGCACCCGCTACAGTTTGAGCTTGCTCTTGAGTGGAAGGCCGGACGCTGGGGGTCCGGCCCTTGTTGTTTGTTCTTATTGTTGGTGCTCTGGAGGACGGCCGCTCTTAGGTTCTCGATTCTGCTGTTTCTGCACTTCCCGCTGCTGGCGTTCTTGCAGCTGTTGCGTCTGTTGAGCGTGCTTCTGCTGCATTTGCTCCAGTTGCTGTTGCTGGCGGCGCTGCGCCTGTTCCTGTTGCCGTTGATCCGGCCTCTGTCGTTCCAGTTTTTGCTGCTCCTGGACGTGCCGCTGTTGCACCTTCTGGCGCTCTGCATCCTGTTGCTGGCGCATTTTTTCTATTTCTCTCTGTTGTTTCTGCTCCAGCTTGGGATTGACGGAAGCGCCGTTTGAGGGCCGCAAGGAGGGAGGACGGTCTTCGAACGTGCGTCCGTTATTCGCCGGCGGTTTTCCTGGGCGATTTGTATCCCTCGGGTTTTCCGAAGGGCGGTTTTCGAAGGTGCGCCCGTTATCGGTCGGCGGTTTCCCCGGACGATTTTTTTCCTTCGGGTTTTCGGAAGGGCGGTTCAGAGTGACGGGTCTGCCGGCTTCCGCCGCGCCGCGGCCGTTGAATTGGCTAGGACGCGGAGTTGCGGCAACGTCTGGACGGCCGTGATTCACCGAAGCCAGCAAAGTGCGGTTGCCGCTGGCGGCTTGTTGATGTTGCGTTTGCTCAGAAGTCATCGGGATATGATGCTGGCGAGCCGCTGTCAGTTCCTGAGAGGTCGGACGAGCGGTTGTTCCGCCCGAGCCGCCGTTGAAGCTGACCCGGTTGATCGTGGTGTTGTTGTTGATGACTGTAGTGTTGTAGGTGTTGTGGACGACGTTGACGTTCACATTGGTCACCGCGCGGTTGTAGTAATACGTGCCGCCTCTCCAGTAGCCGCCGTAAAAGCCGACGCCGGTGTAGCCGAAGCCGTAGTTAATGCCCCCATAAAAGCCGACTACGGGTCCCCAGTAGCCCGGGTACCAAGCGTAGAAGGCGTCTTCGTATCCCCAGTAGCCTGGAGTCCAAAGCAGACCGACTTCCGGCGGGAATACCCAGGTACCTGGAACCCAGAAATAGCCGTCCGGACCATAAGCCCAATAACCAGGAACCCAGATATAGCCCGGGCCCGGGCAGATGGGTTGCGCATAGATTGGCAACACCGGGGGACCAATCCGAACGGAGATGCCCACTGCGACTTGTGCTGGGGTTTGAACCGGGATCGCGAGTAGCCCAACTGCGAGCAACAACGAACAAATGAAACGAGCGATACGCATAGTTCTCACCTTTCTGGCGTTCGCTGGGCGCTGCTGAGTCTTATTCAGAACGGCCTATCGCCACGTGCGGCCGCTCTAATGAATAAGAACCCCTTTTGAGGACAAGGGTTGCGCGCTTGTTCGTTAAGTGGTTTAGAAACAATGACTTAAAGTTCTGATAAGGACTGCAAAAAAGGGCGCAACCCGCTGCGGCAGGCGCCTCTACAAAGGAAAAGCCCGACGCTAGGCGACGGTGACTTCTGGGCTCAGATAAACGTCCTGGATGGCGTTGAGGAGCTGGACGCCTTCCTTCATGGGGCGCTGGAAGGCTTTGCGGCCGGAAATGAGGCCGGTGCCGCCGGCGCGCTTGTTGATGACGGCAGTGGCCACGGCTTCTTCGAAGTCGTTGGCGCCGGAAGCGCCGCCGCTATTGATCAAGCCGGCGCGGCCCATGTAGCAGTTGGCGACCTGATAGCGGGTCAGATCGATGGGATGATCGCTGGACAGGTCGGAGTAGATGCGCTTGTCGAATTTTCCGTAACTGGAATCGCCCATGTTCAGCGCCTGGTAGCCGCCGTTATTTTCCGGGAGTTTTTGCTTGATGATGTCGGCTTCGATGGTCACGCCGAGGTGGTTGGCTTGGCCGGTGAGGTCGGCGGAGAGGTGATAGTCCTTGTCCTTCTTGAAGGCGTTGTTGCGCAGATAGCACCAGAGGACGGTGGCCATGCCGAGTTGGTGGGCGTGCGCGAAGGCCTGGCTGATTTCGACGATCTGGCGGCCACTCTGGTCGGAACCGAAATAGATGGTGGCGCCGACGGCGGCAGCCCCGAGGTCGTAGGCTTGCTGCACGGTGCCGAAGAGAATTTGATCGGCCTTGTTCGGGAAGGTGAGCAGCTCGTTGTGATTGATCTTCACGATGAAGGGGATTTTGTGAGCGTAAGTGCGCGCGACGGAGCCCAGCACTCCGAAGGTGGAAGCCACAGCGTTGCAGCCGCCTTCGATGGCCAGCTTGACGATGTTGCCGCCATCAAAGTATTCGGGATTCTTCGCGAAGCTGGCGCCGCCAGAGTGCTCGATGCCCTGGTCGACGGGCAGGATGGAGAGATAACCCGTGCCGCTCAGCCGGCCGTGGCCGAACAGGCGCTGCAAATTTGCCAGCACGCGAAGATTGCGGTCCGTCGCGGCGTAGATACGGTCGACGAAGTCCGGCCCGGGAAGGTGCAAGCGCTCTTTGGCGATTTTCGGCGACTTGAATCCCAACAAGGAATCCGCCTTCGCTCCGAGATACGTTCCAATTTTTCCCTGGATTGCAGTGGTTGCCATATCTTTCTCCTCGTTTCAGGTGCGACCGCCGGGCGGCCAACTATGCTCGTGCTCCCATTGAAAGCATGCTGCCGGCGGCCGTATCCACCAGCCAAAGCAATTTTCCCTTTTTCGGCTGGAGCAATTGCGCGGGCAATTGCTCCGGTTCAAACGGACCCTCCAGCACTGCTTTTAACGCGGGGGCCTTGTCCGCGCCCGTCACCATGAAGATGACTTGCGCGGCGTTGCTGGCCGCCGGCGCAGTGAGCGTGATGCGCTCCGCGTACAACTTGCCCACCCAGTTTCTCACGGCGATGCGCCCATCCGCGTGCAACGCTTTCGTTCCCGGGAAAAGCGATAGCGTGTGCCCTTCGTTGCCCATCCCGGCCAACAGGAGATCAAAGCGCGGATACTCTGAACCTTTCAACTTGAAATATTCGCGCAGAGCCTTTTCGTATTCGAACGCGGCCTGGTCCGCATCGGGAAATTCACCCTTAATCCGCGTGACTTGCTCCGGCTTCAGCGGCGATTTCGAAATCATGGCCTCGGTGGCCATGCGAAAATTGCTGTCAGGATGGTCCGGAGCGACATGGCGCTCGTCGCCAAAAAACAGATGTATTTTATCCCAAGGAACCTGCAAGCGCAGCGCCGAATCGTTTACCAGGAGGCTGTAGAGCGCTTTCGGCGTCGATCCCCCAGCCAGTGCCACGTTGAAGAAGCCTTTCGCGCGCACCGCCGCGGCCGCTGCTTGAACGAACTCCTGCGCCGCGCGCTGGGCGATGGCCGCGCCGTCCGCCAGGATTCGAATCTCACGATCCACTCGCGCTCCTCTCAGGTGATGATTCCGGTTCTCTCGGGCACGGCGATGCTGCCGCGTTTGTCGACTTCTTCATCGCCCGGCCTGCGCCAAGAGCGGCCATCCTTTACCAGCAATTCTTCGGCTTCGATGGGTCCCCAGGAGCCGGCCGCGTAATTGGGAAAACCGCGCGCGGGCAGGGCGTGTCGACCATGTCCGCGCGCTGGAAGAGAGTAGCGTCTCCGGCCATGCAGTCGCGCAGGAGCCGTTCGTAGCCGGTGCTGTGCTCGGCGCCGAAATAACTGCAGTAGTCGAAATCCATATTCACGAGCCCAAGCTTCATCACCGAGCCGGGAACCTTGGCGCCGAAGCTCAGGGAGATGCCTTCGTCGGGCTGAATGTGAATCACGAGGCGGTTGGTCTCGAGATTTCGCACTGTGGTATTGCGAAAAAGCACGAACGGGGTGCGGCGGAATTGAATGACAATCTCGGTCATACGCTGCGCGAGACATTTGCCGGTGCGGAGATAGAAGGGCACGCCAGCCCAGCGCCAGTTGTCGATCAGCAATTTCAGGGCGACAAAAGTTTCCGTGTTCGAATCAGGAGCCACATCGGGCTCGCTGCGGTAACCAGCGACGCGCTGGCCGCCGACGGCGCCGCCCCCGTACTGGCCGCGGACCATGTTGGTGAGGACTTCCTCCGGACCGAACGGTTGAATGGCGTGGAGCACTTCCGCCTGTTTGTTGCGGACTTCGTCGGCATCGAAGGAAATCGGCGGCTCCATGGCGGTCATGGTGAGTAGTTGGAAGAGATGGTTCGGCACCATGTCGCGGAGCGCGCCAGCGGTTTCATAAAAACTGCCACGATGTTCGACTCCAACGGTTTCCGCGGCGGTGATCTGGACGTGGTCGACGTAATTGCGGTTCCAAAGCGGCTCGATGAGGCTCGATGATGTTGTTGGAAAAGCGGAAGACCATGACGTTTTGCACGGTCTCTTTGCCGAGATAGTGGTCGATGCGGTAGATCTGTTTTTCCGTAAGGACTTGCTTCAGATCGTGGTTGAGCTGCCGCGCGGAGGCCAGGTCATGCCCGAAGGGCTTCTCGACGATGACGCGTGCCCAGCGGTCATTTTCTTCTTTCGTAAGGCCGCACTGACCCAGCATTTGCGCGATCGGAGAAAAGAACCGTGGAGCCACGGCCAGATAGAAAAAACGGTTTCCAAGCGCATTGTGCTCTTTGTTTGCCTCGGCAATCTGCTGATCCAACCGCTTAAAGGCCTCGGCATCTTGAAAATCGCCGCGCACGTAGTAGATGCGCTCGTTCATCCAGTCCCATAGTTTCGAGTTGATGGGAGCCAGGGCATACTTCGGGATTTCATCGGCCAGCATTTTTCGAAAGCTGCCGGTGTCATAGTCGTTGCCGGCAAAACCCACGATGGCGAACTGTTTGGGCAGAACATCGTCCTGCGCAAGATTGCAGAGGGCGGGGAGGAGCTTGCGCTTGGTGAGGTCTCCGGTAGCGCCGAAAATTACCATCACACACGGCGCCGCGGTGGGGTTCACGTACGTATGGTTCAGGCTCATGAAAATAACTTTCTGTCTTCGGGCGCCAAAGGACTCTTGAAATCCCTAGTGTGCTGCCTTCTTTTCGATGTGCCCGCCGAACTGGAAGCGCATGGCGGACAATACTTTCGCGGCAAAATCGTCTTCGCCGCGCGATGCAAACCTCTGAAACAGAGATGCCGTCAAAACGGGCGCGGGGGCCGTGGATTCGATGGCGGCGAGGATAGTCCAGCGGCCTTCGCCGGAATCGGAAACGCGGCCGGAGAAGCGCTCGAGAGTAGGCTGGTCGAGCAGGGAAATGGCGGTCAGATCGAGCAGCCAGGACGCGACAACGCTGCCGCGGCGCCACACTTCCGTGATGTCAGCAAGATTGAAATCGTACTGGTAGTGTTCGGGATTCCGCAGCGGCGTGGTTTCCGCGTCGGCCTCGCGGGCGGACTTACCCGCGTTGGCATGCTTCAGGATGTTCAAGCCTTCAGCGTAGGCGGCCATCAAGCCGTATTCGATGCCGTTGTGCACCATCTTGACGAAGTGGCCGGCGCCGGACGGACCGCAATGAAGATAGCCTTCTTCAGCGGTGCCGGCTACCTTGTCGCGGCCGGGGGTGCGATCCACATTGCCGCGGCCGGGCGCGAGGGTTTTGAAAATCGGATCGAGGCGCTTCACGACCTCGGTCTCGCCGCCGATCATCTGGCAATAGCCGCGTTCGAGGCCCCAGACGCCGCCGCTGGTGCCGACGTCGCAATAGTGAATGCTCTTGGCGGCGAGTTCCTTCGCGCGGCGAATATCATCGATGTAGTAGGAATTTCCGCCATCGATCACGGTATCGCCGGATTCCAATTTGCCCGCTAAATCGTGCAGAGTTGAATCTACTACCGCAGCGGGCACCATGAGCCAGGTTGCGCGGGGCTTTTGGAGCCGCTTGACGAATTCATCGAGGGAAGTTGCACCCGTCGCGCCTTCGCCGACGAGTTGTTTGACGGAGTCGGCGCTCCGGTCATAGACGACGCACTGGTGACCGTTTTTTTGCAGGCGCCGAACCATGTTGGCGCCCATTCTTCCCAGGCCGATCATGCCAAGTTGCATCGTGTCCGCTCCTCAATTTTGGGTATTACAAAAAGCTTGCTAATAGCGCTAGTCGATTGCTTTTTGCACAGCTTTCACAAGTGTCGCTAGCCCTGACCTCAGATTTTTTCCGAGATGGACGCGCAAGGCACGGCGGCCACGTTCGGCAAGCACAGTAAAATCGCCGCGGGCTTGCGCCGCCTTCACCACACCGAAGGTGTACTTCTGTCCGGGCACAGGCAAATCCTTAGCATCGTCGCAAGTAATCTGCAGGAAGACGCCGCTATTGGGGCCGCCCTTGTAGGCTTGTCCGGTGGAGTGCAGGAAGCGGGGGCCGAAGCCGAGTACGGTGGCCACCTTTTTCTTGTCGCGCACCGCGTGGCGCATGCCCTGCAAGATTTTTTCGTTTGCGGGGTTCATCGTAATGTAGCCGAGGACAGCAAAATAGTCGCCCGCGCCCAGGCGTGAAAGATGAGCTTTCAATACATCGGCCAGTTTCGCGCCACTTTTCAATGCCGCGGTGTTCTTTTCGTCGGCGAAAAGCTTGATGCCCTTCTCCTCGAAGAAAGGCGACTCCGGCGGGAGACTTCCCATCGTTTCGTACTGGCTCGTCAGTTTTTTGGTTTCGATCTTGCTGGCCTCAACGTCCGGTTGGTTGAAGGCGTTGATGCCGATGATGGAGCCGGCCACGGCAGTAGCGATTTCCCAGCGGAAAAATTCCTGGCCCAGGGTGTAGGTGTTCGGCAGCGTGATTCGGACGACGGGATGCCCGGCCTTTTCCAGCGCGGCAACCGCTATATCCTGTGCCTTGCTAGGCTTCGTTGCCAGGCGCAAATAGGCGAAGACCCGATCGTTGCCATAGGCAGCGGGCTTGGCGAGGCGCTCGCGATCCACGGGAATAATGCCTTTGCCTATTTTCCCGGTGGATTCGGCAATTAATTGTTCGAGCCACGCGCCGAGATCAGAGATTCCCGGTGAAGCGACGATCGTGATTTTGTCCCGGCCATGACTGGCGGCGACGCCCAGGATGGTTCCCAGGATGACGCCAGGATTCGAATCGACGGCAGCAGAAGCGCCACACGCTTTGACCATCTCCTGCGTATTTTTCAGGAATTTCGCCACGTCCAGGCCCATGGCGGCGGCAGGAACCATGCCGAAATTGGAAATCGCGGAATAGCGGCCGCCGATGCTCGGCACACCCATGAAAATCTTCCGGAACTTATCCGCCTGGGCGACTTGCTGCATTTTCGAGCCCGGATCGGTGACGGTGATGAAACGATTGCCGGCTTCTTTTTCACCCACCTTGGCCTTCACGAGCTCGAAAAAGTATTGCTTGTAAATGTTGGGCTCGAGCGTGCCCCCCGACTTGCTCGAAACGATGCAGATGGTGTTCTTGAGGTCCACTTTCGCTTCGATGGCCCGGATTTGTGCGGGGTCGGTGGAATCGAGAACGTGCAGCTCGGGAAAACCTTTGATCTTTCCAAACGTCATGCGCAGAACTTCGGGGCAGAGGCTGGAGCCGCCCATGCCCAGCAAGAGCGCATGTTTGAAGCGCGCCTTCTTCACCTCTTCGGCAAACTGCCTTAGCGCGTCAACGTGCGCAAGCTGCTCTTCGGTGATGGAGAGCCAGCCGAGCCAATTACTCTCGTCCGTCCTGCTCCAGAGCGAAGCATCTTTCTGCCAGAGGCGCGCGATTTTATTGTTTCTTGCCCAGTCGTCGAGGGACGCGGCCACCGCGCCCGCGAGCTGATTCGGCAATTTGTAGGTTTGTTTGTTGACGCTCACGCGCGCACCCCAGCGCTTTTGCCGGTCGCGGCCAACAGTGTCGTGAAGGCATCCGAAAAGAGCTTGACGCCGTCCACCATGAGCTTGTGGGTCACTTCCTTCATCGAAATGCCAGCCTTTTCCATATCCGCCATGGTCTTGGCGGCGCCCTCGACATTTTCGGTAAGGCTGGGGCGCAGCTTTCCGTGATCGCGGAAAGCGTCAAATGTCGCGGGAGGGATAGTGTCGACGGTGTCCGCGCCGATGAGCTCTTCGACGTAAATCACATCACGGTATTTCGGATTCTTGGTGCTAGTGCTGGCCCACAGCAGGCGCTGGGTCTGCGCGCCTTTGGCCGCGAGAGCCCTCCAGCGCGGTCCGCCGAAGAGTTCCTGATACTTCTTGTAGGTGAGCCGGGCATTGGCAATAGCAATCTTGCCGCGAATGCTTTCGAGCAGCGCCTTTTGGCTGGCATCCGTGGTCGTCTTCAGCTTTTCGTCGATCTTGCTATCAACCAGGGTATCGATGCGGCTGACGAAAAAACTAGCAACGCTGGCAATGTGGCTGATGTCCTGGCCTTTGGCGGCGCGAGCTTCGAGCGCGGAAAGGAAGGCCTCGGCGACTTGTTCGTAAGCGGACTGCGCGAAGAGGAGAGTGATATTGATGTTAATCCCATCTTCGAGAGCCTGGCGTATGGCCGGGAGGCCTTCGGGCGTCCCTGGGATCTTGATCATGACATTCGGGCGCGCCACGGCCTTCCACAGGCGGCGAGCTTCCGCGAGCGAGGCTTTTGAATCGAAGCCAAGAAACGGCGAGACTTCCAGGCTGACGTAACCGTCGCGGCACTTCGATTCCGCATACACCGGTTTGAAAATGTCGCACGCATCCTGCACGTCGCGAAAGGCGATTTTCTCGAAAATGCCGTTGGCGTCGAGCTTCTTCGCGTCCGGCGACGCGAGGACATCGTCATATAGATTGCTACCGGTGATGGCCTTCTCGAAAATCGCGGGATTGGAGGTCATCCCGCGGAGGCCGTCGCCATCAATATATTTTTTCAATCCGCCGCCGGTCAGCAGGTCTCTACGGATGTAGTCCATCCAAGGGGATTGCCCGTAGGTGAGCAGTGCTTTCAGCGGATTGGTTTCCTCGCCGGCAGCAATACTGGGAATTCTCGTTGTCGTGGTCATGATAGTTCTCCTTCACTTCGAAACCATATTGTACGCCCCGCAGGGTGGGAGCGCTAAACGCTTTGAATACCAGTCTTGTCCGTCAGGCCTTCGATCCCGCGGCAAACTTTGCTTCCAGAGCTTTCACTTTGCCTAGCCGCCGTACGTGCCGCTCCTCGTTGGTGAACGTAGCGCCGAGAAAGGCCTTCACGAGGTCTTCGGCCAGCTTCAAGCCCACCACTCGCGAGCCCAACACGAGCACGTTGACGTCATCGTGCTCCACTCCCTGGTGCGCCGAATATGTGTCGTGGCACATCCCGGCGCGAATTCCATACAATTTATTTGCCGCCACACTCGCGCCGACGCCGCTGCCACAGATGAGAACGCCGCGCTCGGCCTTGCGGTCCAGCACCGCCCGGCCGACGGCTTCCGCAAAGTCCGGATAATCGGAAGGATTTTCATTGAACGCGCCGACATCCAGGACATCGTGTCCCAGAGTGCGCAGCAAATCGCCCATGGCAACTTTTAATTGAAACCCCGCGTGGTCCGAGCCAATCACGATCTTCATCACCAGCTCACTTTCCGAGGAGTTCCTTCGCTGCCGCCACGACCTTGTCCGCTTCGATGCCGAATTTCTTCACCAGGTCCTTCAGTGGCGCCGATGCGCCGAAGCTGCGCATCCCAATCATCTTGCCCTTGAGGCCGACATAGCGCTCCCAGCCAAACGTGGACGCCATTTCCACGGAAACTCGCGCGCTCACACTCGCAGGGAGGACACTCTCCTTATACGCGGCGTCCTGCCGTTCGAACAGTTCCCATGACGGCATACTGACGATGCGGGCCTTGATGCCGGCGGCGTTCAATTTTTCGCCCGCTTCCACGCAGAGCGACACTTCGCTGCCGCTGCCCATCAGAATCACATCCGGTTTCCCGCCCGGAGCCTCGGCAAGAATGTAAGCGCCCTTGGCAACTCCCGCTGCGGAAGCATATTTCGTGCGATCGAACGTGGGCATGGCTTGGCGCGTAAGAACCAAGGTCGAGGGCCCATGAGTGCGTTGCAGGATCACCTTGTAGGCTTCCACCACTTCGTTGGCATCGCCGGGCCGCAGCACCAGCATGTTGGGCATCGCTCGCAAGGACGCCAGTTGCTCGATGGGTTGGTGCGTCGGTCCGTCTTCTCCCAAGCCAATCGAGTCGTGCGTGAAAATGTAAATCGCCGGGATTTCCATCAACGCGCCGAGGCGCATGCTGGGCCGCATGTAGTCACTGAAGTTGAAGAACGTGGCGCTGAACGCGCGGAGTTTCGAAAGAGTCATGCCATTCACGACCGCGCCCATGGCATGCTCCCGCACGCCGAAGTGCACGTTGCGCCCGCGATACTGATTCGGGTAGAACTCTCCCGCGCCGTCGAAGGTCAGATTGGTCTTGTTCGATTTGGCCAGGTCCGCCGATCCGCCAACCAGCCAGGGGATATTCTTCGCCACGGCGTTCAGAGTTTTTCCAGAGGACTCGCGCGTCGCCATTCCCTTCGGATCGGCAGGGAAGCTCGGCAAGTCCTTGTCCCAGCCGTCCGGCAATCGGCCGCTCTGCATTCTGTTCAGTTGATCAGCGAGCTGGGGAAACTGTTTCTTGTACTCCTCGAATTTCGCCTTCCAGGCCGCGCGGGCCTCGGCTCCGCGCTTCCCCACGCCGTTCTTGAACTGATCGTAAACGCCATCGGGGACGAGAAACTTCGCATCTTCGGGCCATCCATAATTTTTCTTCACGAGCTTGACTTCCGCTTCGCCCAGCGGCTCGCCATGCGCTTCGTAGGAATCCTGTTTGTGCGGCGATCCGTAACCGATGTGGCTGTCCACCACGATCAGCGTCGGACGGTCTTTCGACTGGAGAAAATTTTCATAGCCGCGGGCCAGCTGTTCCAAATCGTTCGCGTCCGTGACGTGCGTGACGTTCCAACCATAGCCTGCAAAACGCGTGATCACGTCCTCGCTAAAGGACCACTCCGCCGGCCCGTCCAGCGTGACGCGGTTGTTGTCATAGATCCAGCAGAGATTGGACAGCTTCAGA
>WNFJ01745579.1_pt1 | contig 17648 bp, 10 predicted proteins | sample 5400461 | NCBI WGS metagenome assembly WNFJ01 (sample SAMN13153349, study PRJNA577476) | soil metagenome | isolation source: 115 cm saprolite on Douglas fir-dominated hillslope | place: USA:California | collected 2013-09-17 | reverse complement strand
TTACTACCTGCAGCGAGCGTTGCGGCCGCGCGTAGGCGAGTTGTTCCAGCTGCTAAAATCGGCCGGGCTTACCATTTCCCTCGACACGAATGACGATCCGGATGACGAATGGCAAGGTGGACTTCACGATATTCTTCGCTATGTCGATGTCTTTCTACCCAACGAGCGTGAGGCACGGAAGGCGGCGGGAACCGAAGATCTCGAACTGGCAGTCCGCAAACTGGCCGAACTAGTCCCCGTTGTCGTGGTGAAACTTGGCCGTGACGGCGCAATGGCGCAACGCGGGAGCGAACGCTTTGTCGGCACCGCCCACCGAGTTGATGCCGTCGACCCGGTTGGCGCGGGCGACAGCTTTGACGCGGGCTTTCTCCATCAGTATTTGCAGGGAGCCGACGTGCCGGCGTGCCTGGCAAGCGGGAATATGGCGGGAGCCCTCTCGACGACACGATCCGGTGGCACGGAGGCTTTTCGCGATGCGCAACATCGCGAGAAGTTTTTCCGGGAACGTAGCGCTGATCTCGGGTCATAGGCGAGACCTTGCCTACAACGTTGTTCCTGTCTAGTTTGCACTCACTTCTACGAGCAGATGTTCTTTGAACTCGGTCTTCAGCTTGACGACATTTCCTGATAGCGCCTGGACTGTACCCAGATCCCGCCCGTCCACATAGTCAAGCACGTGGTAAGTCCCCGTCTTCAGGCCGCGCAGCTCGACTTCGCCGCTCCATGTCCCGGGCGCGAAGAATGCGTAATACATCTTGCCCGCCTTTTCGATGGCGTAGCCCTCGGGGGTGTCGTAGCCATAGACGTATAGATTGCGGAACACGCCTTTGGAAAGCATCTTTTCGTTGTAAAGACCGATCCATTTCTTCCAGTGGGCTTCTTTGTCCGCGGTGAGTAGCACAGGCTTGTACTTCGGGCCAGGATCCGGCCACACAAATTTGGTTCCAACCACACCGCCTGCTCCGATAGTGGAAGCGAAATCAGTTCCATGTTCTGACCATTCTTTGCCCACACGTGTCATAGCTGAAAGCTCCACATGATCGCCATACACTGCTGATTCGGGACCCAGCAGCGCTTTGTACATCTTGATGCGGCGGCGCACCTGATCGGCCCCGACAGGATCGGCCGTTACGGCCTGGTCCATGTACGGCAGCCACGCCAGCGACGGCGGCGTTCCGCAAGGGCAGCTCTGGGTCACGCTCTCTGGTTTTATTGCGCGTGTGGTCTGAAAAATGACTTTGTACACATCAGCCATCGCATTGACTGAGTCCTGTGGCGACTTGTGGTGATGTGCGGGGTTGTAACACATAGGCACGCTGTAGATGTTGTCCAGCTTGGAGCCGTCGAATCCCCACTCGCGAATAAATTTCTCAGTCAACTGCTTGTAGTACGTTTGCACTTCCGGCACGGCGGGACACAAGGTTGCCAAGTCACGCGTCATGCGAGCATGTTTACCGTTCTTGTCGAGGATGAACCAATCCGGATGCTCCTGCGCTACCTTTGACGCAACGTATTTGTGGGACTCCCACTTGCCCTGACCGTCTTCGGCGCCCAAAGGCAGCCACCACAGTTGAACAAGTTCTCCCTGTTTGTGGAATTCATCGGTCATCTTCTTGATCGAATCGCCGGGGAACGTGTCCGGTCGCGGATTCCAGTCGCCGTAGGTGTCGAACCACCGGTCATCCAGAGTCGCCCACTTGATGCCAAATTCTTTCAACTTGGGAACAGTCCCCAGCATTTGCGCGGGTGTGACGTTGAACTCGTATCCCCACCCGCACCAGCTCACGTTATAAGCTTCGCTCGACGGCTTGGGGATTTCCCATCCTTCCTTTTGCAGCACGCTTGACCACAGACGCAGCGGCTCGTTAACCCGCCACGAAACTTCGTGGTGTCGAGTAACTCTCCCCCGGTTTAAGAGTTGTGTCCGCTGGAATACTGACGGCTGCGCTGACCCGCCCGTCGCGTTCCGCCTTGACTGGTAGCGACAGCGATAAGGGAAGTGTTTCGACGTGGCCGATCGCTTCGCCCACGGAGGCTGTCCAGAATGCCACCACCGGAATGCCACCGCCGAAACCTCCTTTTGTAACTGCTCCCATAAGATTTGGCTGAGAGAAGTTTTTCGAGAGTTTGACCACGTCGTCCTTGCCCCAGTCGTAGCTCGCACCCTGATACGACCACATATCGTATGGATGTTCTTTCACGACGTGCGAATTGAACCTGTGTTGTTGTTCGATGATGTGGTCAAGGTGATACTCGGAACCTCCGGTGTTCGCGTATGTCACACTGCTGAGCAAGAGGTTCGGAAAATCGTCATACACTTCGATCTGTAGAGTTCGGCGAAGACCGACGCCAGAAGGTCCGAGAGGCTGGGCGGGAATTTCCACGCGCTTCCCGGGCCCGAGCTTTCCCGTCGCTTCGGTAACTTTTGCTTGACCGAAATCCAGCGTGAAGTGAACTTCTTTCCCGTCCCGCACGAGATAGTCGCTCTCCTCAGGATTGCCTGGGCGCGGGTCATCGAGGCTGAGTTTCTGGCCGCCTGTCAACAATAATGCTTGGACGTAACCGGATGGCATGAGCTGGAATTCGGCGGACCTAGTAGTCAGCACGATCGGACCGCCGGGGCTCAGAACAACCGAAATTCTGGACGGTTCCGAATGAGGTTCGGCCTGCTTCTTGGCTGTCCGCGCGCAGCCCGTGTGAAGGAATATGGTTCCGACCACGGCGATGATGAGTTTCCTAGAGAGAGCCGAAGTTCGCGTCCGACAAGAAAGGTGTTTCATTGAGTCCCTCTCCGTCCCTCCGCCCCGCTTTTAAACTGGCGGAGGATCCGTTCCGCATTTACGTGATAGATTTTTTCCAGCACAGTGTCCGGCAATTCCATCCCGTATATTTTCCATCGCCCTTGCCCGGGATATCCCCAATAGTCAAAATATTCGTCCGCCGTTTGAAGCCAGCGGAAATGGTTGCGGTACATTTCCTCGTCCATGGCATTGTCGGTGCCGAACATGATCCGGTCTTGATACTTCAGGAAAAACTCGCGGGCGCGCCGTGGTTGCCGGCCTAACTCCGCCTCACGCGCCCCGAATTCGACCATCATGTTGGGATATTGGTCCAGTTCACCGGCTACATAATCAAGATTCTCCGGCCAGTTGGCCATGTGCAGAGCAACAAAGGTCGTGTGTGGATGCCTTGCGATAACCCGGTCTCGCGCCTCAAGAATCGACACTTTGCTTGGAAATTGTGGGCCGTAGAAGCTCCAATCAGGATGCTCCGTGAGTTCTTCATAGCGTTCATTGGTGTTGTCGATAGGATGAAAGAACGCTTCGGGATCAGTGACGTGAATCGATACAGGAATACCGAGCCGGCCACACTCTTCCCACACCGGGTCCAAACGCGAATCGTCCACGGTAATCAGCTTGCCGGTGTTGTCCTTCACGCCCAGGCCAAGATCCTTCAGGACCTTCAGACCCCGGGCTCCCCGCGTCACGGCGTCATCAAGTTGCGCGACCATTTCCTGGCTGAAGTTGCGATCGTCAATCTTTGACCAGTCGATCTGAGTAAAGACGATAAATCGCCCGGGGTAAGGCTTCACCATGGTGTCGAGCACTTTCTGCAACCTCTCGCCCCACATGCCGGTCAGAATCACGACCGTCTTCACGTTGGTCTTGTCCATCACTTCAACGACCCGCTGGGGCGGCATGGGATCCTCGATTCCCTGCGCGTCGTTAACGTGATTGTGCACGTCGATCACGTAGTACTTGGCCCGATCAACCTTGTGGACAGGGGCATGCAACATCGCGGTCGGGTTGAAGTCCTTCAGCAGAAGCGTCTTTTTCTGGTCGGCGTCCGTGGCGGGCTTGTAGCCAATCTCTGGGGATGGCTGTTGTGCGGGATGTTGTTGCGTGGGCGCCTGCGCGCCAGCCCATGACACAAGGAGGAACGCGGCGATCAGTCTGGTTATTAGCTGCACAATCCTACTCCGGCTTCGACCCTTGCGGTTTCGAATGCTTTCATTTATATGACACCATTTGTTTCGCGGCTGCGGGCATCCCCGTGGATGCCGCTGTATTGCGGCTTCAAGGTCTCACAACATTAAGGTCCGCGTCAAAACCGATCAATCTGCTGAGGGCCGAGGTTTTTGCCTTGACAACAGCCGTATAACGAAAGTAAAAGTAAGCGTTCGTAACTATACAGCAAAACTGCTTTGCGGGAAAAGGGTTCAGCGGCCTCAGCCGCAGAATCTCCGCGAAGACCTATACACCGGAGCGCAAGGAGATCACCATGCCGAGCTTAGCGAGTTGCCGCCTGTTAGTTTTCGCTCTGGTTATTCTTGTCCTGGCTTTTCCCACCGCCGTGCGAGCGCAAAAGGACGCAGGCAGCATTGTCGGCACGGTCAAGGACCCAACCGGCGCCCTCGTCGGCCAGGCGACTGTCACTGTTACGGATGTGGAGCGCGGCAGCAACTTTTCGGTTAGGACCAATGACGCCGGTGAATACGTTGCGGGTCCCCTTCGAGTCGGCCGTTACACCGTCACGGTCGAGCATCCCGGATTCAAGAAGGCGGTCTCCGAGCCGATAAATCTCGATGTCCAACAGCGCATCGCGCTTAACGTCACGCTGCAAGTCGGACAGATTACCGAGGCCATACAAGTCTCGGGTGCAGCACCGCTGCTGGAGACGGAAACCTCTGAACTGGGCCAAGTGGTCGATAACAAACGTGTGGCCAATCTGCCGCTCAACGGCCGCAACTTTGCCCAGCTTGCGCTCCTAACGGCGGGAACTGCGCCCAGCGAGCCGGGAGCTCGCGACGAAAGTGGCTTCGGCTTCTCTGCGAATGGGGCGCGTTCACTGCAAAACAATTTTTTGCTCGACGGAGTAGACAATAACTCCAATCTCCCCGACCTGCTGAACGAGACGAATTACGTCATCCAGCCCTCGGTAGAAGCGCTGGAGGAATTCAAGGTCCAAACTAACGCTTATAGCGCGGAATTTGGCCGGGGCAATGGCGCCATCATCAACGCCACTATCAAGTCAGGCACCAATCAGTTTCATGGCAGTGTTTACGAGTTCTTACGCAATGAGAAATTCGACGCGAAAAACTTTTTTGACCCTGCTACAACACGCATCGCCCCTTACAAGCAAAATCAGTTCGGCTTCACCTTCGGCGGCCCCGTGTTCCGCAATCGCACTTTTTTCTTCGTGGACTACGAGGGATTGCGGATTCGGCAATCACAAACCCTCACCTCTTTGGTTCCCAGCGAAGCACAGCGTGCCGGAGATTTCTCCGGCCAGCTTGACCTTACACAGCAGACCGGAACCGATTGTTTGGGCCATCCGACCTTTGTTGGAGAGATTTTCGATGCGAGAAACGCCGGCAACGGGTGCGGAGTAGCCTTTCAATACGACGCCAGTGGAATGCCGCTCAATGTCATCCCTCAGCACAAGCTCGATCCCTTGGCCTTGGCGATCTCCAAGCTCTATCACGCGTCCAACGTGAACGGCAACGGATTCAACTTTCTTTCGAATCCCGTGCGCAGCGAGAACCGCAACAACTTCGACATTCGTCTCGATCAGAAATACACCGAGAAGGACTACGGTTTCTTTCGTTTCAGCTACGAAGATCAACCAAGCTTAATTCCAGGGCCTTTTAGCGCGACGGGAGGGGATGGGGGCGGATTTTTCAGCGGAGTGGAGGAAAATTCTTATCGCAGCTTCGCCACTAGCTGGACACGCTTGCTCCGCAACAATCTGACCAACGAATTGCGATTGGGCTACAACCGGGTCAACTCCCAGCGTCAGCAGATCAATGCCAACAAGACCAGTGAACAGTTGCTGAATTATCCAGGCGGCTTTCCCGGAATTCCTAACGTGCCCGGCAACGGTGGCCTGCCCCAGTTGATCTTCAGCGATGTATCGCAGATCGGCAGTCCCACATTCCTTCCTTCTCACGAGCTTCAGAACACTTACGGTCTATCCGAAAATCTGAGCTGGGTGCATGGCAATCACTCGTTCAAATTCGGAGGAGACATTCGTTTTGAGGAGTTCACCATTTTCCAACCGGCGGCGCCTCGCGGAACCTTGAACTTTGGTCCCGGCCTCACCGACAACCCTGCCGTTCCATTTACCGGGGGCTCCGGTTTCGCCTCGTTCCTGGTTGGACTAGCTGATGGCGGCAGCATCAACAACCTGCACAACATCGACTATCACCATCAGGTGTATGCCTTCTTCGCGCAGGATGATTGGAAACTTACGCCGAAACTTACCTTGAATTTGGGGCTGCGTTACGAACTGTTTACCACGATAAAAGAAAGGCACAACCAACAAGCTACCTTCGATCTCGCCACGGCCAGCCTGATTGTTCCGAAAGGCGTGACCGCGCAACTCACTCCGATGTTGGCGGCAATCGTTCCGGTACATGCCACTGGGACTCCCGGACTGATTTCGCCCGACACCAATAATTTTGCTCCGCGAATCGGGTTGGCCTACAAGGTGACCAACAAGCTAGTAGAACGCGCCGGATACGGTATTTTCTATGGAGGCGACGAAGCGGGCCCGTATTCGAATCCCAGCATGGGGTTCAATCCTCCGTTCTTTATCAACAAGAATTTCAATCAACCATGTGGCACGGCTTCGGCCAATCCCGCGACTGTGGACTGTTCTCTCTCCGGCATTCCTACGCTATCCGCGGGTTTTCCGGCGAATGCCCTGGTCGATCCCCAGCCGCCACCGCTCTTCTTTTCTCTTGATCGGCACCTGGTAACGCCTTACATGCAGCAGTGGCATCTTTCCACCCAGTACGAGTTGCCCTCGAACACAGTGTTTGAAGTCACCTATGCGGGATCGAGAGGACTGAAGCAGTACATCTACCTGAATGGAAATCAGGCGGCACCGAATCCCGACCCCAGTTTGCCGTTTGCTCCGCGCCGCCCTATTCCAGCGATTGACGGGTCTATCGGATGGTTCCGCTCCGCCGGATGGTCCAACTACAACTCCTTGCAGTTACGCGCCGAGAAGCGCTTCTCCCGCGGACTTACCTTCCTGGCGTCTTATACTTGGGCGCATGCGCTCGATATCGCTTCCAACGCCGATTTGGGCGCGCAAAATGGTGGCGACTTCCGCTACTTCATTCATCCGGAATGGGAGTACGGAAACTCTGACTTCGACGTTCGTCGCCGCTTCGTTTTCAGCTATCTCTACGAACTGCCCATCGGCCGTGGCAAGCCGGTATTTGGCAATGCCCGCGGAGTGAGCAACCAAATCATTGGAGGCTGGCAGGTCGGTGGCATTACGTCTGTTTCCTCGGGTAACTGGTTCACGATTCTCAATTCCAACGGTTCGGCTAATTCCGACGGGCAACAACGTCCCGACCTCATCGGCAATGTGCACGCGACTCCGTGTGTTCCTGGCACGTTCTTTAACACTTGCGCTTTCGGACAACCTGCTCTGGGTTCTTTCGGCAACGTTCGCCGCAACACCGTACAGGGCCCAGGCTACCAGATATGGGACTTCTCGCTGTTTAAGAATTTTCCAATTTCCGAGCGCACAAAATTGGAATTCCGTGCTGAATTTTTCAACGTGTTCAATCATCCCAACCTGCAATTTGCCAAGTCCGGGCCGCAGAACTCGATCAGTACCACGACGTTTCCATCGCCGGGTGTTTTTGGATTCCTGACGGCGGCTCGCGATCCACGTCAGATTCAGTTCGCGCTGAAGCTTTCGTTTTAAGCTGGATAGAAGGACATCAACACATGCAGCGGAAACGTACGTGCGCTTGGCTAATAGTGTGTCTCACCCTGATTGTTTTGCCACGGGTTTTTGCCTCGCCTCAGTCCTCGAATCTCACCGAACTGGAAAGCGGCTGGAACATAACCTCTGCCAGCAACATTTCCGGGGATGAGGCTTTGATCTCCCAGAGTAGCTACGACGCTTCCCGCTGGTATGCCGTCAAGCACATGCCAGCCACGGTCTTGCAGGTACTCGAAGACAACGGCGTTTATAAGAATCTGTACGAGGGCATGAATCTCACCGCGCCGGGAGACCTCTGGAAACAGGACTGGTGGTATCGCACTACTTTTTCTGCGCCTGCAGGACGGGATGTTTATTCCCTCGTCTTCAGGGGGATTAACTATCGGGCAGACATCTGGCTGAACGGTCACAAAATCGCCGATTCGTCGCAGGTAGTTGGCATGTATGACAGTTTTGAGTTCGATGTCACGAAATTTATTCGTGTGGACAGCCCCAATGTGCTTGCTGTGAAGGTCACCCCGGAAAGAGGACTGCTCTCCGAAGACGGCATTGTGGTCGGCGACCATTCCGTTGAGTTGGCCGATAGCTGGCTCGACTGGATAAATTGGAAGTACATCGGCTACCACGATCCCGAGCATAAGGTGAACATCCCATTCGTGCCCGACCGCAACGCGGGAGTGTGGAAGCGCGTGTTTCTCAGTGCGACTGGCCCCGTTACTCTCCGAAATGCTTATGTCGTTACCGATCTGCCGTTGCCGGCGCTCAGCCCTGCGGCTCTTACGGTTTACTGTGATCTGCGTAACCATAGCGAAAAACCGGTGTCAGGAATTCTTCATGGCGAGATTTCGCGAGCGGGGAAGTCGACAATCGCTTTCGAAAACAAAGTTACTTTGCGGCCTTCGGAAACTGCCGAAGTCGCAGTCACGCCTTCCGACGTGGCCCAGCTCTCGGTTGCGGATCCTGAGTTGTGGTGGCCTTACCGCTGGGGCAGGCCGAACCTTTATCACCTGAAAATGGATTTTATTTCTGACGGCAAGACTTCCGACACTCAGGAAATTGATTTTGGCATTCGCAAAATCACCCAAGCCCGCGATCAGGACAACAGCTTTCCGGAGATTGGCAGCGGCGGAGGCAATTTTTATCTGCAAATCAACGGCCGCGACTATCTGATTCGCGGCGCAGCCTACACTCCAGATCTCCTGTTCGAGAATGACCCCGACCGCGACGCTGCCATGATCAGCTACGTCAAGGATCTCGGACTGAATCTCATTCGATGGGAGCTGAAGATTGCGGACGAAACCATGATTGAACGGGCTGATCGGGAAGGTGTCCCGGTCATGCTGGGCTGGATGTGCTGCACGCAATGGGAGCACTGGAATTTGTGGAGCGCCGAGGATCAGTGGGTTGCCAGGGCCAGCCTGCGCGCGCGACTAAATGAATTGCGCTCGCACCCGGCGGTCGTCCTCTGGGCGAACGGCAGCGATGGTCTGCCTCCCGACCCGATTCTCAATGACTATCACGAGATCGAGAAAGAGCTGCACTGGCAGAACGCCATTGTGGATACGGTGGCCGACAGGAACCGCTCATGGAGTGGCATCCATATGGAGGGCCCTTATGTGTGGCGACCGCCATACTATTGGTTCAGCGACGTCTACGGCCCCGCCCGCGGCTCATCCGCCGAAGAGGGCGATAATGAAACTATCCCGCCCCTGGAAAGCTTGAAGAAGTTCATTCCCGCCGATCACCTTTGGCCACCCGACGATTACTGGTATTTCCATGCGGGAGGAAATGAGGGAGGCAACAACACGCTGGCGAATATTCGCAGGGCGCTTAATCAGCGTTACGGTCCCACCAATAGCGCGGAGGAGCTGGCGAAGAAAGCCCAGTTAGCCTACTACGAAGATGTTCGCGCGCAATACGAATCGTATGCAACCCACTGGTCCAACCGCAAAATGGTCATGCATTGGATGATGAACAGTCCGTGGCCATCATTCTTCGGACATCTCTTCGATTACTACTTCAAGCAGGGCGGCGGCTATTTCGGCGCCAAGAAGGCCATGCTGCCGGTCAGTGTGGTGTGGGACTACTATGCCACTGCTGACCGCAGCACTGCGCATGTATACGCTGTGAATCAAACCGCTGAGCCTCTGCGGCATGTGAATGTATCCTTGGCTTTCTACAACATCGATGGAACGCGTAAGTACGCGAATGAAACGAAGGATCTTGAGGTGGCTCCTTATTCGTCAGTCCCCGCCCTGTCGGTGGCACGGATTCCAGGCCTCAGCTCAACCTATTTTGTCCGTTGCCGGATGAGCGCAGCCGACGGCAGCGTTCTCGCCGATAACACTTACTGGGAATCTACAACTGATGACGATCTCGGCAGCCCCAAGAACGATGACCAGTTCATCACGAAACTGGTGAAGTGGGCTGACCTGTCAGCGCTAGACACAATGCCACGGAGTGAGGTAACGGCCACAAGCAAATTCTCAGAAGCAAAAGGAGAAGGAACTACGCGAATCACCCTGACAAACCATTCCAATCACGTAGCCTTCTTCTTGCGCGCAGAAATCACGAAGGGAGCCAACGGGGAGGAAGTGTTGCCCATCATCTACGACGACAATTACATCACCCTCTATCCTCACGAAGCACGAACACTCGTGGCCACATTTGCAATGTCAGCCTCGGACGGTCGCCCCGTCGCATTGCGTGTTGAGGGTTACAACCTGGCCAAGAAGATCGTGACGCCGAGTCAATAGCCCGCGTGGGTGCTGGTCGGGCTGCGGAATAACTCGGACTTTGATCTTGCGTTGAATTGGCGCCTTTGGCTTGTGATCTTGCCTTGAAAGGGCGCGGCTTTAAGCCGCGCCGCAATGCCGCAAAAAAGAAAACGGCTTTAGCCGCCGGGGGCTCGTCACCTCACCAATTGGCCCTTATGTCGGCCGACGTGCCGCCCGCTGCTGGAACGTAACACTTCAGGGTATAGTCCATCACCATGCGATCGGCGTTGAAGCGCCATCCCAATGTCCGGATCGTACGCTTCATGCGCCTGATCCAGCCGCGCGGCAGGCCGTCGCGGTCGCGCTGATAGTAAAGTGGGATCACTTCTTCGCGGAGCGTCCGCAGAAGGTCTTCTCCGTCCCGAGTGTCGTGGACGCTCATGTTGGAATGAGTTCTGCCAGTTCCGATCGCGAAGCCGTTCATGCCATCGTAGGCTTCCGCCCACCAGCCGTCTGGCACCGATAAGTTCAAGCCGCCGTTTAGGACCACCTTCTGACCGCTTGTACCGGAAGCCTCCAGCGGCCGTCGAGGATTATTCAACCAAACATCGACGCCCTGCACGAAATGCCGGCCCACGTTGATGTCGTAATCCTCAACGAAGACGAATTTGTCGGAGAACTTCGGATCGCGCATGAGTTCGGCGATCTGCCGTAAGATGCGCTTTCCGGGTTCATCGCGCGGGTGCGCCTTTCCAGCAAAGACAAACTGCACCGGCCGTTTTGGGTCATTCACCATGGAGGCCAGCGCTTCGATGTCCGCCAGAAGAAGATTGGCGCGCTTGTAGGTAGCAAAGCGGCGGGCAAATCCTATGGTGAGCGCGTCCGGACTGAGAACTCGCGCAAGCCTTTGCAACATCTCGGGGGACTCGCCGCGACGCTCAGCCTGCTCGACCGCCCGGTGCCGCACAAACTCGAGAAGGCTTGACTTGAGATTGAGATGCGTTTCCCAAAGCTCGCCGTCGTCCACGCTCTCAATGCCCTCCCAAATCTTCGCCTCGCTGCTGCGCTGGTGCCACCCGGTGCCGAGATGCCGGTCATAAAGGCGAAACATTTGCGGAGCAAGCCAGGAGGGAACGTGGACCCCATTGGTGATGTGGCCGATGGGAACGTCGTCTTCCGGTTTTCCCCGAAACAATCCCGTCCACATCGCGCGGGATACCTCGCCATGCAGCGCGGAGACTGCGTTTGCGCGCTGCGACAGTCTGAGGGCAAGCACGGTCATGCAAAACAGTTCGTCGGAATTATTGGGATTCTCACGTCCCAACCCGAGAAAGCTTTCCGGGGAAAGGCCGAGTGATTCCCGCAAAGGTCCCAGGTGCTCTTCGACGAGGGTGGCGTCAAACCGATCGTGGCCGGCAGGCACCGGAGTGTGCGTAGTAAAGACGACCTCACGCGACACCCGCGGCACCGCACTGTCGAACTTAATGCCTTCCTCTTCCATCCGAATGCGGATCGCTTCAAGGACCGCGAATGCACTGTGCCCTTCATTCAGATGAAGCACGCTGGGCGTTATGCCTAAGGCTTTCAAAGCGCGTAAACCGCCGACTCCGATCAGCAGTTCCTGACGAATCCTGATGCGAAGGTCTCCGCCATACAATCGAGAAGTAAGCTCACGGTCTTCAGGGGCGTTTCCTTCCACATCTGAATCGAGCAGGAGTAGATCACGGCGTCCCACTTTCACGCGCCACACTTTCGCACAGATGCGGCCGCTCCGGGTCTCGATCTCGACGACAATCGGTCGGCCATCTGTCCCGATTGCCGCTTCCATGGGCAATTGATTCACATCGGTCTCGAGATATTCCTCCTGCTGCCAGCCGTTGCGATCGAGGCGCTGCCGAAAATATCCTTGACCGTAAAACAGTCCGATACCCACCAGTGGAATGTCGAGGTCGGACGCGCTCTTGATGTGATCACCGGCGAGTACGCCCAAACCGCCGGAATAAACCGGCAGCGACTCGTGCAAGCCAAACTCGGCGGAAAAATATGCTACCGGGCGGGGTCGCAGAACCCCAGCGTGCCTTGCTCCCCATGTGCGGTCAGCTTCTAAATACTCCCGCAGGCGGCGATAGGCATAGTTAATCCGGCTGTGGAGCACGAGCTCCGCCGCGCGCGCTTCAAGCCGGGCCAAAGGATACTCCCCCAGCAGCGAGACCGGATTGTGATTGAGTTCGTTCCAGCGCGCCGGGTCGAGATCGAGAAACAAGCTCACGGAATCGTGGTCCCAACTCCACCAGAGGTTACGCGCCAGCGCCCAGAACCGCTCCTGGACGGGGGCGATGAACCGGTCAAGCGTGCGGGCTTCACTTACCACTGGAGCGACCTGGGTCGCGGCTTCGGTCAGCATCCGAATTTCTTCTTCGCTGAAGAGTCGGGCTTCGAGGGTTTGAACCACGAGAACACCCTGCAGAATGCCACGATCAATCAGCGGAACGCCGAGAAATGATTGGTAGTCGTCCTCGCCGGCTTCGCTGAAATACTTGAACCGAGGATGATTCTTCACCTGTTCGACCGCCACCGGGCGCACTTGCTCCGCGACCAGGCCAGCAAGTCCTTCGTGAATCACCATGCGAAGATTGCCAATACACTCCCGGCGAAGACCGAGCGTCGCGGCCAATACAAGATTGGCGCGATCCGGTTCGAGCAGATACGCTGAACACACGTCGGTCCCGAACCTCCTGGCAATCAGCGCCACGACGTTCATCAGCGTCTCTGCTGGCTGGCCTCCCTCGGCCGCAAGGTTTGCGATTTCCTCCAGTGTCAGCACGTACTGGACATCGCGGGAATGAATAGCTGGCCCATCTTCCTCAACTATTTTGCCGTCTCGATCCACTCGGGAAACTTACCTCCGTTTTGTTGGTACAGCTTGGTTTAATTTCTTCGCAACCTAACCGACTGATTGCGGAAACATGATTTGCCGAAAGATAACTGCGGAAACACGGCTCATTCGGCTTCTGTCAATCATTGCACGAGGGAGCTATCACACTGCACGCGCCCCGGCACAAAAGTGCTGACCATTGGTACGTAGGTGTCTCGGTAAGCCCGCCACCGGCGCGTTAGAAAGCTCCTCCAGGTCGAGACTTTAAGGCCTCGCGCCCAATCAGTCCAACTCAAATTGCTGATGCTGGAAATAGGCTGCCCGGTTGTATCTTGCTGGGGACGGAAACCATCGGCATCCGGAGACATTCCCCTAGCGTCCCCTGCCCGCTAGCCCCGAGATCAAAATCAAACTACATGATACACGTCGCGACGCCGAGATCTCCTCGCGTCCCGGGAGATAAATATTTTACAGCGCATCGATTCGAAGTCAGGCTAATTTCTTCCAGCGCTTGAAGCGTATTCCCTCAGCCGAATCGTTGGCCGCTGCAGCACGAGCTGTTGGCCTTCCAAAAACGCAGGACACCACGGGCACAATGCGTGTCACTTGGGAGTATTTTCTGACGACGCCGGCGGTGTATCATTTGTGCGCGATGTTAGGCCGACGGACCAGCGAGCAGTGGATCGCACAATACGCCACTAGCCACCAGCACCCGGTCAACCGGGCTTGCCATACCTTGGGAATCCCCACGATTTTGCTTTCGCTCGTGCTCTTCCTTGCCAGTATTCTCTTCCACCGGCTGTGGCTTTACGCCACGATCCTTTTCTTGCTGGGTTGGGTGCTGCAGTTCGTCGGCCACGCCTTCGAACGCAAGGAACCCGAATTTCTTCACGACTGGCGCTTCCTCTTTGTCGGAGTGCGTTGGTGGTGGGCCAAGGTCCGCGGCAGGGCCTGACTTTCGGTCGTGCGCAAACGTCTGTTCTTACGGTCAAAGAAACGGCAACTAAGTCAGGGACGTTGCAAATGTTTCCTCAGCTGGGGCGTTTCACCGATCTCGGCCTGCTTCTCCTTCGCCTGATGGTTGGCGTGGTTTTTGTCACCAGCGGCTACAGCCATCTCAAAAATCCCGAGCCTCGTGCCAAGAGTATTGAAATGAGCAAGGCCTTCACCATCGTTCTTGGCATCGGCGAACTAGCCGGCGGGCTGGGCGTAGCGTTTGGGGTTCTGACGCAACTCGCCGCGATCGGTCTGATCCTCATCATGTTCGGCGCCATCCAAAAGAAGATATTTTCCTGGCATACCGGTTTCTGGGGAGAGAAATCCTCGGGATGGCACTACGATCTCATGCTTGTTCTGATGAGTACCGTGATTCTCTTTACTAATGGCGGCTCATATGTGCTCGTGAAATAGACCAAGTCCTACGCGGTAGGATGTCTGTAGGGCATTCCCCCCGGGCGCTTGCCAACGAGCTGACAAACTTGCGCCGCGAGCACGCCGTCGTCTATGCTTCGAGGAATGGATGCCTCCAAGAGCTGGTGGCGGCAGTTTCTGGGTTAAGGAACAATGGACCGTCTGACGGCCAGATTCTTGTTGATCTTTGCGCTGGTGGGGAACGTCATCCCGCTGGCACTGGCAGCTACTGGCCCGCCACCACATGCCTGCTGCGTCCGCAAGGTTGCGAGTCATTGCCACGAGTCGTCAGCGTCGGAGTCCAACCAGCCCTCAATCCGGGCTAGCGGTTGCTGCAGCCATGACTGCTGCTGCGCCGCGATTACGGCACAATGGGCCAACCCGCAACCGCGAGCCGACGGCCCCCTCGCGGAAAACGTCAATGCCCGCGTTACCAGATCACAGCCAGATTCCTCGATCTTGGAAGTTTCGAATTTCCAATCTGGCCGTGCCCCACCCGCTTGCTGAAACTCTCTCGCACATAGCTACGAGCCCCGCTCTGAGAACTTAACTGCCCTCACACAGAGGGAAGCCTTTGCACCGGCCAACGATGCAGGACTTGAGGAAATTCCCTCAGTTCCATCCAGGTCGCAGTGCGGAGCGGTCTCACGGCAGTTCCTCCGAAGACTTGGGCCCGCCGCATCCCATCAGATGGCGGCGCTGCGGCTGAGTATTCCCAATTGCTGAAGGACCCTGCAGAAGAGGTTAGAGATATGCCCCGATCCAGACTCCTCATATTTGCCGGCTTATTCTTGACGAGCTATGTTGCTTTTGCCGATATCTTCGGCTCCATTCGCGGGGTCGTTCACGACCCGCAGCACCGTCCCGTGGACCGGGCCATGGTCATGCTGCACTCTAAATCCTCTGATTGGGTTGCTACGACCAATACCGATGCTGCGGGGCAGTTCACGTTTGGCGCTGTTCCGCTCGGTGAGTACACGGTTACTGTGGCGAGCCCAGGCTTTTTACAAACCGCACAGGCCGTCGTCGTCAAGTCTGGTCCAGAGCCCGTGCTGCATTACCAGCTCAAACTCGTTGCAGTGAAAGAATCGGTTACGGTCTCCGCCGAGCCTGAAGCGGCGCCCAGTGACTCAGCGACGCCCACCACGTTGGTCAGCCGTGCCGACGTCGCGCGCACTCCTGGTGCTTCCCACACCAACAGTCTAGCCATCATCACTGACTATGTTCCCGGCGCTTATCTCACTCACGATCAGCTCCACATTCGTGGCGGCCATCAAGTGAGTTGGCTCATTGATGGTGTCCCCGTTCCCAACACGAACATCGCCTCCAATGTTGGCCCTCAGTTCGATCCTAAGGACATGGATTATCTCGAAGTTCAGCGCGGGAGCTACGATGCGTCCGAAGGCGACCGCACCTACGGTGTCTTCAACGTCCTTCCCCGCACCGGATTCGAGCGTAACCGGGAAGCCGAGATCATCACCAGCTTCGGCAACTTCTACCAGACCAATGACCAGTTCAATCTCGGCTCGCACAGTTCACGCTTCGCCTATTACGTCAGCCTGAATGGCAATCGCAGCAATCTTGGCCTGGAAACTCCGGTCGCGCAGGTGATTCATGACGCCGAAAACGGATACGGCGGCTTCGGCTCGCTGATTTTCAACGTCGATCCTTCGAACCAGCTCCGCCTCGTGACCTCCATGCGCCGCGACTACTACCAAATTCCTTATGACCCTGATCCGAACTCTTCTACCCATGGATTTCGTGACGGCCAGCACGAGGCCGACGCCTTCGTGAACTTCTCCTGGGTACACACCTTCAACTCAAAACTGCTTTTGACCGCATCGCCCTTTTACCATTTCAATCAGGCCAACTACGACGCAAACGCGCTCGACTTTCCTTCCGCCACGACAGACCATCGTTCGTCAAACTACGGAGGCGCCCAAGTCTCGTTCAGCGCCAGTCTTGCCAGAAACAATCTGCGTGTTGGGGCCTACGGTTTTGGCGACCGTGACAATCAGCTGCTTCAAGTGATCGCGAACTCTCCGACGGTTGCAGGTCTGGCATCCACCCGCCAGCTGGGCTCTGGCGGCCTCGCTTCTTTCTTTGTGGACGACAAATTCAGCGTCGCTTCGTGGCTGACCCTAACCGCAGGGATTCGGCCAACCCATTTCTCAGGGGGTGTCAGCGAATCCGCCATCAGTCCCCGCTTCGGCGCAGCGCTTGTCGTTCCTCGGCTTAAATGGACCTTCCGCGCCTTTTACGGCCATTATTATCAAGCGCCGCCGCTCCTTACCGCCGCCGGCCCTCTCGTTCAATTCGTCAACCAGAACAATCTCTCCTTCATCCCCCTGCACGGCGAGCGCGACGAAGAACATCAGTTCGGCGTCACCATCCCCTACCGCGGTTGGACTCTCGATGCCGACACCTTTAAGACCAACGCCCACAATTTCTTCGATCACAGCAACGTCGGTGAATCGAACGTTTTCTTTCCCCTCACGATTGCTCAGGCGATTATTCGTGGATGGGAACTCACCCTCCGGTCGCCCTTGCTCGCCCACCGCGCTCAAATTCACCTGGCATATTCCAACCAAGTTGCCCGCGCCCGCGGACCGGTCACTGGTGGCCTCACCAATTTTTCTCCTGGCGCCGGCTTCTTTGCGGTCGATCATGACCAGCGCAACACCCTGAACGTCGGCGGCGACCTTACTCTTCCCTGGCATTCCTGCGCGTCGACCAACGTCTATTACGGCTCAGGATTTACCAACGGCAATCCCCCGCCCGCTAACCTGCCCCAACACACGACTTTCGATCTCTCTGTTGGCAAGAATTTCGGCGAGCGTTTTTCCGCCTCGTTGAATGCCTTGAATGTCGCCAATCGTCACCTGCTGACGGATAACAGC
>WNFJ01210181.1_pt1 | contig 17648 bp, 16 predicted proteins | sample 5400461 | NCBI WGS metagenome assembly WNFJ01 (sample SAMN13153349, study PRJNA577476) | soil metagenome | isolation source: 115 cm saprolite on Douglas fir-dominated hillslope | place: USA:California | collected 2013-09-17 | reverse complement strand
TGGCGCAGCGCGTCCATCGCCTCGCGCCAACGGGCCAGTTTGAGCGACACCAGCCCGATGTAGAAGTGCGCGTTGGCGTCGGACGCCCGCAGCTCGGCCACGCGGCGGAACTCGCGCACCGCCTCGTCCAGCATGCCGGTCTTGTAGAACGCGACGCCGAGGTTGCGGTGCTCGTCCACGCGCGCGTCGGTGACGTGCTCGTCCTCGGCCGCCGCGGTGCGCCCGGCGCGATGCACGAAGCCCGCGGTGATCAGACCGTAGAGCGCCTTGCCGATCTCGAACTCGCCCAGCCCCGAGTCCTCGATCACCTGGTTCACGTCGCGCGAGCCGTCGAGCAGCGGCAGCAGGCGGTCCTGGGTCTCGGTGAGCTTCGCTTCGCTGATCGCCAGGCGATCGCGATCCACCGTGAAGATCAGGTCGAAGGACGGAATCTTCTTTTCGATCAGGCTCCACTCATCGACCCGCCGCGCGCCTTCGAGCAACAGCGACTCGGGGTTGATCGACACCAGGAAGTCCTGGCGCTCGGGCCGGACGTCGGCCTCGAAGTTGAAGGTGCCCTGCGACCAGGTGAACAGATAGAAGACGGCTTCCTCGATCTGCACGCGCATATAGCGCTCGAGGTCCTGCTGCGAGATCACCGTCCGCGAGACGAGGATCTCGCCGATCTTCTTGTCGCGCTCCTTGGTCTGGAGCAGCACCGCTTCGTCCAGCTGCTGCTGGGTGATGGTGCCATGCTTGACCAGGATGTCGCCGAGGCGGTCCCGACGATTGACGATCGACGCGTAGCAGATCCGCCCCTTGTCGAAGTAGATGTAGCCGAAGTTCGACCGGTCGGCGATCGAGAGGCATCCCGTCTTCTGCCCCAGCGCCAGGAGCTGCAGCACGTCGGGCAGCGACGCTTCCTTGAGCGAGCCTTTGATCGCCATATCAGCGCAAGTCCTCCATCACACGGTCCGCCGCGTCGGGCCAATCCCACACCATCTTCTCGCGGCTGCGGACGCCGCCCGCAGTGGACACGACGATGCCCGACGTGCGGAAGCCCGACGTGCGGCGTTCCCCCCGGGTCGGCTGGCCTTCGAGGATCTCGCGCGCCAGCCCCGCCGTGACAGCCTGGCCCTGCGCGGCCGCGCCCGTCACCACGCGCTGCAGCAGCGCGCCGACGCTGCGCACCGAATCGGCCGGGCGGTCGGCCAGGTAATCGAGCAACGCGTCTTCCACCGGGATCTTCTCCAGCTCGAGCTGGCGCGCCAACACAGCGCGCCGCACGGCGCGATCGGGCTCGGCCAGCTCGGCCACCAGCCCGCCGCCGAGGCGCGTGCGGATGCGCTCTTCGAGCCCTTCGAGCCCGTGAGGATGGGTGGGCGCGGTGAACACGAGCTGCCGCTCCTGATCCGCCAGCAGGTTGAAGAGGTTGAACAGCTCCTCCTGCGTGCGCTCTTTGCCCACCAGCAGGTGGATGTCGTCGAGCAAGAGCGCGGTGGCGCGGCGGTAGCGCGCGCGCCACCAGTCCACGCGGTCGCCGTCGATCGCCGCGATCAGCTCGGCGATGAAATCCTGCGTCGACAGGCAGGCGACCACCGCCTTGGGCTTCTTGGCGAGCTCCAGTCCGAGCGCGTGCAGCAGGTGCGTTTTGCCCAGTCCGCTTTTGCCCACGAGCACGAGCGGGTTGTATTTCTTGCCCGGCTGCGCGATGGCCGCGCGCACGGCGCTGACCGCCACTTCGTTGGACGGCCCCACGGCGAAGCTCGCGAGCGGGAACGCCGGCGACGGGGCGGACGGCGGCGCCGCGCCCTCGCGGACGTTGGTCGCGACGCTCTCTGCTTCGGCCAAGCGCTCGGGATCGCGAAACACGCTCTGGCCTGCGGCCTGCGGGTCGAGGGCCTGCACTTCGGCGGCGAGCTCCTTGAGGCGCTCCACGTCCTTGCCGAACGCCGCGATCTGCTCGTCCACGCCCGCATGGGCTTCCTGATCGAGCAGGGCTTCGAGCCGCTTGGTGCGGTAGCCCTCGCCCTCCCAGCGCAGGATCGCCTCGGCCAATCGCGCGCGCCACGCTTCCACCGCCTTCCCCACCGTGACCGACACGTCGGTGAGGAATTGCGAGAACTCGTCGGGTGCCGGCGCGCCACCGGCCGCCGCCTCGGGCGCGGCGCCGCGCGCGGGCGCGCTGAGGCCCAACACCTGCTTGACGGCCTCGGCGTTCACCGGCTGGTCGTTCACCGCCTGGAACGCGATGAGGCGATTGAGCGCCCCCATCAGCTCGCGCACGTTCTCGAACTCGGCACCGGCCACGGTCTCGAGCACGCCGGGTTGAAAGCCGGCGGCGCGCTCTTCGGCTTTGCGGCGCAGGATCGCGACACGCGTCTCGTAGTCGGGCACGCCGATGTCGACCACCAGCCCGCCCGAGAAGCGCGAGATCAGCCGCTCGTCCAGATCGGCGATCTCGCTGGGCGGCCGGTCGCTGGTGAGCACGATCTGGTGGCCCGCCTGCTGCAACGTTTCCGTGAGGCGCAGCAGCTCGGCCTGCATCTCTTTGCGATTGGTGAGGAACTGCACGTCGTCCACCAGCAGCACGTCCACGCCCTGGAAGCGGCGGCGGAACGCGTCGCCCTGCCCCGCCGCGATGGCCGCGTGGAACGATTCGACGAACTCGTCGAGCGTCAGGTACTCGATGGCGAGACCCGGCGCGACTTTCTTCGCCTGGTGGCCGATGGCCATCAGCAGGTGCGTCTTGCCCAACCCCGACCCCGAATAGATGAAGAGCGGGTTGTAGGCGGAGCCGGGATTCTCGGCCACCGTGCGCCCGGCGGTCACGGCGAGGCGATTCGCCGCGCCGACCACGAACGTCTCGAAGGCGAACTTGGGGTTGAGAGCGGTCGTCATACGGCGCTGCCCGCGGCGAGCCGCTTCAACACGAGCTCGGAGATCCCCTTCAGCGTTTCGAACACGCCCGAGCCGTGCAGCGCGTCGGCGGGAAAGCTCGGTACGCTGCGGAAGTTGAGCGCGTCGTCCAGCTCCGGCGGCGTGAGCACCAGCTCGCGCGGCAGGTCTTGTTTGTTGTACTGCAGCACCAGCGGCATTGTGCGGATATCGATCCCATGTTCCAACAGGTTGCTCTGCAGGTTCTGCAGGCTTTCCAGATTTTCATCGAGCTGGCGCGCCTGGCTGTCGCCCACGAACACCACGCCGTCCGCGCCCTGCAGCACCAGACGCCGGGTCGCGTTGTAGTAGACCTGGCCCGGCACCGTGTACAGCTGGAAGCGGGTCGTGAAGCCCGAGATCTGGCCCAGGTCGATCGGCAGAAAATCGAAGAACAACGTCCGGTCGGTCTGCGTGGCGAGGGAGACCATGCGCCCGCGCCGCTGGTCGGGGACGCGCTGATAGACGTAGTGCAGGTTCGTCGTCTTGCCCGAGCGGCCGGGGCCGTAGTAGACGATCTTGCACGTGATCTCGCGCGTCGTGAAGTTGACCAGGGACAAGAGTTATCTCCCGAAGAGCGCGTTGAGACTGTTGCTCAACTCGCGCTCGAAGTCGGCCGCGAGCACCTGCTTGTTGACGGTTTCCTTGGGACTCGCGGCTGCGAGGTCCGCCGCGAGTTGCTCAAAGAATAACTGTACCAGGCCGACGGACGAAACGTCGAGGTCGTAGACCACGAGCGCCACCACTGGGCCGCGCGCGGTGACGCTCGACGCCAGGAAGATGCCGTGGCGCTGGCCCTGGTGGCTCAGGAAGCCGAACGGCGCCTGCTTCATCTGGCGCGCCATCTCGGTGGTGGACGCGATGATGGCGGCGCCCAGCGCCGCCGCCGACATCACGTCCACGGCACGCGAGAACCCCGATTGCGCCAACACCTGCCCCGCGGGCGTCATCAGCAGGACCAGGCGCACCGCGGCCTCGCGCACAAAATCCGTGAGCGGCTGCAGCGTCCAGGATTCGACCGCGCGCGCGCTCATCCCGCCGCCTCCGCCGCCCGCAACAGCTCCAGGCGCACCAATCCGACGTTCACGTCCGCCTCTGCCACCGCCACCACGAGCACCCCGGAGCCGCTGAACACCACGAGCAAGGCGCCCTTGTCGCACTGCAGGTGCCAGAACAGGCTGTCGCCGACGCCCGCCGCCCCCATGGCGCGGCGCAGCCGCGTGGCGAGACTCGACGCCAGGGCCGCGACGGCCGGGCCCTTGATGCCTTCCATCAATTGCTCGGCGATCACCAGGCCGTCGTCGCCCGCCACCAGCATGGCGCCGCGCACGCCGCGCACCCGCGTGACCCGGTCGAGCGCCTGGGAGTAGGCGGTAGTCATGCCTGGCGCTCCAGCCAGCGGCTCGCGGCCTGCGCGGCCCGGTTCGCGATGACCGCCAGCCGGCCCATCGGGACCCCGCGCTCGCGCACGACGAGCAGCAGCGCCTCCGGACCGGGCTGCTTCAGGAACACATTGCCCTCGCCGCCTTCCGCCGCGAGGCCGGTCCAGTTCCCGAGCCCGAGCAGCTTGGCCGTGCGCGCCGCCTCCTGCGACACGCCGGCGAGGTAGGCGGCGACCGCATCGGTCACGTCCGCGCCGTGGCGGTCCTTGAGCGCGCCCCCGAGCACGCGGCCCGCCGGATCGAGTAGCAGCAGCCCTTCTTGCGCGCCCTCGAGCCCTGCGAACACCCGCGCGTCCTCGAGCGGCGCCACCTCGGCGCCGCTGGCGATCGCCTCCGCGGGCACGAGGGCACCGGCATCCGCCCCCGACTCCGGCGCCACGCCCTGGTGCACCATCTCTAGCGCCTGGGTAAGGCTCGCGTCGTCGGGGTCGACCTTGAGCGCCGTTTCGAGATGGGCGCGCGCCTGATCGACGTCGCCGACCTTGAAGTACAGGAAGGCGAGCCCCTTCAACGCTCCCGTGTGATTGGGGGCGATGCGCAGCGCCATGTCCCATTCGTCGAACGCGCGCTCGTAGTCGTGCTTGTCGGCGAGCACGCGGGCGTAGAGATCGTGCGCGTCGGCAAGGTGGGGGTGACGCTCGAGTCCCGAGATCGCCACGCGCACCGCCGCGTCGAGCTGGCGTCGCTGCCGCAGCAGCTCCGCCAGCCGCAGGAACACGAGGCTCTGCGGATCTTGCGCGAGTTGGGCTGAGAGGGTGCGAATGTCGTCAGGCATGCGTCCGCATCCCGCCGGTGGCGCCGGCCAGCACCTGCGCGGCCGCCCGCGCGCCCTTCACCGCGTCGGCGTGCACCAGCTCGCTCTCGGTGCGGGCGGCGAGCCGTTCCCAGTGATCCCACGTTTCCACGGCTTCGCCGAAGCGGCCCAGAGCCACGAGCGCGTATCCGAGGAAGCGCTGTGCCGCCACGCACAGCGGGTCGAGCCGCAGTGCGCGACGCAGCTCTTCGGCAGCGTTGCCCGCCTGGCCCGACGCCAGCGCGATGCGCCCCAGGAGCAGGTGCACGGCCGGCTCGTGCGCGTGCATCTGCCCCGCCTGCTCCGCCGCGGCGCGCGCGCCGTCCACGTCCTTGGCTTCGAGCGCCGCCTCGCCGCGCGCCACGAGCTCCGCAAGATCGGCCGCGGGCCCCGGGCGCCCGCGCTGCGCGGTGCCGGGGTCGTGCAGGATGATGACGCCCGCGCTCTCCAGCCCGAAGAGCGTCTTGGCGATGTCGAAATCCGAGCGTCCCAGCTCCCCCGCGATGCCCCGCACGTCACGCTGGCCGTCGATCAGCGCCAGCACTTCCCACTCGGCGGGCAACAGGTCCAGGTCGCCGCCTTCCGTCGCCGCCGGTGCGAGGGTGGGCACGATACCCAGATGCGGGATGCGCTTTTCGATGCGCGACCATTCGTCGATGCGCCGCGCGCCTTCCATCATCAGTGCCTCGACCGGGATGCGGACCAGCGCGTCGGCCGGCGTGTCGGTGAGCTCGCCCTCGCTGAAGGAGAAGTAGCCCTCCTGCCAGCTCATGATCTCGAAGGCCACCTCCTCGATCTGAAAGCGGACCTGGCGCTGCAGCTCGCGCGTGGTGATTGTCACCCTGACGCTGCTGCATGTCGCGGGCGCGCTCGAGATCCGCCTCGGTGATCTTGCCGGTGCGGATGAGCAGCCCGCCCAGGGGATGCGGGTTCGTGCGGATCGTGGCGAACACGATCACGCCTTCCTCGAAGTTGATCGTGCCCGCGTTGTGCCGCAGCTCGGAGGTGACGCGCAGCGCGCCCGTCTTCCGGCTCAGGTCGAGGAGCTGGAAGACGTCGTGGATGCCGAGCTCCCGAAGCGGGCCTTCGATCGCCATGGCTAGGCCGCGTCCGAAGCGAAGATGTGGCGCAGGTCGAGCGCCGTGCGGGCGTGCTGCCGCGCGCGCTGGGCGTACTCGCTGCCGGGATCGAGGCGCGTGACTTTCTCCCACCCCTCCACCGCCTCGGCGTAGCGATGCAGACGCGCGAGTGCCACACCGACGTGAAACCAGGCAGTGACGTTCTCGGGCTCGAACTTGAGCGCCCGCCGGAACGCGGCGAGAGCGTGGTCGTAGCGTTTGTCCTCGAGCAGTGAGCGGCCCAACAGCAGCAGCGCCTCGAGATCGTAGGGGTCCTGCTCGAGCATCTCCGCCAGCCGGGTGACGGCCTGGCGCGACTTGCCGGTGCGGCGCAGCAGGTCGGCCAAGGCCATCCCGGCGTCGTGGAAGGTCGGCAGCCTGTCGAGCGCCTTCTCGTAGGCCTGGCGCGCCTCGTCCCATTCTTCTTCTTCCTCGCGCAGGCGGCCCATTTCGAGCCACACCTGCACGAAGCCGCTGTCGAGCTCCAGCGCTGAGCGGTAGGCGGCGAGCGCGCCCTTGCGGTCGCCCACTTTGAGCGCGACGTCACCCTGGAGCTTGTGGAGATCGGCGCGTGCCGGGGCGCGTTGCTGCGCCACGCGCAGCGCCGTGAGCGCTTCCGCCGCCGCGCCAGTGACGGTGCGCGCGCGCGCCACGGCCACCAGCACTTCGACGTCGTCAGGGGCGACGGCGACCAGCTCTTCGGCGAGCCCGCGGGCTTCGTCGCCCTTGGCGAGCGCCAGCAGCGCCTTCACCTCGCCGAGGCGCGCGTCGACGCGGGCGGGGTCCACGGCCCGCGCTTCGCGGAAGCGCCCCAGGGCTTCGCCGTGCAGGCCGCGGCGCGCGTAGATGTCGCCCAGGACCACCCCCGCCTCGGCGCGATCGGCGCCGCGCTGCACCGCGCGCGTCGCTTCCGCCGCCGCCAGCTCCATCAAACCCTTGCTCACGTAGTCGCGGGCCAGCGCGAGGGCGTCCTCCTTGGCGCGGCGCGGCGGCTCCACGGGCGGCGGCGCCAGCTCTTGAAAAATGTTGTCGAGCAGGCGCTGGTCGAAGTTGAACTCGCCCCCCCCGAGCGCTTCGGCCGAGACGTCGGCCGAGATTTCGGGCACCACACCGATGGTCGTCTCTTCGTATTGGAGATCGATCGCGAGCTGGAACTTCTGCGACACGTAATACGGGTCGAGCTCGAGCGCGCGCTTGGTGGCGCGCAGCGCGCCGTCGTAGTCGCCCAGATTCGACAGGGTGAAACTGAGGTTGTAGTGCGCGCCGGCGTGGTTGGGATCCGACTCCACCGCCCGCACGAACGCGTTGCGGGCATCCTGGAACCGCTTCAGCTCCACCAGCACGAGGCCCACGCCGTTCCACGCCAGCGCGTTGTCGGGCGTATCGGCCAGCACCTGGCGGAACGCCTCGAGCGCGAGCTGGAAGCGGCGCGTGTGGAACAGCAACAACGCGAGGTTGAGGCGCGCCGCGGCGAGCGTGCCGCGGGTCTGCAGCGCGCGGCGGAAGCCTTCGATGCCCTCCTCGGTGTCGCCGGTGTGCGCGAGTACGACGCCGAGGTTGTTCCACGCCAGCGCGTACTTCGGATCCACCTCGATCGCCTGGCGGTAGGAGGCGACCGCCTCGGCCGTGCGGCCGGCCTGATGCAGCACGATGCCGTGCTCGTTCCACAGCTTGGGCGAGTCGGGAATCTCGTGCAGCAGCGTCTCGTACAGCTCCAGCGCCGCCGGAAAGTCGCGTCGCAGCAGGTGCACTTCCGCCATCGCCTGCAGCGTGAGGCGGCGGTCCTCGCCGCGCTCCACCGCGAGGCGATACTCGCGCAGCGCTTCCTTGTAGTACCCCTTCTGCCGGAACGCGAGGCCGAGGTTGTAGTGCGCCAGCGCACTGCCCTCGGCCACCTCGGGCTCGGGGCGCTCCTTCATGCGCAGCTGCTGACTCTTCCGCTCGGCGTTGTAGCGCTCGAGGGAGAGGTTGGTCTGCGCGCGCGCCAGCGGCGGGTTGAGCTGAATGGCGCGCTTCGACGCGGCGCGCGCCTCCTGGTGGCGGCCCATGTCGCCCAGCACGAACGCCATCAGATAGTGCGCGTTGGCGTTCTCCGCGTTGAGCTGCACGGCGCGCTCCAGCGCGGCCAGCGCGTCGGTGTTGAGACCGCGGTTATAGTAGACCTCACCGAGATAGAAATGGACGACGCTGGAATCGGGCTCCAGCTCGCGCGCGCGGATGAACCACTCGGTGGCGACCTCGAGGCGGCCGCGCGCCTTTTCGGCCTGGCCGATCTGCAGCATGGCGGCGACGTCCTTGGGCCGGTGCGCGAGGATCTGCTCGAACTCCGACACCGCGTCGTCGGCGGCGCCGAGGATGGCGTAGGCCCGGCCCAGCTCCCAGCGCGCGTCGCGGTCGTCGGGCGCCGCGCGCAGCCGCTCCTGCAGCTCCGATACGCGCTGGTCGTAATAGCCGGAGTTGTGGTAGGCGATCTCGAGATTGCGCTGCGCGACCTGCATCTTGGGGTCGAGCTCGAGGGCGCGCGTGAACTCCGCGATCGCCTCGGCCACCAGCCCCTTCTGATAGTACAGGACGCCGAGATTGTTATGCGCCCCGGCGTCCGAAGCGTCGATCCGGCGGGCGAAGGATCGGAGGACGGCGAGGTCGCGTTCGGAGGGCGCCGGCGCCGTCACGGGTCAGGTCAAGCGGATGGCGTCGAAGATGGCCTTGAGCGAGGCCAGGTCGGGCAGCAGCAGGAAATGACCCCGCAGGCCCTCTTCCGCATCGATGCGGAACTCCGTCTCGACGCAGAACACGAAATCGCGATCGTGCCCGAAGTTGAGATACGTGGTGGTGAGCACTGCGGCCGACAGGTCGACGACCAGGCTCGGGACCGACGGGAGCAGCAACATGCCCATGAAGTCCGACAGGGCGTTCATATAGGCGCCGGACAGGATGTTGCCGGCCTCCTTCAACGCCGACTGCTCGATGGTCTCGAACGTCGTGGTGGTGCCCAGCGGGCGGCGCAGCAGCATGTCGCAGAGGCGGCGGCCGACGGGTTCCGGAAAGAGCAGCAGTGTGCGTCCGGTCAGGTCGCCCAGCATGTGCATCAGCACCGCGCACACAACCTCCTGCGCGCTGCCGAGCAGCTCGGGCACCTCCTCGAGGCGCGCGATGTTGATCTCCGGCACGCTGATCATGATGCGCCGGTTGGTCATTTGCGACAGCGCCGTGGCGGCGTGCCCCGCGCCGATGTTGGCCACTTCGCGGAGCGCGTCGATCTGCAGCGCTTTTAGGTCACGGACGTCGTCCATCCCCCCTCCTCTACACGAGCCCACCGGCGTCGAGAATCAACGCCGGCACTCCGTCGCCCATGATCGTCGCCCCGCTGAACACCGGCAGCGTGCCGCGCGGCGCGTCGAACCCTTTCACCACGATTTCCTGCTGCCCCACCATGCCGTCCACCACGACGCCGGTGCGGCGCTCGCCCGCTTCCAGCACGATCACGGGACGGCGCGCCGACGGCGGCTCACCCGGCACGCCCAGCAGGGTACGCAGGTGCACCAGCGGCACGACGCGGTCGCGCAGGACCATCGCTTCGCGGCCTTCGACCGTGGTGCGTTGCGCCGCGCCGAATTCCACGGTCTCCGCAACGTAGGTGAGCGGCAGCGCGTAGCGCTCGCCGCCCACGTCGGCGATCAAGGCGCGCACGATCGCGAGCGTCACCGGCAGCCGCAGCACGAACGTGGTGCCGCGGCCGACCTCGGTGTGAATCTCGATCGTGCCGCCCAGGGCGCGGATCCGCGTCACCACGACGTCGATCCCCACACCGCGGCCCGAGACGTTGGTCACTTCCTCGGCCGTGGTGAACCCGGGGCGGGCGATCACCCGCAGCAGTTGGTCGTCCGACAGCGCCTCGGCGTGCTGATCCACGAGCCCTTCACGCTTCGCCTTCTCGAGGATGCGAGCGCGATCGATGCCGCGGCCGTCGTCGGTGATCGTGATGGCGACGCTGGCGCGCTCGCGCACCGCCGCCAGCACGATGGTGCCCTCGACGGGCTTCTTGGCGCGGCGCCGCTCGTTGGCGGGCTCGATGCCGTGGTCCACCGCGTTGCGCAGCAGGTGGAGCAGCGGATCGCCCAGCTCGTCGAGAATGGCGCGGTCGAGCTCGATCTCCTTGCCCTCGACGCGGAACTGCACCTGCTTGGCGAGCTGGCGTGCCAGGTCGCGCACCAGGCGCGGAAAGCGGTCGAACACCTGCCACACCGGCGTCATGCGTGCCTGGATGATTTCCGACTGCAGCTCGGTGGAGAGCCGCGAGACCTGCAGCGCCATCTCATCCACGGCGACGTCGCGCCGCTGCGCCGCGAACTCGTTGAGGCGGCCGCGCGTAATAGTCAGCTCGCCGATCAGGTCCATCAGCGCGTCGAGGCGCCGCAGGTCGACGCGAATGTGGCGCGCCTTGGCGGCCTCGACGACGCCCGGCTCGATCCGGTGCTCGGCCCCCGCCGTGTCGACCGCGTCCACCGCCACCGTCTCGACGTCGCCCGCGCCCCGCAGCGCCTTCTCGATGTCCGCGGCCGCCGCCTCGCTCGCCAGGCGGAGGGCGAAGCGGCCGTCGAAGTCGTCGGCCTCGAAGCTCGCAAGCGGCGGCGTCACGCCATGCACCGCCCCCAGCGCCTCCGCGCGGCGCAGCACCAGCAGCGCGCGCACACCCTTCAGCGGCGTCTCGGTGCGCAGCGTCACCTGCACCAGGCGGCCCCCAGCGGGCGGCTCGGTCGGCGGCGGGGGCGCGGTGACGGCCGCCGCTTTGGCGGCCTTGGCGTCGGCGGGGGCGAAACGCTGCGCGGCCGCGTCGAGCTCGGCGGCGATCCCGGCGACGTCGGCCTCGCGGTCGCGACCCGCGACCGACAGGTCGATGGCGCGCTCGAGGGCATCGGTGGCGCGGAAGAGGAGCTGCAGCAGGTCGTCGGTGGGTTTGCGCCCGCCGCGGCGCAGCAGGTCGAGCAGGTTCTCCATGCGGTGCGACAGCTCCGCCACGCGGGCGTAGCCCATCGTCGCCGCCATCCCCTTGACCGTGTGGACCGCGCGGAAAATTCCGCCCACGGGCTCGGTCGCCTGGGGGTTCCGCTCCCATTCCAGCAGGAGCTGGTTGCAGGCGCCCAGATGCTCCCGGCTCTCGGCCAGAAACAACTCGGCGTACTGCGACAGATCCATGAGCTACCCGAGGACGCGCTGTACCGCTTCCAGCACCCGGGACGGCTGGAACGGCTTCACGACGAAGTCCTTGGCACCCGCCTGGATCGCCTCGACCACCAGCGCCTGCTGTCCCATCGCGCTGCACATCAGGATCTTCGCGTCGGGATCCTTCTTGACGATCTCACGCACGGCATCGATGCCACCCATATCGGGCATGACGATGTCCATGGTGACGAGATCGGGCTTGAGCTGGTGGTACTTCTCGACCGCCTGCGTGCCCGTCTCGGCTTCCCCCACGACCTCGAAACCCGCTTGCGCGAGAATGTCGCTGATCATCGTCCGCATGAAGATGGCGTCATCGCAGACGAGGACGGTATGGCTCACACAACCTCCCTAAGAAGACAAAATGGGTCCGAGCAGCGCGTCCGTGTCGAGCACGACGAATGGCTGGCCGGCACGGCGCCCGACCGCTCGCACCAGCGTGGGATCCACGCCGGGCAGCGCGTCGCGCCGCTCCAGCGCGGCGTCCGGCACCGCGAGCAGGTCCAGCACTTCGTCTACCGTGAATCCCAACACCCGGCCGCCGCCGACCTGGAGCAGCATCGTCGTGCCGCCGGCGTCGGACTCCTGCGGCGCCGCCTGGTGCAACGCCCGCCACCCCTCGACGACCGTCACGATCTGGCCGCGGACGTTGACGAGTCCCGCCACCACCGGGGGCGCCCCGGGAATCCGGGTGACCGCGAGCCGCGGGAGGATCTCGCGGACGCTCTCCACTTCGGCCGCGCAGGCGAGGCTACCCACCCGGAAGACGAGCAGTCGAACCGCGGCGGCGTCACTCATCGGATTGGAAGAAACGAAGATACTGCAAGGGGTTACGTTCAGCAAGCAAAGTCGGATCAGCGGCGGCGGCGGCGAGCGCGGGGCGTAAATCGGCGGGCCACTCCGAACGCAGGGCGAGTTGCACGCCGGTAACCGGATGCGCCAGCGTCAATGCCGCCGCATGGAGCAGCTGGCGCGGTGCGAGCGACTCGAGCCGCTCCGCCTCCGGGCGGCGCGAGGGCGTCACGCGGCGGCTGCCGCCGTAGGTGTATTCGCGATCGCCCACCACGGGATGCCCGACGTGCGCGAGGTGCACGCGGATCTGGTGCGTGCGGCCGGTGCCGAGCGTCACGCGCACGAGCTCGGCCAGTTCCCAGCGCGCCACGACCGTGGCGAAGGTGACCGCGTGCCGCCCGCCCGCCTGCACCGCCATGCGCTTGCGCTCGTTCTTATCGCGCGCGATGGGCGCGGTGATCTCCACCGGGCTCTTGGCGAGGTGGCCCCAGATCAGCGCGGCATACGTGCGCTCCACGCGACGCTGCTCGATCGCGGCGGCGAGACGGCGGTGCACCTGGTCCGTCTTGGCCAGCAGCATCAGCCCGGACGTATCACGGTCGAGCCGGTGCACGATCCCCGGCCGGCCCGGCATGGCGCCGGTGGATAAATCGACGCCGCGTCCGACGAGGATGTTGACGAGACTGTCCTCCCAATGGCCGGGCCCGGGATGCACGACGAGACCCGCGGGCTTGTCGAGCACCGCGAGGTGCTCGTCTTCGAACACGAAGCGCAGCTCGGCGTGAGCGGGAGCGTAGGTGCGGGGCACGGCGTCGGGCGGGAACTGGACGGTGACTTCGGCGCCGCGCTCGAGCAGGGCGGACGCGCGCAGCGGGCGCTCGGCGGCCGTCACGAGCTTCTCGGCAATGAGACGGGCGGCTTGTGTGCGCGACAGCGCGAGCTGGTCGGCGAGAAAGCGGTCGAGGCGCTCGGTGGTCGCGGCCGCGACGCAGAACCGGATGGCGAGGGGCGCGGCGGCGCTCACGGCGCCGCCGCGGTCCCGGCCTCCTTCACGGAATCGTGGGGCTTGCCCTCGAGCCACAGGATCACGAACAGGGCGCAGGCGCCCACCGTGATGGCGGAGTCCGCCACATTGAACGTGGGCCAGCGCCAGTCGCCGACGCCGACGTTGACGAAGATGAAATCCACCACGCCCTGCGCGCTGCGCACGCGGTCCACGATGTTGCCCGCCGCGCCGGCGCACAGCAGCCCGAGCACGCCGAGCCGGACGCGATCGCCGGGACGGGTGTGGCGCACCATCGAGCCCAGGACGAAGAGCGCGACGATCGCGAGGACGAGAAAAATCCAGCGCGAGTACTCGCCCAGGCAGATGCCGAAGGCGGCGCACTTGTTGTAGACGAGGTTGAACTGCACCAACTCGCCCACCACGTTGAGCGGCAGGCGGCGGGCCAGCGACTGCTCCGCCCACAGTTTGCTGACGACATCGAGGCACAGCACGCCGAGCGTCGTCCCCCAGAACAACCGGCGGTCAGCGGCGCTTGCCATCTTCCTCTTTCGCCTTGCACTTGATGCACAGCCGCGCGTGCGGCAGCGCGTCGAGCCGGTCGAAGCCGATTTCTTCGCCGCACTGCTCGCATTTGCCGAAGGTTTCCGGGGAGCGGTACAGGCGCCGCAGCGCCTCGTTCACGTGCCAGAGGTAGCGCCCTTCCTGCGACGCAAAGAGGAACGCCTTCTCGCGCTCCATCGCGTCGGTCCCCTGATCGGCCATATGGAACGAATAGCTGGACAGGTCGCCGTCGGAGGCCTGCAGGCTCGAGTTGAAGGACTCGCCGTAGTAGCCGAGCTCCTTCATCACACGCGCGCGCTCCTCGTGCAGCCGCTTCTCCAGGTGCTGGAGCTGCTTCTTGCTCAGGCCCTTGGACGGCTTCGGCTTCGCGCCCTTGGTCGATTTCGTCGGCATTATCGCGTCTCACCCTTTCGTCCGTCGTGGCGCCGCAGCGCGATGCTCACGCGGCGTCCGTCGATGTCCACGTCCTTGCGCACGTCCGCCGTGTCGAGCGCCGTGCCCAGCACCAGCTTCTTGGCCAGCGTCTCGCCGGTCACGTAATCCTGAAACGCCTCCACGGCAGCGAGCACGTCGGGCGCCCCGCTCACGCTCAACTCGATGCGCGTCGCGTAGGCGTAGTCCGCGTCGCGCCGCAGGCGCTGCACCCGACTCACGACCTCGCGCGCCAGGCCCTCCTGGACCAGCTCCGGTGTGAGCGCCGGATCGAGCGCCGCCACGTACGGTCCGTCGGCCTGTACCAGCCACTCGCTCGTCACTTCGCGCGTGACGGTCACGTCTTCGGGGTGGTACGCCCACTCCCCGTGCCGCACCGTCTCCCCATGTTCCAACGCCAAGAGCTGCGGCGCGGTGAGCTGCGACACCACTGCCGCCGCCCGCGGCGTGTCCTTGCCATACCGCTTGCCGAGGCTCCGGAAATTGGCGCGACCCTGCAGCGTGACCAGGTCGTGATCCGATTCCAGCACCTCGAATGCCTTGGCGTTGACTTCCGAGGCCAGGATATCTAACAGGTCGGAGAAGGCCCTGCCCCGCACGGCGGGCGGCACGGACACCTGAATCCGGGCCACGGGCTGTCGCACGCGCAGGCTCTTGGCCTCGCGGGCCGCGCGCGCCAGCGTCACGAGGCGCCGCACGGCGCCCATGGCCAGCAGCAGCTCCGGCTCGCGCCGCCCCTGCACGGAGGGGAAACGCGCCAGGTGCACGGGAGTTCCCGCAAGCGCCCGGTGCAGGAAGTCCGTGAGGAAGGGCGCGGCCGGCGCGAGCAGGCGGCAGGCCGCGACCAGCGCCTCGTGCAGCGTCGCGAGGGCCGCGGTATCGGCGGCGCGGTCGGGCGCCCAGAACCGCGGGCGATTCACCCGCACGTACCAGTTGGACAGATCGTCCACCACAAATTCCATGATGGCGCGAACGCCGGCCGTGACGTCGTAGCCGTCCCAGGCGGCGCGCACCGCCGCCGTCACCTCGTCAAGCCGCGCCAGCAGCCAGCGGTCCACCAGCGGCCGCTCGGCCACGGGCGGCGCGCCGGCCGCCGGCGTCCAGCCTTCCACCGACCAGGTGAAAAACTTGTACAGCTCGCGCAGCTTCACCAGCAGGTCGCTCGTGACTTCGCCGACCTGAGCCGCGTCGAAGCGCTTGGGGAGCCACACCTGGCTCGGCCCGAGGAAGTAGAGCCGGACCGCGTCCGCGCCGTAGCGCTCGATCACCTGCCACGGGTTCACGATGTTGCCGCGGCTCTTCGACATCTTCTGGCCCTGCTCGTCCAGCACCTGCTCGTTCACGATGACATGCCGGTACGCCGGCTTGTCGAACACGCCGGCGGCGATCGCCAGCAGCGAGTAGAACCAGCCGCGGGTCTGGTCCACGCCCTCGCAGATGTAGTCCGCGGGAAAGTGCGACTCGAACTCGGCCTGGTGCTCGAAGGGGTAGTGCCATTGGGCATATGGCATCGCGCCGGAGTCGAACCACGCGTCGATCACCTCGGGGACGCGGTGCATGGTGCCTTTGCAGGTCTTGCACGCCCAGGTGTATTCGTCGATGTGCGGCTTGTGCGGGTCGAACCCGCCGGGGCCGAGCTTGTCGCGCGTCATCATCTGCGGCGCGCGCTCGCCCAGCTCCTGGTAGGAGCCGATCACCTCGCGGTGCTCGTGGTCCTTATCGCACTCCCACACCGGAAGCGGCGTGCCCCAGTAGCGGTCGCGCGACAGCGCCCAGTCGACGTTGTTCTCGAGCCACGCGCCGAAACGCCCGGCGCCTACTTCGGCGGGGTGCCAGTCGACCTCGGCATTCAGCTCGATCATGCGCGCCTTGAAGGCCGTGGTGCGCACGAACCAGGAGCTGCGGGCATAATAGATCAGCGCCGAATCGCAGCGCCAGCAGAACGGATAGGTATGCGTGATCGGCCGCGTCTCGAGCCAGCGCCCCAGCTGCTTCAGGCGATCGATGATGAGCTGGTTCGTCGCTTTGTCGGTGACGAGCTTGCCCTCGAGCTCGGGCGCGGTGGTCCCGCGGAACGTGCCGTCGGGCGCCACCGGATTGACGAACGCCAGGCCGTGCTGCTGGCCCGTGGCGTAGTCGTCGGCGCCGAAGGCAGGCGCCATGTGCACGAGGCCGGTCCCCTCGTCGGCCGACACGAACGGCGCCGCGACGATCACCCAGCGCGACCCGTCGGGCGGCAAGTCCACGAGATCGAGCGGGCGCACGTAGTGCTTCCCCACCAGCTCGCGGCCGGTGAGCGACCCCACGCGCGGGGCCTCGGACAGCGGCTTGCCGCCGACTTTCACGTCGTGCGCGCGGGCCGCGGCGGCGATGTAGCGCACGCCCGCCACCTCGTACTCGCCGTACTCGAGCTCCGGGTGCACGGCGACCGCGACGTTGGACAATAGCGTCCAGGGCGTCGTGGTCCACACGACGAGCTGCCGCTTGGGGTCCTCCGCCAGCGGGAAGGTCACGAACACGGAGTTGGTCCGCACGGTGTCGTAGCCTTGCGCCAGCTCGTGCGACGACAGCGCCGTACCGCAACGCGGGCAATACGGCAGGACCTTGTGACCGCGGTACAGCAGTTGCTTGTCGTACAACTTCTTGAGGAGCCACCACACCGTCTCGATGTAGTCGCTGGTGTAGGTGACGTAGGGGTGCTCGTAGTCGAGCCAATAGGCGATGCGGTCCGACAGCGCTTCCCAGTCGCCCTTGTACGTGAACACGCTCTCGCGGCACAGCGCGTTGAACTTCGCCACGCCGTACGCTTCGATCTGCGGCTTGCCGGAGATCTGCAGCTGCTTCTCGATTTCGATCTCGACGGGGAGGCCGTGCGTGTCCCACCCCGCGATGCGGGTGACGCCCTGCCCCAGCATGGTGTGATAACGGCAGATCAGGTCTTTGATGGTGCGCGAGAAGACGTGATGGATGCCGGGGCGGCCGTTGGCGGTCGGCGGACCCTCGAAAAACACGAACGGCGGCCCGTAGCGGGTCGCCTCCTGTACCTGTTGGAACAGGCGCTCGTGCTTCCAGGTCGCGAGGAGCTGCTTCTCCAGCCCATCCGCGGTGATCTGCGGATCGAGGGTTGGGTACGCCTTCACCCCTGGCCTTCCAGGGCGCTCAGCTCGGCGAGCTGGCGCTCGAGCAGGGCGCGGAAGCGCGCCAAGTAGGTGTCGAACTGGCGCTGGGCTTCGTCCATTTGGCGGCGCACGTCTTGTTCCGCGTTGCGGGCCTCGTCGGCGATGCGGCGGCCCTCGGCTTCGGCTTCGCGCACGATCACCTGGGCTTCGCGCTCCGCTGCGGCGCGCGTCTCGGCGCGCAGCTGCTGC
>WNFJ01739800.1_pt3 | contig 17654 bp, 21 predicted proteins | sample 5400461 | NCBI WGS metagenome assembly WNFJ01 (sample SAMN13153349, study PRJNA577476) | soil metagenome | isolation source: 115 cm saprolite on Douglas fir-dominated hillslope | place: USA:California | collected 2013-09-17 | reverse complement strand
CCTCGGCAGTGCGCTCGGTCAAAGTCCCGATTCTCGATCGGTTGCCCCCGCCTCCCGACTTCGAGCGGCACGTCATTACCAATCCCCCGCTCGACCACATCTGGCGCTACATCAACCCGGTGATGCTCTATGGCCGCCACTTTGGAGTGAAGGGATCGGTGGCCAGGGTACTGGGAACGAGCGCCGAGGCGACCCTGGCCAACAGCGAAGAGGGAAAAAAAGGTCTGGCCCTGAAGCAGATGATGGACGAGTTGAAGGCGTCCTTGCGCGAGGGGACGATGAAGGCCCGAGCGGTGTTTCAATTTTTCCTGGTGGGAAGCGAGGGTAACTCGATCTTGATCTTCAACGGGGCCACCTCGGAGCCTCTGGTCAGCTTCGAGTTTCCCAGACAAGAAGGGGCGGGCGGGGTTTGCCTGTCGGATTTCGTCGCTCCGATGAACGGGAGCAAGCCGCGAGACAACCTGTGCATGTTCGTGACCACCGCCGGCCCGGGAATCCGGGAGCTGGCCGAAACCTATAAGGCGAGGGGTGACTTCTTGAAGATGCACGCCGTTCAGGCGCTGGCGCTGGAGACGGCCGAAGGGTACGCCGAGTTGCTGCACGCGCAGTTGCGAAGCATGTGGGGATTTCCCGACTCGCCGAACCTCACGATGCTGGAACGGTTCCGGGCGGAATACCCCGGCAAACGATATTCGTTTGGCTATCCGGCCTGTCCCCGGCTGGAGGACCAGGTGGGTCTCTTCAAGGCGCTTCGCCCCGAGGAGATCGGCGTTCAGCTCACCGACGGTTGCATGATGGAGCCGGAAGCTTCGGTCTCCGCCCTCGCCTTTCACCACCCCGCTGCTTTCTACTTCAGCGTCGCGTAGGAGCAGCCATGACGTCTCCTTCGATTCGGCGGGCCCTGCAGCTTCTGCCCGGACTGGCCACCACCGGAATCGGAAGCCTGCCCCACACCCCGCTGGAGCTGGCGATGCAAATGGCCTTTCAAGTGGACATCCCGTATCTGCCACAGCTACCCGCCGGCAATCCTTCGGAGCTGATGATCGCCGCGGCGCTCGACGGGCTTCCTGGACTCCGCTTCGATTCAGAGGGCGTTTGCACCGTGGAGCTGGCGGAGTGGGAGGCCAGTCGCTCCGCATTCGGAGCATCGATCGAAAAGGCTCTCGACTCGGGGGAGCTTTCGGCCTTCGAGCCTTCCGCCCGCGCCTGCCGGGCCTGGAAGCCGTTCCTGTGGGAGATCGAGAATCGAAAGTTGACCTTCGCCAAGGTGCAGATCGCCGGGCCCGCGACGGTGCTGTGGATCACCAAAGCCTCGTCCGGTACCCCCGCTTCGGAGCTACCGGAGCTGGACCAGCAGATTTTTCGACTGCTGCTCTCCAAATGTCTGGCGATGGTCAAGGCCATCCGGCAGACCAATGCCACCCCCATCCTTTACCTCGATGAGCCCGGGCTTTATGCGCTCGACCGCCGCAACCCCCGGCATCTGCTCACGCTCCAGGAACTGCGGGTGTTGACCCTCGCGATCCAACGGGAAGGCGCGCTGGTCGGGTTGCATTGCTGCAGCAACACCGACTGGGGGGCGATTCTCGACCTGGGCCTGGATCTGATCTCGCTTGACGTTCGTCTCTCGCTGGACGCCATGCTCGAGGAGAGGGATGCCTTCTGGCGATACCTCTTCGGCGGGGCGACGTTGAGCCTGGGGATCATCCCCACGGACATGAAGTCATCGTTTGCCGTCCGTGAGCTGGTCGATTCGGTAGAAGCATCCCTCGAGGCCACCCTCGGCTCGAGGCGATTTCGGGAGATGGCGCCTCAACTGGTGCTCACCCCTGCTTGCGGGCTCGCCCTTCGCTCGGTGTTGGACGCCGAACGCACATTCGATCAGCTTCGCCAAGCGCAGAAGTCGCTGGCCCGCATCCTCGAACCTCGCGAGCAGATCGCCGCCGGCCAGCTCCCCAGTTGAAGTGGCGGCTACTGGCGCCCCAAACGCAGCTCTCGCTCCGCCTGGTACCAATCCTCTTGGTCGTGACCATGCTCACTGCCGCGAGCCACGAAGATTTCATAGGCCCGGGCTGCGATTCGCTCTGAGGCGAGACTAGAGGGTCGCTCGTCCGGGTTGGGCGCTGCCTCGGGAGACTTGGGCGTGGAGGCCTGAGACTGAGCTTGGCGGGAGCCGGAATTGGGGTTTTTGGTTCGGATCATGGGAGGACCATTGCCACGCCTGATTCGTGTAAATCAAGAGAGCAGCCACCCGAGCGATTGCTTGCGGAGACGTATGGTGGACATTCGTTAAGGCTGAGGGAAGCCTGGGTTGCACTGCTTGAACACAGCTGCCATTGCCGAGCTCATGCCAAGACCTCCAACCGCCTGAGGCACCATCCACTGAAATTCCTGGTACGTCTCGCCGGTGCGAGGCGCCGCGCGCGACTTCACCCGATAGAGATTCAACGTCAGCTTCCGGTGGGTCAGGGTGCGCTGAATGGTTCCCAGGGCCTCTCCGAGGTGAACGGGAGCTCCCAGTGACTTGCTCAGCGCCGTCGCGACCTGCGCTGAATCGTTCCCGGGTGCCAACTCCGCCGATGGAAGCTCCCATAGTCCGCCAAAGAGGCCGCGGTCCCGGCGCCTGCCGAGCAAGAGTCGGCCTCGGCGCGACCACAGAGCCACCGCCAGCTTCATGGATTTTGGCGGCGTTCGGCGGCGGGACGGGGGGATGACATCTACTTTTCCGGATCTCAGCGCCTGGCACCGGGTTCGAACGGGGCAGAGGAGGCAGGTGGGTTCCTTGGGACGGCAAACCGTCGCGCCCAGCTCCATCATCGCTTGATTGAGCTCCCCGGGTTGTGCTCCCTGAACCAGCTCGGTGGCATGGCTCCAGAGGGCCCGCTCGCGCTCCGGGTCTCCCGGCCGCCCCTCCAGGCAGAAAATTCGCGAGAGGACGCGAGCGACGTTCCCATCCACCACCGGCGTACTCTCTCCGAAGGCGATCGATGCGACGGCGCCCGCGGTGTATCGCCCAAATCCGGGAAGCTGGGCCAAAGCGGCGGCAGTTGCGGGCAGCTCGCCGTCGTGCTCTGCCACGGTCAGCTGGGCTGCGCGGTGAAGGTGGCGGGCGCGAGAGTAGTACCCAAGCCCGCGCCACGCGGCCAGCACCTCCGGAAGTGAAGCCCCGGCTAAACTCGGGAGGGTGGGAAATCGGGCGAGGAAGTTTTCCCAGTATGGAATCACCGTTTGGACTTGCGTTTGCTGCAGCATCACCTCGCTGATCCAGATCGCATAGGGGTCGCGAGTACGCCGCCAGGGCAGATCGCGCCGGTGGACAGCGAACCAGCTCAGAAGCCGGTGCCGCAACCAGCGCGTCGTCGGAGTGGGCTGGTGTCGAGTCATCGCCAGAGCCCGTTCTAGAACGCCCAGCGCTGGAAGGACATCCAGCTGCAGAATCAGACAAAGACGATCCGTTGTCGCGCGTGCCCTGACGAGGCAAGTGAAGTCAAAAGCGCGGTAGCTGCCTTGACCTCATTTCCCACCGCATCGAACGCTGCCACGACCAGATCGCCAAAGGTGGTGTCAATCGAGCGTCCCGTCGCTGTCGATCGCCTCACTCCCCCCTTGCGCGCCTTCGTGCGCTTCTTGTTTTTGCCACGCCTCAAGTCGTTCATGAGAGTCCTCCCCAAAGATTGCACCTCTTGGCCTTAAGCACTCGCCGTGCCGACGATTCATCCCAGGTAATTTCGCGAGCTTAGGGTGCCAGCTGCGTGTCGATGCTGTTGTTTTTTCGGACACATGAAGCTTTTGCGTCAGCAGCGGGGGTCGTTTTCTTAGGCTCGCGGAGCGCCCTGGAGACGACGGCCGAGACTTGCCACCCGGGAGGGATTACTTATAAGGCCCTATCCCGGAATTGATGAGACTGGAAAATCTCGTGCGCGTGAAAATTCTGTACCACGACAACTGCTTCGACGGAGCTGCAAGCGCGGCCATCTTCTCGCGCTTCTATCGCGAGCGAATCAATCCGGACGCGCACCTTCTTTACCAGGGCCTGGCGCATCAAGCGGGCGGTAAGGCGATCGATGAGTCTCTTTTTGTCGGGGATGAGAACGCGATCGTCGATTTCCGATACTCCCAATCTCCGAAGTTGACCTGGTGGTTTGACCATCACCTCTCGGCTTTTCAGCAACCCGGCGACGAAGCTCACTTTCGGGCGGATCGGAGCGGTCGCAAGTTTCACGATCCGCAGCGAAAGAGCTGTACCAAATACATGGCGGACGTGGCCTCAGCGCAGTTCGGGTTCGATCGAGCGCCCCTGGGCGAGCTTCTGGAGTGGGCCGAAATCATCGATGGGGCGCAATTCGCCAGCCCGCAGGTTGCGGTTGAGCTCAACCAGCCTGCCCTGCAAATCATGACCGTGGTCGAGGCCAATCACGATCCAGATCTGATGCTGCATCTGATTCGCGACATGCAGCAGAAGTCTCCGGCGGAGATCGCTTCTGCTTCGTACATCGCCGAAACCTTCCGACCCCTTCTGCAGAGGCATCAAAAGGCGATCGAGGTCGTCCGGCGCAAAGCGGTCTTGGACCAGGGAGTGGTTTTCTTCGATCTGGCCGACGAGTCTTTGGACAGCCTCAACAAATTCATTTCGTACTATTTGTATCCGCAGGCGCAATACACGGTGTGGATCGGGCGCAGCGCGCACCGAACCAAGGTGTCGATCGGTTCCAATCCCTGGAAGCAGGAGAGCCGCAGCCACAATCTCTCCCAGATCGCCGAACGGTATGGCGGGGGCGGACACGCAGTGGTCGCGGCGATCAGTTTCAAGCCGGAAGAGGTGGAGCGGGCGCGGAAGGTCGCCTCGGAGATCCTCTCCGAGCTTCGCGCATAGGCTTAAGCCGACCGCGGCGGCGACCGGTTGGTCGGATGGTTATCTTCCCCAAAGCCATGGAGAGCCAACGGACGGAATCCCCGACTTGCTATCAGGTCCATCGGCCCCTGGGCATCCTGCGCAGCCAGCCGATCCCTTCGGCGACCTCCACCTGGAGCATCGATCCGTACCAGGGCTGTGAGCTGGGCTGCACTTTCTGTCCGGTCCGGCTGCCAGAGACCTCGTTCCGGCAGTGGTGCGGCTTTGAAAAGTCAATCGGTGTGCGGGTGAATGCAGCCTCCCTGGCGCTCAGCGAGCTGCGGGCAATGGACTTCGCCGGCGCGACGATCGTTCTGGGAGCCTCTTCCGACCCCTGGCAGCCCTCCGAGCAGCACTTCCGGCTGACTCGCTCCGTCCTGGCGGCGATTGCCCGCGCTCCCGGAGTGAATCTCTGGGTCAACACCCGCTCGTCGCTGATCGCTCGCGATATCGACCTGCTCCGACGAATTGCAGCCAACGGGAGCGCGACGATCTCGATCGGGGTTGCCGCGATCAGCGATTCGGTCAATCGGGTGATGGAACCGCGGGCTCCGTCCGCGCTGCGACGGTTGACCGCGCTGGAAGCGCTGGCGCGGGCCGGTTTGCGCACCGGCGTGATGGTCGCCCCGGTCTACCCGGGCATCGCCAAGGAAGAGCTGGGATTGACGGCCCTGCTCGCTCGCGTCGCCAGCGCGGGCGGCCCCTTCGCGGGATTGGGCCTGCTCGAATTCGCCGCCGGACAGCGCGAGCGTTTCTTTCATTACAACGGGCGAGCCCACCCCCGGCATGCCTTCCAGCTTCGCCGGTGGGTCACCTCCGAAGGTCATTCAGAAAGCCAAAGGGCTGCGCTGCGGAAGACGTTCGAGGAGCTGTGCCAGCGATTCGGCCTGTCCGTTGTCGCCGGAGTCTGGAAGCTTCCTGGCGATCTGCATCCCGAGCCGAGCCAGCTCCCGCTCTTCCAGGAGGGCGCTCGAGGTGGATCGGATGCTCGCGAGGTGGGATTTACGTCGCCGGCACAAGTGCCGTAGCTTTGCCGACATGAAATGGCGGGTCTGGGCTCCGCTCGCGCTGGCTTGCGCGTGTCAACGCAAACAGGCTGCAACGGAGCCGATCGCACAGCCGGTGACCTCCTCTGTGCCTCCGGTGAGAGAGCGCAACCTGTGCAGCCGACCCAGCCGCCTTTCGGCCTCGGTCGCGCCGCTTGGACTTTGCCACGCGGACCTCGATGATCCCCTCACCGCCGCACGGAAGTTTTACGATCGGCAGGAGTACTCGGAGGCGCTTTCCTGCGCCGCGAAATGGACGGCGCTGATGCCAGACGACCCCCAGGGGCACTCGGAACGCGCGGCGGCGCTGGTGGCTCTGGGAAATCTCGAAGCGGCGCAGTTGGCTTACAGCCGGGCTCTGGCCCTCGCTCCCGATCAACTCGACGCGTTGCTCGGTGCCGCTCACCTGTATGCGGTCCGGTTGCCCTCCAACCGCGAGCGCGACGAGCTGGCGGTTCTCTACTCGGAAAAGGGTCTGTCGCTGGCCAAGCGCGAAGGCGATCAGAAATTGGTTGAACAGTTCGCCTTGCTTTCGGCGATGTCATTCAACGACCTGGGGGACTCGCAGCGAGCCTACGAGCGGGCCGAAGAAGCGCTCCAGCTCGGCCCGGATAACACCGATGCGCGATACGAACGGGGACTGGCGCTGTTCGAGCTCTGCCGCTTTGGTGAAGCCACCCTGGCCTTTCGCTCGCTGCTCGCGGACCCGGAACACCGCGCTCGGGCGCATCACCAGCTGGGGTTGCTTCGAGAGCGAAATGGTCAATTCCGCGAAGCGGAGAGGCATTTCGCCCAGGCCCGGCAACTCTCGGCCGTCCCCCGATACTTTCAAGGCGGAGGTGGCCAAGGCCGTGCGGGAGCTCCCCCCCGACATGCAGCGCGATCTCGCTGGGGTGCCGGTAACGGCCGAAGAGCTCCCCTCCGATGCGGACCTCCTGAGCAGCGACCCTCCGCTCTCCCCCGCCATCCTGGGCTTGTACCGTGGCCCGCCCCTGGGGGAAGACTGTCCCCCGGGGTCGGATGAGAGCTGTCGCTCGGTGGCGCTGTACCGAAGAAACCTGGCGCGCGCCGTGCGAAGCTCCGAAGAGCTGCGAGAACAGATCCGGATGACGCTGTTGCACGAGATCGGGCACCTCCGCGGAGAAGACGACCTGGAGTTGGCGGTGCGCGGTCTGGAATAGCTAGCGCGCGCAGCGAAATCCAACGTTGCTGAAGCGAGCCGTGGGTTTGAAGGCGTTGCGGTTGGCGGTCCGGTTTTGCAGCGGCAAGGCATTCCATGCGCCGCCGCGAGCAGTCTTCAGGCTTCCGCTGGCCGGCCCCTGGGGGTCCAGATCGGCAGCGGTTGCATAGGCGTCGGGTTGATACCAGTCCGCGCACCACTCCCAGACCCCGCCGGCGACATCCAGAACACCGAAAGGAGAGGCGCCATCGGGGAACTGCCCAACCCGGGGGGCTGCTCGCGTGGGCCCGCCCCGAAAGCTGCACCGACCTTCTTCCCAGAGATTCCCCCAGGGGTAGAGGCGACCGTCGGCTCCGCGCGCCGCCTTTTCCCATTCCGCCTCGGTGGGCAACCGCTTTCCCAGGGAACGCGCATAGGCCTCGGCCTCCCAGAAGGAGACGCCACAGACCGGTTGATCCGCATCGGTGACGTGGGCCCATTCGGGTTCGCCCAGAAACCGGGGCCGCTCCAATCCCAGGAGCGTCCGGAATTCCCAACCTGCCTCGCTCCACAGCTCCCGGCGCCGGTAGCCGCCGGTCGAAATGAACGACGAAAAGTCGTCAAAGGTGACTGGCATCCGGTCGATCTCGAAGGTGGAAAGCTCCACCATTCGCTGGGGATGCTCGTCGGAAAGACCGACCCCTGGGGGGGAACCACGGAGGAACGGACCCCCCGGTATCTGGACCATCGAGCCTTGGCGCACGCTCAGCGGATACCCATCTCTTTTCGCAAGCGACCGACGATCCGAAAGTATTCCTTCCGGGGCAGCTCGACATTGAGAATGTGGAAATCCTTCTTGGAGATTCCGACGCAGCCGAAGCAGTAGGTGCAATCCGAGAGGTTTTGACAGAGCTCCAGGTAGGCGCTGTTGGCGCAGTTTTCAGACTGCACGCAGTAGGCGCAGGCGTGGCAACTCCTGGAATCGACGCAGTGGCTGCAATTGGTGCAGAGGGCGCAGCGCCGGCAGTGCGTACAGTGGTAGCAGCTGTCGCACTCGATGGAGAACATGCAGTTAGCGCATCGCTGGCAACCCACACACTGGTAGGAGCCTGGATTGCCTGCATCGGTGCTGAAGCGCTTGGTCAGCCCCTGATAGCGCTCCAGAAAGTCCCTCCTGCCCAGCTCCCCGATCGCCTGGCGTTCAGCCGCCTCCTCGTCCAGCGTCGACGGCGGTCGGGCCGGTGCCGCGCGAGATCGCTTGTCATCGGACACAGTCCGACCTCCTCTCCAGAGCGCTGGGGGAGCCCCCTGGGCTTGACTTCACCAGGCGCTCCCCATAATTACGTCCCCTTTTCGCTGCGCGGACTGCAGCGCCTTCATCAATTCGGGGTTTTTCCATGCGAGGTACTTACAGCGCAAAGCCGGCTGACGTGAAGCGCCAATGGCATGTCATTGACGTGTCGGGCAAGGTGCTCGGTCGCGCTGCCAGTCAAATCGCCACCTTGCTGAGGGGAAAGCACAAGCCCATCTACACCCTCTCTCTGGACACCGGAGACCACGTGATCGTGCTCAACGCGGCAAAGGTGAAGGTGACCGGAAACAAGGAGACGGACAAGAAGTACTATCGCCACCCGCGCGCAGGATTCCCCGGCGCGCTCAAGGTGACCAACCTGGCCAGCCTGCGAGCGCGGAAACCCGAGGACATCATCTTCAATGCGGTGCGACGGATGCTTCCCCGCAACGCGCTCGGTCGACAAATGATGACCAAGCTCAAGGTCTATGCCGGGGAGACGCACCCGCACACGGCGCAGAAGCCGATCGCCAAACAGATCGACGCCTGATTACCGATAAGGAACGAGGCAGCACCATGGCAGAAGCCAACTCCAGTGGATTTTACGCAACCGGCCGCCGAAAGGAGTCGGTGGCGCGGGTGTGGATCAAGCCCGGCAGCGGCAAGATGGTCGTCAATGGCAAGCCGATCGACGAATACTTCGGCCGCGAGACGTCGAAGATGATTATTCATCAACCGCTGGCAGTCCTGGAACAAATGGGGAAGGTCGATACCACCGTCAACGTCTGCGGGGGCGGCCTTTCCGGTCAAGCCGGAGCGATTCGGCATGGATTGGCCCGAGCGCTGTGCGTCCTAAACCCCGAGTTCCGTCCGGCAATGAAGAAGGCCGGGTTTCTGACGCGCGACGCCCGAGTGGTAGAGCGAAAGAAGTACGGTCAACCCGGCGCGCGGCGTCGGTTCCAGTTCTCCAAGCGCTAGTCCTTCGATGTAGTGACCGGTGGGGAAGTTGAGACCGTTGACCTTCAGCATCTAAAGATGTCGCTTTGTCACGGCTGCCTGCTTCGCCGACGCCGCTTCGCGGGTGGTACCATGCGCATGCATGGAACTGAATGAGATCTTGCAGATCGCATTGCGCGGGGGCTCGTCGGACATCCATCTCAAAGCCGGTCTTCCTCCCATCTTCCGGGTCGATGGTTCGCTGGTTCCCCTGAAGGACGGACGCCGGCTGCCCCCCGAGGAAGTGACCCGGATGGTGTTCGGGATCATGAACGAGTTCCAGCGGGAGAAGTTCAAATCCACCAATGAAATCGACCTCGCTTACGGCGTTCCAGGTCTGGGCCGCTTCCGGGTCAATGTTTTCCAGCAACGGGGAACGACCGGCGCGGTCCTCCGGGTCATTCCCTTCAAGGTGCTGAGTATCGCCGAGCTGATTCTCCCCAAGGTGCTGGAAAAGATTTCGCTCGAGGAGCGGGGGCTGGTGCTGGTCACCGGGACCACCGGCTCCGGAAAGTCCACCACGCTGGCGGCGATGATCGATCACATCAACGCCACCGAGACGAACCACATCATGACCATCGAGGATCCGATCGAATTCCTGATCCGCGACAAGCGTTCGATCGTGAATCAGCGCGAAGTGGGCGTGGATACGATGTCCTTCAGCCAGGCGCTGAAGAGCGCGCTCCGGCAGGATCCGGACGTGATTCTGGTGGGAGAAATGCGAGACCTGGAGACGATCGAAACCGCGCTCACGGCGGCCGAAACGGGCCATCTGGTGATGTCCACGCTGCATACGCTGGACGCCACCGAAACGATCAACCGGATCATCTCCGCCTTTCCGCCCTTCCAGCAAAAGCAAATCCGCCTCCAATTGGGCTCGGTGCTCAAGGCGGTCATTTCCCAGCGGCTCGTTCCAAGGGCAGATGGCAAAGGCCGGGTGGCCGCTGTGGAAGTTCTCAAAGCCACCGCCCGGGTGCGGGAGATGATCGAGGACAAGGACCGGACCAAAGAGCTTCCGGATGCGATTGCCCAGGGGCACCAGACCTACGGGATGCAGACCTTCGACCAATCGTTGATGGCTCACATTCGCAAAGGGCTGATTGGGTACGAGGAGGCCCTTCGCCAGGCGACCAACCCCGACGACTTCGCCCTCCGGTTTTCCGGGATCAGCGCCACTTCGGATTCCAATTGGGACGACTTCGACGAAAAACCCGGAGAGGAGAAGTTGGTGCCCGGGACCGTCGCCCACGCGCAGCAGGGGGCGCCGGCAGGGTCCACGCCCCGTCCTGCTGCGGTCGCCCCCGCCGCCAAGCCCCCCGCGGTTGCGGTTGCCAAGCCGGCGACTCCCAAGGAGGCACCGCTCCCGGACGAATTCAAGATCGACCGTTTTTAGGCTAAGAAATTCCGGATGGTCGCCGCCCGGACCCCAAAACAGGCCGATGCCTTGCAAGTGGCGCTGCGGTTGCTCGCGGTGCGCGGTCGCAGCCGGCGCGAGTTGCAGCTGGCCCTGACCCGAAAAGGGTTCTCCGCGCGGGAACAGGAGCTCGCCTTTGCCGGACTGGAGCGCTTTGGGTACCTCGATGATGCCCGCTTCGCCCGGCAGCGGGCGCTGATCTTGTTGGAGCGGGGCGGGCTGGGCCGCAAGGCGGTGCTCGAGCGGTTGCGGGCGCATGGCCTACCCGAGGAGCAGGCCCGGCGGGCGGTGGCTGAGTCGGAGGCGGAGTTGAAGTTCGACGAAGCGGCGGCGGCCCGTGCAGTACTGCGCAAGAGGCGGATTTTCAATTTGGCCGATGCGCGCGAAGGCGCGCGGGCGGCGAGGACCTTGCGGTCGCGGGGATTTTCATCGGCGGTGATCTCGGACCTGGTCGGAGAGCTGGCGCTGGATTCCGGACCTCAAGATGACTAGGTTCGCTCGCCCGATGAAATCCCTTCTGCCGATCCTCCTGCTGATGGCCATCGCCGAGGTCAACTGCTCGACCCTCGGCGGCGAGACCCAGGCCGAGTTCAAAAAAGACGCGGTATCGAATCTGGCGAGCGGAAATGCCGCGCTCAAGAGCCACAATTATGCGGTCGCCGAGCAGTATTTCGACTTTGTGCGAACCAAATACCCGTTTCTCGACGCCTCCAAGGAGGCGGAATTGCGGCTGGCGGATACCGACTTCGCGCGCGAGCAATACTCGGGAGCGCGCGATCGCTACCAGAATTTCGCCAAGCTCCATCCAACCCATCCGCGGGCGGACTACGCCGCGTACCGCGCCGCGCTCAGCTACTACCAGGAAATACCCAGCGACTTCTTTCTGGTGCCGCGATCGTATGAGAAAGACCAAACCGCGGTTCGAGGCGCCCTCAAGTCGATGACCGAATTCATCAAGAATTACCCCTCCTCCTCCTTACTTCCGGACGCCCAGAAGGTCCTCAACGAGGTGCGCGGCAGGCTGGCCAAGCACGAATTGCACGTAGCAGATTTCTACGCCCACCATGGACGCTGGCCCGCGGTGGCGGTGCGCCTGGAGTCGCTGGTCGACAACTATCCCGGGGCTGGCTACGACCAGGATGCGCTCCTCCGGTTGCACGAGGTCTACCAGAGGTTGAAACAGCCGGAGCGCGCCAAGGAAGCTCTGCGAAAGGTGATCGATCGATTTCCGGGGACGGTTGCCGCCGAGAGGGCTCGCAAGCTGCTGGGGTCCTGACGGTGGGCTGGGCCAAGGGCGCGCTGTGGATCACCGGCTTGGGAGTGTTGGGGGCAGGCATCCTCGCATCGTCATACCGGCTTCTGGGAGCGGCTGCGGGGACCGAAGCCGGGCTGATCGCCATCGTCCAGCGCAGCGAGCGCGAGGGGTTGACCCTGGCGGTGCCGGGCGCAGCGAGCCCGCTGGTTTCCGGGCAAGTGCATTTTGACCGTTTCAGCGCCTCGATTGAGCCCAGGGAGGCTTCGGCCCACGTCACCTGCACACTGGACTTCACCGGCTCGATTGGGGCGACCAAGGTCAGCTCGGTGGGCCTGGAGAAGATTCCCTTCAAGTACCAGCGCGGCCAGTGGGTTGCCTCCTCGGGATTCGCTCCCCGGCTGACCAGGGTGGTGGCGGCGCTCGAGGCCCGCCGCCAGTCTCTGGAAACAGCCGACCGACCCGGCCTGCGTCAGCTCCTCTCATCCAATGCGCGGAGCTGGACCAGATTCTGTCTCTCGGCGCGCGCCGCTACCAGGCCATCGCCTGGTTCATTCGCGAGGAGCGCGACCGCGCCATCGTGACTGAGGAGTACCATCTCACCGGTCGCCGGAGCCGGGAGGATATAGACGAAAAAGGAACGCGCCGGCTGCAGTTGGAACGTCGCGAAGAACAATTCCTGTTTTCGAAAGGCATCCTGTAAGCTACTGGGTCCTTTGGAGGTCGCAGTCGATGGAGCAGCCCGCGGAGGCCTACGCTCTCAAGTTCATTTCCGGGAAGTACCAGGGCGGCGAGTTCCCGCTGAAGCCCGAGAAGCAGATTGTGATCGGCCGCTCCGGCGAGCTGGACATGGTGCTGGCGGAGGACATGGTTTCCCGCAAGCACGCCAAGATCAACACCAGCGCGGGGAAGATCACCATCGAGGATCTCGGTTCCACCAACGGGACTTTCGTGAACGGGGAGAAGATCAAGCATGCGCGGTTAAAGGATGGGGACCGGATTCTGATCGGGACCTCGATACTCCGAGGGCGAGGCACGCCAGAAACTGGAACAAGCGGCAGCGGCCCACGCCGCGGGTTCGGGAAAGGCTTCCTCGCTGGCTGGAAGCATTCAGGAGATTCCCCTGCCCGACCTGCTCCAGCTTTTTCACACCGCCAAGAAGACGGGCGTTCTGGTGGTGAAGGGCGCCCACGAGGCGAAGATTTATCTCCGGCAGGGTCGGGTCTATTACGCGGTGATCGACGACACCCACGCACTGGGTCCGCACAAGAGCTTCAATCGGATCTTGACCTGGGAGGTCGCCGACTTCGAGCTGAGAGCGGCGGATCCACAGACCTTCGCGGTGGAATTGGATACCTCCACCGAAGCCCTGCTGATGAACTCGATGCGCTTGCTCGATGAGTTCAGGCGAATCGAAAAGCTGCTCCCACCCCCCAATTCTCCCTTGAAGCTTCCCACCGCCCTCACTGCGCCCCTTCGAGATTTGACCCCCGAGTTGCTGGACGTTCTACAGCTCGCGCACAATTACGGAAACTTGAAGGGCGTGCTCGATCATTCAATCAAGGACGACGCGTTGGCCGCGGAGTCGCTGATCTGGCTGATCCAGAAGGAATACATCCGCGTTGGATATTGAGGCACCCCGCGATGGCGAAGGGTTATAAGTCTCGCCATGAAAACAACCTTGCCGCGCCTGACCTCGCTCAGTCACTGCGCGGGTTGAGCCGCGAAGATCCCCCCCGGGGACTTGGTGCAGGTGCTGCGCCACTTGAAGAAGGGAAGCCCGGGTCGGGCGCTGGTGGGGTTTTCCACCGGCGACGATGCCGCCGTTTACCAGCTGTCGCCGTCGCTGGCGGTGGTGGAGACCGTCGATTTTTTTCCACCGATCGTCGATGATCCGTTTCAGTTCGGCGAGATCGCCGCTGCCAATGCCCTTTCCGACATCTGGGCGATGGGAGCCAAGCCCCTCTTTGCCCTCAACCTGGTCGGTTTCCCGAGCGAGTTGCCGCTCTCTCTTCTGGCCAAGATTCTCGCCGGCGGACAGAGCAAGGCCGCAGAGGCGGGGATTCCGATTCTCGGCGGCCACTCGGTGCGGGACCCGGAGCCAAAGTACGGAATGGCGGTCACCGGGGTGGTTCATCCGAAGCGGATATTGACCAATGCGGGGGCCAAGACCGGGGACGTGCTTCTTCTGACCAAGCCGCTCGGCTCCGGAATTCTCACCACCGCGTTGAAGCAGGGAATCGCCCCCAGGAAGTGGATGCGCCAGGCAATCTCGGTGATGTCCACCCTCAACCAGCGAGCCGGTGAAGCTCTGGCGGCGAAGCAGTCCCAAGTCAACGCCTTGACCGACGTGACCGGCTTTGGGCTGCTCGGCCATCTCTTGGGGATGATGAAAGCCAGCCGGCGCCGCGCCCGCATCTCCTGGGCTCAGATACCCATTCTGGACGGGGCCCTGCAGCTCGCCGCCCGGGGCGTGGTGCCGGGGGGAACGAAATCGAACCTCGAGCACGTAAAACCGCGGGTGCGCTTTGCGCCCGAGGTGCCGCCGGAAGGACGATGGCTCCTGGCTGACGCCCAGACCAATGGGGGCCTGTTGGCGGCCATTCCAGCCCGCGCCGCAAGGCAAACGCTATCGCGCCTGTCCCGAGCCGGAGTCGCCGCCGTGTGCATCGGAGAAGTCGTTGAAGGCAATGTGGGCATCGAGGTGAACCGGTAGCCGCATTGCCGGCCGTGAGGCCTCTGTTAGCATGGAGGGATGCGAGGCCTGGTTCGCGCGGTGCGCACCACCTTTTTCATCGCCGCGATCACTCTGCCGTCCCTGGTCTGGTCAAAAGAGGGCCCGCGGATCATCTTGGATCCGGGACACGGTGGGTCGCAGGAAGGTGCGATGTCCCCCGCCGGGTTCAAGGAGAAGACCCTCGCCCTCAATCTTGCCTTGCTGGTCAAAGCAGCGCTGGAAAGGGAGTTGGGAGCGAGGGTTCTGCTGACCCGGACCGATGACAGCCTGATCCATCTCTCGGAAAGGGTGGCGTTCGTTCGCCGCCAGCAACCCGACCTGTTCATCTCCATCCACGCCAATTCGATGCCGACTGCTCGACAGCGGAAGAGGCTGCAGGGGATCGAGACCTTTTTCCTGTCGGCCCGAGCTTCGGGAACGGAAGCGCGCAAGACCGCCGATCGGGAGAACGCGGAGCAGGGTCGTTCGCCGAGAGGCAAGGCCGCCGACCCGCTGTCGTTGATTCTGGCGGACCTGATGCGCCCCGAGGCGCACGTGGATTCATCTCGACTCGCGTACGCCGTCCATCAATCGCTGATCCGGGCCAGCGGAGCCGAGGACCGGGGTGTTCAACAAGCGCCGTTCTACGTGCTGATGGGGATCGAGGTGCCGTCGATCCTGGTCGAGATAGGATTCATCTCCCATCCGCGAGAGAGCGTGAAGCTTCAAGACCGGCACTATCAACGCGCCTTGGCGCAGGCGATGGCCGAAGGGGTGCGCCGATTTTTCACCCCGATGCAAGCCCGCGAAGGGCACCGCGCCGGCCTCTCCGAGGCTCCCAACGGGCGTGGATCGCCCTAGCCGAAGATGTTTGCTAGAGAAGGTTCTCGCCTTGGAGAATCGATGCGGTCCTATTCTCGCAGTCCTCTAGAGCTGCGCCCGGTTACCCTCACCCCGTCCGTCTCATTGCACGCGGAGGGTTCGGTTCAGGTGGAGTTTGGAAACACCAAGGTGCTGGTCACCTGCTCCGCCGAGGAACGGGTGCCTCCGCATCTGGTCGGCAAGGGCCAGGGCTGGGTGACCGCCGAATACGGGATGCTTCCTCGCTCCACCCATTCGCGCTCGCCCAGGGAGGCGACCCGAGGCAAGCAGGGAGGGCGCACGATGGAGATCCAGAGGCTGATCGGCCGGTCGATGCGCGCCGCGCTGGACACCGCCCAGCTGGGCCCGCGCACCCTGACCCTGGATTGCGATGTGCTTCAAGCCGACGGAGGCACCCGAACCGCTTCGATCACCGGCGGCTATCTGGCGTTGGCGCTGGCGTTGCGCAAGCTTGCTGCCCAACGCCTGATTTCGATGCCGGCGCTGATGCCGATCGCCGCGGTCTCGGTTGGAATCGTGCGCGGGGAGGTCTTCGTGGATCTGGATTACGCCGAGGACTCGACCGCGGACGTGGACATGAACATCATTGCCACCCGGGAAGGCCAGCTGGTGGAGATCCAGGGCACCGCGGAACACAAGTGGTTTGGGCGCAACCAGCTCGACGCGATGTTGAACGCCGGGTTGGCTGCGATTGCCCAGTTGGTCGAGATGCAGCAGCGGGTTCTGCAAGCGTGAGGCTTCTCCTCGCCACCACCAACCAGGGAAAGGTATCCGAGCTGAAGGAGATGGTTGGAGATCGGTGGAACGTCGTCTCCCTCAAGGCCTATCCGGATCTCCCCGAGGTTTGGGAGGTGGGCGCGACCTTTGAAGAAAATGCCCGGATGAAGGCCTGGGCTTATGCGGCGGTGACTGGATTGCCGGCTCTGGCGGATGACTCCGGCCTCTGCGTCGATGCGCTGGATGGCGGTCCGGGGATTCACTCTGCCCGCTATGCGCCCGGAGCCGATGCGGCGCGGGTCCGGAAGCTGCTGGCGGAATTGGATGCGGTGCCGCCGGGGGGGCGCGGAGCTTCGTTCCGGTGCGCGCTCTGCCTGGCACTTCCTTCGGCCCCGGTGGCGGTGGTGCACGGCGAGTGTCGGGGGAGCATCGCCAGGCAGCCCCGCGGGCGGAACGGCTTTGGATACGACCCGGTCTTCCTCGTTGGCAATGGCGATCAGACGATGGCCGAGCTCTCTGCTGACGAAAAAGCGCGGGTATCCCACCGGGGGAAGGCGTTTCGGCTGATCAAATCGCACCTCGATGCTCTGGCGGCAGGCGAATCGACGTGCCGCTCACCCTGAGCGGAGTCGAAGGGAGCGGAGTCGAAGGGAGCGGAGTCGAAGCGCACCTTGCTTCGCGCGCGGAGATGATTCAAGAATGCGCGCGTTTTTCCGGGGCGTAGCGCAGCCTGGTAGCGCACCTGCTTTGGGAGCAGGGTGTCGGAGGTTCGAATCCTCTCGCCCCGACATCAAAAAGAGCTTGAGCCCTTGCGGAGTTAGCGCGAGGGTCACGGTCCGGTATTTCGGGCTCGCGCGCCCCGTTCACCACCGGTTTACCAAGCCGGCGCGTTTCTGCCTCGGCGCTTGACCCTACCGCCTTCGCGAAGGGGAGTATTTCGCAGAACGTCCGAGCGCGGGCCGTTTCCAATGGGCGCCCGTCTGGCGATGCCGAAATGTATTGCAGATCCCTGAATGGAGCCTGAATATCCCGCGCCTTTTTCGGGGACCCAATGAAGTCCAAGTTTGTCTGGATCGGATTGCTATTGATCACCATCGCCGCCGCGCTGAGCGTGGCGGAGCGTTTCGGTCTGCAACTCCTTTGGGCTCCGACTTTTGCGCGCTGGCTGGCAATCAGCGGGTTGCTCGCCTACGGAGCGATGCGACGCTCCCTGACCACCTGGATTCTGGTGGGAATGGTTGTCGGCGCCGAAGTTGGTCACGATTGGCCCCAGGTCGCAGTCAATCTCCG
>WNFJ01173122.1_pt2 | contig 17667 bp, 16 predicted proteins | sample 5400461 | NCBI WGS metagenome assembly WNFJ01 (sample SAMN13153349, study PRJNA577476) | soil metagenome | isolation source: 115 cm saprolite on Douglas fir-dominated hillslope | place: USA:California | collected 2013-09-17 | reverse complement strand
ATCTGGTTCGGGCCGAGGCCAATTGCGTGCTGGCCAGAGCGAGTCCGCCGATCATCGCCAGCGCGGTAAACAGCAGGTACAACCTGGCCCCCTGCCGCGCCCGGGACTCCATCGGATCCCTTTTTACCTGCGCTTATGCTCCCTGGAAGCAGAACGCCACGGTGGTCATCATTCTCTATGCACTTGGTTTTGCCCTGTTTACCTCTGCTACCACAAGTTTGGAGCACGCCCTGCTGCAAGCATCACCCGCTGTACGTGTGGTTTCTGCCCTCGGGGTTTCTTGGCGCCTGGAGGTTGTTCGCGAAACTCCGTGAGGACGAGTTCGAAGGCCACGGAGACGGAGCTGATCTTTGAAGACGCGCCGGCCCCGGCGGTAGAGTTGTTGAACCTGGCTGGGAAGTGAGTCGGGAGCCGGGTTTCGCTCCGTCAAACGTAAGTACAGCAGAAAGGGCGGCCTGACGGCCGCCCTCTTCCGAGAATCCTTTGAAGCTTACAGCAACTGCACGTTTTCTGCTTGCCAGCCTTTGGGACCTTTGACGACGTTGAATTGTACGGCCTGGCCTTCCTTCAGGCTCCGAAACCCGTTGGCCTGGATGGCGGAGAAGTGGACGAACACATCCTCACCGTTTTCCCGGCAGATAAAGCCATAACCCTTCGCGTCATTGAACCACTTAACTGTTCCTTGTTCCATTGTGATACACGCATTCCTTGTTTCTTCAAATTTTGCGCTTTTCTTCAGGTAGTGCAGGCAGGATGCAGGGAGTGCAGTACTGCTGTACAAACGCTTCGAAATTCGCAAGCTCATTATACCTACTCTGTCCAGAGTTGTCTCTAAAAACGTCTTTGACGGGGTCGTCTCCAGGAAAGGGTATGGTACTTTAGCAAGTCGGCCAAATGATTGTAGGGACCGGGGTTGACATCACCGAGGTGGCCCGGATTAGGGGCGCCGTAGACCGCTTTGGAGAGCGCTTCTTGAAGCGTGTTTTCACGCCGGAAGAGGTGCGCTATTGCGTCTCCAAGGTCAACGCCGCTGAGCGCCTGGCAGCCCGCTTTGCCGCCAAAGAGGCGGGAATGAAGGCCATTGGAACCGGGCTGCGTCACGGAGTCACCTGGCAGGATGTCGAAGTAGTCCGCCTGCCGGGGCAGCGTCCCCAGTTGCGCTTCAGCGGCAAGGCAGCTGAATTTGCTGCCAGGCTCGGATGCAAGACTACTCACCTCTCCCTGTCGCACACGGCGGAGCAAGCGATTGCTTACGTGATCCTGGAAGGGGGAGTTGCGGGGAGCTAAGACCCAAACTATCCTCGACTTGAGGGCGCGACTGCAAGGCGCGCCCTGACGCCCATCCGGAGCAAATCGAACCTGAATGAGCCAACTCGCCACGATCCCTGAAGTTTCGTCCGCTCGCCCGCAGAGTGTTTCGCGCACCGTGATGCTGGCCGTGGCCCTGGTCAGCTTTGCCAGCCTGTTGCTGGAGTTGGCCTTGACCCGCCTCTTCAGCGTGGTGCTCTTCTACCACTTTGCCTTTTTCGCCATCTCCGTGGCGCTGTTGGGGATGGGCTCCGGCGGAGTTTTCGCTCATGTGCGACGTGAATGGCTGCAAAAGTTTGCTATAGGCACACTGGGCGGCCGTCTGTGTATTCTGAATTCGATTTGCATTCTGGCCGCGGTAGAAGTGGTGCTCCATACTCCGGTGGCGCTTGAGGTCTCCGGCCGCAATTTCGCCAAGCTGACGGTGATTTATCTGGCTGCGGCGGTGCCATTCTTCTTCACCGGCCTGCTGTTTTCTACGCTCTTTGCGCGTTCCAGCAGCGCAATTTCTCAGCTTTACGGGGCAGATCTCGCGGGCGGTTCTTTGGCCTGCCTGGCAGTGGTGCCGTTGCTGAATCTCGTTGGGGCGCCCAACGCTCTGCTGCTTTCCGGGCTGGCCATGGCCGCAGCGGCTGCGCTGTGGGCCGGGCAATCCCCGCTGCGCAGAACCGCCCTGGCTGTGGCGGTACTGTTTGCCCTGCTGATAGCCGCCAACAACTCTGGCCGGTTGGTTGACGTCGTCTACGCCAAGGGAGTACGCCGCGATCCCAAGTGGATCGAGTTTGCCCGCTGGAACGCCATCTCCCGCATCGAGGTCAACGTTCAGAACGGCGCCCGTTACGTGGTGATTGACGCAGACGCCACCAGCGCCATCATGAACGCTGATCCCGCTCACTGGGACCAGGACCAGCCTGGCAGCCCCACGCCTACGCACACCGGGCTGCCTGCCCAACCCGGCTTCAACTGGAAGAAGAGCTTGATGGCCGCAGCCCCTTCGCTTGCCAACGTGCTGCGTCCGGGTGGCGATTTCGCCATTATCGGGCCCGGCGGGGGCGTGGACGTGCTGCGCGCTTTGGCCAACGGCAGTCGCAGCGTGACCGCCCTTGAGATCAACCCCATCATCATCAGCAACGTGATGCGCGGGCAATACGCGGCCTACTCTTATCATCTTTACGATCGCCCCGAAGTCCACATTCACGTTCAGGATGGACGCTCCTACATCCGCAGCTCTAAAGAGACCTACGACGTCGTCCAGATGACCCTTGTAGACACCTGGGCCTCCACCGCGGCCGGGGCCTTCGCGCTGAGCGAGAACAACCTGTACACAGTCGAAGCTTTCCGCGAATACTTTGACCACCTCAAGCCGGATGGCATGATCGCCATCACGCGCTGGGAGTTCCGGCAGCCTCGCGAAGCCCTGCGCGTGGTGGCGCAGGCTGTCGAAGCGCTGCACGGGCTCGGGATGGCTGATCCCAGGCAGCACTTCGTCATCGTCGCCGACGGCGGCCTCGATGAAGACGGGCGTCCGGTGCTGGTATTGGCTAAGAAATCTCCGCTTACGGCGATGGAATACGCCGCGGTTGCCAAGCACCTTCGCGAGAATCCCAATCTGGTATGGCTGAACCCGCCCGCCGAGTATGCCGGGCTGCGTTCCGTCCCGGCGGCCGCCGAAGTCTTTCGCGGCCTCCTGGATTCCAACGATCCGGGCCGTTTTGCCCGCGACTACGCCTACAACGTGGCCCCGGTCAGCGACAGCGCTCCTTTCTTTTTCTTCACCCTGAAGACCGGCTACGTCCTCAAGAACATTTTGGCCGGAACCGGACGCGGCATGGACTGGCGCATCAATCTGGGAGTTGTGGTGTTGGGAATGGTGCTGCTGATCTCGCTGGGAGCGGTACTGGCCTTTCTGATTCTGCCCCTGGCCATGCACCGGCGTACTAACAGACCGAAGGTCAGCCTGGCGACTCTCTTGTACTTCATTGCCGTGGGGCTGGGCTACATCACGGTCGAAATCACGCTTATCCAGCGCTTCGTGCTGTTTCTGGGGCATCCCACCTACGCGTTGACCGTAGTTGTCTTCCTCTTACTGCTTTCCAGCGGCGCTGGGAGCGTGGCGGCGCGGCGCTGGATCAGCGGAAGCATCCGTCTCACTCAACTGCTCGGAGTGATTGCCGGCCTGGTTGCGTTGTACGTCATCCTGCTGCCTTTCCTTCTCCCCGCTGCTGTGGGCTTGCCCTTCATTGCCAAGCTGCTGATGAGTGCCGCAGTTCTGGCTCCGCTCGGATTTCTGATGGGAATGCCGTTTCCTAGCGGGCTAAGGTTGGTGGAAACCGTGGAATGGGCATGGGCGCTCAACGCGGCTGCCAGCGTGCTGGGCTCGGTGACGGCCATGGTGATCGCCATCCATTTTGGCCTGACGGTTACTCTCGAATGCGCTGCCGCAGCGTACCTGATGGCAGCGTTTTTCTCGCGTAGTTGGAGTCGTCTCGCGGCGGCTTAACGCGGGTAAGGCTTAGGACTTAGGAAGTCTTTCTGCTATGATTTTGGGCTTAGGATTGCATCCCCTTGCCGAGTCAAAAGCAGCTCAGGTGGTCTGAACTCAGGGTCGGCTTAACCGTTATCTTTGCCGCGGTGACGTTGGCAATTCTCGTCTTTCTCATGCGTGGGACCACCGGCTTCTTCACCTCCCGAATCACCTTGGTGACGTATTTCGATAACGCCGAGGGTCTCCGCGGGGGCCAGGGAGTTGATTTCCAGGGCGTGGCCATCGGGAACGTGCAAAGCGTTCGCGTCGTTGCCGATCCCAAGCACGCCGAGAAGCCCATCCAGGTGGTCATGCGCATCAACAAGAAGTTCCAGCCCGTTCTCCGGAAGGATGCCACCGCCACCATCCTGACCCAAGGCGTCTTGGGCGAGTCTTACGTTGACGTCGATGGCAGGTCCGCTCACGAGCCACCGGTCAACAACGGCGACGAACTGCCGTCCAGCAACGCGCCCGGCCTGCAAGATGTGGTTCGCAGCAGCCAGGGCACGCTGCAAAACTTCGACGTGCTGGTCAAACGCGTAGACCGCATCCTGGTTCAAGTGGAAGGCGGCAGGGGCAGCCTGGGTAAATTCATCAACGATCCTGTTTTCTTCAATCGAGCAACTGCCATCCTCAACCAGGTCCAGGGAATGTTGAACGACGTGAGCCAGGGCAAGGGAACCATCGGCCGGCTCCTGGCCGATGAGAGTCTCGCCAACAAACTATCCGACGACGTCGACAAGCTCAGCCGAGTGGTGGATGACATCAACGGCGGCAAGGGCAATCTTGGTCTGCTGCTTAAAGATGAGACATTGATGAAAAATGCCAACCAGACCCTGGTCAAGGTCAACAAACTCGTGGACGATGTCAACGCTGGCCATGGTGCACTGGGCAAGCTGACCAAGGATGAAGAGATGGCCAACAAGCTGCAGAACACCATCAACAAGCTGTCCGCCATCGTTGACAAACTGGAATCGGGGCGAGGCAGCGCCGGACAGTTTATCAACAACCCATCGCTTTACAACAACAGCGACCAGTTGCTGATCGAGAGCCGGAATCTGGTGAAAGCGATCCGTGAGAACCCCAAGAAGTATCTCACCATTCATTTGCGTATCTTTTAACTCTGTCGCTTCGCTCCAAACCGCCGATGAGCACGGGATGCGCGAACTCCGCGCAGGCTCCTGACGCGAGCGGTTCGGCGCGCAAGCTTATCTGATCGAGTGAGGGGCCGCTTCCCAAAGTGGGCGGGCAACGTCTAAAATTCAGCCTGTGTGCTCCGAAAGGCCACCACGGATCCCAACCAATAAGAGAACCCTCTGAGGCAATCAATCATGCGTATTTTTCTACTTCTGATGGCGGCAGTCTTGCTCGCCGGCCTGATCGCGGCCCAAGGCGCAAGCGCTCAAAAAAAGGACGGTGAACCGAAGCAAGTCTCTACCTTCGATCCCAATGCGCTGGACAAAAGCGCCGACCCTTGCCTGGATTTCTATCAATATGCCTGCGGCGGGTGGATGAAAAATAATCCCATCCCCGCCGACCAGGCTTCTTGGGGCCGCTTCAACGAACTGGCGGAACGCAATCGCGTGTTCTTGCGTGAGATCCTGGAGAACGCTGCGCAAGCTACCCAACGCACTCCCAACGAACAGAAGATCGGCGATTACTACGCCACCTGCCTGGATGAGGACGCCATCAACAAGAAAGGCGTGGCGGTGCTCAAACCGGAGTTCGACCGCATCAACTCCATCCACAACAAAAATGAGCTGACCGCGCTTGTCGCCAACCTGCATCGCCAGGGGGTCAGCGTGTTGTTCAGCTTCGGCTCCGGCGCCGACTTCAAGAATGCAAAGGAAGTCATTGGACAAGCCGATCAAGGCGGTCTCTCGCTACCGGACCGTGATTACTATCTGAAGGACGATCCCACGTCGGTCGAACTGCGCAAGGCTTACCTGGAGCATGTGACCAACACGTTCAAATTGCTGGGGGACTCGCCGGAGAAGGCCGCAGCCGAGGCCAAAGCCGTGTTGAACATTGAGACGGCCCTGGCCAAAGGTTCCATGGACCGCGTGGAGCGTCGCGACCCGGAGAAGGTCTACCACAAGCTGTCGGCACAGGAGTGGCAGGCGCTCACTCCTTCTCTCTCCTGGTCCAAATACTTGACCGATGTCGGCGCACCCAGCGTGCCCAGCCTGAACGTCGCCAACCCGGATTTTTTCAAGGCGCTCAACGCAGAGCTCAACAGTGTGAGTCTCGACGATCTCAAGACTTACTTCCGCTGGCGCTTGGTTCACTCTCAAGTGCAGTACCTTCCCAAGGCCTTTGTAGACGAGAACTTCAACTTCTACGGCAAGACGCTCACGGGAGCCAAGGAACTGCGGGCTCGCTGGAAACGCTGTGTCGCTGCCGTGGACGGCGACCTGGGCGAGGCTCTGGGGCAGGTTTACGTGGAGAAGCACTTCCCGCCCGAAGCCAAAGAGCGCACGTTGAAGATGGTCCACGCGTTGGAAGACGCACTCGGGCGCGACATCCAGGGTCTGGACTGGATGAGCGACGCCACCAAGAAGCAAGCCTTGATCAAGCTGGCGGCCATACAGAACAAAATCGGGTATCCTAGCAAGTGGCGCGATTACACGGCGCTAAAAATCACGCGCGGCGATGCTCTCGGCAATTCCCTCCGCGCCAATGAATTCGAAGTGCAGTGGCAGCTCAAGAAAATCGGCAAGCCGCTCGACAAGCAGGAATGGCAGATGACGCCGCCTACGGTGAATGCCTACTATGATCCCACTGAAAACGATATCAACTTCCCCGCCGGGATCCTGCAACCGCCGTTTTACGACTTCAAGGCCGATGATGCTTTGAACTTCGGAGGCATCGGCGCGGTCATCGGCCACGAACTGACTCACGGCTTTGACGATCAAGGCGCCCAATTTGACGCTGAAGGAAATCTCAAGAGCTGGTGGGCCCCCGAAGACGAGAAGGCCTTCAAGGAGCGCACCCAGTGTCTGGTGGACGAGTATGACAAGTTCGTGGCCGTGGATGACGTCCATGTTCGCGGCAAGCTCACGCTGGGCGAAAACACGGCCGACAACGGCGGCGTGCGCGTCGCTCTGATGGCGCTGCTGGCCAGCATGGCTAATTCCGGCAAGGTGCCGGAGAAAATCGACGACTACGCTCCCGAGCAGCGGCTCTTTCTGGGATGGGGCCAGATATGGTGCCAGAACATGACCGAACAAATGGCTCGCCTGCTAGCTTTGAACAACGAGCATTCTCCCGGCAGGTACCGCGTGAATGGCGTACTCTCCAACATGCCGGAGTTCCAGAAAGCCTGGGGCTGCAAGGCCGGCCAGGCAATGGTCCGCCAGAACGCGTGCCATGTCTGGTAAGGGATACCTGCAACACAAGGCCCGCCGCATGCCGGGCCTTTTTTTCGCGAACAGCTAAGGCGGTTCCAGAGTTGGTGTAGCCCTTGATTTGTTCGTGTTTGGCTTTCTCTCAACACACTCATCCCGAACCCCCGACGTCGAGCTTGCGAGACGGAGCCGGTGAGGGATCGGCTCCGCTGCCGCTACGCGTGAGCCGAAAATGCTGACGATCTCTGTGTTGGTGGCTCCAGGACGCCGGGGCGGAGCAGATCCCTCGGCCTCACCGCAGATATGCGAAACTTCCAACCTCCCTTCCGGTTCGGCCTCGGGATAGGGTCGCGTTGGTCTTTACTTTCTCACTGCCTCGGCACACATGATGGGACACAGCGACTCTGGAATCGCTTTGGCTTGCCGCACAAATCCTTTATTGGGTCACACTCACCAGTCCGGTTGATTCCGCTTGTTCGTGCGCATGATAGGACGACCGCACCAGCGGGCCGGACTCCACGTGCCGGAAGCCCCGCTTAAGCGCCTCGCGCTTCAGGAGGGCAAACTCGTCGGGCGTATAGTAGCGGGCGATGGGCAGATGATCTTTGGAGGGCCGCAGGTACTGGCCTATGGTGAGGATATCCACGCCGCGCGCGGCCAAGTCGCCGAAGACCTCCAGCAGTTCGTCCATGGTTTCGCCCAAGCCGACCATGACGCCACTCTTTGAAACCATTTCTGGCGCGAAGCGCTTCACGTTTTCCAGCAGCCGCAAAGTGCGTTCATAGCGGGCGCCCGACCGCACGGCGCGATACAGCCGGGGAACGGTCTCAGTGTTGTGATTGAGTATTTCCGGCTTGGCGTCAATCACAGTTTGCAAGCAGTCGTCGTGCCCTTGGAAGTCCGGGATCAGAACTTCCACTTGGCATCCAGGCGCCTGGCGGCGAATCTCGCGAATGGTCTCAGCGAAGATCCTGGCACCACCCAAGTTGTCATCGTCGCGGTTCACGCTGGTCACAACGGCATGCTTCAGGCCGAGCGTCGCCACGGCTTCAGCCACGCGGCGGGGCTCGTCCCAATCCAGTGGCCCGGGTTTGCCCTTGGGCACGGCGCAAAAGCCGCAGCGGCGCGTGCACAGGTTACCGAGCAACATGAAAGTTGCGGTGTTGTGGTTCCAGCACTCGCCGATGTTAGGGCACTGCGCCGATTCGCACACCGTATGCAGCTCCAGCGTGCGGGCGAGCTTCTTCAACTCGTGATAGTTGCCGCCCAGAGGCGCGCGCGCCTTCAGCCACGCGGGCTTGGGCTGCGGACGGCGAGGCGCGAGATCGATCTGCACGAGTTCTACGGGGCTGGCCATTTCAGTGATTCTCTATCGTCTATTCTACAGATATCCCCCGAAAACCGACCGCTACAGCGTGTGCAGGTAGGCAATCAGATCCTGGATTTCCTGCTGGCTCAGCGTGTCGCCGAACCTAGGCATCATATTGCGTCCGCGAACAATGGACTGCTCCACGTGTTCGTCGGTCGCGGTGAGGCCACTGGGCAGATACTCTTTCTTATACACTCCCTTCAATCCGGGGCCCTTGTTACCGTGCGGCGAATAAGCCGGATGGCAGTTGAGGCAATAGACGTTATAAACACGACGTCCGCGCGCCTGCACGGGACTCAGTCCCAGTTCAGCGTCGGACATTTGAGCGCGGTCCTTCTCGCAGCCGGCCAACAGCGTTACGGCCAGCGCGACAACAAGTAGGGGGATAGACGTTGTTCGCTTCAAGTGACTATTATGTCCGTAGCGCACAGTTTTTTGGAATCCTGCCGAGTGTTTCATGCCGGTTGAGATCAAACGAGCCTACGAAAAGCCTTTGCCCGCCGATGGCCGGCGCGTCCTCGTGGACCGTCTGTGGCCCCGCGGGGTCAAGAAAGAGAAAGCCAGGATCGACCATTGGCTTAAAAATCTGGCCCCGTCTGACAACCTGCGCAAGTGGTTTCACCTGAGCGCCAACTGGCCTGTCTTTAAGAAGCGGTATTTCAAGGAACTCTCGACACCGGAAGCTTCAGCAGACCTGGAAACGCTCTACAGCGTGATGAATCATCATAACCGGCTGACGCTCGTCCACGCCTCAAAGGACCCTCACCACAACAATGCCGTCGTCTTGAAAGAGCTGCTCGAGGGAATGAAGAAGCCACCCTCCAGCAGCGGTCCGGCCAAAGCCGCAGCCGCTTCAGCACGCGCTGCCAGACGGCGTCCTAGCTAGCGGGCCATGATCCTGCGTCCGACCGAACCGCCACCCCCAACCACTGCCGACTTTGTTTCCGCCTGGCCTGCGGTAGAGCGTCTGCAAAAGCAAAAGTACGAGAGCTGCTGGATGATTACACAACCTTCGCACGCGGCTTTGGCAGGAGACATTGCCGCTAAGCTCCGCGACCCTCGGATCCCGAAGCTTGAAGCCGACCTGATCCGCGCCATTGCCCTGCACGATGCCGGCTGGGGCATGCCCGACGCCCAAGCGATCATGCGCAGCCGCTCCGATCAACGCGATACTCCAAAGTCATTTCTGGAGATTGAGGTTGCCGAGTTTCTTGCGGCTTGGTCCCAGCCGATTGATATCGTCCAGCATGTTTCTCCAGCCGGCGGATACATGGTCAGCAGGCATTTCTGGCGTCTGGCCGAGCACCGCATGGCCCACGGGAACGATGCCGAGAACGACCGCAAGAAACTCACGAAGTTCCTCGATCACGAAAGCCAACGACAGAAGAAGCTGGCGGCAAAGCAGAACAGAAGCACTGACGAGCTGGAACGGCTGACTGATCTGCTGCAATTCTGCGATTTGCTCTCGCTTTACATCTGCTCCGGCGCCCGCGAAAACGCCGAGTTCCCGGAATGCCTCGGTTGGCGAGCCCGTCTTCGCGTCGAAGGCGAAGGTTACCAGCTCGATCCTCCGTTGCTGGAGGATGGGGCGCAGTTTCGCGTGGCAGCGCTGCGGCATCCAGCGACCAAAGCAGAGTCGAGCCGGGAGATCGTGGTGACATTTGGTAATTGGGTAACTTCGTAATTGAGTAATTGAAAATCCGCGAGCCACAACCTCTGTAAATTGTCATGTAATTCTGGTTGCTCCAAAAATTACCCAATTACAAAATTACTCAATCATCAATTCTCATCATGGCTCCGCTCTCGGCGCTAGTTCTTGCGGTCCATGCCGCTCATGCCGCCATGATCGTGGTCCATTCCCGGTTTGAGCTGGCGTCCTACGGACCAGATCTCGTCCGGCGTCTTCTCCCAGGGATACACGTGCACCATCCAGCCGAAGACATGCGGCATGAACGTGCCGCCTGCGGCCTCGCATTCCTCTTGCGTGGAAATGGACCCAGCCAATCCGAACTTGGGATTCTTCCCCAGCATTTCGATCTCTCGCCCTTTCGGGGGCTTGCACATGTTCACGTGCTGGTGCCACTGGGCCACGCTGAGGGGAATGCGCTGGTTCAGCTGCTCTTCGTTGAAGCGGACGGGTGCGGTGTACATGGCGCCGAGCAGCGCGTAATCGTTGCCGTGTTTTTCATAAAGCAGCGAGGTCGGCTTGGCGGGATCGAAGCGAAAGGACTCGCCCACGGCAGATTGCCAACTGGTAAAGTGGTACATCTTCTGCGGGACGTTGGGCAGGAAGATCTTGTAGCCATCGGCCAGGGCGGCGTTGTAATCGTGATATTTCTCGAGCGCGCTGCGCGCCTGTTCCACCACCTGCTGCGCTTTTTCCTGGTCGCCCGGCTGGGGATCACGGAGCGCGCTCATGTGCATGTGCGCACCGATGTGCTCGTGGTCTTCATGATGGTGACCGTGGCTCATGGCTTCCGTGGTAGCGGTCAGGTCGCCCTGCGCCGGTGGTGGAGCCTGCTGCTGGTCATGGCGCGCGTAAAGCAATACCGCCAAGAGACTGAGACCGATGGGGACTGAGAACCTTTTCATCCTATTCCTCCGATGGCGCAAGCCAAAGTAGCAAACCCGACCCGAGATGGAGCCTTTCCGGCAATCGGAACTCAAAGAGCATATCTGGAACTCATACCAGCTCGTGCTGGGCAAACTGCCCAAGAAAACGCAAGCGAGACTCACCGGTACAAACCCCGCGCCGAAGCGACCTTCCGCTAAGAAGCCCTCTGCCGCTAGACCGAGGCGGGCTCCAAGGCAGCGGAAGTAATTCTTTCCACTGCCAGCCTTGCCGATCTGATGCAGTCCGGAATCCCGATCCCATAAAACGAATTACCAATGATCTGAATCCCCGGCAGCTCGGCCAATAGCTTTTCCGCTTCGGCCACACGCTCCAGATGTCCGGTCTCATACTGCGGCAGGGCGTATTCCCAGCGAAAGACACGCGCGAAACGCGGCTGCCTGCTGAGACCAAGAATGTCTCTCAACTCTTTCTGCGCGATCTCCTGCAATGTATGGTCGCTGTGGCTGAGCAGATCGGGCACGCGCGAACTGGAGATAAAGCAACGCAGCAAAGCCGATCCCTCCGGGACGCGCTGCGCGAATTTCTTGTGAACAAAGGTGCAGGCGAGTATCTTGCGGCCTTCGGCGCGCGGAACCAGGAATCCGTGTCCTGGCGGCAGATCGGCCTGGTCATAGGCAAACGCCACCGCCGCCGCCGAGGTGTAGTGGATCCTGCCCAGCAGCCCGGCCATCTTCGGCTGGAGAGACAGCAGAAGCGAGGCAGAGACCGGGGCCGGCACAGCCAGCAGAACGGCGTCGAACTCTTCGCCGGCGCTGCCGCCCGCAACTTGCCAGCCGTTCCTCGTTCGCAGTAGTCGAAGCTCTTGTTGACGCAGGCGCAGGGAACCGGCCGGCAGGCTGGCCACTAGGGCGTCGACTATCTGCTGCATGCCGCACTTGAGAGACGTGAACAGCGGCTGAGGCTGGGCGCCAGTATTCACTCGTTGCTTGCGCGCTCTCAGCGTGGCCCGCACCAGGCTGCCGTGTGCCCGCTCCATCGCGACGAAGCGCGGCAGCACGGCACGCACGCTCAAGCGATCAGCGTCGCCTCCGTAAACACCGGCAAGAAGCGGTTCGGCCACGCGCTCCACCATTTGTTGTCCGAAGTGCCGCCGGACAAAATCGCCGACAGATTCATCTTCATTCTGAGGAGTGCTGGAAGAGAACCATTCCCTTGCCATGCGCAGCTTCGTTCCCAGAGAAAACAGCGGAGTCTCGGCCATGGGGGCGACACGCGTGGGCACCATGAATTCCAGGCCTTCAGGGATGGGCACCAGCCTGCCTTTGACCAGGATGTAAGTCTTGCGCTCCGCATCATTCGAGCCGATGAGCTGATCTCCGATTCCCAGCTCGCGGCAAAGCTGCGCGCCGTCAGGCTTGATGGTAAGAAAGGAATCCGGTCCTGCTTCCAGGACATAGCCGTCACGATGCTCGGTCTTGATGACGCCGCCCAGCCGGTCTGATTTTTCAAACAACGTCCAGGCAAGATCCGTGGCGTCGTTTCTCTCGCGCCGCGCCTTTTCCAGGTAGTAGGCCGCGCTCAAGCCGGCGATGCCGCCGCCGATGATGGCTATGCGCTTCATCTTCGTAGCCAATTCCTAGGAAACCGATCCGGCAACGCCCAGGCGCGTTGCCGCCAGATCGGCCAGGGCGGCGATAAGCGTGGGCGACTCGTTCAACGACTCCGTGCGCCAGAAACGGAGTCCCTGCTCGGTCGCGAATTGGCGGAAGCCGATGTCCACGTCGTAGAGGACCTCAACGTGGTCGCAGACAAAGCCGATGGGAGCGATCACAACTCCTTTGTGCCCCTGCTTTTTCAGCTCGAGCAAGGCGCTCTCGACGGTAGGTCCGAGCCACGGCCCGCCGGACATGCCCTGGCTCTGAAACGCGAAAAGCTGCAGCGTCGGCGCCAGTCCGGCGAGGTTCTGGCCTACCAATCGCGCCGTTTCTTTGGCCTGCTGTTCGTACGGATCGCCGGCCTGTATGGTCCGCATGGGTACGCTGTGCGCGGTAAAGACCACCGGCAGAGCGGCGCCTGTTTCATGGCAGGCCCGCCGCCAAACATCTTCGAGCTTTTCCGCAAACGCGCGCACTAACAAAGGATGGTCATGCCAGGATTCCACAAAACGCACCGATATCTCGGGTTTCAACTCGGCGATGAGCGCCTTGCGGTAGAGCCCCACACTGGTAGATGAATTCTGCGGGGCCAGGCAAACGGCGAGCAAGTGTTCCACGCCATCGGCGGTTAACCGGCGCACTGCATCGGCGATGAACGGCTTCCAGTTGCGCATGCCCACGTAGACGGGCAGCCCAAGCTCCCGCTGCAGCGCCGCACCTTGGGCCAGGGTAATTTCGGTCAGCGGCGACTTGCCGATCAGAGAGTAGCGGTGGCTGACTTCCTGGATTACCGCCTCCGGCACCGGACGACCGCCGGTGATGTAGTTCATGAACGCGGGGACATCCGCCGGCGATTCCGGGCTGCCGTGGGCCAAAAGCACGACGGCTGCTTTCTGCTGCTGCGTCGTCATAGTCATTGCGCGGCTCCCTTTACCTCATCACCGCGTCGGGCAACGGGGACTTCAAGCTCCATTCTCTTACAAACTCCACCAGTGCGCGCACATTCTCGACCGGTGTTTCCGGCAAGATGCCGTGCCCCAGGTTGAAAATGTGTCCCGGGCGTCCGCCCGCCTGCCGCAGGATGGCATCGGCGCGTGCGCGCAGCTCTTTCTGTCCGGCAAACAGCAGGACGGGATCGAGGTTTCCCTGCACGGCGCCCGAAAAGTTCAGGCTCTTCCATGCCTGGTCCAGAGGAAACCGCCAGTCCACGCCGATCACCTCCGCCCCGGTTTCCTTCATCGCCGGCAGCAGCGTGGCCGTGTCCGTGCCGAAGTAGATGACGGGAACTTTGGTGGCCTGCAACCGCCGCACCAGGTCCGTGGCAAAGGGCAATACATAGCGGCGATAGTCTTCCACGCTCAGGCAACCCACCCAGCTGTCAAAAACTTGCAGAACATCGGCGCCAGCCGCGACTTGCCCGGCGGCATACGGGGCCAGCACTTCCACCAGCTTGCGCATCAGGGCCTGCCACGCCGCCGGCTCGTTGTACATCATCTTTTTGGTGTGGACATAGTTACGCGAAGCGCCGCCCTCGATCATATAGCTGGCCAGAGTAAAAGGGGCTCCGCAAAAGCCGATCACCGGGAGCTTCGCGCCGAAGTGCTTCACCACGCTGCGCACCGATTCCGCCACGTAGCCCAGCTCGGCGGCGCGGTCGGTCACCAGGGCGGCAACGTCCTTCATCTTCCGCAGCGGGCGCTCAATCACCGGCCCTTCACCGGCTTCAAACCGAAAGGGCAAGCCCATGACCTCCAACGGCAGCAGCAGGTCGGCAAAGATGATAGCTGCATCCACGCCCAGCTTTTCGGCCGCGGTGATGGTGACCTCGGCGGCTAGGGCCGGCGTCTTGCAGATCTCCAGGATGGAGTGCCGCTTGCGCACGGCGCGGTACTCGGCCATATAACGGCCGGCCTGGCGCATTAGCCAGATGGGGGTTGCGTCCACCGGCTCACAGCGGCAAGCGCGAACGAATCTTGAGTTGGGCGCGGACATTATCCTCGTTTCCGGAAACTTAGCATTCTAATAGCTTTCACTTTGGCGGGGGTCGGGGAACTTCATTGTTTTCGTCGTCTGTTCGCCTTCCCTCTCCCCTCCCCCTGTTTCACCCCACTTCACTTCGCGATTGCCAAGTTACACATTTGTCGAATCCTTTCCCATCGCCAGATCACGTGCGATGACGGCGATGTCGGCGATCTCCCGATGACCGATCACCGGATCTTTCTTGAAAGACCGTCCCACCGCGGACTGGTCGTAGAGGGTAGTTGTCACATGGTAAAATCCTCGATCCAACAACTCTGAATAACGGAGTCCCAGCCATGAAGACTCATTTTCGACGGCTTCGTCTCTGCTGCTGCCTTTTGATCGCAGCCAGTTTTGCGCGGCCGGCGCGCGCCGATGGACCTCAATGGGTGGAAATCCGCTCGCCCCATTTCTCGGTGGCTACGGATGCAGGGGAAAAACGTGGCCGCGAGGTCGCCATGCGCTTCGAACAGATGCGCGCCGTCTTTGCCACGCTGATGACCAAGGTGAACGTCAACCTCCCCATACCGCTCGAGATCATCGCCTTCCGCAACACCAAGGAATTCCGGCAGGTCGCGCCGCTGTGGCATGGCAAGCCGACCCAGCTTGCCGGATTGTTCCAGGGCGGGCAGGACCGCAGCTTCATCATGCTCGACATGTCGGCGGACAATCCATGGATGGTGGTTTTCCACGAATACGCCCACCAGCTCATGAACGGGATCCTTTCCCGGCAGCTCGATCCCTGGTTTGAAGAGGGATTTGCCGAGTACTTTTCGACCATCGAGGTGGATAACAAACAAGCTCGAGTCGGCAAACCGCCGGAGTATGCCTACCAGGTATTGCAGCAGACCGGCATGATCAAGATCGCGGATCTTTTCAAGGTCCGCCAGAACTCCCAGACATACAACGAGACCGGCGACCGCAGGACGGCGTTCTACGCCCAATCGAACATGCTCGTACACTATCTTTATGACAATGGGCTGATTCCGAAGGCCAGTGTCTATTTCAATTTAAGGGACAAAAATGTCCCGGTCGAGGACGCCATCCAGCAGGCCTTCGGCATGAGCCCGGCCCAGTTCGATAAGGTGTTGCGCGATTACGTGAACAGCGGCCGGTCCAAGTACTACCCCATCCCCACTCCTCCCGATATCGCCAGCAGCGGTTACACGTCGGCCCCGTTGAGCCCGGCGGACAGCAATGCGATCCTGGCGGACATTCATCTGCACTCCCCTGATTACCGGGACAAGGCAATCGAAGAATTTCAGGAGATCTTGAAGACTGATCGCAACCAGGCGGCCTCTTGCCGGTGACTGGGTTATGCCTATTTGCAGAAGAGACAGTTTGACCAGGCAGCAACCTACTTCCGGCGCGCGGCCCAGCTCGACTCCAAGGACCCACGCGTGCACTACTACACCGCGCTACTGCTGAGCCGGAAGGGCGGGTTTTCCAACCGCGAAAACCTGCCGGAGATGACGAAAGAACTCGAGACCGCGATTGCCCTGGACCCGAATTTCGCCGATTCATACATGCTCCTGGCATTTGCTCAGGCCTACGGAGGAGATCCCGCCAAGGGTCTTGAGACCATGCGGAAAGCCGTGTCTCTGAGCCCGCGCAACGAGAGCTACCAGTTCAATTTGGCGCAGATGTACCTGAACAACCGTCGATTCGACGAGGCCATAGCGCTTCTTCACACGTTGGAGAGGACGCAAAACCAGCAGCTTGCGCTTCAGGTGAGTGCAACATTGCAGCGGGCCAGCAGATGAAGGAGTTCAACCCCAGAATTGTGGAGATGCCGGGATCCAGGCCTGTCCGTGCCAGCGAACCCGCAGACGAACCAGACGATTCACCGGGCGATTCGCCCGGCCAGGCGCCGCTCACGGAGAAGCCAGCGGCGGCCACGGAAGCGCATCAGGAGCCCGCCAAGACTTCCGCCCCGACCAGATTCATGCAAGGCATCTTGACCGGGGTTGACTGCTCGGCTCCGCCCTCGGCGGTATTGACCGTGGTTTCCGGAGCCAAGACTTGGAAGATGAAGGTGGCCGACACCGCCGGCGCAATTGTTTTTGGCGCCGACAAGTTTTCCTGCTCGTGGAGCAAACAGAAAATTGCGGTGAACTATCGGGAAACGGGAAACAGCGAAGGCACGGTGGTCTCCCTGGAAATGAAATAAGAGCGAATCAAAGTTTCCATCATTGCTTCTCTCCTGGTCTGACATTCTCGTCGCAGGTTCGGGTTCGGCTACACCCATTGCGGAAGCGTTTGCTGGCATGGTATTGTCCTGTTCCCAGAGCAACCATCTCATGAAGCCCTTATCTCTCTACGTTGCCCTGCTGGCGCTAACTCTGCCGCCGGCTTGCCGGGAAGCCAAAGGCAATTCTCCGGCGCCGCTCGAATCTTCCACCCAGATCCTGGTAGTGACGACTTCAGGTTGGAATGCCATGGATGGCACGCTGCAACGGTACGAGCGCTCGACTCCAAGCAAGAAATGGAAGGCGGTGGGCGAACCGTTCAGGATCGTGGTCGGCAAGAATGGCCTGGCGTGGAGCTCGGCGCCGAGTCTGCCTGATGAGGTCGGGCCGCGCACCACCTCCGATCCAGTGAAGAAGGAGGGCGATGGCAGAGCCCCGGCGGGCTTCTTCCCGGTCAGCACGGCTTTTGGCTATGCTTCTCAGAAGCAGCCCGGCTGGAAGATGCCCTTCGTAAGCCTGACGCCCTCGATGGAGTGCGTGGACGACGCCACATCCAAGTTCTACAACCAGGTTTTGGACCGCGGCAATGTCTCATCCCCCGACTGGAACAGTTCTGAGCACATGCTGCGTCCCGACGAGTTGTACCGCTGGGGTCTGCTAGTGGATTACAACCCCAGCCCG
>WNFJ01554127.1_pt2 | contig 17668 bp, 10 predicted proteins | sample 5400461 | NCBI WGS metagenome assembly WNFJ01 (sample SAMN13153349, study PRJNA577476) | soil metagenome | isolation source: 115 cm saprolite on Douglas fir-dominated hillslope | place: USA:California | collected 2013-09-17 | reverse complement strand
CGAGCGAGGAGAAAACCGAATTTTGGGCGGTAGCGACCCCACTTTGAGCGGCTTGGCAGCCGCCCAACGCCTTCGGCGCCGGGGGTCGCTACCGCCCAATCTGTCCACCAGAATTCCTCGCTCCGTCGCCGGCAGAGTTGTAAGGAGAAAACCCAACCAGTTTGAAGCACTAGCAGCAGAGGAGATGAAAAGATGGCCCTAATTCCGAAGGTCGAACCCAAGCAAGAAAAGAAGGTGGTCTCGGCACGCCTCGACGAGGAAGCGCACACAATGCTTCAGCGTTATGCAACCTTCCTCGGAGGGGCGACGCACGAGTACATCATTGGCGAGTCACTGAAGCGGCTTTTCCGTCGAGACAAGGAGTTCAACCAGTGGCTTGAAAAGGATCATGCAGCTCCGACTGCAACCCCTGACACACCCCGACTTGCAAGCCCGACTCCCAAGAACACAACAAGGACAGCGCCAACGGCGGCATGATTCAACGCATCCTGAACTCGAAAAACTTCCTCGCGGTCCTGTTAGCGCTGGTGACCGGGACAGCCCTGTACGTCAAGATGCCCTGGCCGATGACTGCTTCGCTCGCTCCACAGTCCTGGAACGAATACTTCCTTCGATTGATCGCCCTTCGAGACCCCTGGACGTATGCGGGGCTGAAGGCTTCGTATCATGTGATGCTGTTCACCACACCCTACATTGGCTATTCATTCTTGCTGTCCGCGCTCTACATCTTTACGTTGCGGCCAAGACGGTCACCAAAGCCCCAGCCTTTGCCACTCTACCCGGTTGTGGAATCTCGGAATCAGCTCAGCGTCGTCATAGGGGAAATTCACAACCCGCGCCTTCCCATCCCATCAGAGGACCCCACTTGGTTCATCATCCCGGAGCGCGGATTGTTTACCGGCACAATCATGATTGGTGCCACCGGTAGTGGAAAGACGGCTGGCGGCATGTACCCGTTCACGGACCAATTGTTGGGCTACCGAGCAGCGGACGCGGATGCCAAAGCGAGTGCACTGGTGCTTGAAGTTAAGGGCGACTTCTGCGGCAAGGTTAAAGAGATCCTGCTGAAGAGAGGCCGCGCGGAAGACTACATCGAAATCGGCCTCGATTCCGAGTGGGCCTACAACCCCCTTTACAACGATCTTGAAGGCTACGCGCTGGCCTACGGAATCGCGTCCTTATTAAACAACCTGTTTGGCAAGGGCAAAGAACCATTCTGGCAGCAGGCATACACGAACCTCGTCAAGTTCATCATCATCCTGCATCAGGTCGGTTTCGGTTACGTCACACTGTTCGATGTCTACGAGTCGGCTATCTCGGCGCAAGTCCTCGAAAGAAAGATGAAGCAGGCCGAGGAAAACATCGTAGGGAAATCCTTTCTCACCGTCCCACGCGAATCCTTCCAATCTTACGCGCGAGAACTTGCTGAAGCTGGCTTCGACGCAGATGAGAGCGGGCAGCTTTACCGTGTGGCGGATTCCTCGGCAGCAAGAGAGGTTTTGCAGAAAGTTGGGATTGAGCCGACCGTCCAAAATGAAAACACTCCGAATGCCGTTGATCAGGATAGAAAGGAGCAGCTTGAAGCGGTTAAGCGCTGGTACAACGACGATTGGAAGAATATCGATAAGAAGCTGCAAAGCTCCGTTGTTGAAGGTATTTCGGTTTTTCTCTCACTCTTTGACGACAATCCACGCGTCAAACGCATGTTCTGTCCGCCTCTGGAACTGTATCGCCAAGCTGAAGCGCAGGCATCTGGACGAAAGCCCCTTCCTCAGATCGCAACCTTATTGGAGCAAGGTAAGGTCGTTGCCTTGAATTTTCCAGCAAGCATGAACCCTGGGTTGGCGCGAGCCATCGGCGTGATGCTCAAGATGGATTTTCAACGGGCCGTCTTGAATCGAATTCCGCATATTGCGAAGAATCCCAGCAAAGAGTGGCGCCCCATTGTGTTTGTCTGCGATGAATACCAAGAGCTTGCTACCGTTGGAGTGAACGAGCCGAGTGGCGATGAGAAGTTTTTTTCACTCTCGCGACAAGCCAGATGCGTTCCTCTCGTGGCGACACAGAGCATCAGCTCGTTGCAATCAACCCTTCCTGGGGAAACGTGGCGAACTTTGTTGCAAACCTTCCGCACGAAAATCTTCTTGTCGTTGTCGGACGACTTCTCCGCAAAGATAGCGAGTGAGCTGTGCGGTCAGGAGGAAAAGTGGCGCGTCAACTACAACATCTCCGAAAGCGGTCACGATTCGAGGGTCAGCTATCTGAGCGGCAAGCCCCTGGCCGACAAAGCACATATCAGCACTTCAAAAACCTACAGCCAGCAACGGGACTACAGGTTCGACATGAAGACGTTCACCGAACTAAAAAACGCGCAATCCATTACCCTGGCTTACGATGGGCTCAACCCGCTGCCCCCGATGTTTTGCTATCTCAAACCGTACCTCAACGACGTTAACAAATCCTACTTTCGCCAACTGGCAGACGGACAACTCTAATGAACGGATTCGAGCTGATTCTCCCCTTCCTCCGTCCGATCCAGCATCTCATTTTGGACCCGGAGATCAGCGAAATCATGGTGAACGGACCAGAGAGTGTATTTATCGAAAGGGCTGGACACGTTCTGCCGGTGCCAGGAGTCAAGCTCACACCCGAATCTCTCATCGTGGCTGTCAAGAACATAGCCAGGCGCCTGGGTGACGATATTTCGGAATCGAAACCTATCCTCGATTCCCGATTGCCGGATGGAAGCCGCGTTGCGGCCGTAATTCCACCCTGCAGTATCCACGGAGTGGCGCTGACCATTCGTAAGTTCAACTCCCACAAATTCAAGATGAAAGACCTCATTGAGGTGGGAACCGTCACGGCTGAACTGGGAAAACAGTTGGAAGAATATGTCGCACAGCGCAAGAACATCCTCATCTGCGGGGGAACTGGCAGCGGAAAGACGACACTCGCCAACATCTTGACGGAATTCATTCCCAACCACGAGCGCATTGTACTGATAGAGGACACTGCAGAGATACAGATTCAGAAAGAAAACGTCCTTCGATTCGAAGCGCGTCGCGAGCAGGATGGGCTGCCTGCTGTGACAATCCGGGATCTCCTCAAAGCGACCCTGCGCCATCGGCCAGACCGCATCATCTTGGGCGAGATTCGCGGTGGCGAGGCATTCGATCTCTTGCAACTCCTTAACACCGGCCACAGCGGGACACTCTCCACTGTCCATGCCAATTCTGCCAGCCAAGGCATATCACGCTTCACGTCTTGCGTCCTGCAGAGCGGAGTCGAGATGCCATTCCGCGCCATCAAAACCAATATCGCAGATTCGCTCGATGTGATAGTACAAATTGAGCGCCGACCGGGAATGAGATTTGTTTCCGAAGTTCTTCAGCTTCGTGGATACGAACCGGAAGCTGACCGATACGACCTTACCCAGATTTACGCGATGACACCATAGTTCTCGATATTTGTCTTGTAGTGTTCTAGTGAGCCAAAGATTGTGTCGAAATCGTTTTCGCTAAGCTCTTTATCCATGTGTGTGACGCTCGATGTCGCCGCTGGCGAGCTGCCTTCTTCCTCGCCGATTCAACCAGAAATCCTCTCGGCTACCCTACAATGTTCGCTGCAGCTCCAAGCCATAGACTTTAGGCACGCCGCGTTTGTGGTTGATCCCTTCCCCATCTCGTGGTATTGTCGTAGCTACACATGTAACTACGCAGCTCCAAGTGCCCAGCGATGAAGTTTGAATGGGATGAGAGCAAGAACCAGATCAACATTGACAACCACGGCCTGGACTTGGCTGATGGGGAAGAGCTTTTCAACGGACGGCTGCCGTTCTTGGTTGCGGCAGACACAGCCGAAGACTACGGAGAAGATCGCTGGATAGGTATTGGGACGATAAACGGTCGCGTGGTCGTCGCCATCTTCACTGAACGAGGGCCTGACGTGATCAGGTTAATCTCGTTGCGGAAAGCGACGCAAGAAGAGAAAACAAGATATGAAGAAGCCCTCAAGGACGAATTGGCAGAAGGTTGATTCTCTTCGAGACGAAGACATTAACTTCAGTGACGCCCCGAAATTGGATGCGCACTTCTTCGAGCGGGCAGCCCCCTGGCCAGCATCGAAGGAGCAGATTACACTTCGACTAGATCCAGACTTACTCAGCCACTTTCGGCGTCAAGGAAAGGGCTACCAGACGGCAATCAACACGGCGCTTCGAAAATATATCGACGGACAAAGAATCGACCCCCTGGGCCAAGATCTGCTGGTACCGTTTGAAAAGCAGAATTTCACTGCCGAATACTCCGAATACTCTCGCGTGAAGAGAAATAATTTCTTTGCGAGCATTCAGTCGTTCGGCCATATGTGGAAGGCTTTTTTACTCTTAGACAAACTCTTCCTAGACGAGTTTGCAGATGTCGAGAACTTGCGCGACACGACGCAGTTCCTCCCATTATTGTTACTTATCCAGGCGCACTCTCAGTTTCGGGTCGCCGTCGAATTGGGCTTTACCAACCTCCTTACTGCGTCTGGTGCGGTCTTGAGACAAAGCATCGAATCCACCGCTTTCGCTCACAAGCTGTTCAAGCGTCCTGAGCTGGCTTCAGTTTGGATGTCGAAGCATGAAAGCAATCAGAGTGCTCAAGAATTTCACCAAGCATTCGTCAGCGAACGCCGAGAGAGCCTGTTTTCAAATCACCCGGCTTTGGAGGAATTGTATTCGTACTGGTGCGACCTCTCTGAACTGAGTAGCCATGTGAACCTCGTAAGCTTCGGCAAGCGAATCACCACCGAGCAATCGTCCACTCATGTTAGGTGGTCCCTCAGCTATTTCGAGATAGACAGGCAGGCGTTAGCCTACAGCCTGTTCACCGATTTGCATGTGGGACGTTTGATTGAAAATGTTTTCTATGCGATTTTCGAAACGCGGTTGCAATTCGACGAGTCGCTTGCCAACAAGAGGAACCTGTCATCGAAATACTTGGAGCAAGTCAGACAGGAACTGCGTACCGAGTTTGCAGACACGTCTCCACATGAACAGAAGCGCTAGCCCGTGCTCAACAGGCTGCGCGTCGAAGCCCCTGGACGGAAATGCTGTGACCAACTCTTTACCAGACGAACGACCACGCGCACACCCTGAGCCGCCGGCAATGGGCGAGCGAAGAGCCCGGTGGGGATATGGCTTCCAGGACAAAGTCGCAACTGCACGCATTCTCGGCATCCTGAGAACCGAGGTTCGGAAAGGCCTGTCCTCTTTCGAAGCCGTCCGCCTCGCCGATCTGGACGCTTGGCGTGTGGATGATTTTGTTCTTGTTTGGAACTCGAAGGTTGAAGGTAATTCCATCAAGTGGTCTGGCGACCGGACATCTATAAATTGGGCCGATCTGATAGGCGCAGAAGGATTGCTGAAAGAAATGGCGGAAGGTTATCGCCGCCTTGCACAAAAGTGGGTAGGGAGATCGGTCGCGGTACGCCTTCAATCGAATCGACCGGCCTCTGCCGAACGACACCACGCGCAGCTTGTAACTTCCCATAGCGTCGCTGACTTCTTGAAGAACCATTGGTTGCAAGGACCGCGGGCGCAGGTCGGACCCGAAGTCTCCGCTGTGTGGGATAAAATCCGTCACCACGTCGGCTTCGAAGAAAACGAGTTTGCACAGTTCGTCGCGGCCTGCGCCCTGGATCTAGACGTTCCCGAGCCACCGAACTCGCCTATAGGCACTTCCCTTGATGCGCGGCATTACTTTGAGCAATTTCAGAACTTGCACAAAGAAATAGCGACATGGCTAACGAATCATCCTGAGAGGGATGAGATTCCGCGTGAGTATTTGTTTGCGGCGATCGGCTTCCGGCAGTTTCGGCCAGACCTAGTTCAGCAATTTCCCGCGCCTCAAATTCCGTACGAACAAAATTCGGCTGCCAGCCAGCGACTGAAAGACCTCATTGGTTCGACATCAGGGGGATATTTGGCTGTCACCGGTCCGGCGGGGATCGGCAAGTCGACTCTCGTTCAAAATGTCCTGCAGGACTATTCGCTTTTTGTCCCCTACTACGCATATCTGCCCAACGGTCAAGGCAACCCGCGCGACCGAGGTCAGTCTCTAGTGTTTTTCCAAGATGTGGTCTTACGCTTGGATAGCTTCTTTGAGCACCGATCCAGTATAGGAATATCCGACATTGCCGAGGGGCGCGAGGCTCTGCGCCGACTCATGAAAAAGGCGGGCGAGTTGTATGTCGCGACTGGCCAAAAGACAATTCTCCTGATTGATGGTCTCGACCACATCGCCCGGGAAGTCGATTTGGACCGACCCATCCACCGCGAGTTGCTTCCTCCTGATGAAATCCCGGACGGCTTTCTCATTATCTTGAGTTCACAGCCACAGGCGCTTCTTCCAGACATCCTCGAGCGCCATGTGGCTGGTGCGATTGAAAGTCGTACAGGACGCAGGATCGAAGTGGAAGGATTGAATCCTGCCGAAGTGCATAGCTTCGTTGGTAACGCACGGGCGCAGACTAGTGGGACAGAGCGAGATGCGCTTTTCGAATCATGCAAAGGCAATCCCCTAATTCTCACGTATTTGTTGAATCTGCTGAATCGCACACCCACGCTCACAGTGGAGCAGGCGATTGCGGCAGCAGGCAACTACCTGGGCGACATCTCGCTTTATTACCAGTCGTGTCTGGCTGTGCCACTTCGCAATCAGGATGTGCGGGATGTGTTAGCACTTCTTAGCCGCGCGGTTCCGACTGTGCCTCTCGCGTGGACACTCAGTTGGCCAGAGAGAGCGCAAATAGAAGAGTTATACGCAACCGTTCTTGCACCTTTCATTCAAATTGAAGATGGCAACGTGAACTTTATTCATAACAGCCTTGTTGCGTTCCTACGAGAGGAAACTAGGTCAAAAATACGCGGCGCGGATCTTGAGCAACGGGAAAGAAACTATCATTCAATTCTAGCAGAGCGTTGTGGTGACGCTTCGTGTCTCGACCCGCTTGGGCGAGCGAAAGTTTTTCATTTGCTGCGGTCCGGAAAGGACAAAGAATTGCTGGACTTGCTGTCGTCCAAATGGCTGCGCTTAGCAATCGACGGATTCCTGCCGTATTCTGAAGTGCGCATCTTGCTTCTGTATGGCATGCGTTCTGCCTGGCAACTCCACGATTTTTCGAGTGTCCTGCGATTAATTTTATTGGACTTTGAACTGCAGCAACGATCCTCGCGCATATCAGCCGGGCAACTGTCCCTCCGATTCTTGGAATTGGATATGACTGACATCGCAATAAGTCAGATTCGGTCTTTTGGGCGAATTCTAGTCCAAGATGAGGATGCACTGCCATTTGCTCGCAGGCTACGCGCATACGCGAAGGCATCAAAGCGGCATGACCTGGCTGTCGTCGCAAAAGAGATTTACCAGCAGGTTAAACCTGTGCGGCTGTTCTATCAAGCCGAACCAGTTGATATCGAAGTAAAGAGCGGTCCACTGGAGTTACTTCGCTCGTGGACTGACACCGCTGCACTGTTCGAGGATGTCGATAGCATTTTGAAGCAGTTGGGAAGGATTCGATTCGCTCAATCTAGACCAGGTTGGAAGAGTGCCGAGGCAGCAAAAGCCGAACTTCTTGATTCAATCCTTCGAAGTGCTTTAGGCGAAGGATGGCCAATCGAGAGCTTCATGCGAATCCTCGATGCCATTGCGGATTTGGGTCAATCAGCTGAGTTGTTCGCATCGCTTCTGGCTGTATATGAAACGCATCCTTTAGAACAGTTACTCGGACGGATTGAGGAACTATACCCGCAGACCAAACTACATCCTGATGTCCATCTCCTGTTTTCGAGGCTACTCTTCAACCTCGGACGCTATGAAGAGTCGGCGTCCGTAGCTTCGCGGCTCAAGCATATTAGGCATGATTATTTTCACAATCAACACGGGTCGGAGATTTCTGCGGTTTCTTATACGGTCCAACTCAGTCGATTACAAGTGCTTTTGGGACTTGAGCAGGGTTCATTACCAGGGATTGCGGACGAGCGCGAGGAGGCGTTCGGCCGCATCGAGGCAACCGCGATGGAGATCGGTAAATTGTCAGCTGCTGTCCTCAAAGAGGAGCCAATCGTTGACTTGCGCGGCACGTTCCGCTCACTGCTCCTCTTTCATAACCGTCGACAGGTATTTAGTGAGTTCGATTGGCACCAAAACTACGTACTGACTCAGGCGAAACCGGAAATCTACAAGCAGTTGATCCGTTTGGCGTTGGACGCGTTGGTCTTGAGACGCTCCGCGACGCCTTTCTCGAAATCGTCGGTGGACCTGCGCAGGCGCAGTTCCCGCCACATTTCAGACGACAATTTGCCTTAGCATTTTTTGAGAATGGAGTGCTAGATCGGAACGGTGCGTACAATCTCGGAATATCTTCTACGACAGACGCTGAGGATGATGATCCAACGCAGAGAATGGAGGCTTGTTTCGATATTGCTGAGTTTCTTCACAAAACGAAAAATGACGCCAAGGTTGACGAATGGTTGAGTCGCGCAGCAAAGGTCACTGCTGGTGCAGGTAGTCACAAGGATTACCATATGGCCCAACTCGCGGATTGGTTGGTCAAATCCATTGGATCTGTCCTGAGTGAATCGAACTTGATACCGCTCAATAAGTTCTTCAAGGCGCTAGAAGTTGCGGGAGGGGCAGGCGGTTCTTCGGCAGCGACAGAACTCCTACAAAACATGCTCGCCATCGACGGTCAACGGGCTATCTCCCTTGCCATTGACTTGATCGACCGCGACATTATCAACGTTTCGGACGCTCTCGAAGCGATACTGGTCGGAGGTGCGAGCGCTGGTGCCCACCCCGCGCTTCTTTCGGCTCTATACACCGAAATGTTATCTTTACTACATCCGGGCCACACTGCTGGAGCGGCAGTAGCAACCCTGAGAAGTTTTCCGAAGGCTGAGCGCACCGCTGCCGCACGTGAGCTGCTCGCGTCAGTTCGGATGAATTCTCTTCCATCACGTCGAATTAGTGTAGCCCGCGCTCTTCAGGATGCACTTCGAACCGACGGGCTGGGCGATATCCATCTGAGCGATGGACTGAGACCAGGAGATGACGATTCGTCACGGAGCAGCTCCCTCTACAAGTCTTTGACAGGCGAGTTGCTGACAGAAGGCCAAGTGGTCGCACTCCTGAGCCAGACGGACCGAGAGGATCTGTGGAATCCAAATCCCTCGGAGAATGGAGCCTATGATTGGTTGCCGGCACTGAAGAGGGTACAGATACGAGATGTCACCGAGATGTCGCCCATCTAAATAATCTGCTTTCAACTCTTGCGATTCCAGATTACAAGACTGTGGATCTGTTGGTATGGAAATCTCGGTGGTATCTGAGATTGGGGGACCGGGAAGCCGCAAAACTCGCAGCGGCGGAAGCCCTCGACAAATCGCAGAACAGCTCCTGGTTTGAAAGATGGGACGGAGCGCAGCTGAGGAGTGTTTATGCTTTGCTGGCGGAACTGGACGATGGTGCCTCCATCGACACAGCCCGAAGACGTTTTGGCGAAGATCTGTCGAGCGGCAAGCTCTTCAGCATGTATCTATTGGACGACATTGTTCAGCTCTTTGCGTTTCTCAAGATAGATTGGCCGCTCGACGCGATTCAGGTCGTCGATGACTACCTCAACGTTGTTCTTGGTGCCAACCGAACTGCTCCAGAGTTCTCCTCACTGACTAATGCTTCCTCGCCTGGAACCGCTGATCACGCAATTTGCCGATTCGTTCTTCGATTCCTCTCGTTTCCGGTTATCGATGTTGGAGTCGCAGCGAGGCGTGCGCTTGCTAGATACGCCCTGGCAGACGGTAGCGGATTGGTCGACCTGATCATTGGGGAACCTGCTTGGGACGGAGTGCAGTTTGAGCACTTGCTGGCAGTCGTTCATATCGGTTTACACGGAGCCTCTGGCAGCGCGCTGAAGAGGCTTCAGAAACAGATCGTTGATTTGAATCGACAAGACTCCGTCGCCGTGAGAGCAATCGCGCGACGAATTTGTGCTGAGCAGGGATGGCAATGGCGTGAAGTTCGCGATATGCCCACACCGGTGTGTGTTCTTGTTCCCTCAAAGATTAGCTCCCGTATCGATTACGAAGAGGGGCGAACCCTCGTGGGGACCGATCCTGAGACTGCGCTTGAGCTCCATAGGAGTCTTATAAAGGCGCTTGAGGCGTCCGGTAATGATGCTCAGGAATTGCGCTCAGATTTTCGCCGAATTTATGATGACGTTTCCAGAGATTACTTGTGGGTTGACGACGAATATCTGGCTCGCTGGCGAAAGCTCTTGTTAGCCAGATTTTGGCTACATCAACGGGCGTTGATTGGACGAGAGTCCGTGCTTAGGCTCTTTGGCAAGAGGGCGTTGTGCGGACGCGCACCACGCTGGGCCGAATCGTGCTACGACTTAATGTATCCAATTTACGATCCTGCGCTCGAACTCTTTGACCCAACGGAGCGTCCGTCAGAGCTAAAGGCCATGGAATGGGACTGGCAGAATAAAGAGTCGGAACGGTGGCTTCTCGGAGAAAACGCAGCCGAGTGGTCCTCTTACCCCAGCTCCGTTGGACCGCTTCATATCATCGGCGAACGGACCATGTTTATTAGGCCTGATTGGGAGTGGCCCAGGGAAGAGCGCTACCGAGGCATCCTAGACAATTCAGCGACACTGAAACCGGATCGCGAGAGCCTTGCTTCATCTCTCGACCTCACGTACGACGCTTACCTGCAGGGTACCGGTCAAACTAACGAACAACTCGTCATCTGGAACTCTGAACGGCAGCTGGCAGGCCCCGCGTACAGATGGATTGCAGTGAACAGCGCGTTTGCAAAAAGTCTCGGTTGGGTTCCGTCCCCTAATCGGCCCTTTGAATGGTTGGACGACTCCGGGGGGCTGATGGTGAAATCAATATTTTGGAGAGATGGATGGATTGGATTAGAACCACCACGCTTTGAGTCATTGGGTGAAGGATGGCTGGTTCTTGCCACGGACTTGGGGTTAGCGCGTATTCGCGAGGCCCGGCCTAACTCTCAATATCACTTGTGGGTCGAACGGCACTCCCATGGAAAGAAGCCATACGATGGCCACTGGTACTTGTTGTCTCCTTTGTCCTCGAAGAACCCAGCATAGACTGACTCCGTTCGGGCCGTAAGAACTCAAAGTCCATCCACAGTCGAGGCGGTGACGCCTCGGAGTGTGCCGCGAAAAGAAGCGATTTGCGGTTGTCGCTGAAGTCCTTGTGATTATGCCGGGAGACACGGGCGTTGTTAGGAGATCCCCACTATGGAGACCGCCATCAGAGCGGTGAGTGAAAGGCCTAACCGAAACGTTTACATCCTGGGCGCAGGCTTCTCTGCGCCTGCGGGTGCTCCCGTAATCCGCAATTTCCTTGATCGTTCCAGAGAGTTCTATGCGGAGCCGACGTCCAGCATGGATGAGCAGGAACGAGAATGCTTTCTCAGAGTGTTCAAGTTCAAACGCTCGATGGGTCAGGCGCGTGAGAAGTTTGCCATCGATCTCGATGACATCGAGAAACTCTTTGGCCTTGTGGAGATTTCTCAGCGCTTAGGAGAAGACGTAGGGACGGTCAGGAACGACATCGTCTACCTAATCGCGAAAACCCTGCAACTTGCAATCTCCTGGCCATCCGTAGAGCGACCCAGAATCTGGTTTGGGGCCAAGGATCTTCCGGTGTTTCTTAATCACTTGAAGGAATTGCGAGCCACGTTTCAGGAGGAGAGTCCTGGCCGTTTCAGCGTTGACCTTTACGATTATTTCGGTGCAATTGTATCAGGAGACCTCGACGATCCGGAACGGCGCGGCAGCCGCAAGGATACGATCATCACCTTCAACTATGATCTGCTTTGCGAACATGCTCTTGCGCGGCTTTCCGTTAAGCCCAACTATCATCTCGTTCACTCCGTGTCCGCTCCAGACCCAGGATCAGCGAGAAAGACTGTCGATGTTCTAAAGCTCCACGGTTCCGCGAATTGGGGCATTTGCACAAAATGCCGGAGCCAGATTGCTATCCTCCCCAAGAAAGTGACCGATGATCCCTGGGGCTTCCGTGCTCTTTCCTGTCCAAGCTGCAAGGTAATGGCGTATGAACCGCTCCTGATTCCACCCTCTTGGGACAAAAGCGAGTATAGAGATGTAATCAGCGGCGTCTGGGCAAAGGCCCTAGACGAGTTGCGACAGGCGACAAGGATTTGTGTGATTGGATATTCCATGCCGGAAGCGGACGCTTTCTTCCAATACTTGCTAACCCTCGCTCTCTCGAAAAATGAATCGTTGACCAAATTGATCGTGGTAGACCGCAGAAACCAGACGCCTACAGCCGACGATCATGCCCAAGTCTTGCGCGGTATTGGCCACGACCTCGAAGCAAAATACCGACGAATGCTTGATCCTATGTTTCAGGAACGGCGGTTCTTTTTCCACACAAATGGAGTACAAGGCTTCCTAGGTAGAGATGGCGCGCTCGGCGACCTGGGAAGAGGCGAGGCAGTATCCGGCGGAGTTTCGTGCTCACCTCACGGCTGAGGCCGACGCCAATGCTACCACCATGCCGCTGATCTACTTCGATCACAACTATGTAGTGACAGCCCAACAAGGGCCAGAACCGTACCACGCCCACTTGCGGCAATTGGCCACGACAGGCAGAGCAACCTTTGCTCTCTCTCCTATGCACTGGGTCGAAGCCGCTGAAGACACAAATGTGGCTCGGGGAGATGCCAAGGCTGCCTTCATGGACTCGTTGGCCCCCCGATGGTTTTTCGATCGAAGAAGCATCCAACGCCGAGAGGTGGCGTCGGTCTTTTTCCGTCATTTACGAATCGATGTCAACCCACGCCAAATGATGGGAAGCGTCAGCGACGTTATCGCTGATCTAGTAGGCCAAGAGGCTGAGCGTGACAGCCGCGCCTTTGTTGCCCACCTTCGAGGTATCGGACCCAACCATCCTCTTGAACAAAGCCTCCAGCAGGCGTTTGATACAAACCAGCACAATACCGTGCTCTTTCGCAAGGGCAAGCTGACGCTGGCCATCACTCAAAGAGTGGAACGCCTCTACGCTAAGCAGCTGCTCCCGGCCGCAACGCCAGCCGGAATCCTAATCGACGACAACATAAAGAATCAATTTGCGGACAATTGCCAGATTGAGCAGTTTGCGTCCATTGCTCTTGAGCACAGAGCGACTCGTGACAATTGGAGTCAAGGACGGAAGCTAAACCGCAACAATTTCATGGACCAGCAGCATCTGATCGCCCTGCCATACGTCGATTTCTTCGTCACAGACGATGCCAGGCTAACTTCTCTCATCGGGCGCATAAGCGTTGGGTTTCCCTTTGGCCTCGGCACGATTCTGACAAAAGCTCAGTTTGACACTCAATACCCTTAGCCGCTGCTTCCATCGGTGAAGCGCGCCGAATGCGGCTTCGCGCGGCGACATTCTTGGTGTTTCTCCGGCGGCGCACGGTGCCTCTTCGCCATTCGAGACACCACCCCACGCGCCTCCGCCTGGACGTAGCCCTTTAATTACTTCTATATTCTTAAGATAGAAGATCATCCAGATGAATAACACCCAGCTGCGGCTCTCCAATTACAACTATGATTCCGCTGCGCTTTTGGTCCGCGTCCGAGAGCTATTCGTACGGGACGACAAGCTGCTTGGCGACGCCCTCATACGATCCGTTTTGCAGGAAGTTCCGGGGGCTGGAAAACAGCAGGTGCTCACCAGGATCGATATCCTGCCAAGGGACGCGACCGCCGATGGCCCTGAACTTTTGGATTACGGCTCGATCTTGTTCGTCAGAGAGACCATAACAAAAGGTGTCTTGCTTGACCGATTGCAACTTCTTTCTGAAAAGCGATTCGAAATTGCGAACTATCCCTTGGCCTCAAGCGGAATGGGTTTCCAGGACAACTATGAACACAGCCGCAACTCATACTCCGATTGGCCTTGCACCGTATTTCAGATCAGCTTCGGTTCCGTTCAAATATCCTACGAACCGCTCCTGCACCCCACCCTGAAGTCTTTTTCCTCCACTTACGATGCAATCCAGAAATTTCTACATCTCGACACTTTTAACGGCCAATCGGACGGACGGTTAGGCCACTTATTGCTCGTAGTCCCAAACTGCAATGCACGTATTGAGACTCTTGCGCTCTCAACCCGGCGTTTGGATGTCACAGTCGCTGGCGTTGCCCCGCCTTCTTCGTTGAAACTTACAGCGAGTTACAAGCGAGGGAAGCAATCTGACGTCTTGGAAAAATCCCTCGATAGCTACGCCTCAACGTTCCAGCTGGCATTCGCTCCGAAAGAGATCGGTATCTGGCTTGTTTCACACACCGGCTTTCTCGCCGACTTCCATTCCGAGAACGAACATCACGCTCAAGGCGCTAAGGCCATTTTGCCGAAGAAGTCCGAAAGTATGTCAATCGAGATACCGCTTACCGAACTCGGCGAGCTACCAGGCTTGGCTATTCATGCGATTCCCGAAACCCGCCGCGTCGTTATTCTCACTGCCCTAAGCATTGAATACAGAGCCGTACGAGCTCACCTGACAAATCTTCGTGAGCATACCCATCGGGGCACTATTTATGAGGAAGGCGAGTTCAGTGCAAGCGATGGCTCCCTTTGGCGCGCCTACATTGCCGAAACGGGGCCCGGCAACTCAGCAGCAGCTAGAGAAACCGAGCGGGCCATTAGTCATTTCGAACCGGAAGTAGTTTTGTTCGTGGGTGTCGCCGGTGGCTTCAAGGACGTGGCCATCGGTGACGTTGTTGCCGCCACCAAACTCTACGGGTACGAATCCGGAAAAGCTCAGCGCGAATTCCTCCCAAGACCTCAAGTGCACGTCAGCGCATACGAACTCCAACAACGAGCCCGAGCCGAGGCCAAGCGAGAGGACTGGTTCAAACGAGTTGCTGCCCGGCCTCGGAAGAAGTTTAAGGTATTCGTCGGTCCGGTTGCCTCGGGCGATAAGGTGCTAGCCTCCCACCGCTCCTCCTTCTGTGCGTTCCTTCGCAAGAACTATGGAGACACGCTCGCAGTCGAGATGGAAGGATGGGGTTTCCTTGAGTCCGTTCACGCAAACGCCGATGTCCGCGCGCTCGTTGTCAGAGGAATATCGGACCTCCTCGATGGTAAGGCAAAGGCGGACGCAGCAGGGTCCCAAGACAGTGCCGCTAGACATGCCAGCGCCTTTGCCTTTGAGATTCTTTCCAAGCTCACCCGTCAACCGGCGAAAAGAAATCAGGGGACTGTATTCGACATAGGACGAACGCCCGAGCTCTCTGTCGACGAAACATTTCAACCAGCCGCCGGAGTGCAAAGGGGATTTGAAAGGTCTGACCGCGTGGACAATCTCATAATGAATGTCGTCCTAGGTGATCATCAATCCAGTGTGAAACCAGCCCTCCAGATAGTGCAAGAAACCGACGGCTCTGGACGTAACGCGCTCTTAGAGACCCTGCTCACGTATGTCGACAGTGAAGACCAAGACCTTCTTTGGAAGGCCTTGCCCACGATCGAGGCTTGTGCGGAACTTGCTCCCCAGCTGTTCACGCACGGTGTCCTGGCAAAGATGGCAAACCATCCCGATTTTTCTGTCCGCTCTTCCGCCGCGTCAATTTGCATGAACTTCGCGCGGTTTGCGTCGAACCTTGTTCCAGTTGATTTGCTCATAAAGCTATCTGTCTTTAGCGAAGATTGGTACGTCGAGCGGCCCGCAAATGCTGCTCTTAAGGCCTTGGCACGTGGCATGCCGATCGTTCTGCAAGTCTTCTACCAGCGTTTGCGCAGCAATGAGCCGGCCGAGAGAATGCATGCGGCTTCCGAGATCGCTGAAATAGCGAAGCGCGAGCCTGAAATTCTCGATGCAGAAAGGCTCGCCGAAGAAATTTCAATTCTGCGCTCAAAAGATAAGAAAGCTGCATCTGTCATCGCGGCGGTTCTGCCCAGAGCGCGGAAGGCTAAACGTATCGAAGGGTATAAATACGGTCTTTGATACCGTAGCTCGGTGGCTGTTCTGGTGGCAGTTGGATCGGCGATTTCGGGCTAATCAAGACGACGTGGGACACGACGCTTTCCTCACATCCAGTTGACATGTGAGCTTTTAACGACTTGAGACACTTCGTGGCGTAGCAGTCAAAATGGCTTAAAAGGGCGTTCCACGCAATTATCTCAGAATCGATCAGCGCATTTCCCACCGTCTCATGTAAGGATACAATTCCCGGCGTAGTTGCATCCTGATACTCCGTGAGCGGCGCAGACTTTCTACACTTTTCACTACATACTCGCATGAGAGCGATGGTTGGCATGAGAACTCGCAAACGCAGACCTAAAGTTCAAAAGGCCTCCAAAGCCGATATCAATCGACAAGCATTCGCGACGATTCAGGAACACCTCTACTGGTACGTCGGCGGCGTCTCCATGATGTCGAAGAAAACCGGCTTCATTGAAGTCGGCACTGTAACAGCGATGCGTTGGGAGAACCGGAGATTTCTGCTGACAGCGGATCACGTGATCAAGGAACATTTGAACCATGAACTAACGTTTGTCTTTCGGCCCCATGGAACCATACCCGAGGCGCGATGGTGGCAACGGTCAACGCCTGGTCCACTTTTTCGGGCACAACCGCTTAGCATCATTCAACGCCATCGATGCGCTGAAGATGACCTCGCGGCACTTGAGGTAAATCCAGACGTGGAAGCCAGCGGACGGGTGCGTTTTCATGAACTTCACGCCGGAAGTAAAGTCATCAGACCGATTCGCTCGTCGCTTTTCGCCATCGGTCTTCCGTTCGATAGCTGCGAGCACCTCGGTCCGCACGCGGCGGCTTTTAGCATGCATATTCTTGCAGGAGATGAGGCCCGAAAAAATCTTCCGGGCAGGTTCAACCCGAAGAAGAATATTCTGATGGAATTCCCACCTGCAAAAGAAAAGCGAGAACCCGGCGGGTTCAGCGGCTCGGGTGCTTGGTACCAAAAGGCAACAGAGAAGCGCCAGATTTGGCGCCCGGAGATGATTCTAGCGGGCATCATTACTCACTATCATAGAAGCCGAAGAGTACTGGAAATCTGCCGTGTAGAGCGAGTGGTAAGATTTCTTCAGGGCATATCCCTTGGGCAGTAATCATTGAAGTCTAGGCAACGGACTTCACGAAATGCCGCGCCAGGGCCGGAAGTGGCTTCCAGTTCGCGCCCACTTCCTCGACGGGTGCGAGCACCGGCTTGCCGGCGTAACAAGCGCGGCCACTTCGCTACGCACTCGACAAGCTTGACCGCTGGAACTCTCCGTCCCGTCCGTCGCAGGTGCGGACCGCAATTTCTGTCGTTCAGCGAGCAAATGGGTCGTCGTCATCTTTTACCTGTGAGGGGGAGAACTGTGGCTCACGAGAAAATCCTAATCCTCGAATCAACTTGGGCCCTCGAAGCCGACGACTATATCAGTGACTCGCGCTCTACCGCGCGGATATACCTTTCCTTTGAGTCTCTACTTTCGCGGCATGATGTTCCCGTCTTCGCCGTGCACAGACCGCTGTTGGCGAGTCGCTATATCGAAGACATTCGGCAGTTCGTTTCACTTCCAGCTAACGAAAGGCAAATGAACATCGTAATCCTCAGCGCGCACGGC
>WNFJ01650348.1_pt2 | contig 17669 bp, 13 predicted proteins | sample 5400461 | NCBI WGS metagenome assembly WNFJ01 (sample SAMN13153349, study PRJNA577476) | soil metagenome | isolation source: 115 cm saprolite on Douglas fir-dominated hillslope | place: USA:California | collected 2013-09-17 | reverse complement strand
CCGCCGCTCGCCGCCCCCGTCCCGGCCCCCGCGGACTGAGCCGACGTCAAGAGCGCCTTGTAGAACAGGATCGTTTCGAACCCCTCGCGATACACCGCGAGGAACGCCACCGACGTCAGGGCCCACCCCGAGCCGGCCGACAGCGCCTCTTCCATCCGTCCCCGCACGAAGGCGTTCCACTTGGCCACCTCGATCTTCGAGAGCAGCCAGTAGCTCACGTAGAACAGCACCGCCGTGGCGAGCAGCATGGTCGCCCCCTCGAGCGCTTCGCGCTGGCCGGGGGTGATCTCGAACAGCAGCTCGACCACGATCGCGGTGACGATGCTGGCGGCGACGGCCATCCAGGCGCCGCGCGCCACGTGGCGCCGGCGCTCGAGCGCGCCGGCCTTGGCGAGGAACGCCATGAGGGCGGCAACGATGAGGATCGCCTCGAAGCCCTCGCGCACCAGCAACACGAACGACTGCGCGAACAGGTTGGCGCCCGAGCCGGTGTCGGCGACCAGGCGCTCGGCGCGCTCCAAGTCGGCGAGCAGGCGGGCGTGGAGTGCGTCGAGCTCGTCGGGGCCGGCGTGCGCGGCCGCGCGCGCGCGCAGCGTGGCGAAGGCGTCCTCGAGCTCGCCCGCCAGGGCCGCGTTGCGCGCGCGCACGGCCGTCTCGATCTGCTCGAACGTGAGGTAGGCGTCGAACGCGATCTTGTCGGAGCGCTGCGCTACCGCGGAGTCGAGCTGGCGCCGCACGGCCGCGAACGTCGCGGCCGCGGGTGACGCCGCATACTGCTGCCGCTCGGCGCTCGCGAGCACGCGCACGAACGCCACGACCTTCGCCACGTCCCGCGGGTCGAGCGTGCGGGCGAACCCGGGCATCGCGGTCCCCGGGCGGCCCCGGAGCACGAGCTCGGCGAGCTCGCGGTCGCTGAAGCGGCCCTGCACCGCGAAGTCGTGGAGCGCGGGTGGCCGCACCGAGAGCGCGGCCGCGAGGGTGCCGTCGCCACCGCCCGTGGCGCCGTGGCAGGACGCGCACGCCGCGGCGTACTGGCCCTCGCCTTCCCTCACCGTCCCCTCGTCCGCGCGCAGCGTCGCCACGTAGGTCGCCACCGCCCACCGGTCTTCGGGAGAGAGCGTCTCCTCGAACTGCGGCATCGCGGTGCCAGCCACGCCAATCGTGAGCTTGCGGTACACGTCCACCGGCGAGACGGTGCTCATCGCCTCCCGATCAGCGAGGCTCGCGGGGTGCGGCCCCTCCAGTTGGGCGGCCTTGGGCCCGTCGCCCCGGCCCTGCGGGCCGTGACACGCGGCACACTGCTCCTGATAGACGGCGGCCCCGCGCACCAAGGACGGCGGGTGCGACGGGAAGGCCTCGATGGCCCCGCCGACCGTGGCGGCGATGCGCCCAACCAGGGTCGCGGCGCGCGCCGCCACCGAGTCGGGAGGCGCGACCCGCTCGAGCATCGCCCGGAGGGCGACGAGATCCGAGTCAGCGCGCGCCCGTGCGGCGCGGGGCAGCGCGCCCACGTCCAAGCGCGCCTGGTCGAGGAACTGCTTCGCCTCGGCCACCTCCTCGGGCGCCGTCACGCGGCCGCCGCGCGGCGCCACCCCGTTCGCATACTCCTTCGCGGCGAGCGACGCCGCCGCGACGACCCGCCGCGCCACGGCCAGCGAGTCGGTCGCCTGGGCGGCGGCCCCGGCCGCGACGCAGGTACTCAACAGCAAGCCGATCAGGGGCTTACGGGAGATGGGCAGGCTTCTCGATGAGGGGGTGCTCTATACTAGAGTGATTCACTCGGGAATTCAAGCAGACCGGCTCAGCCGCGCTCCAGGACCACGACCGCGATCGCGGCCTGGTGGGTATGGGAGAGCGACAGGAGGACGCGCTCCACGCCGAGCTCGCGCGCCCGCGCGGCGGCGAAGCCCGCGAGCCGCACGTCAGGGCGGCCGTCGGGTGCGCGGGTGATCTCGATGTCGCGCCACCCGATGCCGCGCGCCGCCTCGCTCCCCTGAAGCGCCTTGTACACCGCCTCCTTCGCCGCCAGTCGCACCGCCACGTGCGTCGCCGGGTCAGGGCGGCTCTCGCAGTAGGCGCGCTCGGCCGGCGTGAGCAGGCGGGCGAACACGCGCGCGCCCTTGTCGGCGATGATCGCCGCCACGCGCGACACTTCCACGAGATCGACGCCCACCCCGATCGCGCTCACGGGGCAAGCCCGGGGCTCGGGCTCAGAAGCCGAGGCGTGCGGCGAGCCACGCGGGGGCCGGCACGTAGCCGCCGAGCACCAAGCCCAGCCAGATGAGGGCGGCCGCGAGCGGCACCCAGGCCGCGATCACGGGCCAGAGCGCCGGGCGCCACCGGTCGATCGCCTCGAGCTCGGGGGTCCAGCGGCGCCGTTCCTCGGCCACTGCCGTTTCGAGCGCGAGCCACGCCGCCTCGAGCCGCCGCGCCGCCACGCGCAGCGCGTCCTGCCAAGCGGTGTGCGCCTCCTTGTCGAGCACGCTCGCGTCGCGCGCCCGCTCCGCGGCGGCCTCGAGCGCGTCCACGGCGGCGACGAGCGACGCTCCGCCGGCCGCCAACCGAGCGCTGATGGCGCGCTTCTCCGCCCCCGTCAGCAGGCGGCGCCGGCGCCGGCGCGCGGACATCCGCACGCGGCGCGCGGCGCGATCCAGCGCCTCATCGAGCGCCGTGGTGACACGCTCCGCTGCCCGCCGCGCCGCGGCTTCCCACACCCCGAGCCAAGCGCGGCGGTTCACGGCGGCCAGCACGGGCACGCGCTCCTCCCGCGCGGCTGCCGCGCGCGCCGCGCCGGCCAGCTCCAGGACGCGCGTCGCGAGCTCCTCGCGGATGTCGTCGAGCGGCACCCACGGCTCCTCCAGCCGGCGCGGCACGAGCAACCGCCCGAGGGACGGCGCGATCTCGGGCACGCGCAGCGGCATCGGAATCTTGAGGGGCGTGCTCATCGCGCGAGCACCGCGGCCTGGCCGGTGCGCCGCTCGTAGGCCGCTACGAAATAGGGGAGCGACTCCGCGAGGAAGCGGTCGCGCGGCAGTGCGGTGGCGACGATGGCCCGTTCGATGTCGTCCGGCTCGCCCTCCACCTCGAGCAGCACGTCCATCGCCGGGTACCACTCGAGACGCAGGATAGCGTGGCGCAGCCGGTAGACCTCCACGCGCCGATCGATGCGGACCGAGACCGCGAAGCCCAGCCGCTCCAGGATCGTCACGGCCGCCTCGGGATCGGCCACGCGGGTCTCGGCCTCGGCGCGGCGGCGGTAGCCGTGGCGCCGCGCCTGTGGGCCCTTCCACCCGAGCACGCCGTAGCCGGGCGTGCCGTCGGCCGGCCGGAACATCCGCAAGCGCAACACTTCGTCCCGGGTCGCGAGCCCGCCATCGCGGTCGAAGCGACGGTCGAGCATGTCGCCCCGGAACGCGAGCGCCGCGCCGGCGCGCACGAGCGCCGCGCGCACCCCGTCGGGGTCCTCGACTCGCGCCTTGACCTCGAGCTCGTCCGCGCGAGCGGCCGCCGTCGTGTTCATGCGAAGATGGCGTCGAGCACGCGAGCGGTGTCGGCGAGCGTCTCGAACACGTACGCGGCGCCGGCGGCGCGCAGCGCCGCGACGTCGTAGAACCCGGTCGCGACCGCCACCGAGCGCGCCCCGATCGGCCGGGCGCAGGCCACGTCGTCGGGAGTATCGCCCACCACGATCACGTCGGCCCCTTGCACCGCGCGACCCGTGAGCGCGGCCGCCCGCTCGGCGGCGACGGCCGGCAGGTCCGCGCGGCGTGCCGAATCCGAGCCGTACGCGCCGACGCGGAAGCGCCCCGGGTCGAGTCCCGCCGAGCGCAGCTTGAGCGCCGCGCCCGGCGCCAGATTGCCGGTCAGGAGACCCACCAGCGCGCGCCCCGCTCGCTCGTGCGTTTCGAGCGCGCCGAGCAGCTCGCGCGTGCCCGGCATCAGCGTGGTCGTCTGCGAGGGTTTGGCCAACTCCGCCCGGTCGGCGGCTCCGGCATGGCCGGCGAGCGCGAGCAGCTCGCCGATGATCTGGGGATCGGTCTTGCCGTCGAAGCGGTATTGCTCGATCGGCCCGGCCGTGCCGGTCTCGTCCAACAAGGCGCGATGGATCGCCCGCCGACCCGCGCCATCGGTCCCGAGCAAGGTGCCGTCGATGTCGAACAGGACGAGTTTCATGAGCGAAACTTAAGGCGATCGAGCGCTCGGGCGGAGCAGCCCGTGCTCACCGCTCCCCCGCTCGATCCGCCGCGGGGCGCGCGCCGTGCACGCGCCGCACCGCCACGAGCATCCCGCGCAAGCGCTTCGCCGCCGGCGTGTCGGCGAGCAGGTCGTCCGCGCCCACGCCTCCGCGGGCGAGCGCGGCGTGGACGATGCGGCCCGCGCCAGCCCACAGCGCGACGTGCGAGACGCGGCGGCCATCCGCGAAGCACAGGACGTCCCCGGCTTCGTACCCGGCCCCGGCCGGATCGATCTGCACTTCCTGCCCCGCGGCGCTCTGCAGATCGCTGTCGCGTGGCAGCGCGACGCCGCGTGCCGCATAGGTCGCCTGGACCAGGCCGGAGCAATCGACCCCCCACTCGGTGCGCCCGCCCCAGAGGTAGGGCGCGCCCGAGAACCAGCGCAGCGCCCATTCCGGCGCGGCCAGGAGCCGGGCTTCCGCTCGGTACTCCGCGTCGAGTCGCACCACGCCCGCCGCCACGCTCCAGGCCCGCCCGTCCGCCGTTTCCGCGCCCCCGTTCCGGCGCGGCGCCAGCGGCGCGCCGACCGGGAGCCGAAAGCGTTGGTCCTCGAACCGGAGCTCGGCGCCGAGCGAGCGGGCGGTGGCCCGCGCCTCCCAGTCGCTCGCCCAGTCATCGGATCCCGTGGCCACGTAGCCCGCGTGGATCCACGCGTGATAGCCGTCCGGTGCCCGCACCCGCAGCCAGGCCTCGCGCCGCTCGAGCAGCGTGAGGGTCTCACCGTGCAGCGCTTCGCTCAAGCGGTCGGCCGCGATCCGCGGCTCCCGCAGGAGCGGCGCCACGGCCGCCGTCACCACCGCCCGCGGCTCGTCGTGCACCGAGGCATCGGGCAGCAGCCGCACGTCCGCCGTGCGACCGGCCGCGGCCGCGAGGCGGCGTAGCGCGACCAGGGCGTCGCGGCTCGTGGTACATCCGGCCAGGGCGGCCGCCTCGACCGAGACCTCCAGCACCCCGAGACGCGGATCGGGGACCCACTTGTGCGCGACGTCCGAGACGTCGCGCTCGAGGTGCGCCGTCACCGCGCGGTGCCGTCGGCGAGGCCCGGCACGTCGCCCAGGCCCCGCGCGAGCCGGACGGCGCGCTCGACCGCGACCGGCACGGCCAGCGCAGCGAGGGCCTCGGTCTGGAGCGGCGCGGCGGGGGTCGTAGCCGTGCTTACGGCGAACACCACGTCGCCGTCGTACAGCGTGCCAAAGGGCACGATGCGCCGGGCCAGGGCATCCCCGGCCGCGTGGGCGAGGCTCGCGAGCGCCGTGCGCTCGAGCGCCGCGTTGGTCGCGACCACGGCGAGGGTGGTGTTCCGACCTCCACCCTCGTCGGGACGCGACAGCGCGCCGAACGGGGCGGCGCCCTGCGCGAGCTGCGCGAGCGCATCGGCGTACCGGCCGTCCGGGCCGCGCGCCCCGGCGAGGATCGCGCCCGTCTGATCCAGCACATTGCCCACCGCATTCACCACCACGAGGGCGCCCACCACCACGTCGCCGCCTCGGACGGCCCACGTGCCGACGCCGCCTTTGGTGGCGCGGCGCGGCCCGAGCGCCTTGCCCACGGTCGCGCCGGTGCCGGCGCCGACCGTGCCCTCGCCCACCTCGGCGGACGCCGCCACGCACGCCCGGTACGCGTCGTCCGCGCTGGGCCAGCGGTCCGCCTTGCCGCCCGGCGCCAGATCGAAGTCGAAGATCACCGCGGTGGGGACGATGGGCACGATCCCGGCGGGCCCCACGGGCAGGCCGCGCCCGCGCTCGCGCAGCCAGCGCATGACGCCGTCGGCGGCCCCGAGCCCGTAGGCCGAGCCGCCGGTGAGCAGAATCGCGTCGATATGGCTCACGAGATGCCGCGGATCGAGCGCGTCGATCTCGCGCGTGCCGGTGGCGCGACCGCGCACCGCGCCGGCTGCGCGCATCCCGCCCGTGGGCGCGAGCACCACGGTACACCCGGTCGCCCGCGCGAGGTCGGTCCAGTGGCCGACCGTGATCCCCGGGACGGCCGTGATGCTCGTGGCGGCAGGCGCCGTCATGGGCGCGCGAAGCGAGCCGCGCTTGCTCGCCTTGTGGAGGCCACATACGTTAGCGCCATGCCCACTCCCCAACCGCAGAGCCCACCGACCACCGTCCTGGTGGTCGACGACGAAGACGGCATCCGACAGGCGCTCGACCGCTTTCTCACGCGGCTCGGGTACCGCGTGCTCCAGGCGTCGAGCGGCGCCGAGGCGCTCGACCGCCAGGCGGCGGAACAGCCGCAGGCCATGTTGTCCGACATCCGCATGCCGAACATGAGCGGTGTCGAGCTCGTCCCCAAGGCCCTCGCCGCGGACTCCGATCTCGCCATCATCATGCTCACCGCGATCGACGAGCCCCGCACCGCGATCGATTGCCTGAAGCTCGGCGCGTACGACTATCTCATCAAGCCGGTGGACTTGGACGAGCTCGAGATGTCCCTGCAAGGGGCGCTGCGGCAGCGCCAGCTCGAGGTCGAGCGCCGCGAGCTCGAGCAGTGGTTGGCGCGGGAAGTGGCCGTGCGCACGCGCGACCTGGAGGAACGCAGGACGGTGGTGGAGGACATCGCGCTCGCGGCCCTCGCGGCCGCCGGCGACTGGGCGGGCGCACCCGATGCCGTCGCCAAGCTCGCCAAGGAGCTCGGCACCTCGGCCGACGATGTGCGGCGGGAGATCGGCAAGCGGCGTGCCGTCACCGGCTAGGCCTGCCGAGCGGCTTTGGCCTTGCCCTCACACGCCTTGCAGCGGGTGACGCCGCGGAACGAGCAGATCAGACACAGGAAGGTCCCGCAGTCCGCGCACGGGTAGCCTTCCGAGGCGCGCTCCTCGTTGCCGCAATAGCGGCACACCATCGCATCGTGCTCGTGCAGTTTCGGCTTCTCCATGCGCCACCTCAGATGTCGAGCCGGTACACCTTAATCTTATTGATCAGAGTCGCTCGCGAAATCCCGAGCTCGTGTGCCGCCCGGGTGCGGTTGCCGTCGTGGAACTTGAGGGTCTTTTCGATGTGCACGCGCTCCACATCGGCGAGCGCCTGGGGCTGGTGGCGCTTCTCGCCGCCCCCGCCCTTGCGGAGGTCGGCCGGGAGGTGCTCGACCCCGATCTGGCCCGCCCCGCGCGCCAAGATCATGGCCCGCTCCATCACGTTGCGCATCTCGCGCACGTTCCCCGGCCACGGCGCCGAGAGCAGCCGGTCCAGCGCCTCGGCGCTGCACGCGCTCGGACAGCCGGGCATCTGCGGCCCGAGGTCCGCGAGCATGCGGGTCACCAGCGCCAGCCGGTCGTCGCGGGATCGCTCGCGCACGGCGGGGAGCTTGAGCGGCATCACGCTGAGACGGTAGTAGAGATCTTCCCGGAACCGGCCGGCGCGGACCTCGCCCACCAGGTCCCGGTTCGTGGCGGCGATGAGCCGTGCGTCCACCGTCATCTCGCGGCTGCCGCCCAGCCGGCGGAAGCTCTTCGTCTCGAGCACCTTGAGGAGTTTGGGCTGCAACTCGGGTGCGAGATCCCCGATCTCGTCGAGGAAGATGGTGCCGTGGTCGGCGAGCTCGAACAACCCCTGGCGCCGTTCCCGTGCGTCGGTGAAGGCCCCCTGCTCGTGCCCGAACAGTTCCGACTCGAGAAACGTGGCCGACAGTCCGCCGCAGTTCACCTCCACAAACGGGCCGCCGGCGCGCGGCGACAGATGGTGGAGCACGCGCGCCACCCAGCCTTTACCCGTCCCGCTCTCACCGGTCAAGAGCACCGTCGAGCGCTCGCTCGCGGCGAGGAGTTCGATCTGGCGCCCGAGCTCGCGGATGGCGGGCGAGACGCCGAGCGACTCGAGCCCCTCGTGCTCGTGCTCGCGCGCCCGCAGCAGCGCGTTCTGGCGCGCCAGGCGGATCCGCTCACCCACCCGCGCCGTGGCGGCGGCGAGATGGTTGAGGTCCACGGGCTTCGTGAGAAAGTGCTCGGCACCGAGCTGCATCGCCCGCACCGCGGTCTCGATATCGCCCTGCCCCGTGAGCAAGATGACCGAGCCGCCCTGGGCGCGGACCCGCTCGAGCACCTCGAGCCCGTCGAGGTCGGGCAGGTGGAGGTCGAGGATCACGACGTCGGGGCGCAGCCGCCCGAAGGCCTCGAGCCCCTCCTCGGCCGTGGTCGCCCGGCTCACCTCGTACCCGAGCGTGTCGAAGTACTCGCCCAGCACGCCCAGTACGTCCGCGTCGTCGTCGATCAGCAGCACGCTGTCAGCCATGGCGCCCCCCGAGCGGCGCCGTCTCCGGATCGACGATCACCGGCAGCGCCGCGGGAACGAGGCGCGCCTCGAACGGCGCATCCCCCCACGGCTCACCGTCGAGCTGCATCGGCCGCGGCGGCCCTTCGAGCACCTCCACGCGGACGACGCGGCCGCGCCCGAACCAGAGCCGGCGGGCGCCGTTGCGCCGTCCGCGCATCAGCTCCACGAACGCGCTCAGGCTGGCGAGCGTGCCCTCGGCGCGCAGGACCAACACATCGAGCCACCCGTCATCCGGGGCGACGTTCGCGCCGAGCCGCAGGAACGGCGGCACGAGCTCGCCGCAGTTCGCGACCAGCACCATCGCCGCCGGCAGCTCGTGCGACACCCCATCCACCGTCACGCGGTGGAGCGGGCTCGAGACCTCGGGAAGCGCGACCAGCGCCCGCATCACGTAGGCCGCCATCTTCCAGCGCCGCTTCTCGTCCGCCCCCGTCCGGGCCATCAGCCCGGCGTCGAACCCCGTGCCGCCGCACACCGCGAAATAATGCAGGCCATCGGCGCGATCCACGGCGCCCAAGTCGAGCGTCGCCGTCTTGCCGGCGAGGATCACGCGGGCTGCCGCCGCCGCCCCGCGCGGCAGTCGCAGGTTGCCGGCGAGCAGGTTACCGGTGCCCCCGGGGACGAGCCCGAGCGGGATCCCGCTCGCCACCGCCCCCGCAGCGATCTCCATGGCGGTGCCGTCGCCGCCGTAGCACACGAACACGTCGAACCCCTGGTCGCGCGCCTCCCGGGCGAAGCGGCGCGCATCCCCCGGGCGGGCCGTCGCTCGTACCTCGACCGTCCAGCCGCCGCCGCGCAGCGTGTCGCGCACCGTCTGCACCGCGCGGGCGTCGGTGCGCGCCGCCGCGGGGTTGGCGATCAGCAGGGCTCGGGTCATGGGCTAGTAGCGCCGCTCCCAAAACAGGTCCAACCCCACCTGGCGCGGGATGGTGGTGCCTTGCGCCTCCTGCGACGGATCGCACGTCTGTGTCGGCTCGAAGCTCGCCTCGGTGCGCCACTCCGGACTGATGCGGAATTGCAGCGACAAGCCGAGCGTATTGCGAAAGCCCACCTGCCGCCCCTCGCAGAACCCGGCGTTCACCACCAGGAACGTCTTGGGGCCGAGCTGCCCGCCGACGGCCACCTGCCACGCGAGCAACGGCGTGCCGGCTCCCCCGCTGCCCGGGCGGATCTCGACGTAGTCGACCGGCACGCCACCCGACACGATCGTCTGCTCGATCTCGCCCGAGAGCAGCGCCAGCGCGCTCTGCACGACGGCCCGCTGGTCCGCGATCCCGCCCTGATCCCCCGCCAGTTCCACGCTGCTCTTGCCGAACAGCAGATAGGAGATGACCTCGGTCTGCGACAGCTCGCGCTTCTCCGCTTCCAGGGTCACCTTCGGCACGAGCAGCGTGCCCGTGATGTGGGCCACGACGGTGATATCTGGGGGGGTGCCCTGGGCGGACGTGGGGACGGGATGCACCACGTGCTTGGCCTCGATGTCCAAGGCGGCGTCCTGATCGGGAGTCCCGAAGTAGCGCACCGTCCCTTGCGACACGATGAACTCGCGCGTCACCGGCCCGAGTTTCAAACGATACGTGCCGCGCACCGCCTGCAGCGTGCCGCTCACGAGGTACTGATTGCGCCGTTTGCTCAGCCGCACACTGCCGCCCAGCTGAATATTCGCCTCGTTCGAGCGCAGCCACACGTCGCTGCCCATCTCGAGCCCGAGGTCGTCGATTCGCAGGCTGTCCAGGAACACGTTCTGGAACTCGGGGCCGAGGCGCTGGTGCTCGATGAGGGAGGCCAACAAGGTGTCCGCGAGCTCGTCCAGGTTGACGATGCGCTTCTGCACCAAGTCCGCGAAATACAGATCCCCGTCGGTGACGCTCGCGTGCCCGGTGAGGGTGGCGCCGAACACGGGCCCTTGCAGCAGGAGCCGCCCGCTCGCGGTGATCGCGACCCGATTCCGCAATTCCAGGGCCTTGAACTGCTCCGCCGCGATGCGCAGATCGAGCACCGGACGCGTGAGCCGTTCGAGCCGCACCACGCCGGTGACATCGGCGCGCCCCCGGTCGCTCGTGACCGACAGGGGTCGGATCGCGATCGTATCGCCCGAGAGGGCGAAGTGGCCGTTCACGTCCTGGTAGCGCACGCTGAGCGCCGGGATCGTGGCCGCCGCGTCGGCGATGGTGAGCGACCCCTCGAGCCGCGGCGCGTCCCACGTGCCCGCGACGCCCAAGTCCGCTGAAAACACTCCCGTGACCCGCTGGATCGCGGGTGTGAGTGCTTCGAGCAGCGAGAGGTTCACACTGTCCGCGGTGGCCCGCACCGAGAGCGTGTCGGGGAGCTGGCGCCGCTCGACCGGCACGAGCGCGAGGTCGAGCGGCAGGTAGGCCTGCACGTCGAGGATTTGCTGGCCGGAGCGCCACAGGTGCAGCCCCGTCCGCAGGCGCTGGTCCCGGTACTCGAAGCTGCCATCCACGAACGGCGTGTGAAACTCACCGAACGAGCCGTTCGAGAGCGAGAAGGCGCCGCTCGAGACCGGGCTCGTGCGGGTCCCGGCCAACACGGCGGTCGCGCTGACGGTCCCGGCGACACCCGTGGTATCGCGCTCGAGTAGGGCGTACACCCCGATGAGCGGGAAGCTTTCGACCTGGACGTGGGCGTCGGCCCGCTCGCGCGTCGGCAGATCGCCCTCGAGCGTGAAGCTCCCCACACCGTACACGCTGCGCAGCGCCAGGTGGCTCACCGTGGCGACGGAGTCGGTCACGCGCACCTCGGCCGGACGCTCGAGCACCCAGGCGTCACCGGGGAGGTGGACGGCGAGCGAGTCCACAGCGACCGCGAGCACGCCCCCGCCGAGCGGACCCGGTTGGCGCGCGAGCCGGCCGCCGGCGAGAGCCGCGGCCCCCTGCCCGACGCGGGAGCGAACAAACCAGGTGAGCGAGTCGAGCGTGCCGCGCGCAGTGGCCGAGGCACCCGCGAGGCCCAGCGCACCGTACGCCGCCGAGTCGAGCGTCGCATCGAGCGCGAAGCGGGCCGCGGGGGAGCCCGGCTGCCACGCGAGCCGCGCGCGGCCCGCGGGGAGCCGCCACCCCCGCCAGGCGAGCCGCTCGACGCTCGCCCGCGCCTCGATGCCCAACGAGTCGAGCGCGCCCTCGAGGGTCAGCTGCAGCCGCGCCGCGCCCGCGAGCGGCCGGCTCGTTTCGGGTGCGGGGTTCGTGGTCCCGGCGCTGCCCGTCCCCGCGAGCCAGCTCAGCAGCGGGTTGAGGGCGTTCAGGCTGTCGGCGTCGAAGTCGAGCGCCAGCTGGCCGCGCGTGCCGTGCGTCCATCCGAGCGAGCCGGACCCGGTCGTGATGAGCCCCGCTTGCGCGATGCGGAACGTGTCGACGTACACGCGCCGGTCGGCGAACCGCACCCGCGCGACGCCCGAGTCGAGCCCGGTGCCCGCGAACAGCGACGGGCCCAGCGTCGCCGCGATGGCGCCCGTGGGGGCGACGTCTGAGTCGCCCGCGACGTCGGCGCGCAGCGTGAACCCGAGGCGCGAGGGCGGCGCCCGCCTGACCCAGCGCGCCAGGTCTAGGTCCCGTGCGGCGAGCGCGAAGCCCCGGGCGCCATAGTGGGGGGCGTCGAGCATCAGCACGCCGTCGCCGCGCAGCTCGCCCCCAGGCGCATGCAGGTCCGCGTGCGTCTCCAGTGCGCCCAGCGGGCCGGCGAGCTTCACGGGCCCCGCCACCGCGCCGCGGAGCGGCAGGGCCGGGAAGCTGCCTCGCAGCCCGTCGAACGAGAGCGAGTCCACGGTCACGTCGGCGTAGAGGCCCAGCGTGTCGCTGCGGGTGTCGAGCCGGACGCTGCCCGTCAGGCGGCTGGGGGGCCGGTCGCCGTCGCGCTGCTCGAGCGTGCCGGTGAACTGGGCGTTCTTGAGCGGCCCGGCGAGGGTCCCGACGGCGGCCAGCGTGCCCCGGAGCCGCACCGCAGGGACGAGCCGGGCCACCGTGCCGAGGTCGAGGCTCGACGCCTCGAGCGCGAACGGCTCGAACCGGATACCGCCGCCGCCCCGGAAACCCACGTCGCCCTTCCCGCGAATGCGGGTCTCCGGCCAGCCGGGCACGAGCGAGTCCTGGAACAGCCACTCCGTCTCGAGGGTGAGGTGGCTGAGCGGTCCGGTCGCCACCGTGTGCCCCGTGAGGCGTCCCGCGAACGGCAGCCCGTCGACGAACGGCCGGGCGAACTCGAGATCGAAGGCGCGGGCGTTCAGATCGGCGTCGCGCAGCGCGACCAGGCCCGAATCGGCGGCGCTCAGCGCCGTGACCCGACCCGTTACGGCGCCGCCCGCGTACGCGAGGCGCAGCGGGTCGAGCGCCACCTCGAGCACGCGCGCGCCGTGCGAGCGCACCCGTACATCGCCTGACACCACGCCCCGGCCGGGCGCCGCAGCGAAGCGGCGATCGATGAACGCGAAGTCGGCGAGCGTCGCCGAGTCGGCGCGCACCCGCAAGTCGAATAACAGCGACCCGTGCGGCCAGCGGATCGTGCCGCGGGCATCGCGCAACGCCGAGCTGGGCAGCCGCACGCGCTCCAGCGCGAGCTCCAGCGAATCGCCGATCACCCGCAGCCGCCCGGCCACGTCCACCAGGCGAACCGCCGGATCGGCGCCGTCGACGGCCAGCCTGGAGACATCGATGCGGACCCCGCGCTCGCGTGGCGAGGAGATCTGCAGGGCGGCGAGCCGGGCGTTCAGGTGTTCGAAGCGGCGGACTCGGACCCGGCCGTTCGGGCCACCGCTGGCGATTTCGAGCGCCGAATCGCCGGGCTCCGGGTGGCGGGCCTGCAGCCGCAGCGTGACGTTGCCGTCCATGATGCGAACGTTGCGCATCAGGATGAGCGTCGGCGGCCCGTGGGGCCCGGTGTCCGGGCCGCCGAGCCGCAGCAATTCCTCGACGTTGAGCCGACCGCTCGGGTGCTCCACGATGTTGATGACCGGCTGGTGCAGGTCGAACTCGAACAGCACTACCCGGCCCGCGGCGAAGTCGATCGGGTTGTAGCTCACGTCCACCTGCGGCAACCAGGCGACCAACGTGCAGCGTGAGCCCGGTGAGGAGCGAGCCGCTGACGTCGCCGATCTCGATCGCGCCCGTGAACACGTGCTCGAGCGCCCTGGCGGTCACGCGCGTGAGCAGGGCGCGGCCCGCGCCCGTGCCCACGAGCGAGGCGAGCGCCCCGAGGAAGCAGGCGAGCAGGCCGGCGAGGATCCACAGCGCGACCCCGAGCGAGCGGCGGACCATCAGAACGCCTGCCCGACTGCGAACTGCACCACCACCCGCCGCCAGAACCCGGTCGGCAGCGGCGGCCGGAACGGCACGCCCGGGACCAGGTTGAGGCTCTTGGTGGTGGTGTCTTGGACGTACAGCGGGCCGGGCTCGGCGGGGTAGCCGTTGTAGGCGGCGTCGAGTCGCACGGGACCGAGCGGCGTCACGAATCGGACACCGATGCCCGGCGTGAACCGCAGACCCTGCACGGTGGTAATCTGCTCGCTGCGGTCCCACACCTGCCCCAGGTCCCCGAACACGGCCACGCGCATGCGGTCGGGAAAGAGCGGGGTCGCGAACCGCCACTCCAGGTTCGCGACGACGATCGCATTCCCTCCGGTGGGCGAGGCGCGGACGTTGACATAGCTGCCGTCCGAGGCCTGACCGTCGGTGACGTAGACGCGGGGCCCGAGCTCGTTGAGGTGGTAGCCGCGCACCGAGTTCGGGCCGCCGCCGTAGAAGCGCTGGTCCGGCGGCACGAAGCGGACATTCTGGCCGGCGAAGGTGACTTGGCGCGCCGGCAGGATCGTGCCGGCGAGCAGGCGCCAGGCAAACGCGCCGCGGCGGCCCAGGGGATAGTAGCGCGCGATCTCGAGCTGGCCGCGGTTGAATTCATAGAGCGAGTCGGAGCCGACGAGCCGGGAGGAGTGCAACAGCGACGCGGTGACGAGACTCCCCCGCGTCGGGTCGAGCACCGAGTTCGTGTGGTCGCTCACCCCGGACACCGTGACCGCCGCGAACGAGCGCAGACTCGCGAGCGCGGTCCGATCGGCGGCGTCGCACACCCGAAACACGCTGCAGTACACGGCCGCGCTCGCGGTGGTCCGGCCCAGCGAGTAGCCGTAACTCACCGTGACCGGGATGTTGCGCCGCGCGTTGAGCGTGACGCCCACGTTCACGCCGATCGCCTGGCGCGTGTACGCCTTGTACTCGGACCGCCGCACCGCGTAGACAGCGAGGCTCGCGGTGTGGCTGGGCGAGAGGAACGCCGGCTGGCGCAGCGTCACGGTGGCGTTGTAGTTGAGCGTGTCCGACGTCGAGTCGGCCTGCAGGAAGCCACACACGTTGTTGCGGAACCCCGCGTCCGCGGGATACCCCGCACCCAGCTTCGAGACTTGACCCGCCAGGTCGAGCGAACGCGCGCCCCCCAGAAAGTCGTACGCCGTCCAGCCGCTTTGCACTCGGAAGCAGTCGAGCGAGCCGTAGCCCGCCCCGAGCCGGATGCGGCGGTGCGGCGCATCGGCCACGCGGACCAGGACCCGCACGGCCTGATCCCCGGGGGTCGGGGGCAGGCTGTCGGCCAGCATGACCGACACCGAGCGAAACATCCCCAGCCCGTACAGATCGCGCTGCGTCAGGTACAGCTGATCTTGGCGAAACCAGTCGCCCGGCTTCACCGACAGCATGCGCCGCACCGCCGCGGTGTCGGTCTCGTCCTCCCCGGTGATCACCACATCGCCAACCCGCATCCGCGGCCCCGGCACGGCCTCGAGCGTCGCCACGGCGCGCAACGCGGCCGCGTCCACGTCGTAGCTCCGGAGGATGTCGGCATAGGGGTAGCCGAGGTTCTTGAGGCGGCTCACGATGGTGTCGGCGGACCCCTGGAACAGCGCCCGGTTGAAGGGGTCGCCCACCCGCAGCGGCAGCTCGCGCCGCAACCCCGCGACGTCGAGGATCGAGTCGAGGCCCACGAGGTCGAGCCGGGTGAGCCGGACCGGGTCCCCCTCGTAGATCCGGAAGTTGATGTACACGTCCCGGCTCTCGCGCCGCACCAGGGTGTCGATCACGGCGTTCATGTACCCGCTCTGGCGATACAACAGCAGCAGCCGCACCACATCGCGGCGGAACTCGAGCTCGTTGAAGGAGCGCTTTTCCCCGAGTCCCAGCCAGCGGAGAAACGGGCTGGTCGCGAACGCGCTCGAGCTGGTCGTCGCGATCGCGGTCCGCAACGTGTAGTCATCTATTGCGTGATTGCCCTCGAAGGAAAGCCCGCGGACCACCCGCTGCGGCTCTTGTTGCGCGGCGAGAGGAGCCGCCGCGAACACGGCGACGAGCAGGAACGTACGTAGCGCACGCAATTGACGCGGTCGGGCTGCCTCCCTATGTTGGCTAGCTCCTACCGCACTGTCAACCTTTTCGACACTCGACGCCATGCCCGCACGCTCCCACTTGCTGCTCGCCGTTCTCGTTGTCAGCACCGCGTGCGGCGGGACCGCCGCCGGGGGTGCGGGCGGAGACCGGCGCGCGGCCCGGCTCGTGTACTACGAGCGCTCCGACCCGCGCTCGCTCGATCCTGCGCTGTCGACCGACGTCCCGACCGGCGAGATGGTGACGCTCGTCTTCGATGGGCTCACCCAGTTCGATCCCGATGGCCGGCTGCTCCCGGCGCTCGCCGACCGTTGGACGGCGCGGCCGGACGGGCGGCGCTACGTGTTTCACCTGCGAGCGGGCGTCAGGTTCCACGACGGCACGCCGCTGACGGCCCGGGCCGTGCGCGCGAGCTTCCTGCGCGTGCTCTCCCCGGCGACCCGCGGTGGCCGCACCTGGCCGCTCTACCCCATCGCCGGGGCGGAGGACTACGCCACCGGCCGCGCCAGCGACGTCCGGGGCCTCGAGCCGCAAGGAGACAGCGCGGTGGCGTTCACGCTGGTCGAGCCGCTTGCCATCTTCCCCACGTTTCTCGCCATGCCGGTGGCGAGCGTGGCCCCCGTGTCCGTCCCGGCCGACCCGGGGCAGCAGCCGGTCGGGAGCGGGCCGTGGCGCTTCGTGGCGTGGCGGCACGACGATGAGCTGGTGTTCGCCCGGAATGCCGACTACTGGGGCGGCGCGCCCGTGGCGGACACGCTCGCCGTGCGGATCGTTCCCGAAGCGCTCACCCGCGCGGCCGAGTTCGAGGCGGGCCGGCTGAGCGTGGTCGAAGTGCCGTTCGGCGAGACGGCGCGCTGGCGGGCGGCGCACCCGGACTGGCTGGTCGAGAAGCCGGCGCTGCGGGTGGTCTACGTCGCCCTGAACAACCGCCGCGGGCCGCTCGCCGATGTGCGCGTCCGGCAGGCCCTCAACCAGGCGGTGAACGTGCCCGAGCTGCTCGCGACCGTGTACAGCGGGCGGGGGATCGCGGCTCGGGGGGCGATCCCGCCGCCGCTCGCGGGCAGCGACACGACGCGGGCCGCGTACGGCTTCGATCCGGCGGCCGCCCGGCGCTTGCTGGCGCAGGCGGGGTACCCGGACGGCCTGCGGCTCGAGCTGTGGCGCACCGCCGCGAATGCCGAGCTATCGGCCGTGGCGCAGGCGATCCAGTCGCAGCTCGCCGGCGTGGGCGTGCGGGTGGACCTCATCGAGCGGGATGCGTCGAGCCAGCGCGAAGCGGCCCGCAAGGGCCAGACTGACATGGTGATCCTCGACTGGTGGGCCGACTACCCGGACGCCGACAATTTCTTGTACCCGTTGTTCTATTCGGGCAGCGCGGGTCCTGGCGGCAACTACGCCTTCTATGGCGACCCCGGTACCGACTCGCTCATCCGCGCCGCGCGCCGGACCGTTGACGACGGCGCGCGTGCGCGGCTATACCGCCGGATTGATGAGCGGGTCTACCGCGCCGCACCGTGGCTCTACCTCTGGTTCCCGAAGGACCTCTGGGCGCACCGCCCCGAGCTCGCCGGATGGGAGTTGCCGGTCGTCTTCAACGGGCAGCGCTGGACCCGGGCGCGACGCGCCGCGCGGTGATGCGGCTCGTGGGGCAGCGGCTGCTGCTCACGCTGCCGACGCTCGCTGGCGTGCTGGTGGTCACGTTCCTGCTGCTCGACGTCGTGCCCGGCGATCCCGTCGCCGCGATGGTCGGCGAGCGGGCCGACGCGGCGACCATCGCGCGG
>WNFJ01516442.1_pt1 | contig 17675 bp, 15 predicted proteins | sample 5400461 | NCBI WGS metagenome assembly WNFJ01 (sample SAMN13153349, study PRJNA577476) | soil metagenome | isolation source: 115 cm saprolite on Douglas fir-dominated hillslope | place: USA:California | collected 2013-09-17 | reverse complement strand
AATGCTCAAGTTCCAATTCCACTGGAGAAGTCGGAACTACCAGCCCCCCAAAAGCTGGTTTGCTTTGCGGCTGGTGTCACCTTACGTAGCTCTACCCCTAAAATGGAAGTTATTTGCGGATGAGGCCTAAGAATGTGCTACCATGAGAAACATATCCCATTCAGCTGGTTGACTGACAAATTTACTGTGCCTGAAAAGGGGATAAGAGTGCTCAGGAAAAGGATTACGAATCCATCCGGGCCCAAACTCATGAAGGTTGTACCTCACTCAGTCGTGGCGTGTTTCGCAAAGGCTTATGGAGGGTGGCGGCGAGTGCCAGGAAGAATTGCGGGACGAAGAGTAACAGAACGGTGAGAACGGGACCAATTGCCTGTAGGAGCACACCTGTGAGCAACAACCCAACAGATTGGCAGCCGAACAAGACGACGCGGTAGATACTGTTCACCCGGCCCTGCAACTTGTCTGGGATCGAGGCTAATCGGTAGCCGTATTGTACCGAGGCGTGGATTGGAACGACGATGAAGGCAGATGCCACGATCAAACCTAAGACAACTGGATTGGGCGCGAAGGCGAAGGGCAACCACGTCAAGGCTAGGAGCCAGCTTGTGATGATCATGAGTTGCCCGACGCGGAACCTCCTGGCGAGTGGACCGGCGATGAGCGCGCCAAGGATGCTGCCGATGCCGCCACTTGCCAGGATGAGGCCAGTCGCAAGCTTGGATGCATGTTGTTGTTGGGCAAGTACGAGCACGATCAAGACATACCCAGCGCCGCAGAGGTTGAGTCCACTTACCAGCACCGCCAGAAAGCGAATAACAGTGTGATGCCAGAGCCAGTGCATGCCATCCAGGATCTCTGTCCAGAGGCGCGCGATGAATCGACCCCCTACATGAGGCGCGGCGGTTCGCTCTTGTTGAAACTGCGTTTTGATGAAGAGCAATGAGCAGACCGAAACGACATACGACACGGCGTCAGCCAGAAATGGCATGGCGTTGCCAATGGCATAGAGGATGCCACTGAAGGATGGTCCGAGCAGTCCCGAGACGGAGTACACGAACTCATTCTGCGCAGTAGCACCAGCAAGTTGTTCCTGCGACACGACGCGTGGCAGAGCCGCCGCTTCGGCCAGACCGAAAAAGATGAAAAGCGTGCCCTCGATGAATGAGACGAGATAGAGTTGCACGGCTGTAAGCAATCCGAAAGCGAACGCAATTGGAATACTCCCCAGGGCAAGGGCGCGTCCTGTATCGCAGAGAATCATGACCCGCTTGCGCTTCCAGCGGTCAATCAACGCTCCAGCGGGAAGGCCAAATAGGATGTAGGGCAGCGTGCGCATGGCGGCGATCAGACCCGCTTGCGCAGGGGAGCCGGTGACCGCCAAAATCAACCATGGAAAAGCGATCAACGAGACCTGCGATCCGATTGCTGAGACGATCTGCCCACTCCACAGCAGCAAGAAGTCGCGATTGTGCCATAATGAGGCGGGGCGAGCAGGTGCTGTGCCCGCATTTGGCATTGCCTTTCCCCTAGACAGAGAATCCTGTCCGGGGGACAGATAATCTGTATTGTTTACATGAGATGATGAGTTTTCCATGAGCACAATTGCCTTGAATGGGTTTCTGCCTCCTTCAGCAAAATCGGCACAAAACCCTCTCCGGGTCTGTAATCCGGCGATTGATATGGGGGCACCTCTATGAATCTATACACCTGTTTGAGGACTTTTATTCCTTTTCCTGAGCACTCTTATCCCCTTTTCAGGCACAGTAAATTTGTCAGTCAACCAACCCGCTCAGAGAAAAGATATCGAGGATGACCTGCTGAAGAATCGTCACAGGACTTCTGCACACTTGGCCAAAGCTTTCTTCACACCTATTGGCACTCGGACCTGGCGGCCTACTCCGCTTGTCTGAACAAGCGAGATAGAGTACACTAGAAGAAGGCCACTCGAGCGGTAGTCAAGCTCCTCTGAGCCTTGTTGCTTTGTCTCAAAGCGACAAGCAAGGCGAAACGTGATGCTTGGCCTCTGGGGAACAATGTCTTGACCTCCCAAATGAACAAGAGCAGCAAACGACATGAACAGAGGAGACCATCGACGATGAACCCCTTGGAGATTCGACTGGCAAGGATGGCCGATGCGAGTGCCTTAGCAAGACTCATGGGGCAACTCGGCTATCCAACAGGAGCTTTGGAGATGAAAGCACGTCTCACAGGTCTCCTCGCACACGGCGATTACCAGACGCTGGTTGCCGAATTCAATAGGCACATCGTCGGGATGATTGGCGTCCATCTTGGACGCTATTATGAGAAGAATGGCGTCTACTGGCAGATTGTTGCCCTTATTGTTGAGCAAGCACACCAAGGTCAGCACATTGGTTCCTCTCTTGTGGCAGAGGGAGAGCGCTGGCTAAAGACGCGTGGAGTCCAGACGGTCATCGTGAACAGCGGGACGCATCGGCAGGAGGCCCATCGCTTTTACGAGCATCTCGGCTACCAAGCAACGGGAATCCGTTTTGTGAAAACGTTCGCGTAACAGAAACACCTGCAAACCATGTTCAATGAGCACAGACCGGTAACGATTCGCTTGGCCTCCCAAGACGATGCGAAGCAGATTGCGCACTTGTGTGAACAGCTGGGATATCCCGTTTCTGCACAGCACCTCCAGCAGCGGCTGGCCAACCTTTTGCCGCAGAGGAATCATGCGCTCTTTGTGGCAGAACGACCAGGCGAACCTCTGCTCGGATGGCTCCATATCTATCGCTGCCTCCTCGTCCATACAGACCCGGAAGCGCAAATCGGAGGACTGGTGGTGGATGCAGCCGTTCGTCGCAGTGGCGCTGGGCACCGCTTAATGCAGGCTGCCGAACAGTGGGCACGCGAGCAGGGGTGTTGCGCTATCTATTTACGCTCGCATATCACCCGCAGAGATGCTCACCAGTTCTATCAAAAGATGGGGTACGAGACCGTCACTTCATCCGTGTTCCGGAAGCGTCTGTGATAGATGAGCTCAATGCAGCTTGGCGAAGCGAGTAGTGGCATGGAATGCTTAAAGCTGCAGGCTGCTCTTCCCTTGTGAGGACAAGCGGAGTGGGCCGCCAGGTCCAAGTGTCGATAGGTGTGAAGAAAGCTCTGGCCAAGTATGTTCTTCACCGAAAGGATTGGGTTATGAGTGAGCAGTGGAGCCGAGAGTATATCCTCCTCGCGCTTCGTATTGACAAAGCCTTTCGCCACCATGCCGGCAGCTGGTTTGTCGACTCTTATTATGGTCCGGCAGCATGGAAAACCAGCGTAGAAGCCGAATCAGACCTGCCCGCTTCCGAGTTGGTGCGAGTGGCCATCTCTCTTGCCGACACGCTGCCTGAGCAACGCTTTGAACCGCATCGAGCCGCCCACCTGGAAAAGCAAGTGAGAGCTATGGAAACGGTCTGTCGGCGCTTGAGCGGTGAACGCTTTTCCTTAGAAGAAGAAGTGTCCCGCTGCTTTGATGTCCACCCGAACTGGATTCCCGAAGAGCAATTTGAACAGGCACTCACGCTCTACGATGAAGCCTTGCCAGGTCAGGGGAATCTGAAGACGCGCTTCCTGGCATGGCGCACGCAGCAGGAGTTGACAGGGGAGAATTGGAACATCCTCCAGCAAGCCCTTGCCGAAGCGCGCCGTCGGACACGAACCTTCGTCACCCTCCCCACAGAGGAAGTGGTGGAGGTGCAGACGGTCACGCAAAAACCCTTTAGTGCGGCCAATTGGTATCTGGGCAACTACCGCTCGCGCATGGAGGTGAACACGGACTTTCCGATTAACCCGACCCGATTAATCGACCTCATGTGCCATGAGGGCTATCCAGGTCATCATGTCGAGGCGACCCTCAAAGAGCAGCAGTTATATCGAGAACGCGGGTATCTGGAACAAGCCATCATGCTCGTCATCAGTCCACAGTTAGTCATCAGTGAAGGGATTGCGATGCTCGCCTTTGAGATGATTTTCTCTGCTGGCGAGGTAGAACAGTGGCTCGCTGAACACTTCTCATCTCAGGGGCATCACTGGGCAGATGGGGCCGATATCCTCAAACTACGCAGGGCAGCCGATCTGTTGCAAGGCGCAGCAGGCAATGCGGTATTTCTGCTTCATGAGGGGCGTTCGGATGAGGAGGTGATGAAGTGTCTCTTGCACTATACATTGGAGCCGGAGGAGCGGTTAAGAAAGTTGCTCGAACTCGTGAAAATCCCCTTGATGGAAGCCTACATTTTTACCTACTTTTATGGAAAACAGTTGATGCAGCCCTGGCTCCAGGGGGATGATCGACTTGCGGTCTTCCGACGTTTCTTGACCGAACAGGTGTACCCTTCAGAGTTGGTGAGGAAAGCATGAAACTCCTCCTCTTCGTCCTCAAAAGGGATACCCAATCCTATTAGGCCGGCTCAGGCGATCCTGTCAACTGGAGATGCCGAAGCGGTCCCCAGGCGTTCTCTCTCAGTGCGCGACCTTCAGTAGGCCTATCAGTGTATTTTTGACGAGAGGATTCCATGTGCCGTATAAGTAGCATTGGTATGCTCAGGCTGGCTCCTTGGACTCTTGCAACAGAGAGAAATTACGCTAAAGACACGCAAAAAGGCCTACAATGAGTGATCCTGGTGTCACGCTCACTCATTGTAGGCCTTTTTGCCGCTCGCGCCACCGCCGCACTTTGGCAATACTGCCGCAGGATCGCCCCAGAGGACCTTCCGCCAGCATCCCGCACCAGAGCTTACTGGTATTCTTACTGCGATCATAGAACACCCATTGGCAGTCAAGGCAGGCCTTGAGGCGTGTCCAGGTGTTGAGGGCCAGTGCCTCAATGACAATGCTCAACAGTTCTGCACAGAGTGACTGTCGATCAATCGGTCCAGCCAGTGGCCGGTAGTACACTTGAGGGAGTCCCTCGTGCATTGGCTCTTGCCTCTCCCCCAGCACAGTCACAATGGGATAGCGAACCAGCCAGGGATTAAGCGTCGTGACCATGCTGCTTTGGCTAGCGCCGAGCAGCGTTCGCACATCAGAGCGCAATCTCAGGACCTCCTCGGGATCGCTTGTGGCAGGAAGGGCGGGGAAATACGTGCGCTGAAACTGCTGCAGTGCCTCCCCAGACGAAAGCAGGTCCTCCGGCAGATGGGTCGTATTGGCAATACGCCACGTATTGAGGAATTCGCGGATAATCTCCAGACGCCCAGGGGCCTCATGACGGATGTTCTCATCCATGTTAACCACCAAATTAGTTTTTGCTCTTGACTGTTCACACGTTCTATGTTACCATCATAACAGATTTGCTAGTTAACATCAAGCTGCTGATGCATGCCCTGGGGAACGTGTGAGCGTGCAAGGTGTTTCAGGAAGGAGCTTCCCATGTGTACGCGTCCTTCGACTCGACAGACCTCCTGGTTGCTGCTCATCCTGGCAAATGTCTTGTTCGCCACTGGCTATATTGCTGCCAAATTCCTCCTACGGGATCTCTCGGTGATTCTTCTGCTTGCTCTACGCATCGGCATCGCAGCTGTGATTCTCCTGCCATTGCTCATCGCCAGGCGCCATTCCTTGCATCTGACCCGTCGCGACCTCCCACAACTCGTGCTCCTGGTCTTGGCTGGATTTGTCGTCAACAATCTGCTGGAGTATGGAGGGCTGGCACTTACCACTGCTTCTGATGTGGCGTTGTTGATTACCAGCGAATCCATTTTCACGGCCCTTCTTTCTTGCTGGCTCCTACGAGAACAGTTCACACGCAGGACGGGGCTGGCCCTCGTCTTTGGATCGCTGGGGATGTATCTCATTGTTGAGCAAAGCCTGATCCCCACTCTTCCCAGTGGGGGAGGCTTACGTATTCTGGGCGATCTCCTGGTGATCGTCGGATTGATCTCGGAGTCTTTCTACACTGTGCGCGGGAAAGTCCTGCTTGCCACATATCCCACGTTCCTGATTACCGCAGCTTCGTTGGTAGGGAGCCTCGTGTTTTGGGTTCCGATGGCGAGTTGGGTAGTACTCTCTTCAGGATGGCATCCACTCAACCTCGCCTCGTGGTTCGCCCTGGGATGGTTGGCCGTGATGTCCACTGTCCTGGCCTATCTCGCGTGGTTTCAGGGACTCGCCAAGATCGAGGGGTCGAAGGCAGCGTCGGTCCTGTTTCTCCAGCCGCTGGTGGGGACGTTCTTAGCTGTTGTCCTGCTCCATGAACATCTGACGGTCTGGACCATGGTTGGCGGAGTCCTTATCGTGGCGAGCGTGTATCTCATTTCACGACCGTGAAGAGGAAAGGTGCCGTAGAAGGATCGCATATACGGCACTTTAACGCTCATAGAACGCTGATCAATGCTATGCAACCACTTCTCAAGCGAGGGGTGCTGTGAAAGAAAGCAGAGCTATATACCCGCAAAATTGCTACTTATACGGCACATGGAATCCTCTCGTCAAAAATACACTGATAGGCCAGTAGGGTATCGAAGATGGCCAACACGTTCTTTCAGAGGGTAACAACCATGGTCTCTGGTGTGAAGCAGGGCCAGCGATGTTTTCTCTAAAGAAGACGCGTGCATCCGGAATCTGAATTTTTGCGGCAATTTTGCAGGTGATTCTACGGTTCGGGCGATGCCCTTGTCGCCAGTTCGCTGGCGATCTCTTCAAGTCGGGTAGTGGTGACCTGCGCTTGTGGACCAATATATTTCTTGACGAGCTGCCCAGCAATATGCCTGTAGGCGATCCAGTATGCTCCGCCACGTCGCCGGCGTTCCTTCCTGGCCGTGAAGTGTCCACCAGCTTGAGCTTGAAAAGCGAATGAGGGGAGCCGCTGCAGCCAGGAAAACCATTCTGTTGAGTCTGGCACAATACCAGGCCAGTGAGTAATCCGGCCTCGGATGACCTTGATCTGATAGCGGCCCATATGCTCATTCCAATAGACTTGATGGCTGGCTCGCTGCATAACGCCTCTTCCTTCCTGTTACCAAACATGCACATCGCTGTTACCCAACAGATCTACGATGGAGGAAGCTGTTTGGTAACAGACGGCTCGACTCATGACGGGTGTTTGGTAACACCATATCGCCTGCTCGACGGGAATCGCGCCTCGGATGGTTAGCAAAGTAACACTATTTGCTCTTGGCTAGCAGTAAGATGTACCAACAGTCTCAAAAAATCCCGTCTGGACCCGGACCGACCTACCTGATCTTATTTCAGCCTGCTGGCAATTCTGCTACTTTGCCCCTGCCGCATGCGGGCATTGCTCGCAGCGCTGGAAACCTGGCCGCTCATAAAACAAGGTGTAGAACTGCTGTCGCCCCTGCGCATCCAGGGCGATCAGAACATTCCTACCATTGTGAAGCCATTTCCCGCGCTCCACTGCGAGCTTCTCATGCTCCACGGCGTATTCAACTGTCTTGTTTGATATCCCATGCTCGCTCTTGAAGATAGAAAGTGGGACCAGGTTCTTCGGCAGTTGTTTCGCTTTTGTCTTCTTTGCCGGCTTCTTTGGTTGTGCCCTGGCCGGCGAGATCCTCGCCGGCGGTGAAGTTGGCGCTGGGCGTTGTACTGTTTTGACCTGGCTCCCCGGCGTAGTGGAGGTGATCCGCTGGTCCAGACTGGCGAGGTGGCCGGTGAGTTGGTCGAGTCGCCGGGTTATTTCTTGCTCGAGCGCGGTAAGTCTTTCGTCCAGTGTAGCAAGCGTTACTGCTGGTGGCTCTGGTTCATCTTCCTTGGGCAGCGGTGGCCGAGGTCTCTTGTGCAGGTCTGCCAGCATAACGATCTGTTCATACGTCAACAACTTTTGGCGAGTATCATACTCGTCTCTCAGGGTTTCCGGGTCGATCTTTGCCTTCTCAAGCCACTTGCCGAATGTTTTGGGATCGACATGCAAGAGCTTCTGACTTTGCGCAAAATTGTAGGTTCGGCTCATTGGTTTGTCCCCTATGTGCGTATGGTATCCATTGGAACTTGTTGGTATCCCCTGACATCCCACGACCCCCAAAGGTAATAACGCTGCTGGTCTCCAAAGGTTGCATGCCCTTATTTTTCCAAAGGAAGTTCAGGGAGGTCGATGAGAACTACAGGAGTCTATAGGCTCCCCTGGAGCATTGTTGAACGACAACGGACTCCCTTGATGAATCGAGGCTCTACCGGGCTTCCGTAGGCTTCCACGGAACATAGACGCCGAGCCCTGAGCCATGTTATGCTTGAAGTGTTTTAGTGGTTGACCTCTCCAATAAGGGGTTAGGGTGGTTCCCTGTAGGTCTGTTGCTGAGTTACTCGCAGGGCCTATATCGCCAGGTGTGGTTACCTGATCTGTCGGTGTTTCATTACGCGGGATCGAACAACCAGGCTGGTCACCTGAGTTCCTGCTGAGTTATCGCAGTTCTCAAAACTGGGAACGCCTTCCCTGGCGACTGGTGGTTGAGTCATTTGCTCCCCTAGCAGCCTGAACGTGGCAAGCTCCTATCGTTCCTCATAAGGGCATACTGGTAGCGCATCTTCGTACCGCGGCACTGTGCAGTATCCGCGTAGCGCATCCTCTTAAAACGACCTGGTCGTGCAGGCCTGCCGGCGGTGAGAGTCCGACCGGCAGGAGCGTAAGTCATCCTCGTAGACTCACCCGAGTAGAGCAGCCCCGTAACGCCTCCTTGTAGGCTGGTGCCTCTTCGTATAGTCGCGGAAAACCTGCGGTTAGAAATCTATAAAAATGGAGTTCTAAACAGCAGGTGTGCTGAAAAGAAAGCATGAAGAGGCGAGTGTGGTCCCGTATGCGCCGCGCCAGGTTCGTCTCGCGTTGGCATCCATGCCAAGCGTCTCAAGGCTGGTTGGGATAACACCTATCTCCAGCGCGTTCTGGATGGGGTTAATTAGATGCGATTGCCCTGTTGATCGCCCAGACAATTGGAGATAAGGCTTAGGTGGGAGCATCTGGAGAAGAGGACTTGCGCACAGCAGGCAGGAGACTCTCCCGAGCAGGAGCCCCAAGCAGGCTGAGTAATTCTTCCAGCGCAAAGACGCCATAACAGCCAGCAAGGTAGATCACCGCTGGAGCATTGCCCAGTGCCCGCTCTCGGCGACGACGCAGCCGCCGAATGGCCACCGCAGCCAGTTGCTGCCCCGCTTGCAAGCGATAGACTTGCGCGGTGTTGAAAGCCAGGCAGGTCAAGGTGATGCGGCCGACCGCAGCGGCCAGATCGCGGCCCCAATGCTGCTTTTCCAGGCCCCAGCCCTCCTTCAGTTCGCGATAGGTATCATCTTCAATGTGCCAACGGGGGCGGTAGGCCTGCAAAGCGGCAAAGCCCTGCGGCCACCTGCGCGTGCTCACCAGCGCCATGGGCGGCTCTTGGGCAGCCTCAGGGGTCGTCACATCGCGGATCAGACAGGCCCACAACGTGGCATCCGGCACACCAGCGCTGGCAGCAGCCTCGGTAAAGCCATCCCAACTCGTGAGATCGCCTGCTGCCGTCACCTCCACCTCGCGGATGTGCTTGTGGCCTTGCACGGTGCGTACATAGCGGTGATGGGTCCACGCAATGAGGTGCGCATCGGCCAGTCCTTGCACATCCTGGTACAGCAACCGATCCTCCGGTAAGCTCACCAACGCATCAATCCCTTTGCGATACTTCAGCCAGGCCAACAGCGGCCCATCAGCGTACAGGGCGTCGGCCAGCAGCAAGCTGATCGCGTTTGGTCCTGCTACCTCCAGAACTTGTTCGATCAGCGCATGCGTCACCTCGGCCTCTTTGCCCTTCTCGGACGCCGCTCCGCTGAGCACGCGCCAGGCCACGATGATCGGGCGGGTGGCTGACACACACACTAAGGCCACCAGGCGCAGTTCGTCTCCCAGTCCGCTGCCATCCACGGCGTAGACCTTGCCGCGTACTAACTGCCGCTGATAGAGCGACTGCACTCCGGCCTGCTGTGCTTTCAGCCAGGCTGACTCTCCTACCCGCCGCAGCGCATCGCGCAACGTATCAGCATGACACGGCAACGACTCCTCTTGTCGTCCCTCGGGATGGCGATGCCGTCCATTGCTCCCTGAGCGAATCTGCACCGGGGCCCAGCCCAGGTGCAGCAGCACTGCTGGCTCGCGGAACAGCACCTCGGCTGCTCCACTCAAGGAGGCCTGGTCCACAAACGGCAACGTCGCCAGCGTGCGCAGCAACAGCTCATCAGGCACGCCCGCTCGTGCTCGCTGCACGTCCAGCTCATCTACGATGGCAAAAATCCCTAATTCCTCGTGTAAGGCCACCAACTCATCTAAAGGGCCACTGGCCATCGTGGTGGCTAGATCCGGGCGTTCTCCCCTTCTTAACGCCTCTGCCACCGCTGCTTTATCGTTTCGATACCATTCCATCTTCTGCTTCCTCCTCTTTGGAACTTCCCTTCTAGTGTATCATCTCCTCCCCTTATCTCCAAATATCTGCTTATTTCCCTCGATACCCACGGTCTGATGCTGTTGTGATCGCTAATCAGCAGTCACAAGTCACGACCAGGCCTGCGAGTGTGACACGCGATCTGCTGTCACGTATCGCCCTGCTCGGAGCTATCCAGCTTTTTTGCCGAGGAGAGGCTTGTTCCTCTGCTCTGATTATTAGACGTTGCTTCCCCCAATTGGTGACAACCAACACCTGAAGTACCACTCCGGTTGTCAAGAGACCTCTAACCGCTGTTACCAAACACCCGCTATGCGCGAAGCTTCCTGTTACCAAACAGCTTCCTCTACCGTAGACCTGTTTGGTAACAGTATGATGAGTGGTGGGTTTGCACCTTGCAGGTGTTGGGAACAGCGCCACGCAGCGCTCGGGAGAGCAGCCGATGCAGGAGCAGACAAAGTACAAGTATCGCGTGGTGTGGAATGAACAGAAGGGTAGCTATGAGGTTCAGGCTATCCATCCATGAGTTTTCGGTTGGCTGGGGATCATGCCCGACTCAGCCAGGTGGTTTCAATTGTTGCAGCAGATCCCCTCCTTCCATTTTCAGGGGCAGCGCGGGTACTTCACTGCTCGGAAGGAAAAGCGAACGCGCGGCGGCGTCTACTGGATCGCCTACCGGCATATACGGGGCAAACTCAGAAAGAAGTACATCGGCACGCCTGCAGCGGTGACCATTGCGCGCCTCGAAGAGGTCGCCGGCGAACTGGAGATACGGGCGCGATAAAGCGGATCCAGGGCAGCAGGAAAACCCCTGGATGTCTACCGCCAGGAATGGAGCGACAGCTTTCAATTCACCTTTGTCTCGCCCGATCAGCTTACTCCTGAAGAACGCGCCATCTACGATCTGTCCAGGCCGATTATGCGCTTGCTCACACCCCGTGTTACTCGAGTAAAAGAGGTGCTGGTCTCCGAAACGATGCGCCTGAACCGTTATGATAACAACGAAGCCGTCGGCGTGTGGGAGGGGGAGCAACAGCGTATCGTTGTCAAGCGTAGCCAATTGCAGAGAAAAGACCGTTATGCTGCAACCTTGCTCCACGAATATACCCATGCATTGAGCGAAGCAGACGATGAGACGCTGGAATTTGAGGAGGGCTTGACCCAGGCGCTTGGGGTACTGGCTGATCGCTTGATCGATCCGCTGCAGAAGTAGCAGCATTATGTTCGGAGGATACTTTGTAGATCTTGATGAACTTGTTCTGCGCTGTAGAGATGAACAGGCAAGACAGTACAGAACCGAGGCTGTTGCTTGTTATCGAGCGGGGGCTTTCCGTGTATGCATCGTTATGACATGGACTGCTGTGGTCCGCTCATCCCCCAGCAGTCCATCAAAGTGCTGCAGATAGCTCTGCAAGGGCTCTTCCCATTTCGCTTGCCACTCCAATTCTACTTGCTCCTCCCGTTTTTTCCGTTTCTCCTGATTCTATCGCCTCCCCGACCAGTTATGACTGGATGTCAGAATTTCATATCTTGACAACTGCGTGCGCATTGATACCGATGTACATGTTCCTCGTTCTATTAGCAGAACACCTGTTATGTCCTTTTTCTGGCGCTATTGAGTATATAAACAAGATTTGTCTGTACAGTAATCATAAGAGGCTAAAAATAGGGGGTCTTTTGTCAACATTCAGGTGTACCATCAGAAAGGGAATAAACTATGCTTAACAATAATCTGAAGGAGCTTGAGCAAATCATTGACCAGCTTCCCGATCGTGCGTTTTCTTATCGCTATTCGACAGGAGTAGAGATTTCCCTATTGCATGACTCGTTATGGCATGGGCGACTTATAGAGACCAATAATTCTAATCGACACATCATGCCACCCTGCGACGCTCAAACGTTTCAAGAGGTTTCTGACAGTTTGATACTCTACGGTTTGACCGACCAGAACATACAAGAGCTTTTGGATGCGGCAAGGAAACAGCTTGCCAGCAAGGCCTGACGCTCCAATCTGAGTATTTTTACTAGCTCCCCCCTGAATGTTCTATAGTGAGCTAGCTACAGAAACAGCGAGGAGGGGAGCATCCTGACAAAATGACCGTTCTGCCGGAAGAACGCTGCCACCTTGTCAAGGATACGGCTGATCCGCTCTTGTTTGTCAGTCTCACAAATCAGCACACCCTGTCCGGGGAGATGATTGGCAATGGTCTGGTACTTGCCCTTGTGGAACAGGAGAGAAGCAGGGACTAAGGCAATATTATCAAGTTTCGCTTTTCTCAAGGCTTTCGGTGGTCTCCCAATGTAAGAGGTGCGTGTCTTCTTCATATCCTTTCAGAGATTAGCAAGCAGAGTCTTTCTCAATCGGCTCTATTGTGGTATCTTATGTTACGTCCATAGTATTATGCGACAAGTATTAGGATTTTTAGTTTATACAGAGTAGGGTGAGAATATTCTCTGGAGAGCGAGTAGCGCGATGAACGATTCCGAATTTCTTGCTCTTCTTCAGCGCCCGGAAGGGGAGACGCTTGATTTTAAGAGCAGGGCCTACAATCTTGCTTCTGACTCAGACAAAGCGGATTTCATCAAAGATGTGATCTGTATGGCAAATACCCCACGAGAAGAACCGTCGTATATTCTTCTTGGCGTCAAGAAACGTAACGATGGTACCTCTGAACTATGGGGGCTTGACAGGTATCTTGACGATGCAGACCTCCAGGCACAATTCCCAGCGCGTGTTCAACCTGTCCCAGAGCTTACCTATGAAGTCTTTCCCTATGAGGGAAAAGACTTTGGAATTATTACCATTCCACCTCGAAGAATAGGCCCTTGCCTTCCTATCAAAGATTTTCCCGGGCCAAGCGAGGGACGCTCCCATACCGTCTTACGGCAATACCAGATTTACTTCCGCCGAGGATCTAGAAATGATATCGCTACCTCACCGGAGGATATCCAGCGCATCATGCAGTGGGTAGAAGGGACAGATACAACAACTTCCGTCATAGCTGGGTACGCTTGGGACGAGTTTCTTCGTGTGGTACATCAGTTTGAACCATCTCGCAGGTATATCCTCCTAGCCCCGCCGCTTGACACCGAGGATATCGATCACATTGCCGCGCTCGGCAAGCTTCCCTGGTCAATGGTGTTTGATTTCGATCCAGATAGCGAATCGACCGGTTTACAGAAGGCTATTGGGCCTGTACTCGAAAGCCATCGAAGCCTCCATCGCGTTGTGTTGAGAGATCGACCAACGCTCAATCCTGATCGATCAACCTATTGGTTTTATGCTCGCGGACTCACTGGAAGAGCTGAGACGATTGCTACTGGTCCATGGCGGGAATGGAAAAGTCAGTATGGGAACGAACTGAAGGAGCAACTGAGCCGGCTGACTGCAGCTATCAGTCCCGCTCCCGTCACATGCATTGCCTTGTGGTACGATACAACCCTCATTCTTCATCTGCGCTCCTTCATGGAAGATGCCTTGAGTACACTGCAAGACGCGGTAGAGTTTGTGATTCTAACGAAACACCCCGCTGATCTTCAATCGGTGGCAGCCGAGTACGGTACTGTCCTTCTTGATATACCCTTGCCTCACCTCTGTTCAGGCCTGCAAAGTGTTCTTCCACAAACTCTTCCTATCGAGCAAGAGGCCTGCGAGCTCCCGTCCAGTTCGGGGGCACCCATCGCACTCGAGGTCCAGATGTGGCAGTGGATGGAAGAAGAATTGGAGTTCGTTCACTTGTCAGCCGGATCGGTTCCCCCCGCCTCTCGCCTCGTGGGGCGAGAGTTTCTGCGGGGCGCTGAGATCGATTGGTATGAACTCAGCCTTCACGTGGATATTGACCGGGACAAAACGGTCCGGCTGAAGCGTGAGTTGGAGCTTGCGTTGGAACGCAAACGTGCCGTCTACATCAATTTGTACCACGATCCCGGAGCAGGAGGGACGACGGTGGCACGTCGCATCTTGTGGGAGTTTCATCGGACCTACCCCTGCGCCATACTCCACCGCTGCACGCCCGCTGAGACGGCAGAGCGGCTGTTTCGCCTGGCATCTCTTACAGGACAAGCAATCTTGCTTCTCGTTGACGGTGCCCAAATTGCTGATCGGCAAGTTGATGAACTGTATAACTATCTGCGCAGCCGACAAATACCTGTCGTCTTATTCCAGACCTTGCGCCGTTTCGAGAGGCCAAGTGAAAGTGAACGAGCCGTCCATCTCCCCGCAAAGCTTTCGAGGTTTGAGGCCGTACGGTTTGTTGAGGTGTTCTCGCGCGAGGAACCGCAGAAACGACCGCAACTTGAGAAGTTAGCGAGGGCTCAAAACGAGAGAACCTGTACAGCTTTCTACTTTGGTCTTGAAACCTTTGGCAGGGATTTTCTCGGTTTGGAACCCTATGTCAGCACGCGGCTTGTTAATCTCACGCCAGCACAGAAGCAAATCGTGGGATTTCTTGCGCTCTCACACCACTATGCGCAACAGCCTATACGGGCACAGGCGTTTGTGGACCTCTTAGGTTTCCCGAAAAATCGCGTGTTGAAGTTGTCACATGTTCTCCCCCCGCTTGCACTCGAATTGCTCATAGAGGTAGAAGAGGATATCTGGAGGACGGCCCACGATCTGTTTGCGCAAGAGATTCTCGAGCAGCTTCTCTGGCCAACTGGGCCTGACCGGCGCCTATGGCGTCAGAATCTTTCGTTATGGGCAAAAGAGTTCGCTTCCTTCTGTCGAGGTGAGAGCGCTATTCCGAGCGAAGATATGAAGGAAATAGCCAGTCGAACCTTTATCTATCGAGACAACACCGACATCCTTGGAACAGAGCGGTCAGCGCAGCGCACATTTGCCCAATTGATTGACGATATTCCCTCGCTAGAGGGAAAAGTTGAGCTTCTTCGGAGCGTCGCGGAGCTGTATCCAGGGGAGGCTCATTTCTGGGCGCACCTGGGGCGCTTTTACGCCGTCGAAATCAAAGATTTTCAACAAGCTCTCTTGTATATTGAGCGGGCGATTACCCTTCAGGGGAATAATCACGTCCTCTATCACATGAAAGGCATGGCCTTACGCTACCAGGCTGATGAACTCATGAGACAAGGAGCTGACTTAGAGCAAGTGATCCCCTATGTCAAACTTGCGAGTGAGGCGTTTGAGGAAGCAAGAAAGCTAGGCCCGGACGATCCTTATGGGTACATCAGTGAAGTGCAGATGCTTGCAAGAGTCCTTGACTATGCAGGAAGGCATTACCAAGGAGGATTACAGGCGTATTGGTCGTCACCGACGGCAGACATTTTTCTGCGAGATAGTCTTGAGCGGGCGGAAGATTTGCTCGAACAGGTACGGCGGAATCGTGAAGGGGAGGGGGCCAGCCCCTATGAGGAAGATTGCCGGGGGAGGATCGATGCCTTATATGGACGGCATGAACAAGCCCTACAAATTTGGAACAACCTGCTGAATCGACGCGATGTGTATCATCCGCCGCTGCGCAGACAGATTGTGTGGACGTACCTCGCACGCAGAGGTCGGTCATGGGATGCATTAGAGCCGCAGGAAGTCGTGCGCATCGTGAATCTCCTTGAGCGAAACCTGCAAGAAGAGCCCAATAGCGATCAGAACCTCCGCTTTTGGGTACAGGCCGTCCGTCGCTTAAAGCAGCCGCCCAGTATTGAAGCGGTGATTGAGCGCGTGAGCTATTGGAAAGCGAATTCTAACACGCTTGACCCGGTCTACTATCTCTATGTGTTCAATGTGCTCCAGGTGCTCGAGGGATCAGTGTGGGCTCGTGAAGATGCGAGGCGCTACATAGAGGAATGCCGCCAAATGGCGCGTTTCAGGCGGAATCGCACGAAAAGCCTTGAATGGCTCGGTGTCGGGACGGGGATCACCAGGCTGGTCTACCATTCAGAGCTGGGCAAGTGGTTGAGGGACAAAGATTTTTGGGAGAATACGCAGTATCTCTCACGCGTACAAGGCCGTATCGCGAGAATTGACGGACCGCAGTCAGGACAAATAGAGATTGAAGGAGGGCTGTATGCCTTCTTCGTCCCAGCACGGGGAGACTACAGCGCAGGACGTTCAGAGAACAAGCTAGTCGATTTTTATTTGGGATTTAGTTATGATGGACTGCGCGCCTGGGAAGTGAAAGATGTCATACCGTAAGGGCTTTACGCCCTGCACTCAGGAGCACGGACCGGCCGTAGGATATCAGAGGGAAATAGAGGTTGAATGAAGCTGCAATCCTCAGCTTCATTACGGCTGGCTTTCCTTTGACGAGAAATGTAGCAATAATAGTGTTGGCGAATTCAAAAAGTGGGCGTGTCTCTGAGCATAATTCCGTAATGTTCTGTGCTCGAAAATCGAATTCGCCAACAATATCACTAACTGGTGGTCAGGCTCGGATAAGCCCCAAATGGGCTAGAAGTAGGCTTCGCTACATACATTGTTATGCTCTGTCTGCTATACTCAACCATCATGTAAAAGGTATCAAGGTACTCCTGTGATATGTCACTAACACCGCCTGGTAGTTCTGTGAATAGAGCGGAAAAAGAGAGAAATATGTACGAACGCACCATGCCGCAAGCGGGGTGGCTGTAGGGTCAAGGCTAGCAGAGGGAGAAGAGGGAGAGAGTGAGGCACGCCCCTGGCGGGGTAGTGGCGTAAAGCCGTACGACCTTGACTCTGTGGTAAACTCGCAGAGCGAAACGACTGACCGAAGATGGTGGGGCAGGCGTCGGTCGTGTCGGTCGGTCGTTTCGGCCTTGAGGCTTTACCACATGAAGTCAAGGTGGAGACGGTAGCCACGCGGGGAGGGGAGAACAATTCCGCGTTAGCGGTGCAGTATTTCCTATAATGTAAATATAAACTTTAAATGAGCCGGTCCAGTATACTTATCCTGGCGAGAGCGAACCATTTCTTTCCTCTGGAGACAGGAACGCTAAAAAGCATATTACATCGCGGTATCCGTCTTCTGAGAGATAAAGCCAGGGATATGAATTTATTGGAAGTTTAAAACCTCTGTCACTCCCCCTTAGTTTCGCGCCGATGGATCTGCGAAACATGGTATACTAAGAAAAACTGTATTCCCTCTCAATAGGTTCTGGCTGTATCACAGTGAGAGGAAAATGGATGCACTGTGGGAAAAACCCTCTGGAGCAACCAGTCATTTGCTCTGGAGGGTTCTTTCTGGAAGTGAGAAAGTGAAATGATACAAGAATCGGCTTTCAATACCCACGAATTGCGCAACGAGCCTGTTGAAGAGCTAATCGCCGGGTGAGAAGGCGGAAGCGACTCAGAAGGGGATGATGTGCCCACGAGAGGGAAGAAAA
>WNFJ01124890.1_pt3 | contig 17688 bp, 17 predicted proteins | sample 5400461 | NCBI WGS metagenome assembly WNFJ01 (sample SAMN13153349, study PRJNA577476) | soil metagenome | isolation source: 115 cm saprolite on Douglas fir-dominated hillslope | place: USA:California | collected 2013-09-17 | reverse complement strand
TAGGACCGATGTTCGTGAGCTGGCGCAGAAGAAATGGCAAGCAAGTGGCGATCTCGTCTTTCTCCGGAGTCCGATTTTCGGGTGGGCGGCACTTCACGACATTTGCGATATACACATCGGCTCGACTCAGCCCCATGGCAAGGATCATCTGATTGAGTAGCTGACCCGCGCGGCCCACGAACGGGATTCCTTGTATGTCTTCGTCGTGTCCCGGCCCCTCGCCTACAAACACCAGGTCGGCATGCGGATTGCCAACACCAAAAACGATATTTGTTCGCCGCCGGTGCAACTTGCACCGCGTGCAGCCGGCCAGTTCGCCGCAGATGCGTTCTAGGGAGTCGTCTTCGACGCGCTCGGCGGCTTCAAAAAGAGACGGGCCGCGCCCCGCTAAATGCAGTTTCGCAACCTCGGGGCGAACCTCTGAGGGCTGCGCGGCCTTCGCAATAGCAACTTCTGCCGTTTCTTTTTTCTGTATTCCAGTCGATGCTTTGTCCATCGTTGGTAGCCATGGCGCCCGGTCCCGATAGAACGTTTGAATGCCCAAATCTTCGTAATAGCGCAGCCAAGCTTGCAGTTTTTCTTTTTTGGAGGAAGAAAGCCCTGAATGCATCGAGCCTCAATCGGCTTCAGGAGAGCTGCCAACGCGGTGCGTCGAACCGCGGAGCTCCACCACCTGGTCGAGAATGCGATGCGCCACTTGAATTTTTGTCAATTTCGGCAGAGATTCTTCGCGGCCATCGCTGCGAAAAATTGTAACGACGTTCGTATCGTGATCAAAACCGGCTCCCGGAGCAGTCACGTCGTTTGCCACGATCATGTCTGCCGACTTTTCCCTCAGTTTGCGCCGCGCGCGTTCGGCGAGCTGCTCCGTTTCGGCTGCAAAGCCCACCAAGAGCTGCTCCCCTCTGCGGCGCGAAACATTGGCCAGTATGTCCACAGTGGGCTCGAATTCGATATTCAGGTGTTCTGTTCCCCGTTTCAACTTGTTCGCGAAGGAAGTCACGGGCCGATAATCGGCCACTGCCGCAGCCATAATGACTACAGTGGCGCGGTCCAAACTAGCCAGAACGGCGCGATGCATCTGCTCCGTCGTGCGAACATCAACCCGCTCGGCCCCCAATGGGGTTTCCAGGGACACCGGGCCGCTGATCAGAATGACGCGCGCCCCCCGCCTCGCTGCTGCCTCAGCCACAGCGTAACCCATTCGACCAGAGGAACGATTTGTCAGAAATCGGATCGGGTCCAGGTCTTCGCATGTCGGACCGGCCGTCACGACCACAGTTTCGTTTTCCAAATCCCGTTTGATACCGAGCACTTCCACGACCGTCTCAACGATGGCTTCTATTCCCGCGAGTCGTCCGGCACCGGTCATGCCACAAGCCAAATATCCTTCGTCCGGCGCCACGACGTGCACGCCGCGGTCGCGCAGAGTCTTTACGTTCTCGCGGGTCGCGGCGTTTTCCCACATATTCACGTTCATCGCAGGAGCCACGATTACGGGTGCGGTAGTCGCCAGGTACAGGGTGCTGAGGAAATCGTCTGCAACACCATGCGCCAGTTTTGCAATGATGTCGGCCGTTGCGGGGGCGATGACCAAGGCATCGATACGTTGTGCGACGGCGATGTGCTCGATGGCGCTTTCGACGTTGGCGGGCGCCTCTGCCCCAAACAAACCCGTGATGACTTTCTGGCCGGTCAATGCTGCGAATGTCAGCGGCGCAACAAACTCCTGTGCGCTGCGTGTCATCACAACCTGGACCTCAATCTGTTCTTGTTGCAGCCGGCGCACCAGTTCGGCTGCTTTATAAGCCGCTACTCCTCCGGTAACGCCGAGCGCGATGCGCATCAATGAGCGGCGCTATTCTTTCCGCCGCTTGCCGTCCTTTTCTGCGCTGTCCAGATCAGGTGTCTTATATTCGAGCTGTCCGGCGCTAAGTTCTTCCATGGCCACGCGGGTAGCCTTATGTGAACGAGGATTCGTCAGCAACGGTGCGGCGCCCAACATTAATTGCCGCGCGCGCTTCCCCGCAACTACCACGAACGCAAACTGGCTATCCGGAGCCTGAGTGAGAACGGCCATGCGTTAGAAACCTCCAAAAGACTCGAGAATTTTGCGAAGCCGTTCCTCATTGTCCCGCCTGCGGCAGCGGGAGGCCACGGCGATGGCTCGCAATTCACCACTGGCCCGTTCCAGGTCGTCATTGACGACCACGAAATCGTATTCGGCAGAGCTCGCGATCTCCTGCCGCGCACCTTCCAGGCGCCGAGTTATGGCTTCATCCGCATCCTGGCCCCGGGAACGCAAACGCCGCTCGAGATCCTGCTTAGAGGGCGGAACAATAAAGACCGCGATCGCCTCAGGCAATTTTCTCTTCACCTGCCGAGCGCCTTGTACATCGATTTCCAGTACAAGGTCGAGCCCGGCCCGCCGCGCCTCATCCAATTGCTTCCGCGGCGTACCATACCAATGCCGCCCGAACACCTGCGCGTATTCCAGGAATTCGTCGGAGTCCGCTCTGCGCTTGAATTCAGCTTCCGTAATGAAATCATAACATTTCCCCGGACTTTCCGTTAGGCGGCGGGGGCGCGTCGTGGATGAAACGGAAAACATGAGCCCAGGCACTCCGTGCAGATTCTGCACGAGCGTGGATTTACCTGAACCTGACGGGCCGGAAACAATGAGCACTCGGGGTGTTGAGCCGGCCATCACTATTCTACGTTCTGTACTTGCTCACGCAGCTTTTCGATTTCCGCTTTGATTTGCAATCCAAGCTCCGTCATATCCAGACCTTCTTGGCCCAGCCCCGGCGTCTTCGAGAGCAGCGTATTTGCTTCGCGCTGCATTTCCTGCAGCAGAAAGTCCAGTTTTTTCCCGATTTCACCGGCCTCTCCGATCAATCTGCCGAATTGATCCACGTGGCTGCGCAGCCGAGTCAATTCTTCCGCGACGTCAGCCCGTTCGGCCACTACTGCCGCTTCCTGCGCCACACGTACCGGATCGATGGGAAGGACGCCCAGTAAGTCTTGTAATCGTATTTTAAGCCGCTGGGCGTATAGCGGACGGCTCTGTTCACAAAGAAGTGCGAGCCGCTCCGTTTTATCGCCGATTCCCTTTAGTAAAGCGCTCATCTCGCGGGCAAGGGAGCGGCCTTCTTCCACGCGCATTTCGTCGAGCCTGTGAAGGGCCTCCTCCAGGCAAGCCGAAACTCGCCCGCCAAGCTGCTCGAACTCCTCCTCATCGAATGCCCCCGGAGTTACACCAGAGGACGCCGGCGACGCGACCACTCCGGGCAGGCGCAATAAAGCCGCCAAGTGAGGCTCCGGAGCCAGATTGAATTCTTGCCGCAACTCCTCAATGGCGCGCAAATAGCCTGCCGCTAGTTTTCGATCGATCTGCAGACCGCCAGACCTGGAAACCTCTATATGCAGCGTCACATCCACGTGCCCGCGGTGAACGTGATCGCGCACCAATTGCCGCATCTGCGGCTCAAAAGCCTCCCATCCTTCGGGGATATGCGCGCGCAGGTCGAGAAAGCGATGATTGACGCTTCGCAAGCTCACCCGCAGGTTCCAGCCATTGTGCTCGGAGCGGGCCTCAGCGTAACCCGTCATCGAACGCATCATTTTAAGCTCAGACGTGCCGCTCATGATTCCAAGGGACCGGCAGGTGAAGGCGCGGGGTCGCTATCGGTGAATTGCAGCTCGTATAGCCGGGCGTACGTGCCGCTGCGAGCAAGCAACTCCTGGTGCGTTCCGATTTCGGCAATCACTCCGTCTTCCAAAACAAGGATCTTATCCGCACGGCGAATTGTCGATAGCCGATGGGCGATGACGAAGACAGTGCGTTCCGTCATCAGATTCGCCAGGGCCTTCTGAACCAAAAGCTCCGACTCGGAATCGAGTTCCGACGTCGCCTCATCGAGAATCAAAATCGGCGAATCCTTGAGGAGCGCCCGAGCTATCGCAAGCCGCTGGCGCTGGCCCCCGCTCAGGCGCTGCCCTCGCTCGCCCAAAACGGTCTGATATCCCTCGGGCATAGCTGCGATGAAGTCATGTGCAAGAGCAGCCCGAGCTGCCGCATATACGCGCTCCTCGCTCATGCTGGGCTGGCCGTAACAAATGTTGTTCCAGACCGTGTCATTGAAAAGGATCGTTTCCTGTGTCACGAGAGCGATCTGTCCACGCAACGATCGTAACGTGGCGTCCCGCACGTCGACATCATCGATACGCAGCGCTCCCCCGGTGACGTCGTGAAAACGGGGCAACAGGTTCACTAGAGTTGTCTTTCCTGCTCCGCTGGACCCCACGATCGCCACCACCTCGCCTGCGCGTGCTTTCAAAGAAATGCCCCGAAGGATTGGTACAGCTGGGTCGTACGCAAAACTCACGTTGTCGAACTCGACCTCGCGCGAGAACGGTGGAAGCACGCGCGCTCGGGGATGTTCCTCCACTTCCTCCTGCAAGGCCAGAAAACTGAAGACCTGCGTCGTGGCGCCGTGGGTCTGCTCAAACTGCTGGTATACGCTGCCCATCCCTTTTACGGGCTCGTACGCCTTGAACAAGGCATATACGAATGTGCCGAAAGTCCCGATGGTCATCAGCCCATGTTTGATCTCTTCGCGTGCGTAAAGCAATACGACTGCGATTACGACCGCACTTAGAAGGTCCATGAGCGGACCGCTGATGACGAAACTGCGGATCCAGCGCATGTTTTCATGCAGTAGCCACCGCGCTCGCTCGCGGAACCGCGCAATCTCGAAGCGCTCCATGCCAAACGCCTTCACCACTCGGTTTCCGCTCAGCGTCTCCTGGAGGATCTGGCTCAATTCGCCCAGATGCGATTGGCTTGATTCCGTCGACCTGCGGATCCGCTGGCCGAGCTTGCGCACAGGGAAGAGCACAATCGGCAGCAATATCGCCGATGCCAGCGCCATTTGCCAGCTCGTTACGAGCAACACCATTAGCAGAAAGAACAGGGTGAAAATATACCGAAAGACCAAAGACAGCGATTCCGAAAGCGTGATGCGCACTCTTTCCACGTCATTAATGACCGCGGAAATAAGCCGGCCAGTCGGTTGCCGCTGTAGAAAACCAATCGGCTGGCGCACCAGCTTTTCGTAAACCTCATTGCGCAGATCCGTAACCGCCGCCTGCCCTGCGTACTGCACTTCGACTACTCCGAGGTATTCGGCGACGGCCTTGGCGATGAAAATTACCACTAGGGCAATCGAAAAAACTGTCCAGCCCCAATGGATACTACTGGGAAGAAAGGAATTAAGATAAATGACGTGATTGCCGGGCAGCTTTACGAGGGGCAGGTTAGGATCATCGCTCGACGGGTTGAGGATCCGATCGAGTAAAGGCGTGATCATCAGCGCGATGATTCCCTCGGTCAACCCCACAAGCGCCAAAGCCACAACGCCCAGAGACAGGCGCGCGCGATAGGGCCGCGCGTAGCGAAGCAAGCGCCGCAGCTCGTGAATGTGCTGTTCCGTTCCCACTCCTCACTCGTTCCAATCTACGCGGCTCCGCAGGCCACGTTACGAAGCGCAAAAAAGAATGTCAAGCCGTCCACTTGTCAAGATCGCGATGAACCACCTTTGTGGTATACCCCCGCGCGGCTAAAGCGCGACGCACGACCTCCGCCAGCATCACTGAACGATGACGCCCCCCCGTACACCCGAAGGAGATCGTCAAATAACTCTTGCCCTCGCGAATGTAATGGGGAATGAGGTATGTCAGCAGGTTCTCAATGCGCCGAAGGAATTCACTAGTTTGGGGAAACGATCGGATATAACGCGCCACTTTAGGATTGCGTCCCGAGAGCTTACGCAGCCGCGGGATGAAATGTGGATTGGGCAAAAAGCGCACATCAAAGACTAGGTCCGAGTCGGGAGGCACGCCATATCGATAACCAAAGCTTACAATGGAAACCATCAGGGGCCGTTTGCTCCGGCTTTGAAAGCGATCAACGATGAACTGCCGCAGTTCGTGGACATTGAACCGCGTCGTATCGATGACTACGTCGGCCAGCTTTCGGATCGGTGCCATCAAATGACGCTCGCGGCTCAAGACTTCGCGCACCGGCCGGTCGTGGCCGAGCGGATGGGGCCGTCGTGTTTCGCTGAAACGCCGTAGCAATGCCTCGTCCGAGGCCTCGATAAACACCAGACTTGCGGGTACTTCCCGGCTAATCTGCTTATAAAGCGCGGGTAGGCGTTCGATTTGATTGCCCTCGCGCGCATCGACCAAAAGCGCTGCGCGCTCTACTTCGGTATTGCCATAGAAATTAAGCTCGCTGAAGGTAGGGATCAACTCTACCGGCAGGTTATCCACGCAATAATAACCAAGATCTTCGAAGGTCTTGAGAACGGTGCTTTTTCCGGAGCCGCTCAGCCCCGTCAGGATCACCAGTTGGCGGCCGTCCGAAGCGGCGCTATGTTTCACGTTGGCTGGGCCTAAGCCTTCACGCGGCGCTGATGAGTGCTTGGGATGCGCAGATCTTCGCGGTATTTAGCCACCGTCCGGCGTGTCACTTGGATGCCGCCCTCGGCCAGTTTCTTGGCGATGTGATCATCGGTGAGCGGATGGGCTGTATCTTCTTCCTCAATCATCTTTTTGACCAAACGCTTCAGCGTCTGCAGCGACATCCCTGCGCCTTCAGGGCCATTTACCGATTCGCTGAAAAAGGAACGCAATTCCAGCACACCTTGAGGCGTATGCGCATATTTGCTGGAAACGGCGCGGCTGACAGTCGAGGGATGTACGCCTACTTCTTCTGCCACCTCCTTGATCATCATGGGCTTGAGGTGATCCGCGCCATACTCCAGAAACTCTTCCTGGCGCTGAATAATCGACTGGCAGACCCGCAGAATCGTGTGCTTGCGCTGCTCGATGCTTTTCATAAGCTGCAGCGCAGCGGTGAAACGCTCTTTGACGTAGTTGCGCACTTCGCGATCGGCGGCGTCACGGGCAAGCAGCCTTCGATAGACGGGGCTCAGTCGAAGCTGCGGCACGTCATCTTCGTTCATAAAAACGTGCCATGCGTCATCCATTTTGCGGAAGGAAACGTCGGGTTCGACCAGCCGCGCTTGCGTCTTGTTGTACCGCAACCCAGGGCGCGGGTCGAGACCCCGGATTACATCCATGGCTCGCTTGATCAGCTCAATAGGACGGTTCAAGGCCCGCGCGACTTCCTTCAACTGATTCCCCTGCAGCAGCTTCGCCAGCGGACTCTCCGGACTTTGCTGCTCTTCCTCAGTGGCTGCCATGGGCCGCTTGGGCATGCATTCGGACACGATCTGCTGAGCGAGAGCGTTCTGCGCGTCGAGTGTCCGAAGTTGTGTCAGCAGGCATTCCCGTAGGTTGCGGGAGGCCACGCCAAGTGGGTCGAACTCTTGAACCGTGGCTAAGGCTTCCTCCACGTCCTCCAATGAGTAGTTGCCGTTCTTGGCAATCTCCTCGAGGGAAACTGTCAGGTAACCATTTTCATCGAGATTCCCGATGATAATGTCGGCAATCTCACGCACAATTTCATTACAAACCGTCACGCTTAGCTGCCAAGTCAGGTGTTCGGTCAATCCTTGGGGCGAAGAGATGAATTTCTCAAAGGACGGCTTCTCAACGACTTCGTGCTCACCGTTCCCATTCCCGCCGCCGCTGTCCAGATATTGATTGAAGAAGGAATTGATGTCGAACTCATCAAAGGGATTCGCCGGCTCCGTCTCTGGGACCTTCTCTGTTTCTGCCTTAATAAACGCCTCTTCACTATAATCCTGCTCGGCCACTTGGGTTTCTTCCGTCATCTCTTCGAGCATCGGATTGGCGACCATTTCCTGATTGATCATCTCCCGAAGCTCCAAGCGGTTCAGCGCCAGGACGCTCACCATCTGCACCAAGCCGGGCGTCAGAATTTGCTTCTGCGCGATTTTGAGATGGAGTTTGGGTTGGAGCCAACTCATGGAAGTTAGTTCAGACGGAAGTTATTTCCCAGATAGATTCGGCGCACTTCGGCATCCGTGCTGAGTTCGCTGGGCGTACCGGCACAGAGTATGCGGCCACTGTGCAGAATGTAGGCGCGATCAGCCACGGCTAGCGTTTCCGGAACGTTATGATCGGTGATGAGAATCCCAATCCGCGCTCGGCTCAAGTCCGTGATGATCTTTTGGATATCGAGCACTGCCAGCGGATCGATTCCCGAAAACGGTTCGTCCAGAAGAATAAACGCCGGGTTCAGCACCAGCGAACGCGCGATTTCCAGACGCCTTCGCTCTCCCCCTGAGAGTGTATAGGCCCGGCTGTGTCGTACCGTTTCTAATCCCATTTGTGCCAGCAGTTCTTCCAATCGGTCGCGCTGCTGCTCCGCCGTCAGGGGAAGGGTCTCCAGAACGGCCAGCAGATTTTCCTCGACGGTCAGTTGGCGAAAGGCCGAAGGTTCTTGGGGAAGGTAACTGATCCCGCTCCGAGCCCGTAGATACATCGGAAGGTCGGTAATATCTTCCCCGTCAAGCAGGACACGTCCCGAGTCCGGGCGCGCCAAACCAACGAGGATATAAAACGTCGTAGTCTTTCCTGCACCATTCGGACCCAGCAGGCCAACCACTTCACCTTGGCCGACCTCCAGGTCTAAGGCGTCAACAACCTTCCGTCCCCGGTACGACTTGCAAAGGTCGACGGCCTGGAGTTTGAACATATCCTGTCATTTCTCGACCTGGTGCAGCGTCAGCGTTCGCAAACCTTCCGCCGAATCGATGTTAATGCTATCATCGCCGAAAAAGAAGGTCAATTGACGCCCTTGCGTCGCGTTTCCTGAAGCGTCATACACAGTCGGAGTCCCCCCGGAAAGTACGAATCTGCCGTCCTCGGCCGCGTAGTCCGCGCGACTCGCCTTGCCATGGCGCCCTTGCTGTTCCACGTTGACGTTGCCGAATGCCGAGGCGCGAACCAGTTGCTCCCCTGCCACAGCTCCGCTTTGCGGTCGGTCGGACGGTTTCCCGGTCTTGTTTGCATCCGGAATCGTCGCACTTTCCGCCGGAGCAAAGAAAAAGTCGATCGCATCGGCGGTCATCGAGCCTTCATCGGAATGAGCCCGAACTTTCTCTTCGATGCGGCCGCGATTTTCATCGCTCTGGTAAATCAAATGGTTGCCCTGGGCGTGCCAGAACTCAGCCTTGCTCGGTCGCTTCTGGGAAGCCGCCTGACCATGATTAGCCGCTGTGGCTTGCGGAAAAACCGCATGGACGTGGCCGGTTGCCGTAAGCGTATGACTTTGGCGGTCGAGTTCTATCGTCTCGCCTTCCACAATGGAATCTCCCTGCCAAAGCCTCGCGTTTCCCGAATAAACGGCGCGGCCTGTAACACTATTGCCATCGAGCCGGCCTCCCGAAACGCGTCCGGGTCCCGGTGCAAAGTTGACGAATTGACTGCCACCGCTCGAGCTTTCGACAGTGTCGACTCGCCCAAACGCGCGAAATTCATTCGTAGTTTGATTGAAGAGCGCGCTTCGGGCGCTGGTCCTGGAAGTTGCATCCGTCAGCACAACAGAACCCTCGAGCAGCGTAGTATTAGTGGCGCGGTCAAAATGAGCACGTTCGGCCTGGGCGCTTTCATCATCTTGATGCAGTTGCACGTTTTCCGTTTGGTCCACAATTGACCATCCACCGCCTGGCGTAAATTGCGCAATCATTTCCCGCGAGGTCGTAATTTGTGTGGAGGCTTCTCCAACCTGCCGCTCGAACCGCACCCCTTCCGATCCACGTACTTCCCTCAAATCGTTCTGGCCCGTAAAATCTGCTTCCAAGCGCTGGCCGGTTAGGCGCGTGCGTTCCTGGACCGGTTTCCCAGAAAGCGTTCCGGTATCTTGGACCTCGACTGTGCCTGCAGGCGTGAGGGCGTGCTTCAGCCTCGCTTCGCCTCCCTTACTCGAAGGAGCGAAATCCAGCCGCAACATCGACGTTTCCAGATTTCGCACCGTCCCCGTCCGATTCGAACGTGCCATGACCTTTCCTGTGGCAACTAGCAGTCGCGGCTGATTGGAAACCGGATAGAGTTCCGTTTCCATGCGATCCGCTTCCAGTTGATCATCGCCGCTGGAATTTTGCGAGAGGGCGTGCACTCCCCCTTCCGCGATGATTGCCTCGATTCGCGTCGGTGAGGCCAGGGCCGTGATGGTTACCGCCTTCAAGGATACGTGGGCAGCGCCATCGCTCCGCAGTTCGGGCTGTTCTGTGGCGACCAGGCGGTGAGCATACATATGCTCGTCCAATTCGACGTCAAGTCTGCCGCACGTGAGGTCAAAATTGGCTTGATGGGCATGGACAGGACCGACCAGATGGATGAGGCGCTGATCACGCTCGAAGGTCATGCGGCTTCCGGAGAGATTTAGCGTCTGATCGGCTGCCTGGGATGAGTGGCCGGTGGGGTCCGCGCCATGCAAGGCTAACTCTACCGCGCTCAAAAGCTGTATCTCGCCTTGCTGCGCTTCGTACCGGAAACCTACCCCCTCGCCTTCGCCTTGTGAAAATTGAAAGCTCGCGGGGCGGTCCGTGGTGGCCAAACCCGTCTTATGGTTGAAAGATACGTGGCTGGTTGCGACCCGTACCAGTCGTGAGCCATCGGCTTGCCGAGTTCCCGCGACCTGCGCATGCTGGTCGGAAGCGCGGTCCAAATCGATCTGCACCTCGCCGGCGCAGCTAATGCTTTCTGACGCGTTCAAATAGTCGCATGTACCCGTGTGGAGATTGTCAAAGCGCTCGCCGGCGCCCCCGTACGCGGTAATCCAAACGTCCTCGAGCAAGCTGCGGCCGCCTTCCACGAATTCTGTGGCGTGCGAGGCACGCACTGTGAATTCCGTGCGGTTGCCCACCACCTTCGAAAAGCTGAAACCCGCAGAGCGCTGCTCAACGCTGGAGGGCACTGCCGCCGGCACCTTTTTCCGGGCCTGCCGTGATTGCCAGTCGCGTGCTCCATAAACGCACGCCACAAGTAGGATCAGCAGAACGGCAATACCTGCTGACCAGCGTGCATACCGCGCGGCTTCGGTGGTGCGCATCGAAAGGCGCCTCGCGATCTTAGAAGCTCAGTATAGAAAGAAGGTTTGCGCCGAACAACCTTCATTCAGGAATTGTTTTCGATACGGCAGTTCGTCTTTCGAAACAACTTGGCCCGAAGGAGCCTACAGATTTGAGCCGGCAAGGATATTTGCGCAGACGCCGCGCGGCGAAACTTGGCCTTCTGGATTAGCGCAGCTTCTGAGCTCTCACTGTGGAATGCTCCAAGCGAAAGCACAAAAACTGCAACAGAAGCAGCCTAGCATTGTTCGCGCGCGTCAATCAAGCAATGCCTCACCTCATAGGAAATCGCCGTAGCTACGATGTGGACAGTAATCCTTGCTTTGCGGCTGCGACATTGTCGCGGCTGCTGTTCTTGACCATATACATGGCCTCGTCGGCCAGGTGTAGCAATTCCGCTTTAGTCTTCGAATCGGTGGGATAAGAGGCTACCCCGGCGCTCGTAGTGATGCGCACGTCGATGCCTTCGGAAGTGAGCCAATGGGAGTCGCGTATCAGTTTGTGCAATCTGCGGGCGACCACGCACGCATTTTCTTTCGACGTCTGCGGAAGCAAGATCACAAACTCGTCGCCGCCGTAACGAAAGGCGAAATCGATGAGGCGGCAATTATCCCGCAGCACTTGACCGATCTCCGCCAGGAGCTTCGATCCGGTCAGATGGCCATGCGTGTCGTTCACAGCCTTGAAATGGTCTAGATCCAGAAAGACCAGCGAGAATTCGTACCCATAGCGTTGCGAGCGATAGATCTCCGTCTCCAAAATGAAATTGAGATGTCGTGCATTGTAAAGATTCGTGCAGTCGTCGGTAATCGTCAATTCGTGAATGCGCTGCACATGCCGCGCGTTCTCCAGCGCAATGGCTGCGAAGTCCGCCAGGGCTTCCAGCAGCGCCAAATCGCGATCGTGGAAGCCATCCATATCCATGCAGTTGATCAGTTCGATTACGCCCAGGCAGTGATCTCGAAACCGCACCGGTACGGCCACAATCGACCGCGTTTCCATCTTGGTTTTCTCGTCTACCTTGCCAAAGAAGCGCGTGTCCTTGCTCACGTCAGGAACGATAACGGCTTGCTGATTTTGCGCCACCCATCCCGCAATACCCTGGCCGATTTTGATGCGCACATCCTTGAGCCCGTGGGCGTTCTTGCCGATTGCCAGTTCGAAATAAAGTTCCTGTTTTACGTCGTCTACGAGCAACATGGACCAGGTATCCGGATGGAGAAATTCGTCGATTTTCTCCATGATCGTCCGTAGAACCTGATCGAGTTGCAGCGACGAAGTGAGGGCTTTCCCAAGCTCGTGGAAGACCGCCACTTCCCCGGCTTCCCTGCGCTCTGCAGGAAGGCCGGGATTGCGCCTGCGCTCAATGCCCGTAAAAATGTTGCTTTCCGACATTTTCGACAGTCGAACCTTGCGCGGACCTCTCCGCCCGTAAATTATAGGCATCGCCCGAAAGACCGTGCAATGCTCCCGTTAACCCAATGTTTCCGATTGGTTCCTGTTAGGAAGAAGCGGACGACAGCGTATTTGACAGCTTTCTTACGCCCGCCTAGTATGGCCGAGAAATCTGACGAGTGACCCTTGGCATGAGTAAATCTGGCTTTGGCGAGCGTCTCAAGCGAGATCGCGAGTTGCGGGGCGTGTCGCGAGATGAAATCAGCGCGGCAACCCGCATTGGCCCTCGTTTTCTGGAGGCGCTCGAAAATGAACAGTGGGAGAGGCTGCCGGGAGGTGTCTTCAATCGAGGTTTCCTCCGCGCAGTGGCTCGTTTTTTGGGACTTGATGAGGACGATTTGATAGCGCAATACGATCTGGCTGTCAGCGAACAGAATTCCGAGATTGTAGCGTCCGTGAATCCCTCCGTGCCGGGGGAGTGGCCAAAAGCACCCCGGCGCAGTTTCGCCGTGCTAGGGATACTCTGTGGGATTGTTTTGCTCGGAACGAGCTGGCTTGGCTGGAGATGGTACAACCTGTCGTTGCGGCAAGCCGCAAATAGAGAAGATCGTGTCGTGTCAGCCGCCTCGGTGGCCGGTCAGCCGGAGGGGAACGGACCCAACGCCTCGGTTGAGAACGCTGAGGGCGCAGGCTCTGCCTCGTCTGCTGGGACTGCAACTTCGTCACGAACAGTCAGCCAGGGCCTCGAACTCAAAATCGAAGCAGGTAAGGAAACAGCGGTTAGTGTATCTGCTGACGGCAGCAAAGTCTTTGACGGTAGCATGATTGCCGGCCAGAGCCGCACATTCACGGCACAAAACGCCATCGATATCTCGGCAAAAGACGCCGGGGCCCTGCTGTTGGAACTGAATGGCCAAACCCTTGCTCCCCTCGGCCCACCTGGCCAGCCCGGGAATGTCACTCTAACGCACAGAGACGTCAAGCAGAGTGGTGGAGGCGCCGATTAGCTCTGAATTATACGAGGAGGTCCTCTCTGGCCGCACGACGCGCGAGCGTAAGATGGCTGTCTGCTCGGGTTCCGCCGGACTGGCACCTGCCGAACGTGCCGAATTGCTTGCCGTACTTTCCGAGGATGCTGATAACACAGTGCGAGAACGCGCCGAAAACGCACTGCTCAGCCAATCTCTGGACGCATTCGTGACGGCCCTCGCCGGGGAGGCTCCCGCGCCGCAACTCTTTCGCCATTGCGGACAGAATCTTGTTGATAAAGCCGCCATCGCCGTAGCCCTTGTAAAGAGCGCGCGTTGTCCGGTCCAATTTCTGACGTCCGCAGCAAAGGCCTTGCCAACCTCTGTGGCACAGGAGCTGATGCAGGACTTGGACCGGCTCAGCTCCAATCGTGCGCTGGTCTCCGCCCTGGTGGGTTCTCCTTCCCTTACCGTGGAACAGCGCCAGCAGCTCGGGGAGCTTCTGGCAGATAAGGCAGAAACTGAGGCCGCTTTTGCTGACGCAGTGGGTGACATCGATACCACCACCGAGCAGCGCGCCACGCTCCTGCAACGCCTCGCGGGCATGCGCGTCGTTGAGCGAGTGCAGCTCGCGCTTAAAGGAAATCGGGAAGAACGAATGGCCTTGATCCGCGACCCCTGCAAGGTTGTACAGCGAGCGGTGCTGCAATCTTCAAGACTTACGGACCGCGAGGTGGAAACATTTGCCTCCATGACCAGTCTCACGGATGAAGTATTGCGTGTTATTGCCAACAACCGGAAGTTCCGCCGGAACTATAGCGTGGTCATGAATCTGATGAACAATCCCAAGACTCCGATCGACGTCACCCTCCACATGCTGCCAAGTATTACCGCGCCGGATTTGAAAAAGCTGGCTACCAATAGAAACGTCTCCGAAACCTTACGCACCGGTGCTATGCGCCTGCAGGTTCAAAGGACTCAGGTTCGTGATTAGCGTTTTGATGCGGTAGGAAGATGCTACGCAAAAAGTGGAAGGGTCAATCGGCAGCAAGACCCAAAGTGGACGTTGCCCAGGACGTACCATAGCCGCGTTGCACAAAATATGGGACTGAGGAACCTTCGTCACGCTGGTGCGGCTCGAGTTCAAGCAACGGCACCTCTGCTGGGCAGCGCCAACGCAATGGCAATACGATCGTCCCAATACCACGGCTCACATAAATTTGGGTAGCACCCAGTCGGTCCCATCCTCTTTTGAAGCGCATCTGCTCTGGTGAGCGCCCATAGACGGTACCCAGCAACGGTAAGTTCACCTGCCCGCCATGCGTATGTCCTGATAACATCAGGCTGATGCCACGGCACGCTGCCGCCGTAACCAACCGGGGGTTGTGCGCGAGCAGAATCGTGGGTGCATCCTCAGGGATGCCGCGCATGGCCTGTCCCAGATCCGCACCGTATCCGTAGTCGTCGACGCCCGCCACATATAAAGTCGCCCCGCGCCGTTGCAGTAGCCGGTGCCGATTGCGCAAGACTTGAATGCGCTGCCTGCGCAGCGCCCCCTCCAGCGCCTCCGCCCCTACCCGAAAATCGTGGTTCCCGAGCACCGCAACCACGCCTGAACGCGCCCGCAGGCCTCCCAGTATTTCCGCGACAGGCTCAATCGACGATCGGGAATAGCTTACGAAATCGCCAGTGAGCGCCACCAAGTCGGGTTTGAGCCTATTCGAAAGTTCCACGACGGCTGCGACATAGTCGAGCGGCACGAACAGGCTATGATGAATGTCGCTTAGCTGAAGTATGCGGAATCCGCGAAATCCTTCGGGCAAATCACTAAGCCAAATACGCTGCGCCGTAACACCTAACCCTCCGCGAAATTGATATGCGACCGGGAGTTCGCCGCCCAGTGATCCTCTATGGATAGGGCGATTCGCAAGCCGAGGACGGCCCAGATAGCGATTACGTAGTGCTGCCCAGCGGCTGGCAGGCGGGGATGTAAGCAATCTTCGCATCTCTACAATAATGGCACTCCGGGACCATTTTGCAACCCACTGATGCCATACGAGCGCGCTTACAATGCAACCGAATGAGAGGCTAACACCCCGGAACAGAACCCGTCAATCAAAGTTAAATCCTAAGAACCGCAAGAGTTATTCCATGTCCTGAACTGCCGGTCCCTGAGGCGGTTCGAGCTGACCCTCAATTCGCTGTTGGACATCGGCCCCGACTTGGCGCAACTCCGTATGGATACGGCCATTCGAAGCGAGCGTTTCATAGTCGCCGGGGCGGTATGGCTGGCCCGAGAAGTTGGTCACCACTCCCCCGGCCTCGCGCACCAGGACGACGCCCGCTGCTGTATCCCACGGGTGCAATCCGAACTCCCAAAATCCATCAAACCGGCCACAGGCGACGGAGGCCAAATCGAGCGCAGCCGAACCGTCACGCCGCACGCCATGCGAGCGCAAGGTAAAATTCCAGTAGTAATGAATGTTGGGGTTGCGCGCGCGTTTGGTGCTCGGAAACCCTGTTGCTAATAGACTGGTTGAGAGACGGTCAATGTTGGAGACTTGAATCCGTTTTTCGTTCAGATAGGCCCCTTCTCCCCTGGACGCGGTGAAGAGTTCTTTTGTGATCGGCTGGTAGATCACTCCCACCTGCAGCTCTCCAGCCTCCTCAAACCCGATCGAAACGGCAAAACATGGGTAGCCGTGAGCAAAGTTGGTAGTGCCGTCCAGAGGATCCACGATCCAGCGATAAGATGGATCGCCTGCCTGTCCGCTTCCTTCCTCCGCGATGATCGTGTGCCTGGGGAAGTAGGTTCGTAACCTGCCCACGATCGCATCTTCGGATCTCCGGTCAGCCTGCGTAACGAGATCTACCTCTCCCTTGTAGCTGATCTTTGCAGGATGTTCGAACTCCGAAAGCAAGATGCCACCGGCTTCGATCGCCGTCTCCACCGCTACTTCCAGGAATTGATTGCCCATTCGTCAGAAGATCGTGGGTCTCAGTTCGAAAGACCACCACTATAGTAAGACTTCCGATAGCGCACCTTGTAGTTCCCTCTTACCCGGACTTCAATCGAACGATAAGCCCCCTGAGGCGGTCGGGGCTGCGGATAATATCCCAGGCGGTATTGAGTTCGTAGCTCGCGGTTGATGCGATCGAATATGGCGTCAAGTTGCGAAACTTCGTCGGGGTAGTACATGGCTCCGCCAGTGCTATCGGCGATAGTCTCCAGGGCATGCTCACCTGCCGTATTTCGGCCGTTCTCCCCCTTCACAGGGCGGATGACGATGGTGTAAAGCAGCGCCTCAGCTCGCAACGCGGCGCGCCGCGCAGTTTCAAAATCGGCGCGGCTGGTGGTTTCACCGGCGTCGGTGATTAGAATCAGGACTTTGCGGCGATCGGACGGCGCTTTAGCCAGCGCATCAGAGCCGAGGTATACGGCATCGTAAAGTGCGGTGCCGTCGCCCGGAACTATGTGCCGCACCGCTGCTTGCAACTGCGGCACGTTGCCGCCAAAACCGGCCAACTGTGTGACCGTATCAGCAAATTCAAATATCCCAACGTGGTCGTCGGGCCGGACTACTTGACCGATGAACCGAGCCGCGGCTTCCGACTCGAATTGTAGCTCTTTGATTTCACTCAAGCTGGAATCGATCATCAGGGCCAAATCCAGCGGCTGTTGGGTCTCCGGCTCGAAATTCTCGATTTTTTGCGGCTTGCCCTCCTCGTAGATTTCAAACTGGTCGCGCTGCACATCGGGTACGGGCCGGTTATTCTGATCGATGACACTGGCAATCACGCTCACCAGATTCACGTCAATTCGAATCGAAGATCGCTGATCGGCTGTGCGGTTTTGCGCCTGAGATTTAGAGATAAACTGCGGCGCGAGCCAAGCGATCAGGCAGGAAAGAATTACGACGACGACGCCTATGAGCTTGATTTGCGAGATTCGCAACAAGGTCGGACGCCTGGATGGGCGTCTCACTTGATAGATTCCGGTTTGGCCAAATTGGATGGCAAGGGTGGAACCTCGCCTTGTGCCCAGACCGCGCCATCCTCAAAATATTCCTTCTTCCATATCGGGACGGTTCGCTTGAGGGTATCAATACCGTAGCGGCATGCTTCAAAAGCTGCCCGGCGATGCGCCGAAGTGACGGCAATCAAGACGCTGGTCTCGCCGATCTCCAGGCGCCCCAGGCGGTGAACGAGAGCGACTGAATCGGCGCCCAACTGACTGCGCATTTCCGAGGCGATTA